>ERZ791815.90-NODE-90-length-100126-cov-25.316285_pt1 | contig 100126 bp, 97 predicted proteins | sample MGYA00510302_ERZ791815 | MGnify/ENA primary metagenome ERZ791815 (study PRJEB30046, sample SAMN00791995) | human gut metagenome | study: EMG produced TPA metagenomics assembly of the A metagenome-wide association study of gut microbiota in type 2... | reverse complement strand
GAGCATCTGCCTTACAAGCAGAGGGTCGGCGGTTCGAATCCGTCAACGCCCACTCTTTCACAAAATCAATTATAAAATATGGTTCTCTCTTCGGAGAATTTTTTCGAGGGCGTTTAGCTCAGCTGGTTCAGAGCATCTGCCTTACAAGCAGAGGGTCGGCGGTTCGAATCCGTCAACGCCCACTTTCTAAAGCGAAAGCATGTCGAATCCGACATGCTTTCGCCTTTTTGTGTTTGTCCGGAAATCAAAAAGATCGGTTAAGCTTTCGGATGTTAGGAGATTATTCATAAAAAGTCGGTTTTTCTAATTACGGATAATATTGTTAATGATTGTTTTTTTGAACTAAATCTAAATTATACATGAGAAGAGTTGTAGTGGCAATTGGATGCATTTTCTTGTTATCGTGTGTGTATATCAGAGCCGAAGAGTGTTATGCAGAACAAACTCTTGTTGTAACTGCTTGCGATACGGTCGATTATACTAAGGGTTTATCTGTTTGGTTTGATACCCCAAATGATCTTTCGGGGAAAGAAATTTGGACTGTGAATAACGGGAACTCTGGCTCTAATCCCGATTTTGCGTGGGAACAGCGATCTTTTCCGATAGGGAATGGTAGTTTCGGAGGAAATATTTTGGGATCGGTTGAGACAGAACGTATAACACTGAATGAGAAATCTTTATGGAAAGGCGGACCTAATGTCTTGGGAGGTGCACGATATTATTGGGATGCCAATAAGGAGGGATATAAAGTTTTGGATCAGATACGGCATTCTTTTATTCAGTTTTCAGGAATTAATTCCGTTGCTACGGAGCTGACCCGGAATAATTTTAATGGGAAATGCGGGTATGAACCGGATAGTGAGGAGTCTTTTCGTTTCGGGAGTTTTACTACTATGGGGGAGTTTCATATCGATACGGGAATTGCTGAGTCCGAAATATCCGATTATCGGCGGATACTCTCTCTCGATTCAGCCTTGGTGGTCGTACAGTTCAATGCAGGAGGGGCTTGTTTTTACCGTAAGTTTTTCAGTTCATATCCTGACAGTATAATGATATATCGATTTGAATGTACAAGACCGGGGCGACAAAATCTGACTTTCCGGTATGTGGCGAATCCTCAGGCTTCCGGATCGGTTGAAGCGGATGGAACTGCCGGTATTGTTTATAAAGGTCGTCTTGACAGTAACGGTATGCAGTTTGTCATCCGGGTAAGAGCAGTAGCGGAAAGTGGTACGGTGACAGTGGAAAATGGCGCGATTAGGGTAATCGGGGCTGATAATGTGACATTCTATGTGGCGGGTGATACCGATTATAAAATGAATTATAATCCGGATTTTAACGATAACCGAGCTTATGTCGGAGTCGATCCCGTTATGACGACACAGAAAAATCTTGATTTTGCATTGGCAAAAGGGTATGGTGCGGTCTATAATGCCCATCGGGCAGATTATTCCGCTCTTTTTGATCGAGTGAAGATAGACTTGAATGAGAGCAACCCTGTTTCCGATATTCCTACTGACATGCGGCTGTCGAATTATCGGAATGGTATTTCGGATCATTATTTGGAAGAACTTTATTTTCAATTCGGTCGTTATTTGCTTATCGCGTCTTCTCGTGCGGGTAATCTCCCGGCAAATTTACAAGGACTTTGGCATAATAATGTAGAAGGTCCTTGGCGGGTAGATTATCACAATAATATTAATTTGCAGATGAACTATTGGCCGGCTTGTCCGGCTAATTTGAGCGAATGTCAAACTCCGTTGATCGAGTATATTCGTACATTGGTAAAACCGGGAGAACGTACGGCAAAAGCTTATTATGGTCCGGATACTCGAGGCTGGACTACATCTGTTTCATCGAATATATTCGGATTCACTTCTCCATTGAGCAGTCGGAACATGTCTTGGAATTTCAGCTTTGTAGCGGGACCTTGGCTGGCAACTCATGTATGGGAATATTATGATTATACTCGGGATGAGGATTTTTTGCGGACTACGGGGTATGAGCTGATTAAAGGCAGTGCAGAATTTGCAGTAGACCATTTATGGCATAAACCTGACGGGAGTTATGCTGCAGCGCCATCAACATCTCCCGAACATGGACCTGTCGATCAGGGTGCTACTTTTGCTCATGCTGTTGTGAGAGAGATTCTTTTGGATGCTATCGAGGCGAGCAAGATTCTTGATGTCGATGCTTCGGAGAGAGAAGAGTGGCAAGAGGTTCTTAATAAACTGATGCCTTATGAGATCGGTCGTTACGGACAACTGATGGAGTGGTCTGCAGATATAGATGATCCTAAGGATAAACACCGTCATGTAAATCACCTGTTCGGACTACATCCGGGACGCACTATCTCTCCGATTACGACTCCGGAGCTTTCCACGGCATCGAGAATCGTATTGGAAAAACGAGGTGACGGTGCTACCGGCTGGAGTATGGGATGGAAGTTAAATCAATGGGCTCGTCTGCATGACGGTAACCATGCATATCTTTTATTTCAGAATCTTTTGAAAAACGGTACGGCCGATAATTTGTGGGATATGCATCCGCCTTTTCAGATCGATGGTAATTTCGGAGGAACTGCCGGAATAATAGAGATGTTGATGCAGAGCCACATGGGATTTATTCATTTGTTGCCGGCGCTTCCGGATAAATGGGCTTCTGGGGATGTCATAGGGTTATGCGCAAGAGGAAATTTTGAGGTTGATATTCATTGGGAAAAAGGAGAGCTTGTTAAGGCTGTTATTCGGTCTGGATCAGGGGGAATGTGTAGCATTCGTTATAAAGATTCTATGGTGAATTTCGATACAAAAGCCGGCAAAAGTTATTCTTTAATTTATGCTAATTCGTTATTCCGAATTTTGGGAAATTAGGAGTAATAATGTTTTTTTGGGTAGGATTATAGGAGGTTATTCTTGTCTTATTGTAAGAGCATTTAAGTTTTTTGATAATATTTTTTTTGATTTTGTCATTGTATTGTAATATCTATTTTGTCCTTTTGCATTATTTTAGTATAATGCGATAAAAGATCGGAAATAATGAGATATATAGAGAAAGAACTGGAAAATTTGAAAGATGAAGTCCTTGAAATGTGGACTTTGGTTTATTCGCAGTTGAATCGGGCAGGAGAGGCGTTGCTATCTTTGGATAAAGACCTTGCACGAGAGGTGATTTACCGGGAAAAAAGAGTGAACGCTTTTGAGTTGAAAATAGATAGTGATTGCGAGGATATTATCGGTTTGTATACTCCTGTTGCTGTAGATTTGAGATTTGTATTGGCAATGCTTAAAATCAATACTAACCTGGAGCGTATCGCTGATTTTTGTGAGGGAATGTCTCGATTTGTTATCGATTATCCGCAAATCAACGTAGATGCGGAATTATTGGATAAAACCAATTTGCGTGAGATGCTGGATACGATTAAGAAAATGATGGAAAAAGGAAAAGAAGCTCTTACGGAGGAATCTTCTTCTATTGCCGTAGGAATTTTCGATATGGATAACAGGGTCGATGAGATTAATCGTCAGGCTACTCATATTGTCGCTCGCTATATACAAGATAAACCCGACCGGGCAGATGAGTGTCTTCATTTGATAGGAATTATCCGGAAAATGGAACGTATAGGCGATCACTGCAATAATATGGCGGAAGAGATAATTTTTTATCTGGACGCTAAAGTCTTGAAGCATTCTACTAAAAAATAGGATATATGTTTGATATAAAAAATACGGGTGATCATCTTTTAAATAATCACCCGTATTTTTTATATTTTATCTTTTATTTATAGGAGTATTCCAGTTTATTTTCAAAGAACAATACATGATGATCGCCAGTATGATAAATAATCCTATACTTCCGACTAATAGTGCATAGATCTCCATTTGGATGAGAATAAATATATAGATGTATAATAATAGTAACATTCCTCCTATTGATATTGCTGTTTTTTTGATTTTTAATATTCCGCTTAGGTAGAATATGAGCAACCCGATTGTCATTATTGTTGCTATTGCATAGGAGAGGGAGAAATTAAGATGCTCCGAGATGGATACTAAAAGAGTATAAAACAGGCATAATGCCAGACCGATTAACAGGTACTGGAACGGGTGGATATTTTTCTTCTGTAAAACCTCGGCAAAAAAGCAGATTACGAAAGTGAGAATGATGATTAGGAATGCATATTTTATAGAACGTATTGATTTTTGGTATTGATCGACGGGTAGGAGAAGATTTACTCCGAAAGACGAATCATTTAAGTCTATATTCCATTTTTCGGCGGTGAAGACTTGCGGATAGTTCCGGTTCAGATTCAAGATTTTCCAAGTTGCTGAAAATCCGTTTTCGGAAACTTGTCTGCTCTCAGGAAGAAATGCCCCGGTAAAGCTGGGTGTCGAGCAGTTTGATTTTAGGGAGACGAGAGTCGTTTCTCCCAATGGGGTGAACATCACAGATTCAGAACCTTTTATCCGGAGATCTATATCGAATGGTATATCTTCGTCCCTATCTGATAATGATACGGAGCAAGATACTCCTGAAAAGATAAGAAGATTATCTACTCCGGAATTAAAAGACAAAGTCTCGTTTTTCCATTTTCCTTCTACTTGTTCAGTGATGCCGCGTAAATCTGAGATACCAACTATCAGTTTTGCTTCATTTAAGAGAAATTCTTGTCCGGTGATCTTTTTTTGCTGTAAGTATGCAATATCGAATGAGCCGGTAAGTCTGAGAGATGAACGATAAACGACAATATCGTATAATCCTCTTTTCAGGTCTTCTGTTTCTAAATTCCCTGCAATATGCAGCTCTTCAGGTAAGATATATAAATACCGTATTTCTGCTTGTCTCGTTTTATTTTCTTGCTCGATATATTCTTTATAAGGAATTACTAGCATCGGGCCGGTTATGTTTTGAGGTTTACTCCATTTTTGCTGTACTTCTGCAGATGCTTCATTTGCCGTTCTATTCCTTTCCGTGATCATGTTCTGCACCATCGTAATCGGTATGATCAAGGCAATAATTAGTAAAGCAATTAGAATAATCTTGATTGTCAGAGCATTGTTTTTGTTGTTTCTCTTTTTTACTTCTTCCTGAATCGGAGTCAATTCGGTCTGTTCCATAGTCGAATATTTTAATTGATAATTAAAAGTACTTTGTATTGCAAAGTTTATGAATAAAAAAATTATAGGTTTTGACTTTTTAAAAAATCTTCTAAAGCCCGAATGTGGGAAATAAAGGCTTCCCGTCCTTCGGCAGTAATGGAAAATCTGGTATTGGGTTTGCGCCCTATGAATTGTTTATTGCTTTTTATGTATCCGAGTTCTTCTAAATTTCGGGAGTGACTTGCCAAATTACCATCGGTCAGATCGAGCAAATTCTTGATGGTGGTAAAATCAACGGAATCATTTACCATTAAGATCGACATAATCCCTAATCGGACTTTGCTTTCAAAGGCTTTATTGATATGTTCGAGATTAGGCTTCATTATTTTTTTCGGTCATATTTCAGGTAAAAGAAGACTCCGTAGATGATATGAAATAGTCCGAATCCAGCAACCCAGAAAAGCAATCCGTATCCGGAGACAAAGCTGTCTATTAGCCCTAATATCAATTCTGCATATCCCAGATAACGGGTATTTGAATAGGTATATTTCGAACCGTTGATTAAAGCTATACCATAAAATATCAACATGATAGAAGATGTGAGACCGTAATGTTGTTGCAGCAGTAAAGAGAAACAAAGGATTCCTCCAGCCAATAACGGAACAAAGAAGTTGATTAGCAGACGTATGGATATAGAATCTAGTCGTAGTCTGAGACCATTCTTTTTTGCTTTTATCCAAGAAAGATAAAATGCTGTTATCAATGATATAGTTAATAGTAACAGTGCCAGAATGACGATGATTTGTAATCGGTAGGGTGTGTTAATGTTTAAGGTCGTGATTTTTGTAGGGTCAAGTATGTAATAGGCAATGTAAGCTCCGATAAAGGCATATATGCCGACAAATATTGCAGATAACCCGCTTAATGAGAGAAATTTAGAAGACTTCTCCATCAGATTTTTTATTTCGCTTAATGTGCTTATTACTTCTTTATTTTCCATTTTTTTTGTGATAATAAAGTACTTTGTTTTGCAAAGTTGCATAAAAAAATTGTAAAAACAAATTTTTACCTATTTTTTTATCTGAGAAAAGAACTGGAGAAGTCTATATCGTATAGAATCTTTTTGCAAAATAAAAAGACTGTCCGGATTTCGAACAGTCTTTACTTGTCATTACAAAAGAAACAACATCATTTTTCTGTTTTGCTATTAGTCAGTAAAATTCATATATCGGTTACAGTGTTTTTGAAGCGAGAGTTTAGTAGTCCGATTATGAAGATAATCGCTGCCATGCAAAAAATTAGATGATGCAAGTCTCTTTTGTTCACAAAATCATGTTATTCCATCGGATATAACGATCAAGTTATAAAGATATAAAAAAAGAAGTAAGGAAAACAACTGTTTTCTACATTTTGATGTTCTAACGCAACTTTTTGTTAATTTTTACAACTTAAATCGATACATTTGAGAAACGATTTGCTGATATTGGTTTTCTAATTGTAAATAGTTTTGCATGCTCTCATATACCTGATTTGCTTCGATAAAATATTCTATCATCGAGAGCTGACCGTTTTCAAGGGCTTTGTTGAGTAAAGAGAGTGTTTTTTGGGATTGTAACAGTTTGTTGTATTCTTGCATAGAGATTTTTAAATTAGTCGCCTGATCATAGAGCTGCCGTAAAGTAGAAAGACTTTGCAGGCGGGTGTTTTCTATTTGCATTTGAGTATATCCGCTTAAGGCTTTTGCCTGTTTTATCTTGTTTCGGTTCTCAAATAGCGGAATAGAAATACCGAACGATATGCCGTTATATTTGTCTGTGGGCTCCATTTCCCGTATGTAACCGATCTCGAATTTGGGAAACCATAAAGATTTACTTAGCGAGATATTTTTCCGAGCTACTTTCAGTTCGTTTTCGAGTGAACGTAATTCAGGATCAGCGGCTATGGCTTCTTGACTGTAAATTTCAAAATTTACCGGAAAATCCACAGGGGAATAATCAGTTAGCTCTTCTCCAATCGGTAAATTCCCATTTAAAGTTTGTAATTCTTTAAGTTTATTATTCCGCTCGGTTTCTATCAACCGCATTTGTGTTTTTATATTATAAAGTTCTAATTCTATTTTGTTGGTTTCCAATATATTTGCATCACCGTTAGATAACCGTTTCTGATACAGGGACGAGAGTTTCTGTACATTCTGAAGTCTGAGGTTCAGTAACTTTTGTTGTTGAAAGAGAGAAACCAGATCGAGACAGATTGTTTTTGCATTAAGCAACACTTGCTGGCGGATGATCTGTTTTTGCTGATCATACAAGTCTGATTTTAGATCATAAAGCTGGTTTTTATGAACATATACCGATGGAAAGTCAAAACTCTGCGATACCGACAGCTCTCCGGTTTTTCCTATCGAGGCCGGTTTTCCCCATTTCCGTTCGTATGATACATTCGGGTCGGGCAGAGTGTTTTCTGTTGCTGCTTCCAGTTTTTTAGAAAGGGTCAGTTGTTCACTGGCTTGTAATTCTTTATTGTTTTTTTCGATAGATCTGAGTATCGATTCGATGTTGTTCTGTGCCGCTAAATTTCCGGCACAGAACAACATAAAGGCAATTATATGGAATTTCATAAGTCGCTTTTTTTATGGTTCATAATCTGATAAACAATGGGAACGATAAATGCGTTCAATAGGGTAGAGCTTAATAATCCGCCTAAAATTACCTTTGCCATCGGGCTTTGGATTTCGTTTCCCGGTAGATCTCCACCTATTGCCAACGGGATGAGGGCAAGAGCAGAAGACAGGGCTGTCATTAAGATCGGGTTAAGACGATCTAATGATCCGTGTATGATGGTATCTTTCAGATTATAGCCTTCGTTTTGAAGATGGTTGTAGTGCGATACCAGCAGCATTCCGTTACGGGTAGCGATACCGAATAGCGAGATGAATCCGATAATTGCGGGAATACTTATTTCTCCGGATGTCAGTTTCAGCATGATAACTCCGCCGATCAAGGCTAAAGGGAGATTTAGCAAGATAATGCCTGATTGTTTTGCATTTCTGAATTCGTGATAGAGTAATAGGAATATTACCAATACCGAAATCATTGACGTCAGTAATAACGTCCGGGATGCGGCTTGTTCGCTTTCGAACTGACCACCGTATTCAATATGATAATCTTCTGGTAACTTTATCGTTGCATTTATCTTTTCTTGTATATCTTTTACGACCCCGTGCAAATCCCGGTCGGCAACATTTGCAGAAATTACGATTTTGCGTTTGACATTCTCCCGGTTTATCGTATTCGGGCCGGATGAAGAAGAGATGTCCGCGACATAAGACAACGGTATTTTTGTCCCGTTTGCATCGATCATCAGATTTGCTATTTTTTCGATTTTGTCCCGTTCGTCATCCCGGACCTTTACCGTAAGGTCGAATGAACGTCCGTTTTCGTATACTTGAGATACAACTTCCCCGGCTAATGCAATATCGATGAATTCGGTAAATTCGGGCAGTGTGATGCCGTATTTGGCAAGCATGTTGCGTTTCGGATTAATTTTAAGTTGTGGGCGTTCGATTTGCTGCTCTACATTCAGATCGACGACTCCTTCGACGTCTTTTATTGCCGCTTTTATTTGGTTGCCCAAAGAAAACATTTTGTTCAGATCATCACCGAACAGCTTGATTGCGATTTTTGCTTGTGTTCCGGATAACATGGCATCGATACGGTGAGATATCGGTTGCCCTATTTCTACGTTTACTCCGGGCAAACTTCCCAATTTCTTTCGGATGTCGGCAATCATTTCTTCATGAGAACGTTCTCCTCGTTCATAAGGAGCTTCTATTTCAGAAACGTTTACTCCTAAGGCATGTTCATCCAGTTCTGCACGTCCGGTTTTTCGGGCTACAGTTTTGATTTCGGGGACAGATAACAGTAATTGTTCTGCCCTCTGTCCGATTCGATCCGATTCTTCAAGAGAAATTCCCGGTAACGTACTGATATTTATGGTAAACGAACCTTCGTTGAACGGAGGTAGAAAACTTCGTCCTAATGTGAAGAATAGTGCCAAAGAAACGATGAATAATCCGATAGTCGATCCTAAAACCGCTTTTTTGTGGTGTAAAGTCCACACTAAAGCACGTTCATATACCTGTTTCAGATTTCGAGCGACCCACGGTTCACGGGAGAGTTTTTTATCATTTTTCTTGTCGGTCAGCAGGTAGCTGCAGAGTACCGGAGTCAGGGTAAGAGCTACTACTGTAGAGGCAAATAGAGCTATGATAAATGAAATACCGAGAGGCATCAACATTCGTCCTTCCATACCGCTTAAAAAGAATAGGGGAACAAAGCTGACGATAATGATGAGTGTTGAGTTGAGTATCGGCATGCGTACTTCTTGGGATGCTTCGAAAATTACATCTATCGGACGTTTGCGTTCGTTTTCCGGTAACAGACGGTTTTCTCGTAATCGTTTATATACATTTTCTACATCGACTATCGCATCATCGACCAAAGAGCCGATTGCAATTGCCATACCTCCCAGACTCATTGTGTTTATAGTAAGTCCCATAAAGTGAAGAGTCAGTATCGATACCAATAAGGAAAGGGGCAAGGCAATTAAAGATATAACGGTAGTCCTTAAATTCATCAAGAAAAAGAATAAGACGATTATGACGAAAACAGAACCTTCGAACAGAGATTTTTGTATGTTATCGATCGAATTGTCGATAAAACGGGATTGTCGGAATACATCGGTGGAGATGTGAATATCCGCCGGCAAATTTTTTTGTAATTCTGCAACGGACTGATCCAGTTTTTCTGTCAGTTCGAGCGTGCTGGTATTCGGTTGTTTGGTAACCGTGATCAATACGGCAGGTTTCCCTTTCTCTGAAGCCATACCGAGTTTGGGCGCTTTGTTTCCGATTTGAATGTCTGCAATGTCTTCAAGTAGAACCGGAATGCCGTTTATTGTCTTTACTACTGCTTTAGACAGCTCATCGATATGATTTGTCGAAACTACACCTCTGACGATATATTCGTTACTGAATTCGTATAATATACCACCGTTTGCATTTTGATTCATGTTACGGGTCGTGTTCATGACCTCGTTCAGTCCTATGCCGTAGTGCTTCATGCGGGCCGGGTCGAGCAATATCTGGTATTCTTTGATTTCTCCTCCGATAACCGTTACTTGGGCGACACCACCGGTGGAGAGAAGTCTCGGTCTGATTACCCAGTCGGCCAAAGTACGTAAATCCTGTAAAGACGTAGAATCGGATGTGATGCCGAGTATCATGACTTCTCCCAATATAGAAGATTGCGGTCCGAGAGTAGGAGTCCCGACATTTGCCGGTAAACTTTCACTCATTACTGCCAGTTTTTCGGAAGTAATCTGGCGAGCTCGATATATGTCCGTACCCCAGTTGAACTCTACCCATACGACAGAAAACCCCGTTGTCGAAGAGGAGCGCACGCGGCGTACGTCTGTAGCCCCGTTAACAGCCGTTTCTACCGGAAATGTAACGAGGCGTTCTACTTCTTCAGGAGCCATGCCCGGAGCTTCGGTCATAATTACGACCGTAGGGGCATTCAGGTCAGGAAATACATCCACTTCCATTTTCATGGCAGTATAACTGCCGATAAAAAATAAAAGTATGGCTGCAAAAAGTATTAATAACCTGTTATGCAGCGAATAGCTGATAATTTTATTTAGCATAATCTGTTCCTCCTGTTAATGGCTGTGAGAATGACCTTCGGGAATAATGCTGCTGTTTGCCGCAAGTTTTACCTGGTAAGCGCCTTTGGTTACGACACGGTCTCCGGGTTTTATTCCTGAGAGGATTTGTACTTCTTCTCCGTCGTTGACTCCAAGAGTAACTTCTTGTTTTTTGTAACCTTCTTTATCGAGCTGGAGATATACGAAATAACTTCCTTGTTCTTCGGTGAGGGCTGTTACCGGAACAGTTATTACGTTATTCATATTTCCGGATAAAAGAAAGACTTCGACATAAGATCCGGGTATAATATCGCCCTTATTGTCGAATTCGAATATGACCGGAAGATAAAAAGACCCGTTGCCGGAGGAGCGTCCGTATGATTTTAGTTTTCCATTGAGACTTTCTAATGTATAGACTTTGTCGTTATACGGAGTTTTAAAATGGGCGGAGGTCAGTGTCGGAAGGAATTGATAATATCGTTCTGAAACTTCGGCCTTCAACATTAACCGACGATTTTGAGAAATGTTCAGTAACGGTTGGCCGATTTCGACATAATCACCGTCATTGACCAGTTTGCTTTTTATGAATCCGTTCATCGGAGATGCGATTGCAATACCGTTGTCCCCTTGATGTCCGGCAGTGGCTTTCCAAGCTACACGAGCGGTTTCATAACTGCTCAATGCTTGGTTATATTCTTTTTCGGATATGATTTTGTCTCGATAAAGGATGGCCGCACGTTCATATTCTTTTTGGGCGGTTCGGTAAGTTATTTCAGCCTTTTCAGCCGGATCTCCGTCCTGTATGTTCTGGGCTGAAATAGAAAGCAATATTGTGCCTTTATTTACGGCAGAACCTTCGGTAAGGGATGCTTTCCCGAAAGAGACTATTCCCGAAGAGGTTGCAGCAATAGTCATATCGTCTCCTTGCGCGGCAAGAACTTGTCCGGATGTTTTAATGACATTTCGGAATGTCTTGGGCTGTATTTCCGATATGACTATACCTGCTGCTTGAGCTTTTTCTTCGGTAAAAATTATTTCGTCTTCATGTTCGTGATCGGTATCGACTTCGTTTTGTTGATGTTCGTGATCGATATCTTTTGGAGTATTGCTATTGCATCCGGCAAAAAAGTAAGCCGAGACAACAATACATATTATAATATGTTTCATTGAAAATTTGTTTTTAATCTGATAATATTTCGTGACGGACTACTCGCTACTTATCGTACACAATAAAATCTCGACACGATAAAATTGAAAATTGTCGTTTTTATATAATCAGATTAAATGGGGTGGAGCTCGTAATCCGGAAGAGAGGCCTTTGTATTCGGAAATGCAAAAGTCTTTATGAGGAATAGGCAGCGCCGTACATTCCGTTTCGCCCGATCTGAAATCGAAAGAAAAGATTGTTGCAGGAAGAGCAATGAAAATATTTGTCTGGAGATCGGGATTTCCGGTAGAAGAAGTCCGATAAGCGGCAAAACGCGCGAGACAGTCTGTTTCACAATCTGGCCGGTGTGTAATATCCCGATTTTGCCCATTTTCTGGAATTTCGGATAATTGCAAGCATATTCTACCGTCGATATGGTGGTGATGAGGTACAATTGTAACAAGCAACATGCAGCATGCCGCTAACCAAAGAAAAGGTAGAAGTACTTTTTTTTTCATTAAAAGGTTCTATGCAATTGCTTCTTGTGTACAAAGGTAGTAACAAAAGATCGGATTAGGAAAATGAATACTCGTGTTTTTTTATTTTTAACAAGAATGTTTAGTCTGTTCGTGGCAAGAACTTTTGTCGGTGTTCGTCTCTGCATTTTTTGTGAGCAAAGTAGCTTATAATTAAATAATTATTTTGTTACAAAATGCAGAAATTCGTTGTCCGAAAATTTTTTATGGTAAGAAAAACACTAATTTAAAGTTTATATTTGAAAATAATCCTATATAAGCTTGCTGACAAAAAAACCGCATAATTTTTTTCTTTGAAAATAATGTGCTACATTTGACCCATAAAAGTTGCTTTAATAGCGGTATTCTTTGGAAAATTTGGAAAAATGCCATGTAAAACAATATCCTGCCTGAGGTTCCGTTGTTTTATAAATAGGTGTTGTTTCGAGGTTACCGATATTGTAAATTATGAAAAACCGGTTTTTTATTGCGGAATTTGGAGAACACGGAAGATTAAAAGCTCTTTAAATAGCGTTATAGGAACTCAAAAATAATAAAGAAAATAAATTATCAAACTATTTTAATTTAACAGTCAACCACTTAGAATTTTTTTATTATGGAAACTAAAAAAACTGAAACTAAAGCTAAAAAGAAAACATTTCGTGGCATTGAGTCTGCATTTCTTGTGATTGTAGCATGCTTTATTATTGCTTTGTGCATTTTCCATTTCATCTTGGGAAATCCTGCAAACTTTATGGATAATGATCCTACGGGACACCCGCTGCCTGGAAATATGTTGGGTACTATCTATAAAGGAGGTGTAATCGTGCCTGTTCTTCAAACTTTGTTACTTACCGTATTGGTATTGAGTGTTGAACGTGCATTCGCTCTTATGAAAGCTAAAGGTAAAGGAAGCACAACTAAATTTGTTGAAAACATTAAAGCTGCTTTGGCAGACGGTGATATTCAAAAAGCTCAAGCTATTTGCGACAAACAACAAGGTTCTGTAGCAAGCGTTGTTACTTCGGTGTTGAAAAAATATGCTGAAATGGAAGCTAATGATACTTTGACTAAAGAACAGAAACTTACTTACATTCAGAAAGAAGTTGAAGAAGCTACCGCTCTTGAGTTGCCGACATTGGAACAAAATCTTTCGGTTGTGGCTACGATGACAACATTGGGTACGTTGACCGGACTTCTCGGAACTGTGTTAGGTATGATCAAGGCGTTCGCCGCTTTGGCAAATGCTGGTGCTCCCGACTCAATCGCTCTGTCAACCGGTATTTCCGAAGCACTTGTAAATACTGCTTTCGGTATCGGTACTGGTGCGTTAGCTGTTATTTCTTATAACTTCTTTACCAGCAAAATCGATAAAATTACCTATGCTATTGATGAAGTAGGTTTCTCTATCGTACAAACTTATGCAGCAACTCACAAATAATTAAAGACCTGTTGAGATTATGCCAAAAATAAAAGTAAAAAGGAAAAGCACGTTCATCGACATGACGGCGATGAGTGACGTGACTGTACTTTTGCTTACGTTTTTTATGTTGACCTCTACTTTCGTACAGAAAGAACCCGTACAAGTAGCGACTCCGGCATCTGTTTCGGAAATTAAGATCCCCGAAACAAATATATTGCAGATTCTGGTAGATCAGAAAGGTAAGATCTTTATGAGTCTGGATAATCAGGATAATCGGGTCGATGTATTGCAAAATGTAGGCAGAGAATACGGTATTGAGTTTACTCCTGAAGAAATCAATAAATTTAAACTGATGAATTCTTTCGGAGTTCCTCTTGCCCAAATGAAGTCTTTTTTAGCACTTCCGACGGACAGGCAGGACGCTATCTTGAAAGATTACGGGATTCCTATCGATACGACAGCCAATCCCTCTAACGAGTTTAAAGCTTGGGTTAAAACAGCCAGGAATGTGAACGGAGATTTGAGAATTGCAATTAAGGCGGACAGAACGACTCCTTATTCCAGAATAAAAGAGATTATGTCATCTTTACAGGATATCAGGGAGAACCGTTATAATCTGATTACTACGCTTAAGAGTATTCCCGCAGATAATTAATAACAGTCATAAAGGAAAAATATTATGGCAGAAGTACAACAAAAAGATAACGGGGGAGGCAAAGGTAAGCAGAAAAAGATGACGATCCGCGTGGACTTCACTCCTATGGTGGACATGAATATGCTTTTGATCACATTTTTCATGCTTTGTACATCATTGAGTAAGCCGCAGACGATGGAAATCAGTATGCCTTCCAATGATAAGTCTATTACAGAAGAAGACCAGACGAAAGTTAAAGCGTCTCGTGCCATTACGTTGATTCTGGGGGGAGATGACCGGGTATTTTATTATACCGGTGAACCTAATTATGAGGATTACACTTCATTAAAAGAAACTACGTATGAAGCCGATGGTCTGAGAGCGATGTTGATGGGACGTAATGCAGAGATCGTTGCCAAAATAAAAGCTCTGAAAGCTGAAAAATTGGAAAAGAAATTTTCAGATGAGGAGTATAATAAACGGGCGATTAAGATCAAGGATGTAAATACTGCTCCCGTAGTAATGATAAAGGCAACAGATGATGCGACTTATGAGAATCTTGTCGATGCTCTTGATGAGATGCAGATTTGCAGCATCAGTAAGTATGCGATTGTTGATATAACCGAAGGTGATGAGTTCTTGTTGGATAACCTTGAACAGAAAGGAAAACTGACGGAGAATATCGATCGGGATCAATTAAAGAAAACTAATTAGTACTCATTTAAAAAAGAAGAAAAATGGCAAAAATAGATTTAACTTCGAAAGAATGGTGCGATTTGGTTTTTGAAGGACGTAATAAGAGCTATGGAGCATACGACTTGCGTATGACTTCTTCAAAACGACATAATGTTGCAATGCTTATTATATTGATTGTAGCTGTTGTTGGTTTTTCGCTCCCTTCTTTGATTCGTATTATGACTCCTGAGAAAGTAGAAGATTTTACGGTTACAGAAGTAACGCAGTTGTCAGATCTTCCTAAAGCAGAAGTCAAGAAAAATGAAGAATTGAAGCCGATGGCTCCGACGACTCCTCCTCCTCCTTTGAAGAGCTCTATCAAATTTACGGCTCCGGTCATAAAGGATGATAGTGAGGTTTCCGATGAAGAAGATATCAAATCGCAGGATGAATTGGCTGCTAATAGTAAGATCGCTATTTCTATCGCCGATGTAAAAGGTAATGATGAGATAAACGGACAGGATATTGCGGATTTCAAGGAATTCGTTCAGCCTGAAGCTCCGGTAGAAGAAGAAAAACCGTATCAGGCCGTAGAACAGATGCCTCAATTCCCTGGTGGTGAAGCAGCATTGCTGAAGTTTATCAATGAAAAGATCAAATATCCTATTCCTGCACAGGAAGCGGGTATTCAGGGACGTGTGGTAGTGCGTTTCGTAGTTTCTAAAACCGGTGAAATCAAGGATGTAACGGTTTTGAGAAGCGTCGAATCCTCTTTGGATAAAGAAGCTGTGCGAGTTATCCAAATGATGCCTAAATGGATTCCGGGGAAACAGAACGGTAATAATGTTGCCGTTTATTTTACAGTTCCTGTAGTATTTAAACTTATGCAGTAAGATTGTTGTTATTATATTAACAATATCACCTAAAGTACTCCGCACCTCTATGTCTTCAGATGTAGGGCTGCGGGTATTTTAGATTAAATACCTATAGTTATGGAAACAGAAAATGATCTTCAAAAGCCGCAGAAACCCACAAAAAAAATTAATATGGGTTATATTTTCGGGATATTTATGATCCTGATTTACTTCGGAATGGCTTATCTTTTAATCTTCACGCCTCTTTTTGAAAACACTTTTTCAGAAATATTTCGGTATAGTATAGGAATTGTTTTCGCAATATATGGTATCTTTAGGGCCTATAGACAAATTAGAAACCAGAGGTATAGTTAGGAGATTTTATAATGAAAACAAAAAGATCATTCTGTCTTTCAGTTTGTGCGGCATTTATCCTTGCGGGGATTTTTGCGGCATGTAATTCCCCGAAGAAAAAAGGGATTACCGAGACCCCTACGTCAGGACTTATCAAAATAAGTGCAGACCAAACCTTTGAGCCGATTATGGAGCAGGAGATAGATGTTTTTGAAGGGCTATATCCTAAAGCGAATATAATACCGGTTTATGCCGATGAGGTGGATGTTGTAACATCTCTTATACAAGATAGTGTGAGGTTGGCAGTTACGACCCGGAGACTTTCTCCGAAAGAAGTAGAGACTTTGAATGCTCGGAAACTTTATCCGAAAGAAGTAAAAATTGCTACGGATGGAGTCGCCCTCATTGTAAATAAAGCAAATCCGGATACGTTGATTACTATGGACCAGCTTCGCCGGATTCTTACGGGAGAAGTTACGGAATGGAGTCAGATCTATCCTGAATCTAAATTAGGTAAACTGCAGCTTGTATTCGATAATCCGAATTCGAGTACGGTGCGTTTTGCAATAGATTCTATTTGTGCGGGAAAACCTTTGTCGAAAAATCTGAATGCTCAGGATAACAATGAAAATGTAATCGATTATGTTTCGGAAGTGCCTAATGCTATCGGTGTAATCGGAGCTAGTTGGATCGGAAATAAAAATGATTCGACGCGCCTCTCTTTCTCAGATAGAATTACGGTGATGGGTGTCAGTCGGGATGATGTAGCTTATCCGTCGAATAGTTATCAGCCCTATCAGGCTTATTTGGCAATGGGATTATATCCATTGACCAGAGATGTTTATATAATAACTACCGATCCCAAAAGCGGTTTGCCGAGTGGGTTTACTACATTTGTCGGATCGGATAAAGGTCAGCGGATTATTTTGAAGACCGGAATTGTTCCGGCGACACAAGCAATCCGTATCGTAAATGTAAGAGAAAATTTATAATAATATATAATAGAAAACTATAGAAATTATGCGAACTAAGTCAATGTTACTTGCTTCTTTTCTTTTTATCGGAGGAGTGGTGAGCTCTGCTTTTGCAGAATCGTATACGGATGGTATCGAATATTTTAAATCAGGGCAACCCGACAGGGCGAAGATCATTTTGGATAAAACTTTGAATGACCCGTCTACTAAAAAGGCCGAAGCATATTTTTATTTAGGAGAAATTTATTCGGGAATGAATAAATTAGATTCTGCCGGTATGTATTATGAAATGGGGTTACAGGCAGATCCTCTTTATCCTTATAATTCGATCGGTAAGGGTAAATTGATGTTGAAAAGTAATAAAAAAGAAGCTGAATCTCTTTTTAAAGCTGTAATCAAATCGGATAAAAAAAATCCTGAGATTTATCTGGCCATTTCAAAAGCATATTATGAAAATGTAATGCCTGAATATCAGAAGTATCTGGACAAAGCCTTGGATGCAGATAAAGAGTATGCACCTATTTATGTATTCGAGGGTGATATTTTGGTTAAAGATAAGAAATATGGTGAAGCGTGCGGTTTTTATGAAATGGCACAAAACTTCGATGAAAACTGTCTGGAAGCTTATGTGAAATATTCGAATATTTATTTTCCTATTAATGCGGGGCTCGCCATCGCCAAATTGGAAGATCTGTTAAAACTGAAACCTAATTCTGCTATTGCACAACGCGAATTGGCCGAGGCATATTTTAAGGATAGCAAATATAATCAAGCCGTAGAAGCTTATGCCCGTTATATGGCTAATCCCAATCATTTCGAAAGCGATCAGTCTCGTTATGCAGCGCTGCTTTTCTTTGATAAGAAGTATCAAGAATCTCTGGATCTTGTAGATAAAATGATTGTAAAAAATCCGAATGATTTTATTTTGAAACGTTTGGCGATGTATGACAATTATGAGCTGAAAAATTATGATAAAGCTCTCACTGCAGCAGAGACATTTATGAATACTCCGGGAAATCCCCAATTCAATACACAAGATTATATTATTTATGCAAATATATTGATTGAAAACAAATTGGCGGATAAAGCCATACCGGTGTTGGAAAAAGCTATTTCTCTTGATCAAGAAAAGATCGAACTTTATAAGGAATTGAGCGAAGCTTACCGTGCTGCTGGAGATATGCTGAAAAGTGCTGATACGTATAATGAGTATATGAAACGGAATCAGGATGTCAGTCTGACAGATTACTTCTTCTTGGGTACGATTTATTATCGTGCTGCTTCTGCCGAAGCACCGGCAGCCGAAGCAACTCCAGAGGAAAAGGCTGCAAAACTTGCTATTCAAAAGCCGATATATCAAAAAGCCGACAGTTTATTTGCTATTGTAGCAGAGAGAGCGCCGGAAGATTATCGCGGACATTTGTGGAGAGCCCGTGCGAATTCCGGTCTTGATCCTGAAACGACAGAAGGATTGGCAAAGCCATATTACGAAGCTCTATTGGCTGTTCTTGAAAAGTCTCAAAATCCGAATAAGGCGGCGTTATTGGAGGCTTATAAATATATCGGTTTCTATAATTATCAAAAAGAGTATGCTGCAGGAAAGAATGTCTATCCTGAAACCCGCAAATGGTGGAGTAAGATGTTGACTGTCGATCCGAATAATGAGATCAAAGCCCTTTTGGATCAACTACCTCAATAAAAATCATTTTCTTTCGGAATCGTTCCGATAATTAAATATTAAGAACTCCCGGTGGATATTGTCTGTCGGGAGTTTTTAAATATTTATACTTGTTACGGGCAAGATGATTTCTCCGAAACCGATCATTGCATTAAATAGAGAAATATGTTTGTATTTGCTAATATCATCGGCAGAAATACGAGCTTCTTGTATTGTTCCTCGTCTTAGCAGATACTCTCTTTGAGTTCCTTTTAGCAAAGGTTTTTCCGGAGTTTTCCATCTGTTCCCGTCCGAAAAAGCCACGTTGCAGATAGAAGTATCGGTAATCAAATCGTTTTTGACGATTAAAATATCGTCATATTTTTGTCTGGATGCAAATAATCGGTTTATTGTTTCCCTATTCGTTGTTTTCCATGAATAATCGATAGTATTATCTTTTACCAGTTTCAAAGACGATACAGGACGCGCTTGATAAGGAATATATTCTATGGATACTATTTCTTTGTTATAGGTAATGCGGCATTTAGTCAATTCTTTATAAGGGGAAGGGTCGATTATATTATCGATATTTATTTCATCTATCTTTCCGAAAAAGTGTAGTCGAGTAGAATTTAATCTTTGATTGTGTAGATCGATATTGAACGCTTTACCGTCAATAATTCGTATGGTTTCAATGAATAGGGACATATACTTTTTGTTTCATTTCATTATATTCTTTAATCACATCGCTTTGTGCGGTTATGCCTCCTCCGCTTTTAAAAATCTTTTTATTTCCTTGTTGTTCTATAAATCTTATCATAACGGCGCTTTCTAATGTCGATTTATTGCAATATCCCATGATCCCGGTGTAAAATCCTCGATTATAAGTTTCGGCAGACCGTATAATTTTCATGGTAGCCTTTTTAGGTGCACCTGTAATTGAGCCGGCAGGGAGAAGATTGTAGAGAATGTCTCCGACTTTTTCAGGGAAGACGAGCTTAAGCTTTCCTCGTATTTCGGAACTGACTTGTAGAAGTTCTCCTTTATTGGTTATAATTTTGTCTATATACCGATATCGGGGTACGTGTACATTATTGGCTATTTTGCTCAAATCATTTCGTATGAGATCTACGATCGTTGCATGTTCTGCACTTTCTTTAGGATCATTTAATATTTGCATTTCGGCATCCGGAACTCTGGAATCTATCGTTCCTTTCATTGGAAAAGAAGATATTTCATCATTGCAAATTTGAATAAAGATTTCCGGAGAAAATACGGTTAGCTGATTTTTTATCCAAAGGCGATAAGGGGCTTGGCTATGTTCGAAAATTTCTTTTAATGAAAGATTCGTTTCTACCGAAGTTGCACAAGTCAGATTCGTTAAATACGAATTGCCTCGTAATATATTTTCTTCTATTATAGAAAACGAGTGCCGATATTCACTGAAAGGGATAAATTGAGGTTTCCATGTTATCGGTAAAGAGATATTTTTGTGACCTTTCGGACAGTTCGTTACTCCGTTAAAGTCATATAGAATTAAGTCGGGATCAATATCGGATAGTTCGAGAATGTAGGCTTCGTCTCCTTGATAATTGATGATAAATATAAATTCTTTTCTGTATTTTCCGAGATTATTTAACTCTTTAATAATATCGGTTTGTGAGAATAAGTGCATAAGTTGGTAGATTTGTTTTGCAAAAATAAGGGCTATACTCTGATTTTTATGAAAAATATATTTGAATTTTAAGGCCAGTCTAAATTTTTCAATGAAAAATACTATCAAGTTATCTATTGTTTTTCGGTCTATTTTCCTACTTCGCAGTCATGTTGCTGCGTTTCTTAGCAGAAAAAATATTCTCGAAACAGTTCTCAAAAAATATGTCCATATAAAATTTAGACAGGTTCTTAGATGTATGATTTGTGTTGATTCTTGAGAATAATTTTTATATTTGTCTCAAACTACTATTTCCCATGAAACTCTTAGTCTTTATTTTATCATTGGCTATTATAAATATTCCGGTTTGCTTATCTCAGGGGAAAAAGGTATTGCAAATCAGTTCTTATACTGTTGACGACGGATTATCTCATCGAGTGATATCTAATATAATACAGGACTCTAAAGGATATATCTGGATGGCGACATGGAATGGGTTGTGCCGCTATGATGCTTCTCGTTTTGAAACATGGAATATGTTACCGAACGGTTCGACGATAGGAAGATTGCTTCGAATAGCAGAAACAGAAGACGGGCATATTTATTGTCATAATTATAATGATAGCGTTTATATTTTTGATCCAGTTACTTGTAGATTTATGCAGTGTACAGGAGCTGAGCAATTAATTTCTTATCCGCCTAATCCTTATTTATTGCAAGTCGAGCAAGGCGGATTGCTTATTATCCACCGTGATTCTGGAGAGCGATATTTTCTTCCTGTTAAGAGTAATAAACGGTTGAAGAATACTTTGCATGCCTCATTTTTTGATAGACAGGGTAATTTTTGGGTCAATTTTGATGATGTTTTATATAAATTATCGTTTTCACCGGAATTTTATACTTACCGGACACATATAAAAACAGAGAATTCTTTACTTTTTGGAGATGAGATCAGAGCGATTGCATGTAGTGCAAAATCCGGACGATTGTGGATCGGTGCTAAAAGCGGAGATATTTATGTTTATAGTAAGGAGGGAGATTTTGAGGGGTATCTTTCGAAAAATGGGTCTGTAACGCAAGTTCCTGTCCATTTCGGTGCTAATGCGTATGTGATAAAAGAGGATAGATCGGGAAGAATATGGATCGGGACAAAAGGAGATGGTCTTTATAGCCTTGTCCCTGAGGGAGATAAAAAATATACTGTCAGTCATTATACGCAAAAGTCTCATGGGTTGGCTGATGATCGGATATATTCCTTGTTTTTTGATGATTCGGACAGATTGTGGATCGGGACGTTTGGTAATGGATTTTCTATTGTCTCTGTGAGGGGGAATAGTGTGAATTTATTAAAGAACGGACTTCCCGGACAGCGTATCAGGTGTATAGGGCCTTTTGAGGCGGGTCTTATTTGTGCCTCAACTAATGGATTGTATCTTGTTGACAGCTCAGGAAGGGTGTTGCAAAAAATCGGGAACTCCGATTTTACATTTGTTCGTAAGGCCAATAGAGGGGATATATATGTTTCTACGATTGGGGCGGGTATTTTCAGATTGTGTTCAGAATCCGGACATTGGCAGCTTATTCCTGTTAGATTAGGAAATGTTTCTTATGATGTCGTATTATCCATTGCAGAAGAACTTTCGGGAAATATTTGGTTTGTGTCTGATAATAGTCTGGTGCGGTTGTTTACAGATGGAAACATACAAACTTTCAATCAAGATTTTTTCGGGAAAAATATCACTTTCTCAGAAGGTATTCCCATGCTGAAGGATAATAAGCTTTTCTTAGGTACGGCGGACGGTTTTATAGAAATGAGTTTAGAATCTTCGGAAAAATTTCTTCCTCCTTTATATTGGAGATATATTCAGGTCGAGGACTCTTTGATTGTCCCGACAGATAGTTTGTTGACCGTTCGTTTGGGAGAACATGTCCGGATAAGTCCTGTGGCTCTGGATTATCGGCCGGGAACTATACGTTATAGTTATCGTTTGGATGCTGATACCGTTTGGCGAGATCTTGATTATGGTAAAGTTATAGAGTTGGATAATTTGTCAGAAGGCAGCCATGTGTTGACGGTCCGTTCTACGGATAGTTACGGTATGTGGATGAATAATGATCGTGCGTTTATAATTGACGTACGCTCTTCCTTTTATAAAGGAGTAGTATGGTTCATTGTGATAGGCTTATTGGCCGTTGTTTCGATTTTCTTGTTTTATAATCGTCTACCTTTTGTTTCGAGGAATTCATTGCCAGATATATCTCCTTCATTGCCAAAAGTGGACTTTTCTCCTGACGAGCAATTTTTGGAAGCGGCAAAATTGTTTGTAGAGTCGAATATGGATAAGCCGGAATTGTCTGTTGATGATTTTGCTGCTTATATGGGGATGAGTCGTACGATTTTGTATAACCGTATGAAAGATTTGCTTGATAAGACTCCGGCGAATTTCATAAAAGAGATGAGAATTAAACGAGCGGTACAATTGTTGAAATTAAATATATATACTGTTTCGGAAATAGCTGATATGACCGGTTTTAATGATGCAAAATATTTCAGTAAGGTTTTTAAGAGAGAGATTGGTGTTTCTCCGATGTCTTATGTTGATGAACAAGTGCGAACTAAGAATTGATTTTCTAATGAGATTATCTGATGCGTGAAGTTTTTCGAAGTTGTAAAAAAATAGCGATGATAAGATTTTATCACCGCTATTTCTTTATTTACTATTTTTGCTTAACAGCAACAACCACCTTTTCCTGCGCTACCCAAAACATCTTCGATTTTGTGTTTATACAGTTTCTTCATGTTGTCGCGAGCCGGACCTAAATATTTACGAGGGTCAAATTCTGCCGGTTTTGTAGCAAATACTTCACGAACAGCAGCAGTCATAGCCAAACGGCTGTCAGAGTCGATGTTGATTTTGCAAACTGCCGATTTAGCTGCTTTACGCAATTGTTCTTCGGGAATTCCGATTGCATCTTTCAAAGCACCTCCATATTTATTGATTGTAGCGACTTCTTCTTGAGGTACAGATGATGCACCGTGAAGAACGATGGGGAATCCCGGAAGTTCTTTTTCTACACCTTCCAATACGTCGAAGCGCAAGGGGGGAGGAACGAGGATTCCGTCAGCATTACGGGTACATTGTTCCGGTTTGAATTTGTTAGCACCATGAGATGTTCCGATAGAAATAGCCAAACTGTCGCATCCGGTTTTGGTAACGAAATCTACTACTTCTTCGGGTTTGGTGTAGGTATGATGTTCTGCAGAAACTTCATCTTCTACACCGGCCAATACACCGAGTTCTCCTTCTACGGTTACATCGAACTGATGAGCGTATTCTACTACTTTCTTAGTAAGCGCTACATTTTCGTCGTAAGGAAGGTGTGATCCGTCGATCATTACAGACGAGAATCCCATGTCGATACAGGATTTGCATAATTCAAAAGAATCTCCATGATCAAGATGAAGAACGATCTGAGGATTTTTACAACCTAATTCTTTGGCGTATTCAACTGCGCCTTCAGCCATATAGCGAAGCAACGTCTGATTGGCATATTGACGAGCTCCTTTTGAAACTTGAAGAATAACCGGAGAGTTGGTTTCTACTGCAGCTTGGATAATAGCTTGCAACTGTTCCATATTATTGAAGTTGAAAGCCGGAATCGCATAGCCACCTTTAATAGCCTTAGCAAACATCTCTCTGGTGTTTACGAGGCCTAAATCTTTGTAACTAACCATTTTTTTAATGTATTTGCGTTAATAAATAAAAACTACACAAAGGTACTAAAATTCTTACAAACCGAAACATCCGAAACTTAAAAAAAATATGTGAAAACACTCTGGTCTGCAATATCATGATAGAACCCGATAAATTTAGGTTTCTTCTTTTCCCTTTCATTTTTTATAAGTATTTTTGCCCACTTGATAATTATAAAAACCGTTTAGAGTGTCTAATGGTTTAATTTTCTGTAATTAAGTTCGTTATTAATTTATAAAACATTTCAGATTAAAAGAGAATGAGAAGATGGCGTATTGAGGATTCGGCCGAGCTGTATAATATTAACGGATGGGGGCTGAAATATTTTTCTATTAATGACAAGGGTCATGTGGCGGTAACACCTCGTGAGGGGAATGCTTCGGTCGATCTGAAGGAGTTAATGGATGAGTTGCAGGTAAGAGATGTTACATCACCTGTTCTGGTACGTTTTCCGGATATTCTGGATAACCGGATCGAAAAAATCTCAAAATGTTTTGAGCAGGCTGCGGAGGAGTATGGCTACACGGCACAGAATTTTATCATCTATCCGATAAAAGTAAATCAGATGCGTCCGGTAGTGGAGGAGATCGTTAGCCACGGTAAAAAATTCAATATCGGACTTGAGGCGGGCTCTAAGCCTGAATTGCATGCTGTTTTGGCTATTAATATCGATGAAAATTCCCTGATAATCTGTAACGGTTATAAGGATGAGAACTATATCGAGTTGGCTTTGTTGGCGCAAAAAATGGGTCGTCGTATTTTTCTGGTGGTGGAAAAATTGAATGAGCTGAAATTGATCGCTTCTATTGCTAAACGACTGAAGATCCGTCCGAATATCGGTATTCGTATAAAACTTGCGAGTTCGGGCAGCGGTAAATGGGAAGAGTCAGGAGGTGATGTCAGTAAATTCGGCCTTAATTCCAGCGAATTGCTTGAAGCATTGGATATTCTGGAAAAGAATAAAATGCAAGATTGTTTGCATCTGATACATTTTCATATAGGTAGCCAGGTTACCAAAATCCGTCGTATAAAAAATGCTCTGCGCGAGGCTTCGCAGTTTTATGTACAGCTTCATAATATGGGTTTCAATATCGATTTTGTCGATATCGGAGGCGGATTGGGTGTCGATTATGACGGGACTCGCTCTTCTTCGAGCGAGAGCAGTATGAACTATTCGATACAGGAATATGTAAACGACTCTATTTCTGCATTGGTGGATGCTTGTGTGAAGAACGATATTCCTCAGCCTAATATTATTACGGAATCTGGACGTTCCCTGACCGCCCATCATTCAGTTCTTATATTTGAAGTTCTTGAAACGACGACATTGCCTTCGTGGTCAGAAGATGAGTCCGTTTCGGAAAAAGATCATGAACTGGTTCAGGAGTTGTATAAATTGTGGGATACAATGAATCAACCCCGCCTCATCGAAACTTGGCATGATGCCCTGCAAATACGGGAGGAAGCTCTCGACTTGTTCGGACTCGGAATGCTCGATTTACGCACCCGTGCCCAAGTGGAGCGTCTTTTTTGGTCGATAGCGCGCGAAGTATATGAAATGGCCAATGAGATAAAGCATTCTCCTGAAGAATTGAAGAAGATTGCTAAAATGTTGCCGGATAAGTATTTCTGCAACTTCTCATTATTCCAGTCTTTACCCGATTCTTGGGCGATAGATCAGATATTCCCGATAATGCCGATAAGCCGGTTGGATGAGAAACCCGAACGTACTGCAACCATACAAGATATAACTTGCGACTCGGACGGTAAAATCGATAACTTTATTTCTACCCGTAATTTTAATTATCATCTTCCGGTACATAGCCTTACTAAAGATCCCTATTATATAGGAGTGTTTCTTGTCGGGGCTTATCAAGAAATTCTGGGAGACCTGCACAATCTGTTCGGAGACACGAATGCAGTGCATGTAAGCGTGTATAAAGATCATTATGAAATCGAACAGGTAATTGACGGGGAGACGGTTGCAGAAGTGTTGGATTATGTACAGTTTAATCCGAAAAAGATGGTTCGGAGTGTAGAGACGTGGGTAACGACTTCTATGAAATCCGGTATTATAACACCGGAGGAGGGACGTGAGTTTTTATCGAATTACAGATCGGGATTATACGGCTATACCTATCTTGAGAAAGATTGATAAAAAGCGGTACAGACCAAAGGAGAGGTTACAGTGCAACGTTATTTTTTGTATTTAGCTTATAACGGTACTCGGTATCACGGTTGGCAGGTACAACCTAATGGGGTGACGGTACAGGAGCGTATAGAGGAAGCTTTAGCTTTATTATTACGGAGAGAGACTCCGATTGTCGGGGCGGGAAGAACGGATGCCGGGGTGCATGCCCGTTTGATGGTCGCACATTTTGATACGGAGGAAGCTCTTCCGGATCTTCTTGAATTAAGAGAAAAGTTGAACCGGGTATTACCTTCTGATATTTCTATCTATAAAATCGTTCCGGTACGGGCGGATGCTCATAGTCGGTTCGATGCCTTGTCCCGCACTTACCGTTATTATCTGATCGACCGCAAAGATCCGTTTTCCGGGATGTATGCTTGGCGTTATCATGGAAATCTCGACTTCGAAAAGATGAATGAGGCAGCCTCTTGTTTGTTCCGTTATACCGATTTTACAAGTTTCAGTAAGTTGCATACCGATGTGAAAACCAATAATTGCCGTATTATGAAAGCCTGTTGGAAAAAAGAAAACGATTTGTGGGTGTTTGAAATTAAGGCAGACCGTTTTTTACGAAATATGGTGAGAGCGATTGTCGGCACTCTTTATGATGTGGGAAGAGGGCGACTTTCGGTCGGGGATTTTTGTCGGGTTATAGAAGATAAGAATCGTTGCAAAGCCGGAACTTCAGCTCCCGGGAATGCACTTTTTCTTGTGAATATAGAATATCCTGAAGAAATATTCGATGTGTAATTTTAGCGCCTGTTTAAGTCTTGTTCGGCTCAGGTTTGTGATTTTCTTTCGAGAATGTTTTTTTGAGAAAATTTGTGATCGCAGAGACGTTATGTTTTTGAATGATTAATCGATATGTGGCTTACATTTGCTTTTATTTCGGCAACCCTTTTGGGGATGTATGAAGTTTTTAAAAAGATGGCGTTGGAAGGAAACGCTGTGATTCCCGTACTTTTTCTGAATACGGTATTTTGTAGTTTGTTGTTTCTTCCTGTTATTTTATTATCCCGTTTCTGTCCGGAAATGATGCAGGATACCCTTGTGTATGTTCCCAAAGTTTCTTTTGAAACACATCTTTTTATAATATTAAAAGCCGTAATCGTACTGGCTTCGTGGATTTTTGCATATTATGCGATGAAGCATTTGCCTATTACGATTGCAGCAACGATCAAAGCATCCCAGCCGGTTCTTACATTGTTGGGCGCTTTATTGGTTTTTGGAGAACGGTTGAATCTGTATCAGTGGATCGGGGTTACGATCGCCATCATCTCTTTCTTTATGCTGTCGTCTGCCGGGAAAAAAGAAGGAATCAGCTTTGTTCATAATCGTTGGATATGGTTTATTGTTCTGGCGACTATAACGGGATCGATGAGTGGGCTGTATGATAAATATCTGATGTCAAACGGCTTTGACCGTATGACTGTTCAAGTGTGGTACACCTATTATCAAATGGTGATCATGTTTTTTATTTTGCTGTTCTTGTGGTATCCTCATCGAAAAAAGACTACGCCGTTTCGGTGGCGGAACAGTATTTTTCTTATTTCCCTGTTTCTTGTTGTCGCAGATTTTGTTTATTTCTATGCGCTGAGTTTTCCCGATTCCATGATTTCTATAGTCTCTATGGCGAGACGTAGCGGAGTCGTAGTCAGTTTTGTTTTCGGTGTATTCTTTTTCCGGGAGAAGAATATCAAGGATAAAGCTATCGATTTGATATTGGTATTGATCGGTATGTATTTTCTCTATTTGGGAAGCCGGTAGACATATTGTTATTCGTTTTCGATCACTGCAGATGGCTGTCGGACAAAATTTAAACAAGAGTTATGTCTTTATTCTTTTTCCGTTTTACCGTCTTCTCGTTTTTATTGTTTATCTTTGTTTTTCAAAGAAAGATGTTATGAACAGAGTTATTCTTGCTTTTTGTTTTCTATTATGTGTATCGGGGCTGAAAGCCCAACAAGTCGCCGCTTATTTTGTCTCTATGCCGGAAGAATTGTTGCTTCAGATAGAGCCGAACCGTCGTAAGGATATGATAGATTTTTTTCAACATGGACAGAAAGGCGGCATTACGAATGCTTTAGGCGGAAATTCCGAGATCACGGCGATGTCGGATAAATATATGTCTGTATATCTTTCAGATGTCTCTAAAATGGAGATACGTGTTTTGTCTAAAGATACGGCAGATATTATTGCGGTGGTTCGTACGGTGTGCGCTCCCGCATGCGATAGCCGGATAAGCTTTTATGACGAACAATGGCAGCTTCTCGACACGAAAGATTTTCTACAGCTTCCTGTCAACGCCGATTTTTTTGTCGCTCAAGAAGTTTCCGGCAGAGATGAGGCTTTGGAAATGGTAGATATGATGCTTGCCGAATATCGTTTTTCTCCGGATAATGATGTATTGACGGTTGATTGTACGATAAAAGATTATCTTCCGGATGAGATTTATAAACAAATCGCCCCTTTTTTGAAAAAAGAGGCGTTACAATATTCTTGGAACGGAAAACGATATGAATTAAAAAATTGATCGTCTTAAACGTGTTTTTTATTCGTCTTCTTCCTGATCGTTTATCCGGGTGGCCAGAACTTTATCGATACGGGCTGAGTCCATATCGACAATTTCGAATTCGAATCCTTGCCATTGGAATTTTTCTCCTGTAGTGGGAATATGTTCCAATACCCCTAAGATAAGCCCGCTTAACGTATTATAATTATATTCATTATATAGACCCTCCAGATCGAAGTGTGCCAAAAAGTCATAGAAAGAACATTGTCCGTCTACGAGACATGACCCGTCTTCCCTGACAACGATATCCGGTTCTTCTCCCAATTCGGGGAGTGCACCGAGCAAGGCCTCCATAATATCTCCCGAAGTGACGATTCCTTGAATGCTTCCGAACTCATCGGTTACCAGACCATACTTTATCCTTTCTTTTTTCATTTTTTCCAGTGCATTATATACGCTCATCGTTTCGGGAATATAATGCGGCGGGATGATATGCTGCCAAATTGAAAAATCGGGAGAGTCTATTTTACCGAACAAGTCCTTTGATTGAAGTATACCTACGACATGATCAAGCTTTCCGTCGGATACAGGATATACATGATAAAAATTTTGGCTTATCTCTTTTTTCAAAGTTTCTTTATCGGTAGAAATGTCTATCCATGTGAGTTCATTTCGGTGAGTCATGATAGAGCCGACATTTCTGTCTCCCAAATTAAAGACCCGTTCGACGATATCTTGTTCTACTTCTTGTACCTCACCGTCTTCAGTCCCTTCTCTGATAATCGCTTTAATCTCATCTTCGGTGACTTTCCCTTCTTCATTGGGATTTATGCCTAATAATTTTAAAACTAAGGCTGTACTTTTTGTTAATAATATTACGAACGGAGCTGCAATTTTCGATATAAAATACATCGGCTTGGATACGATGCGGGCAACACGTTCGGCTGCTGCCATACCGATTCGTTTGGGGACAAGTTCCCCGATGATTAAAGTCAGATAGGTGACGATCGTAACGATTATAATTTTGGCTATGGCTAATGAGTATGGAGCTAACGGCTCTATTTGGGCGATTATTACGGCAAAGTTTCCGGCAAAAGATTCTCCGGAATAAAGACCGGTAAGAATTCCGATGAGAGTGATCCCGATTTGAATGGTAGAAAGGAATCTGTCAGGCTCGTTAGCCAATTTTAATGCAGTACGGGCAGTTTTACTACCCCGTTTGGCGTCAGCCTCAAGTCGGGATTTCCTTGCCGATACGAGGGCGATTTCCGACATAGATAAAGTTCCGTTTAAAATGATAAGAATAAGAATAATGATAATTTCCATAAATTAATCTTTAATTTCCCGAAGATAATGCAATTCATAAAAAAACTCATAATTTCAGAAAGATAATTTGCAAACTTTATTTTAATAGGTCTGTTTAAATTTTGTGAAAGAGCATTTGGTCAGGTATTGTTCAGACATATTTTGATCAGAGGCTCTTATTTATTTGCTATTACCGGTTTTGTTGCAAAATAACACTCCTTATTGTTTGCTGAATTTGTTTGTAAAAATATTTGTGTGAAATTTTGCATGTTTTTTTATCATTTTGTTGTGGCCAACTCTCATGAACGTTTGTTAAAACGCAAATAATCACTATCTTTGTCGTGTCGTTGAAAGCGTCGGCTTTGTTTCGACAATACATATTTGGTAAAAGCGTTTAGTTTTATCCTTAATAAGAAAATCGCCAATTTTCGAATAAGCAGAAGGATATAACAGTGCAAACGTTCATGCTTAGCCATATAGTCACGTGAGTGAGTATATACGGTCGAGCGTGGGTTGGCTGTTTATTTCTGCATAGGTGTTTGGCGATACCTCTTATTAGATAAACTGGCAAGTTCCCACGCTTTTTTGTGTCTTTATGTTTAATCGCCGGTTCGGGAATTTAGGGCATGAAGTTTTGCTTGAAAGCAATGGAAAGAAAATTATTTATTTTCTTTTTTGTCCTTTTCATCTGTTCTTGTTCGAAAGAAGAGACCGGGGATATAGAAGAGTCTGATTCTGTCGAGACGGTATTCAGTGAGAATACGGTGGTGTTAAACGAGCGACAAATCAATGCCATAGTTACTGTTGACGGGGCTGTCCTCTCTTTTGAGAATACGATAGAGGGTAAAGATCTCCCGTCGATCGGTCAAATCCTTTTCACATCTGAAAAATCAAAACACCTGCCCTATGGTTTTTTAGGTAGGGTTACTCAAATAACGGAGGAAGCGGGTCGGTATAAGGTCGAGACAGAGCCGGCTCCTTTAGATGCCGTGTTTGACAGGCTTGTTATAAAAGAAAGTGTCGATTTAGTGCCTGCTACCCGCGTTTCGGTCCGGAAAGATGAAGATGGATTTTTTTGTATGGAACAATCCGTAACATTCAAGCAAAACTCCGCATCGATTACCGGAACGGCCAGTCTGGGTTTTAAGCTGGATATTCATATCGATATTAATAACCGTGCTCATAAACCTCCTTATGGGTATATAATTCTGCAATCTAAGGTCTCAGGTGATTTGAATTTCAGTTTGTCGGCGGAAAAGAGATTAGAATTGAGACATCCGATAGGCAATGAGATTCCGCTATCCGCTTCTTTAAGTAATATTGCTATCTCTCCGGTATTGCAGCTATATGGAATTGTAGAGGGAGAGGGTGAAATATCCGTCGATGCAGATATGACTTATGCGAAGAAGACGATCGGTGCTATTGAATATAAAGATGGAATATGGAAAGGAAATGCGCGGGATTGGAACGGCGGTAATGATGATTTCGGTTTTAAAACTACGGCCGGTATATCGTTGAATGGCGGTTTCTTTGCGGGAATAGCAACGGCTATAGAATTGAGATTGTTTAATAATGAAAATATGAAAATTGCCATCGAACCTGAATTCGGACTGAATGAAACAGGGAATTTTGTCATCGATTTGGCTGATACGGATTTGTTTAGAAAAAACAAAGATTCTAAAATTAAGGCCGGGTTAGGGATAAAAATTGGAGCAAAGGTAGATGCTCAAATTTTTGGAGAAGGCGCGGAATTGCAGATTCCTATTTGGAATAAATCATTTTTTGAAAAAGAATCATATCTTTTCCCTGTTTTTGAGAATAAAAGTGTCAAGATCGATAAAGACCGTAAATCGGTCTCAGCCGACTATTCTGTGGAACGTGATCTGTTATTCGGAGCTGCCGTAGGGGTGGCTTTATATAAAGAGAATCAGGTCGATTCTTATTCTAAACCTGTAAACTATTTTTTGAATGAGGACTTTTCAAACCCATTGACAGGCTCGTTCGATAACTTGCAGGATGATATCGAGTATACTCTTTGTCCCTATGTGATGTGGGGAAATATCTTTTATCCCGGTGAGCCGAGGCACACGTTTACTTTAAAGACCGAAGAGAATAACAATTTGATAGGAAGTTGGAAGATGATACATTCTCAAGGATATTATCACGATTTTTCCAATCCTGAGTATAACGAAGAATGGGATGAAGATGTTTCTGCAGATGGAGCTCTTTCTTTTAAGGAGAACGGGATATTTGAAGATACACTATATGGAGTAATAGCAAGGGGGAATTGGGTATTGAATGGGAATCAGCTATCGTTGACTATTACTTGGGCTGACGATCCTGAAAATATTGGAGGGAGTAATTCTCCGGTTATCTTGGAGCTTAACGAGTCGACACTAGTCTTGGAATATCATCGAAAAGGTAGTGACTATGAAGAATATGATAAAACTACTTTTATAAGAATAACTCAATAATAATCAATAAATCATATAATGCTACAAAAAAGACATATATCCCGTATTATGGCAGTTACACCTATTCCAAATTCTCTTTTCAAGTCAATTTGATCTTTACTTCGGATTCGGGCGGAAACTATAATGGGACACAAACGAATGCGAACGGTACGAAAACTAATATTTCCGGAACATTTACGCTGAAATCATTTGTTTAATTTATAATTATGAAAACAATAAAATTTTTTCTGTTTTGCACTTGCCTGCTAATGATCGCCTGTGGTGATAAAGATGGAGCGGAGGATGGGCTCTCGGGTTATGCTCCTGCTTCTATTATAGGGAAAGACTTGAGCTTGAGTAGAGACTCTGATATGGATAATTGGTATGTCAAGATACTGCAAACACGAAACGAACTTAAAATGGTCGCCCAAGATTGGGAACTCGGTAATTTAAGTTGTCGATATGACAAAACCGGAAACAATCAGGCAAAACTCAAAATAAGCTATACGATAACCATATTGGACAAGCAAGTCCGACATACCGAAGAACTGAATATCCTTTTCACATCGGAACATGGTGGAACATTCAGCGGTACGGATAAAGTCAGCTCGGATGGCAATACATACGAACAGGAAGCATCAGGTTATTTTACGTTCGATACCGGTGACTTATCCGATTTTGATGATGAGGCTACCGGAGATGAAGACGTAGATTTCTCCTATCTATGCAACTCCTGGAAACTCCGAAGTTCGGAGAAGTATCTGACATTTTATCCGGACAAAACATATCTGATTGTCACTAACGACAACGGCTATCGGGAAGAGAGAGGCTCATATCGGATAGATGTTGCCACAAGCCTGATTTACCTGACCTCCGATCAAGGAACGACAAAACAATACGAAGTCGATCTTCTCATCAAGAATGAATTGGAATGGCGGCAATACAATCAGCAGATAGGAAAATACTCTTACGAAACATACCTCTATTCCGATAAAGACGGAACGGAAAACAATCCCGGAGGCAGTAGCGGAACAGAAGAATCTGAAAGCGATGTTTTATACGTAGGATATGTATATATTAGGGCTGAACGTATAGATTTTATTATAAGATATAAAAATCCTGAAAATTATACAAGTGACAGCAAATACCTGAAAGCAGGTCTTTGTTACGGAACTTCACCTCATCCGACAATAACGAAGGACCGCAAAACTTCGAAATCGATAATTGACCCTGACGAGGATGGTTGTACTACTATATCGGTAGATAAATCTACCATTTATTACTTGCGTCCATATACAGAAGAAAACGGAAAAATAACCTATTATAAAGAAATAGAGGTCGCATCTTTCGGTAAATATGTAGATGCTAATGTCGAATCGGTAGGAAAAAATACAGTTAAAGCGAATTATACTATTACAAGCGGTACGTATAAAGTTTCTTTAGAGGGTGTGATTTCAGGAAGGTTACAACACTTTGCAGATATTGGATATAAAGGTATCGGAGAAGGATCTTACACTTATACATTCGATTGGGGATTTAATAATCGATTTGATCGTATTAGCTTAATCTTTAGGGATATTAATACTGGTTATACCTATGAATCTGATCCCTGTTATCCCGCACAACAATAACTCCATAGTTGTTTATGACGAGTGAAAACACAAAAATGACCGGATAATATTTTTTGTCGGAGAATTCAGTCAGGTTCTAAGGGTAAAATATTCTTTAATTATTGTATATAAGGGTGTTTGTTTGAAAAATTATTACGATATTTGCAGTCACGTTCTGTTCGGAACATGGAGAAATAATGGTTTTTGTAAAAATATGGGAGTTTCCTTTTCTTGTGAAAAGAAAAAGCTATATATTTGCAAGCCAAAAAATTATAAACAAAGAATTATATAATCATAATAAAAAAATCGTAGAAAAATGACTAAGGCAGACATTGTAAACGAGATTTCAAAAAACACAGGAATTGAAAAAGCGCTCGTTCTGGCAACAGTAGAACAATTCATGGATTCGGTAAAAAGCTCGTTGGCAAAAGGTGATAATGTGTATCTGAGAGGATTCGGAAGCTTCATTGTGAAAAAAAGAGCTCAGAAAACTGCAAGAAATATCTCTAAAAATACGACGATTATTATTCCGGAACACAATATCCCGGCATTTAAACCTGCTAAAACTTTCATGGGAGAAGTGAAGTAATTTATTATAGTATTAATTATTTAAACGCATAAGATCATGCCAAGCGGAAAAAAAAGAAAAGGACACAAGATGTCCACGCATAAGCGCAAAAAAAGACTGAGAAAGAATAGACATAAGAAGAAAAAATAATGTCTGTCTTTTCATAAAGAAACAGAGAACCCAAAGAGCAAACTTATGGAAGAACATTCAAAAGTTTGTTCTTTGTTCTTTATAGTCCTCTGTTTTAACAAGTTGTATTATTTGTATTTAGCATTTAACAATAACCTAAAAACGTATTGATGTGTCCACTGAATTAGTAGTTGATGTCCAACCCAAGGAGGTTTCGATCGCTTTGCTCGATGACAAGCGTCTTGTAGAGTTGCAGAAAGAAGCCCGGAATATATCGTTTTCGGTAGGCGATATTTATTTGGGAAGGGTGAAGAAGCTGATGCCTGGACTAAATGCCGCATTTGTGGATGTAGGTTATGAAAAAGATGCTTTTCTTCATTATCTGGACTTAGGTTCTCAATTTAACTCATGCGAGAAGTTTATCAAGCAGTCGCTTTCGGATCGTAAGCGGGTTTTGTCGATCTCGAAATTTAACATGTTGCCGGAGATCGATAAAGAGGGTACGGTAAGCGAAACGCTTAAAGTGGGACAAGAAATCTTGGTGCAAATATCCAAAGAACCGATTTCATCCAAAGGCCCTCGGTTGACTGCGGAAATTTCTTTTGCAGGTCGTTTTCTGGTGTTGCTGCCTTTTTCCGATAAAGTCTCGATTTCTCAAAAAATAAAGTCTAACGAGGAAAAAGCGCGTCTGAAACAGTTGATACAGAGTATTAAGCCAAAGAATTTTGGGGTAATCGTGCGTACTGTTGCAGAAAATAAACGAGTTGCCGAGCTGGACAATGAGTTAAAGACTTTGGTCAAATGTTGGGAAGATTGTCTGGTAAAATTGCAAAAGGCTAAAACTCCTTCTCTCATTTTTGAAGAAACCGGTCGCACGGTGGGTGTTTTGAGGGACATTTTCAGTCCGTCGTTTGAAAATATATATGTCAATGATGAGGATGCCTATCAGCAGATCTATAATTATGTGAGCTTGATTGCTCCCGAACGGAAGGATATTGTCAAACTGTATAAGGGGGATCTCCCTATTTTTGATAATTTTGCCATTACCAAACAGATAAAATCTTCATTCGGGAAGACCGTTTCGTTTAAGAACGGGGCATACCTGATTATAGAGCATACCGAAGCATTGCATGTCATCGATGTGAATAGCGGTAATCGGTCAAAATCGACCGCCGGTCAGGAAAGTAACGCATTGGATGTGAATCTTGCCGCTGCAGAGGAGATTGCCCGTCAGTTGCGACTGAGAGATATGGGGGGGATTATCGTTATCGATTATATCGATATGATGGAGTCTGATAATCGTCAGAAGTTGTATGACCGGATGAAAGAATTAATGGCACAGGACAGAGCCAGACATAACATTTTGCCGTTAAGTAAATTCGGATTAATGCAGATTACCCGTCAAAGGGTACGTCCGGCATTGGATATAAATACCAGTGAAGATTGTCCTACTTGTTATGGGAAGGGTACGATTCGCCCTTCAATCCTTTTTACCGACCGTCTTGAAGATAAGATATCTTATTTAGTACATAAGCTCAAAGTAAAGAAGTTCTCTTTACATGTACATCCTTTTATTGCGGCGTTTATTAATAAGGGATTCTTTTCCCTGAAATGGCAATGGAGATGCAAATATGCATTTCGCTTCAAGTTGATACCGAATCAATCTCTTGCATTTCTGGAATATAAATTTTATGATGGGAATAACAGTGAGATAGATCTGAAAGAAGAGATCGAAATTAAATGATGAAATTTCTCTTCGAAGAAAAAATAACGGACTCTTTTCTTTGGAAAAGAGTCCGTCTTGTTATATACGATCCAAAACTATTTCGATAAGATCTTTGATCGAATTTTTATAATTGCTATTGGCATGGTGGGCTACGCGATTGGCGATGATCGTGCATACGGTCATGGCTTTATGTCCCATAAGCTTGGATAGCCCGGCAAGAGCAGAGCTTTCCATCTCGTAATTAGTGATCACATGTCCGTCTTTATACTTGAACGCTTCTATTTTTTTATTCAGGTTCTTATCTGCCAAAGGTACCCTTAATTCTCGTCCTTGAGGTCCGTAAAACCCGTTTGCAGAAATCGTTACACCTTTTACCATCTCGCCTTTCCCGATTTGCTCTACCAACTCTTTATCTGCATCGATTACATAAGGAGCAGCCCACAGGGAGTTCCATTCGACAAAATTGCAGAAAGCCTTTTCAAATTCGAGATCGCAAACTTCATTGCGCCCGGCATAAAAATTCAATACTCCGTCAAAACCGATCGATTTTTCAGATATGACGAATGTTCCTATGGGAACATGGGGTTGCAGGCCTCCCGAAGTTCCGATACGCACCATTGTCAGTTGCTTGAATTCAGGCTTTTCGTTCCGGGTTTCAAAATCGATGTTGGCAAGAGCATCCAGTTCGTTTACAACAATGTCGATATTGTCTGTTCCTATTCCATGAGAAACGACGGTGATGCGTTTCCCTTTATAAGCACCTGTTATGGTATGGAATTCACGGCTGCTTATATCACATTCTTTTGTGTCGAAAAATGACGCTACAAGATCTACTCGGCCGGGATCGCCTACCAGAATGATTTTATCCGATAATTGTTCGGGACGTACGTGCAAATGAAAAGCACTTCCGTCTTGGTTGATAATTAGTTCTGATTCCGGAAAATGTTTCATAGCTTTCGGTTTTATGTTTATAACTTGAAATACGAATATAAGCATTATTTTTAAGAGCCCGGTGGAGAATATGTATAAATTTTCCAATAAAAAATACTATCGGGGAGTCTTTGTGTTTTCTTCCGCTCTATTCTACCGTCTTTTATACATCAGGTAGGCTGTTTATTCTTTATCGGAAAGGAAAAACATCTGAGAAGACGACTTTCAAAAATGTCTGTGCAAGATTTAAGCAGATTTTGCAATGGTAAGTCCCGAAGGTTAAAAAGTTTATCTATATGTCCCTATATCGTGAAAATAAAAAAGTCGTATATTTGCAATCATATATAAAAATACTTTTGATTGTTAATGTCCCTGTTCGGGGATCTCAGAATAAGAAATATGGCAACAAAACCTGCAATACCTAAAGGAACCCGGGATTTTTCTCCGGAAGAGATGGCGAAACGGAATTATATATTCGATACAATCAGCGAAGTTTTCCATTTATTCGGATTTCAACAGATCGAAACTCCCGCGATGGAGAATCTTTCTACTTTGATGGGAAAGTATGGAGAAGAAGGCGACAAGCTGTTGTTCAAAGTGCTGAATTCCGGAGACTTTCTTTCAGGAGTGACGGATGAAGAGTTGTCTGCTCGTAATACGAATAAACTTGCCTCCATGTTGTGCGAGAAAGGTTTGCGTTATGATCTTACCGTTCCTTTTGCCCGTTTTGTCGTCATGCATCGGAATGAAATCGGTTTCCCTTTTAAGAGATATCAGATACAACCGGTTTGGCGTGCCGACCGACCGCAAAAAGGCCGTTATCGTGAATTTTATCAGTGCGATGCCGATGTTGTCGGTTCTGATTCGTTGTTGAACGAGGTAGAATTGTTGCAATTGATGGATGAGGTATATTCCCGCTTCGGAATACGTGTTGCCATCAAGTTAAATAACCGCAAGATATTGAGCGGTATTGCCGAAGTCATCGGAGAACCTGAAAAGATTGTCGATATAACCGTTGCAATCGATAAACTCGACAAAATCGGTTTGGAGAAGGTCAACGAAGAGTTGAGGGAAAAAGGTATATCGGAAAAGGCGGTGGCCATGTTGCAACCTATTATTTTGCTGGAGGGATCGAATCGTGAGAAACTGGCTACTTTGAAAAATGTTCTTGTCGATTCGGATACCGGTTTGAAGGGTGTTTCGGAATTGGAGTATATTCTGGCTCATTTGGAATCGTCTCCTTTGCGTTCTGCTTTGGAAATCGATCTTACTTTGGCAAGAGGTTTGAATTATTATACCGGGGCTATTGTGGAAGTAAAAGCTCTTGATGTTCAGATAGGCAGTATTACCGGAGGCGGGCGATATGATAATCTGACCGGGGTATTCGGGATGCCGGGTGTTTCAGGTGTAGGCATATCTTTCGGTGCAGACCGTATTTTTGACGTATTGAATCAGCTCGACTTATATCCGAAAGATTCATTGTCTGCAACGCAAATAATGTTTGTCAATTTCGGAGAAAAAGAACAGTCGATTTGTATGGAACATGCATTCCGATTGCGTCGTTGCGGTATTCGTACGGAGATTTATCCGGAGGCGGCCAAAATGAAAAAGCAGATGGGATATGCCGATTCAAAGAAGATTCCGTACGTGGCTCTTGTCGGGGAAAACGAAATAGCAGCCGGTAAAATTACGGTAAAAAATATGACTACCGGGGAACAGCAAATGTTGACCGTAAGTGAATTAGCGGATTTTTTGAAATAAACTATTATGATACGTTCGAGAAAAGCCGGAATAGAAGATATTCCTCTAATCAGGAATTTGGCGGAAAGATCGTTTTTGCCTACTTATAAGGAAATTCTTTCTGCCGATCAACTTGACTGGATGTTTGACTGGATGTATTCTGTTGATAGTCTTCAGCAACAGATTGAGGACGGTCATGTTTTCTTCATCGCTTATGAAGGAGATTTGCCTTGCGGTTACGTCTCGGTCGAGCGGCAGGGAGATGCGCTGTTTCATTTGCAGAAAATATATGTTCTTCCCGATTTTCAGGGGAAACATGTGGGGCAGTATCTCGTGCAGTTGGTATTTGATTATGTAAAATCTCTTTGTCCCGGAGAATGTAGTACGGTAGAGTTGAATGTAAACCGGAATAATAAAGCCAAGTCTTTTTATGAGCACATGGGATTTTCCGTTGCCCGTAGCGGGGATTTTCCGATAGGGAACGGTTATTATATGAATGATTATATAATGGCGATTAAATTGTCTTGATATTCAAAAAAACAGATTATATCGAGCTCATATTTATTGGAAAATTTTAGACAGGTTCTTAAGCAAGTTTCTATTCTTTGGGGATAATTCCCATTTTTTCCATTAAAAAACAGGCATTCATATTTTGTGCGACACCTGGCTGTAGCTTGTAAGAAAAGGATAATTCATTATCTTTTATGTCAGCTTCGAATCTGAAATTTTCGATAGTGTCCGGCCATTTTTCGGCTAAACTTCCTAATAGCAGATCATGAGTTGCAATAACTCCGGCAGCATTGAGTTTTACCAGTTTTTGAACCAAAGCCAGAGAGCCTTTTTGCTTATCTGTGGAATTTGTTCCCTTTAATATTTCATCTAAGATGATGAATAGTTTTTCTCCCGATTCAAGTCTGTCTATAATTTGTTTCAACCGTTTCAGTTCAGCGAAAAAGTAGGATTCCTGATCGCTTAGGGAGTCTGTTGTCCGTAAGCTTGTAAATAATTTGCATGGAGACAGTTGCATCTCTTTTGCACAGACCGGTGCACCGATACATGCCAAAAGATGATTGATTCCGATCGTTCTCAAATAAGTGCTTTTCCCTGCCATATTAGCTCCTGTTATTACGAGGAAGGAGGGGCGTTGCAGCATCTCTACAGGATTGCAAACACATCGTTCGGGTTCTATCAGCGGATGTCCTAATTCCGTTGCTTTCATTACCGGATTATCGTTGTCGTTTAATACGGGAAATATATATTCAGGATGATTGAACCGGAATGTGGCGAGAGAGCAGAGAGCGTCGAAACGGGCAATAGTTTCTATCCATCCGGGTAGAAATTTCCCGTTGTTGCGTATCCATTTTTCTATTGCTGCCAACTGTTTGAAATCCCAGAGGAAAAATCCGTTTAATATTGCAAATCCTATGGCATTGTATCTTTGATCGAGGTTACGCAGATATTTTCCTAATTGTTTTATGCGGGATGATACGGGAATCCCCTCTGTGTGCAAATCTGTACGGATGTCTTGAAGTAGCGAACTCGAGAATTCCGATTTTTCGAGTTGTTCGATAAGTCCGGCATAAGTATTTAAAGATTTCAGCCCTTCGTTCAGCTTGTTTTGTGTACGGCTTACTCGTCCGGAAAGGATTGTCGCATAGCAGAAACATGTTAAAAATAGGAAAAGGATATAGTTTCCCGTCCCGACACCGAAGATCCACATCAGGATTAGAATTCCGAAAATCCAAGGGATAAAGGGCAAGATTATGCGCAGCCATTTAGAAACATAAATCGGTGAATTGTCCGATAATTCTGAAATGATCTGTGCATCTGTTTTACTTTCCCGGGAGGTCATTCCGTTTGCCAAGAAGTCGATTCGGAGCTCAGTCAATAAAGAAAGTTCTTCGACCGCCTGTTGCCTGTTGCGTATTTTATCGGGATCGGTTAGCGGATGGGTTATCCATTCGACTAATTTCTGTTGTCCGATAAGAGATGCGCTTCGGTTTAGATAGGCGAAAAGAGATTTTTTTCCGAAAATATCCAAATCGTTCGAAAAGTCATGTGTCGGATCTATATATTCTTTTCCGGTATCGATTCCTTCAAAATCGAATCTTTTCAGTTGCAGCTCTTTTTTGCAAATGGAAATCTTTGCTTCCAAAAAACTTTTTCGGGCAAAAAAACGATCATGGATACGCATCATTCCTAAAAAACAAGCTATACCGACAATAATTGTACCGATAATAATTCCGGTATTGTATCCCCATAAAAAATAAAGAACGGTTAAAGTCAGGATAACCCAGCATAAACGTAAAGTTCCGATGCTGTAGATTTTTTTTCGAATACGTACGAGGGCTTGCTGTGTTACTTCGAGCAAATGGTTATAATAATGAACTGTATTATCGGTCATACTGTTATTTGTTTTGTCGGTAAAGATACCAATTTGTTAGCATCTATCTGCATTTTACACAAAATCAAAAGAGTGTAAATATATAATTTTTGGTCGTAAGATTCGGACGGGCTTTTATATGAGGCTTCCCTTTTTCGGTTTATTTATGATAAACTTTGCAAAGAGGAGAGTCTTTAAAACATAAAATTGTATTTTTGTGATTGTCTAATGTAATTAAAAACGATTATGAAGCGTGTTTATTGTTTGATGATTTTGTTGTTGTGTGCAACATCTGTCCTTTGGGCTCAAAAAAAAGCTGAAATAGAATTTAAGCAGACAAAGTATGATTTTCACGAGATAGCCGAGGAAAATGGTGATGTGTCCCATATATTTACGTTTATCAATAAAGGAAATGCCCCGTTGATTATTACCCGCGCTTCGGCAAATTGCGGGTGTACCAAGCCCGAATATCCGGTAAAGCCGGTTGCTCCCGGTAAAGAAGGTCAGATCAAAGTGACTTATCAGCCGAAAGGCCGTCCCGGCAGTTTCTCGAAAAATATTTATGTATATACCAATGGAGAGCCGGAACGGGTGGTATTGTTAATTACCGGAACTGTGATCCCAAAACCTTAAAAAACGAATTTTATGATAAGACGGGGTACTATCTTATTGCTATTTGCAGTTTTGTTCGTTTCCGGAGTTTATGCGCAAAAGACCGCTAAAATCTCTTTTTTGGAGACAACGCATAATTTCGGCTCTTTCTCTGAGAAGTTGGGGAGTGTAAGTTGTGTTTTTTCGTTTGTGAATACGGGAGATGCTCCATTGATAATAACCCGTGCGACGGCATCATGCGGGTGTACTCGTCCTGAATTTCCGATGCAACCGGTAGCTCCGGGCGACAGCGGGCAAATAAAAGTGACTTATAATGCAGTAGGGCGTCCCGGTAGTTTTGAGAAGAATATTTCGGTGTATGCCAATACCGATCCAGAACGTACGACTTTGATAATTAAGGGGAGTGTGATTCCGGTTCAACGTAGTGCCGCTCCGGCCTACGGACATACGATGGGGACTTTGGGGCTGAAAGCCGTACATGTTCCCTTTTTTGAAGTATATACCAATAAAACCAAAGTAGAGAAGATCGATATTATAAACAACGGAAAGGCGCCTCTCACATTAGAATTTGACAAAGTTCCTCGCCATTTGGACGTTTCGGTATTGCCTGAGACTTTGTCTCCGGGAGAAAAAGGCCGGATATTGATAACTTATCATGCCGACAGGGCTAAGGATTGGGGAATCCGCCGGGATGAGTTTTGGGTAAAGCTGCCTTCTTCCGATAAGCCGCAGCCTCAAAATAAAATAACTGTTTCTGCAGATATTCAGGAAGATTATTCGGGAATGACTCCCGACCAAATTGCAAAAGCTCCTCATCTCGAAATCGGTAACGATTTAGTGGATTTCGGAACTATAAAAGGAAACGCTGCAGCTTCTAAATCGGTGAGTTTGACTAATACTGGTGTTTCTAATCTCCAGATTCGCAAAGTCAATAACGAATCGCAAGTCGTATCCGTATCTCTCCCGCAGATGAGTATACAGTCAGGAAAATCGATAGATATGAAAATAACGGTGAGACCTTCGAAATCTCGCAGCCGCTTATTGAACCATCGCATTTTCATTATTACGAACGACCCTGCAAGGCCTACGATATCATTACCTGTTGTTGCGACATTTGAATAACAATTATTTTATTGGAGAATTACTATGGAACACATCGAAAACGATAATAAATATGAGGGATTAGCGGTTAATAAGGGGGTAGCGCAGCCTCCTGCCGTAAATCCGTATTTAAATAAAATCAGAAAGGTTCGCAGACGGCAATATACGGCAGCCGAATATACCGAGCATATTTTAAAGGGCGATATTACGGTGTTGAGTCAGGCTGTTACGTTGGTAGAAAGTAATTTGCCCGATCATCAGATACTTGCGCAAGAAGTAATCGAGAAATGTCTGCCTTATGCAGGAAACTCGGTACGGGTAGGTATCACCGGTGTTCCCGGATCGGGTAAAAGTACATCGATCGATGCATTCGGGCTTCATGTCCTTAAAAAAGGAGGCAAACTCGCCGTATTGGCGATAGACCCGAGCAGCGAGCTTTCGAAAGGGAGTATATTGGGAGACAAAACCCGGATGGAAAAACTTTCTGTTGCGGATAATGCTTTTATAAGGCCTTCGCCTTCTGCCGGATCTTTGGGAGGTGTAGCTCGTAAAACCCGTGAAACGATCGTTTTATGTGAGGCTGCCGGATTCGACAACATATTTGTGGAAACTGTCGGAGTCGGGCAGTCTGAAACAGCGGTGCATTCTATGGTCGATTTTTTCCTTTTAATACAGTTGGCCGGAACAGGAGATGAGTTGCAGGGAATTAAACGGGGAATCATGGAGATGGCCGATGGGATCGTGATTAACAAAGCCGACGGCAGTAATATCGAAAAGGCAAAACTTGCGCAAGCACATTTTCGCAATGCGTTGCATCTTTTCCCACCGACTCCGTCCGGTTGGATACCACAAGTGCTGACTTATTCAGGATACTATGAGATCGGTATCGGAGAAGTGTGGAATATGATTGATGAATATATCGCTTTTGTCAAGAAGAACGGTTATTTTGAGCATAAACGTCAAGAACAGGCAAAATATTGGATGCTGGAAACCATAAATGATCAGTTGAAATCTCATTTTTATCAAAACTCTGAAATCGTATCGTTGCTCCAAGAAAAAGAAAATAGAGTTCTGCATTCGATACAAAGTCCTTTTACTGCAGCTAAAGAGGTGTTGGATTTTTATTTCGGTAAAATTCTTTGATATTATTAAGAGCTTGTCTAAATTTTCCAATAAAAAAATACTATCAGATCATTTTTGCGTTTTCTTCCGGCCTTTTTTCCCGTTTTCACTCGTCAGATAGTCCGCTATCCTCCCCGTAAAAACAGAAGAACATACTCGGAAGAAATTCTCAAAACCTGACCTGAGTAAAATTTAAATAAGCTATAAAATTCCGTATAGAGTAATGAATTTGATTCTCGTACGGATTTTTTTATAAACGCAGAGGCTATTTTATTATAGATGAGAAATAAAAGCCTGCCTGAATTTTTACACAGGTAAGGTTTAGACAGGATTTAAGATTTTGTAATCTCTGTTTTTTTTCATAATTTGCAAGAGTTTTATTTTCAATTTGTAAGGAGTATGCAATTGTCAGAATTTAGTTTACAGTTACCTGTTACCGATCCGACTTTAATATTTTTTCTCGTACTTGTCATTATTCTCTTTGCTCCGGTGATATTGCAACGCTTGCACATTCCTCATATTGTCGGGCTGATTTTGGCAGGAGTCCTTGTAGGACAGCATGGTTTCAATATTCTGAAACAAGATAGCAGTTTTGATTTGTTCGGAAAAGTGGGGTTATACTATATAATGTTTCTGGCAGGTTTGGAAATGAATATGGAGGATTTTAAAAGTATCCGGGTTAAGGCTACGGTATTGGGGCTTCTTGCTTTTATATTTCCTCTGGGTATAGGGATTTGGACTAATATGCATTTGCTTGAATATAGCCTCGTGACCTCTGTGCTGCTTGCCAGTATGTATGCTTCGCACACTTTGATATCTTATCCGATAGTTCTCAGGTATGGCATCAATAGCCAGCGCTCTGTCGGCATTGCCGTGGGGGGAACTGCCGTCACCGATACGTTGACATTGTTGGTATTGGCGGTAATAAGCGGTTTATATAAGGAAGAAGCATCTGATCTGTTTTGGGTGTGGCTGCTTGTGAAGGTCATTGTATTGAGCTTGGTCATCATGTATCTTTTCCCTCGCATTTGCCGATGGTTTTTCCATCGTTACAATGATAATATCGTACAGTATATCTTTGTCATGTCTCTTGTGTTTTTTGGAGCAGGATTGATGGAACTTATCGGGATGGAAGGGATTCTCGGCGCATTCCTTGTCGGGTTGGTCTTAAATAAGTTGATACCTCATGTCTCTCCTTTGATGAGTCATTTGGAGTTTGTCGGCAATGCTTTGTTTATCCCTTATTTTCTGATTGGGGTAGGAATGTTGATTAATGTTAAAGTGTTGTTCGGACATTTCGATTCCCTTAAAGTTGCTTTTGTAATGATTGTCGTGGCTCTTTCGGGAAAATGGATTGCTTGTTGGTTGACACAGAAAATATATAAAATGCGAGCTGTCGAACGGGAGTTGATGTTCGGATTGAGTAATGCGCAGGCTGCCGCGACATTGGCTGCCGTATTGGTAGGGTATAATATTATTCTTCCCGACGGGCAGCGTTTGCTGAATGAAGATGTTCTGAACGGTACGATATTATTGATCCTTGTAACATGTGTAGTAAGTTCGTTTATTACCGAATATGCCGCGAAACGTATCGTAATGGATAGTGCGGTCGAGGTGGTCGGCGAAAAGGTACAGAAAAGGGAAAAATTTTTGATTTCTCTTGCTAATCCCAGAACTTTGGAACAGCTTGTCGGCTTTTCTTTGTTGTTAAGGGATAAGAAAGACAGAGACAATTTTGTCGCTCTTAACGTAATAAATGACAATAATGATTCATTGAAACAAGAACTTCAAGGGAAACATGCTTTGGAACGGGCCACCCAAATAATGACAGAAGCGGATGTAGAGCCGAAGACCGTAATGCGTTTTGACATGAATATTGCGACCGGTATTTTTCATACGGCAAAAGAGCATGACGTAACGGACATTATTATCGGATTGCATCATAGGAAGAGTATTGTCGATTCGTTTCTGGGAACGTTGTCTGAAAATCTGTTGAAAAAAACGTGCATGCAAATTATGATAGCCCGTTTTCATATTCCGGTCACTTCTTTGCAATGTATTATTGTTGCTGTTCCTCCGAAGGCGGAATTTGAATGCGGATTTGTTAAATGGATTTCCCATTTGTGCCGTATAAGCAGGCATTTAGGTTGTCAGATTCATTTTTATGCACATCCGCAAACATCGGGATATATTCGTAAATATATTCGAAGGAAACATCGGGATATAGATGCTGTTTATACCGACCTTGTCAGTTGGGAAGATTTGCTTATACTGACCGGACAAATGAATTATGAATGTTTGTTGGTGATTGTTTCGGCACGGCAGGGAGCGATTTCTTATGACTCTTCTTTTGAAAAGCTTCCGGGACAAATATCCCGATATTTTAACAATAATAGTGTCGTACTGCTTTTCCCTGAACAGAATGGGGAATAGCAATAAGAGCCAGTCTGAATTTTCCGACAAAAAATATTATCAGGTCATCTTTGCGTTTTTTCCGGTTTGTTTTTGTCGTGTATTCTTAATGCTTATCGTCTGAAATCATACTCTTTTATGAATTTTATTTGTTTTCTTGAAATGGCGGTCTGCTAATTATCGGTACAGATAATTTTTTCGGGAAGAAACCGAAGTAGAATATTTTCGGATTCTTAAAATAGATTAAATAGCAGGAGATACATATAAAATCTTTCCCTGCTAAGTTTTTTTTTATCGGGATTTTAATTGTTGCGTTCTTTTTTTGCACTTGTTTCGTACCGGAATGATAAACACACACACACACACATATACGATTATGAATTTAAAATTACGTTTTTTCTCTTTATTATTCATTGCGTTTTTATTTCCGAAATGTCTTTTTGCAAGTTCTACGCTTCTACATCTGGATTGGAAAAATTATCTGGCAAAATATGACTTGCTTTGGAATCGTTTACCGGAGAAACTCTGGCAGTCTCCTTTTATGGGGAATGGAATGTTAGGCACGTATATCGTGTATGAAAAAGATTGCAATTCGATGCGTTTTGAGGTGTGCCGGAGCGATGTTCACGATCATCGTGCCGTACCTGAGACAGGAGACGGAAATATATTGTTCAATCGTTCTCGTCTTATGATCGGACATTTTTTGATGAAGCCGTGCGGTCGCATTCTGAAGTGTGACATGCGTACGGATATTTATAATGCGGAGACGTCAGGGACAATTATAACGGATAAAGGCTCGATACGATTTGAAGTTTTTGTGCATTCGCTTGATATGGGGATTATCGTAAAGACTGATGCGTCGTCCGGAGAAAACGGGTTTACATGGCAATGGGTCTCGGATTCTCCGAATTCTCCTCGGTATGATAAGTTTAAGGCCGGCGGGAATACTTCAAAGGTGGTACGGGAATATAAAGAGAATGCTCCGGCTGTTGTGGATGAAGAAAACCGGACGGCATTGTTTACTTATTTGAATGGCGGACAGACTGCTGTCCGTTGGCATATTTCGGGAAAAGGCAGTGTCCGGAGTCTATATGTGACTTGCGCCCATTCTTATCCTGAACATAATGCTTTGCAATTGTCTCGAGAATATCTTGACCGGATCTTGAAACCTTCTTATTCGAAGTTGAAAAAGACGCATCGGGAGTGGTGGAATAACTTTTATCAGAAAAGTTTTATTTCTTTACCGGATAAGAGAATCGAGAATTTTTATTGGATACAATTATATAAATTGGGATCGGCTACCCGTGCGGATCGGGGGATTATCGATAATACAGGACCATGGATGGCTTTGACGCAATGGCCTGCTGCATGGTGGAATTTGAATGTGCAGCTTTCCTATTGGACAACTTATCCTTCTAATCATTTGGAACTTTCCCGCTCTTTGTCCAATACGATTTTTGCAGGAGAAAAGAATTTGATTCTAAATGTTCCGCAGAAATATAGATATAATTCTGCGGCTTTAGCACGGGCTACAGCTCCTGATTTGGTCGGATGGGTACGTGAAGCCGGAGCGTCGAAAGACGGTCCGGAAATCGGGTTATTGACATGGGCTTGTCATAATATATGGCTGGAATATCGGTATTCGATGGATAAGGAAATTTTAAAAAAGTTGTTTCCTATATTGAAACGTTCGGTCAACTATTATCTGCATTTTTTGAAAGAAGAAGATGATAAGCGGTTTCATCTGCCTTCTACCTATTCTCCGGAATACGGCAGCGCCTCGGATTGCAATTTTGATCTGTCGTTGTTGAAATGGGGATGTAAAACACTTTTGGAAGCTGATTCTATATTGGGAATAAAAGATGATTTGTGTTCCCGTTGGAAAGATGTTTATGCAAGACTGACTGATTTCCCTTCTGATCCGGATGAAGGTTGGATGATAGGTCGGAATCGACCGTATGATATGTCGCACAGACATTATTCTCATTTGTTGATGGCTTATCCGCTATATCTTGTAAACCGAGACCAACCGGGAGGTGAAGAGATGATCGTTAAGAGTGTAAACCATTGGCAAAGTATAAAAGGTGCTCTTGAAGGATATTCGCGTACAGGGGCGGCTTCTTTGTATGCTTCTGTCGGAGAAGGGGATAAGGCTTTAGCTTATTTGGAGGAATTTATGCAAAAGTCGATGCAGCCGAATACTTGTTATCAGGAGGGCGGGAATCCGGTTATAGAGACTCCTCTTTCGGGTGCTCGGGCTTTATTGGATATGGCATTGCAGAGCTGGGGCGGTAAAATTCGTATTTTTCCGGCGATTCCCGGAATATGGAGAGACTTCGCTTTTGATAATTTACTGGCAGAAGGAGCTTTTGAAGTGAGTGCCGTTCGTAAAAACGGTAAGGTCGCATGGATACGTATTCACAGTTTGGCGGGAGAACCGTGTTTGATCGAGTGTGATTTTTCGGGGGAACTGTATCAAAAAGGGAAACGGAGATATAAGATCGATCGAATTTCCGATACTCTTTTTAGCTTGGATTTGAAAGCCGGGGAAGAGGTCGTCCTGTATAGTGATCCGTTTTTTAAAGATTTTAGAATAGGACCTGTTTCCGGTACTGAAAACAAAAAACCTTTTGGTTTTTACAACTGATGAAGAGATTATTTAATTCACATTAAAATTATGATTATATGAAAAAAAATTTACTGTTTGTCTCATTGCTAATGGTCGCAGTAGCCGGAATGACGGTTTTCGAGGTGTCTGGAGCGGATGCTAAGAAAAAGAAAAAAACACCGGTGACTTTGGGCCCTAACCCTTTTGTAACCCATATATTTACAGCAGATCCTTCTGCCCATGTGTGGAAGGATGGTCGTTTGTATGTATATCCTTCACATGACGTAGATCCGCCTCGAGGGTGCGACTTGATGGATCGTTATCATGTGTTTTCTACAGATGATATGGTAAACTGGACTGATCACGGGGAGATTTTGAATTCGAGTCAAGTGCCGTGGGGACGTCCTGAGGGCGGTTTTATGTGGGCTCCCGATTGTGCTTATAAGAATGGAACTTATTATTTTTATTTTCCTCATCCGAGCGGTACGGATTGGAACAATACGTGGAAAGTCGGAATTGCGACAAGCAAGTATCCGGCAAAAGATTTTAAAGTACAGGGATATATCGAGGGACTCGGTGATGCTTTTGCCATGATCGATCCTTGTGTATTTGTGGATGATGATGGTCAGGCGTATTTTTATTATGGCGGTGGCGGAAGATGTATCGGCGCCAGACTGAAAGATAATATGGTAGAATTGGCAGAAAAGCCGCGTAAGATGGAGGGGCTTTCCGATTTTCACGAGGCTGCTTGGGTACATAAGAGAAACGGTATTTATTATTTGTCTTATTCTGATAATGTCCCTCATCCCAATGGCAACAGAATGCATTATGCCACCAGTACGAGCCCGTTAGGACCATGGACTTATCGCGGAGTGATTTTGGAGGCTACGGGTTCGGGTACGAGTCATGGATCTATCGTGGAATATAAAGGGGAATGGTATTTGTTTTATCATGATTGTTCTATTTCAGGAAGGGGAAATCTGCGTTCGATCTGTGTAGATAAATTGTATTATAATCCAGACGGAAGCATTCAATTGGTAAAACAAGCGAAAGGCGGAATTAAGAAATAAAGTTTTGTATTGAATCGAAAAGAGAAAGGGACTGTTCAGAAAAAGCAGTCCCTTTGTTGTAATTAATTGAATACTATTCGGTCATATTTTTATTGACAGGTTTTTGTTTTGTTTGTGTAGCTATTGTTGTTCCGGTTTCGGGTGCTGTCGTATTTTCTTCCCAATGGAATGGAGCGAACTCGGAGTCTTCACTTTTCCATGACGGTTTACGAGCGGCATAGATGATAAACGGAGCTGCTACAACGACGATACAGCCTATGATAAGGACAGAGAACCATACGGTATTATTTCCTGTCGATATTTGACTGGGAGGAATGAAACTTAATATGAAAGCGAGTAATGATCCGCAGAATCCGAGTCCGGCAACAAACCAGATCAATCCGTTGCCTTTACTTCCGATGCGGAAAGGCCGGTCTGCTTTTTTCATGTTATACCGCAAATAGATGGCTGCAGCAAACATCATCAAGTACATGATGAGGTAGAGCAGAACGGTGAGCTGAGAGAGAATTTGGTAAAAACTTTGAACAGAGGGCATTACGACAAAAAGCAAGCTTAAAAGAGTGACGGCAAGCCCTTGGATGTACAGAATGTTTTTTTGCACGCCTATTTTATTCGTTTTTTGGAAGAATGGAGGCAGATACCCGGCTTTTCCTACGGCAAATATACCTTTTGACGGACCTGCAACCCAAGTTAGTACTCCGGCTAATACTCCGAAAGCCAGCGCTACGGCGATGACCGGCGATAACCATGACATGCGGATAAAGCTGAAATAGTTGTCGAATCCTTCCAGTAAGCTTTGGGTCAGGTTGATATCTTTTTGAGGAATGATGATTCCGAGAGAAAATGTTCCTAATATAAAAATGATAACCGTAATGGCTGAACCTATAAATACGGCTTTAGGATAATTTTTTGCAGGATTGTTTATATCTTTTACATGTATCCCTCCCATTTCCATACCGGCATAAAACAAAAATATGCTGGCTGCTAATACCAGATTGTCGAATTTTGAAAAGTCCGGAAGAAAGTCTCCGGAGAAGTCCATTTGGGATTGTCCGCCCATTGCCAGATAGACAATGGCAAGTATAACCAACAAGGCTGCCGGGATAATAGTCCCTACCATACCGCCGATTTTAGCGACTTTACCGACCCAGTTCAATCCTTTCAGGGAGATAAAGGTAGCCAACCAGTATATGATCAGTACGACGACCAACGTGTAAATTTTATTAGATGCCAACAACATGTCCTGAGAGTGATCCATTCCTATAAATGCAATAGAGACAGCTCCGAAGGTAAGCACGGTCGGATACCAGATCGTACTTTCTATCCATTGTAACCAGATGGCGAGAAATCCGAATTTTTTACCGAACGCTTCCCCTACCCATCGAAATACTCCGCCTTGTTTATCTTGAAACATGGCTGCCAGTTCTGCCGCGACCAATGCCGTCGGGATTAAAAATACGATTGCTGCAAACAGATAATAGAATGCCGAGCTTAATCCATATTCTGCTTCTGCCGGAAGTCCCCGTAGTGATACTACAGCCGTGACGTTCATGATCGCTAAAGTGAAGACTCCGAGTTTTACTGTTTTTCCAATATTTGCCATAATTTATGTATTAAAGAAATTATTTGTATATCTGCTTTTGGTATAACAAATTCTTGTACTGTTGGTTTAGAGCCTATCTAAAATTTCCAATAAAGAAATATTATCAGTTCTTTTTTGCATTTTTTTTCCGTGTTTCACTTGTCAGATAGCCTGTGCTATCCTCCTCGTAAAAACGACAAGACTTCTTCGAAAGAAACTCTCAAATTTGGTCTGAGTAAAATTTAGATAGGCTACTAGTCGGATAAAACCACTTTGGTTAAACAAACTTGCAGGAAGGGTTGTTTTTAGGGAAAACAATATTGAATATTATTATATTAAAAAATAAATATGAAGTCTGCGTTATCTGATTTTGTTTATGAGAAGAAGGGAATATACGGCATTTTGCATGTCATTATCTTGTTGCTGTCTCTATTTTTGATCATAAGTATCTCTATCGATACGTTCAAGAATCTGCCTTTTTTGACACAGGGCAGTTATTTGAAAATTCAGTTATGGATATGTACTTTTTTTATATTCGATTTTATCTTGGAATTTTTCCTTTCACATCGGAAGCTTCATTATTTACGTACTCATTTTGTATTTTTGATTATTTCGATCCCGTATATTAATATATTTGATTATTATCATGTAGCATTTTCTCCGGAAATCCGTTATTTTTTACGTTTTATACCTTTGATACGGGGAGGCTATGCCTTGGCGATAGTCGTGGGCTGGTTATCCTATAATAAAGCTTCGAGCCTGTTTACTTCATATCTGACGATGTTGTTGGCTACCGTATATTTTTCGAGTCTTATATTTTTCGTATTGGAACATAAGGTGAATCCTCTTGTTCCCGATTATGGTGAAGCCTTGTGGTGGGCTTTTATGGATGTGACGACGGTGGGTTCGAATATTTATGCCGTAACGGTTACAGGAAAAGTGCTTTCGGTGCTGTTGGCCGCGTTGGGAATGATGATGTTCCCTATATTTACGGTATATGTGACGAGTTTGGTACAGAAGGCGAATTTGGATAAAAAAGAGTATCTTCAACAAACAAGTGACAATTCTGTATCTGCAGGGAGGTCTACTCAGACCCAAACAGAAACAAACCCGTAAACAGGAATTTCTGTTTACAGGTTTGTTTCGGAATGTTTTTTACGCCTATTCGACTATTGTAACTTGGTCTCCACTGAATACCGATAGCCCTAATTTATTCATAATATGTTTAATTGCTAATTGGGCTTTTACCGAATTTCCGGCATTGTCGATGGGTGGTGCGAAAGCTGCAATCCCGAATAATCCGGGAAGTGTACCCATTACACCGCCTCCGACTCCTGTTTTTGCAGGAATGCCGGAAGTATAAAGCCAGTCGCCTGTATGTTCATAGAACCCTACGGTAGCGATAAGTGAAGTTATTTTGGGAGAGAGTGCCGTATCGAATATCTGTTTCCGGGTAACCGGATTTGTTCCGTTATTGGCAATCGTAGCCCCGCATATCGATAATTGGGTTGCCGTGATTCCTAATGAACATTGCCGGGTATAAAGGTCGAGAGACATCGTCGGATCGTCATAGATGCGGTTATAATTTTTAAGTAGCCATGTTATAGATCGGTTGTTGAAATTTGTCTCCGATTCCGATTTGTATAATTCATCGATCAATTGAGGGGCACTTCCGCATAAATCGGTAATGTTATCGACGATTGCTTTCCATTTGTTTTCGGGATCAGCTATCGGTTTTACCATACTGCATGCAGCGATTGCTCCTGCGTTGACCAAAGGTGTGGAGGGGTGATCATTTTCCAATAAAATGGCGAATATCGAATTAAATGGTAATCCGGTGGCGTCTGCTCCGATTTTTTCGAGAAGTTGTTGAGCTCCGTATTGCCGGAGAACTAAAATGGCTGTGTGAACTTTAGAGACCGATTCTATTCCGAACTTATATTCCGTGTCTCCTAATTGAATGGTCTGTCCATTGAGCAGGCATATACTGATCCCGAACAGATTTTTATTTATATTGGCCAAGTAAGGGATATAATCGGCGTTTTTCCCGTCGGTATTTGTTTTATACAGATCAAAAGCCTCTTGAGCCGCATCTTTGATTTGGGAAATGGAAATTTTCTTTTGCATACCTTTTCTGTAATTAAAAAAACGGGAGCTGTTTTTTTATCCGGGAATGTTATTATCCTGTTTGAGAGCCTATCTAAATTTTACCGATAATATTTTTTGCCGGAAAATTTAGGCAGGCTCTTAGAACAGCTCCTGAGAGTTCTTATATTTATTATTTCTTTTTCCGGCCTGAGCCTGTATGGGTAAATACAGACCCTTTGATCTCGATATTTTTTTCTTGCGCAATGCGGGTCGGAGTCGGGTATTCGAGTTTTTCGAGCTCGGCAATTGCACTGTTAATATCATTTAGCAACATATCTGCCATATCTCGGCTGAATCCTTGACGTACGACAATACGCATTACGATGTAATTTTGAATGTTTTCGGGAAGAGTATATGCCGGAACCATCCATCCGCCTTGTTTCAGTTTATCTTGTAAGTCATAGAGTGTCCATTTTGCTGTTTTTGCATATTCCGGTTTCATGTACCAGATGAACAGCGGATTGACTACTTCAGGACTATAATTAACAAACGGTTTCATTTGCCCGATTTGCTGATGCAAATATTTGGTAATTTCCATACCGTTTTGTTGAATAGCCTTATATCCTTCGAATCCGAGTCGGATAAATTGATAATATTGACCTAATATTTGTGCTGCCGGACGGGAGAAGTTCAGACCTACTTGAGTAATATTCGCTCCCAAATAGTTGACGCTGAAAGACATTTCTTCCGGCAAATATTTGGCGTCTTTCCAGACAACCCAGCCGAGTCCCGGATATACCAATCCGAATTTATGTCCCGATGTACTGATTGACAATACCCATTTTAACCGGAAATCCCATTTTAATTCAGGCTGTAGGAATGGTAGAATAAAACCTCCGCTGGCTGCGTCTACATGAATAGGGATGTCGAATCCTGTTTTGGCATTATATGCGTCGAGAGCCTTGTCGAGAGCTTCGACGTCATCGTTCAATCCTGTCCAAGTAACCCCCTCGATAGGGACGATGCAAATTGTGTTTTCGTCACACATTTTCAGTGCAGCTTCGGGGTCTAACGTCGTCTTTTCGAGAGTCAGAGGAACTTGTCTCATCTCGATTTGCCATAATTGGGCGAATTTTTCCCACACGACTTGAAATCCGGAAGAAATTACGAAATTCGGTTTGTCTGTCGGTTTACCTTGTGCCTGCCTTTTTTTACGCCATCGTAGCCAGGCTGCCACTCCGCCTAACATACACGCTTCGGAAGAACCGATAGCTAAAGCTCCGCTCTTCCATTTTGCCTGTTCGGGAGTGTTCCATAAATTGGCTATAATATTGATGCATTTCGCATTCATTACGGCTATGCGGGGATACTCCGTCTCATCGATATAATTGATGTCGATAGCTTCGTTCATCAATTTGGTGGCATAATCATCCATGTAAGTCGTTACGAATGTTGCCAGATTTAACCGGGGTTGCGTCTGCGCAAATGTTTCATCTTTTACCATCTGGTATGCGATCTGCGGTGTGGTAGGACCATCAGGAATTTTATCGACAGGGGAGGGTTGCAACATCTCGTTTGATCCGAAAATAGCGGTTTTGGCATCTCCGTTTCTGAAATTTTGATCTTTCATCATTGAATTGTTTTTATAGGGTTCAACATAAATTGCCGATATGATACTTATTCATATCATAGTCAAAACACTTGTGATTGCGTAATGTTTCCCGGTTTTGAATATTGCTACACTATTTGGGGTTTATTAAAAAACAGGTTTCTGAGAACCTCCTTGAATTTTTCGATAAAAAATATCCTGTAAGATTTAAATAGGATATAAACGATTTTGTTTTGATGAAGTTAGGTATTAAACATTCGAAGTTTTTGTTTGTTTTTTATTGTTGAATAAAAACTGAATATGGAAGTAAAAACCGGAGAGGGAACTATACCTCTCGTTACCCTGATCGGCATCTGGTCTATTTCGGCCTTGAATGCATTGCCCGGATTGGCAGTTTCTCCTATCTTGGGTCAACTGTCACAGATTTTTCCTCATGCTACGGAGCTGGATATTCAAATGCTGACTTCGTTACCCTCTTTATTGATAATTCCGTTCATACTTCTTTCGGGAACATTGACCGAACGGGTGAATAACATACGGCTGTTGCAAATAGGATTAGGAATATTTGCAGCCAGCGGGGTGTTATATTTGCTTTCGGATCGAATGTGGCAGCTGATTGCCGTAAGTGCCTTGCTGGGAGCTGGATCGGGATTGATCGTGCCGTTATCTACCGGATTCATTACTCGTTTTTTTAAAGGTTCTTACCGGGTAAAGCAGTTCGGATTGAGTTCGGCTATTACGAATATCACTTTAGTAATCGCAACTGTTATAACCGGTTATTTGGCAGAGGTTGACTGGCATTTGCCCTTTATCGTGTATTTATTACCGATTATTTCGATATTTCTCTCATCTTATTTAAGAGAAGCTTCGGGGACGACAAAAAAAATATCCGAAAGTAATCGAACATCTGCCATCGTTGCAGGGAAACAGTCAGATACGGGAGATTTTATAAATAGAAAAAGACTCGTACAGTTAATGGCTTTTTATGGACTTTGTACTTATTTGGTTATTATTGTTAGCTTTAATTTACCGTTTTTGATGGAAGAGTATCATTTTTCGAGCGGTAATTCGGGCATAATGATTTCACTTTTCTTTTTGGCAATTATGACACCAGGTTTATTCTTGAACCAAATTATCGGATGGTGGAAGCAAAGAACGGAATTTTATAGTTTGTTATGTATCGCTGTAGGTTTGGGTCTTATTATACTTTCCCGGTCGGAATGGTGGATCGGATCGGGGTGTCTTTTTGCCGGTTTCGGTTATGGAGTGATACAGCCTGTTGTATATGATAAGACGACAAGAACCGCATCTTCTCGAAAGGTGACTTTGGCATTGGCATTTGTAATGGCGATGAATTATCTGGCGATTTTGCTATGTCCTTTTATTATTGATTGGGCTGGTTTTATTTTTCGAGTACATACTCAGCAATTTGCATTTATTTTTAATCTGGTTGTAACTGTCTTGGCTGCCGGATGGGCATATTGGAAGCGGAATTCGTTTGTGTTTAGCGAAAATACGGAAGAATAGGAATATCGGTTATTTGCACTATAAATTTGGAATGAGTCGTGAAAAATAAAATTGTTGAAGCAAATATCTGTATGGTTATATCTAAAGGGTTTAGCGGATTGAATATGAATGCGTTGAAATATCTGCTTCCTTTCTGGATGACTCCTTTTACAGGAGTTACGTTGCGTTGTGTATTTGCTGCCGTTGCGTTCTGGATTATAAGTTTTTTTGTACCGTCGGAACATTCTACGGGAAAACAAAAAATTCAGATTTTTTTATTGGGAGCCTTGGGGGTGTATGGATATATGTGTTTGTATTTGGTCGGGTTGAGTAAGACGACACCGGTGTCGAGTTCTATTTTTTCAACTTTGCAACCGGTATGGGTATTCTTAATTGCTATTTTATTTTATCAGGAGAAAGTAACGTGGATGAAAGTAGTGGGAATCCTTACCGGTTTGGGAGGTGCATTACTCTGTATCTCTACGCAACAGAGCGATGATTTGGCATCGGATGCTTTGACCGGAAATCTTTTGTGTCTGGGTAGTTCTGTAATGTATGCCGTGTATCTGGTCATCAGTAATCGGATATTGAAATCGGTAGGGATGTTTACCTTATTGAAATATGTATTTACAGGAGCTGCATTTTCAAGCCTTATCATGGCCTGTTTTATAAAATTTGATGCGTCGGTTTTAACGCTTCCGATACATTGGTTACCGCTTTGTGTTTTATTATTTGTTCTTATTTTTCCGACGGTAATCAGCTATTTGCTGATACCGATAGGATTGAAATATCTGAATACGACCATTGTTGCCATATACGGTTATTTAATTTTGATAGTAGCGACTATTGTTTCTTTATCTATCGGGCAAGATCGGTTTAGTTGGACTCAACTTTCTGCTATGCTTTTGATTTGTATTGGAGTATATTTGGTGGAGATTGCCGAACGAAAGACTTCTGCTACGGAGAAATAAAAAAGAATTCTTATCGGAGCTGAAGCATCTTAGAGAACAGATCTTATAAAAATATCTGTGCAAAGTTTTAGAGAAATCCATAAGAATAATTTGTTCTCTTCTGGGGAGTGGAACACTGATAATTATAGACCGGAAGAAAACATAAAAATATCCGGATAGTATATTTATTGGAAAATTTAGGCTGACTATAAGTATTAGATAGAGAAAAACATTATCTTTATCGATGATAAATAAGATAATGATTTGTTGAAATATGGGCAGATATATATGGCTTATTGTTGTTATTGGGTTAGGAGCTATTGTACCGGTTTGGGGACAAAATTTGAAATTCGACTCGGCAGGGCATTTTAAAATTGTACAGTTTACAGATGTCCATTATGTCCCGAATAATCCGAAATCGAAAGCTGCCATTCATCTGATCGAAAAGGTTTTGGATTTAGAAAATCCTGATTTAGTCGTATTGACCGGGGATATAGTAACTGGACGTCCTGCTCGGATAGGTTGGGACAGTGTGCTCGATCCGATATTACGGCGGAATATCCCTTTTATTGTGACATTGGGAAATCATGATGATGAGCAGGATCTGTCTCGTAGACAGGTGGCTGAGCTGGTTACTTCATATCCTTTAAATTTGAATACGCTGCGTGTAGATAGCGTGACCGGATATTTGAATGGAGTGTTTCCCGTATTGGGTCATTTATCGGATAAACCGGCTTTATTGCTTTACGGACTGGATTCTAATAGTTATTCCTCTATCCAAGCTATAAAGGGGTATGCTTGGTTCACTCCTGATCAAATAGAATGTTATAATTTATGGAGTCGTTATTATACCGGACTGAATGGGGGAAAACCTATTCCTGCATTGGCATTCTTTCATATCCCTCTTCCGGAGTATCGTGTTGCTTATAATATTCGAGAAAACAGGCAATCCGGAAAACGTAGAGAAAGGGAATGTGCACCAGAACTAAATACGGGAATGTATGCGGCAATGCTGTTGAATGGAGATGTGATGGGGATGTTTACCGGACATGATCATGGAAATGATTATATAGCATTATATAACGGTATAGCTTTGGCTTATGGACGTTTTTCCGGTGGAAAGACGACTTATACGAAAACTTCTAATGGTGCAAGGGTTATTGAGATTCGGGAAGGTGTGCGGGGGTTTTCTTCTTATATCCGGTTATCGAATGGAAAGATTGTCGATGTGTACGATTATAAACAGAATTGATTTTAAAAGAACATATATCCGGATTTTATGAATCTCTTTACGGCTTATTTTCTTGTTCCTTTACGTCACGTAAGTCGCCATGCTCTTTATCGGAATTGAAAACTCCCTTAAAGAGAGTTCTCAAAAAATCCGTGTAAAAATTAGACAGGTTTTTAAACAGCTTCTTATTTTGTTACGTTAATTCTCCTTGTAGATTTGCAGTGATTATAAATAACAAACATATTTATTAAATTAAAGCATTCGTTTTATGAAAAAACTATTATTGTCATCACTCATTATTGTGAACTGTATTTTTGCTTCTTATGGTCAAATGGAGAAGAACGATACTATAAAAAGTAACCAGTTTCTCTATTGTGAAATTGTTGGTGAAAGTAACTTGTTGCAAACAAAGGTAAGAGTTGCCGTTGATTTCGGACAAGAAATAAATTATTGGACTCAGTATAGAGATAAATTTCTTGTAGATGAAAATGGGAAGAGGATAAAGTTCAATTCTATGATCGACGCTTTGAATTATATGGCTAAATTGGGATGGAAGTTTGAACAAGCGTATGTCGTTTCTACACAGAATCAACTTGTTTATCATTATCTTTTAAGTAAAAAAGGAACTCTTTCTGATGTAAAGAATGGTTTGACTGTCAAGAGAGATCTGGAAGATTGAAAGGGTAAATACTCTGATAAATGAGCAATAACGGAAATTTTGTTACTTGGGTATTTTCTATTTCCTTTGTAGAAGATACTTAAATATAGAATACTCTCTCCCGTATTTCTCCCGGCATAAAATAGCGACATGGCCACAACTTATTGATTATCAATAAGTTGTGGCCATGTGTGTCGGGGTGAGAAGATTTAACATCACTTTTTTATTTTTGCTAACTTGTTTATAATTAATAATTTATTTTCTTTCTTTAGGGGATATTTTTATGCTTTTTACTGCCAAGGGCTCTGCCGTCACAAATTAAAGAGAATCCTCTTCTATATAGTTTAAAAATTCGAAAGAATTGAATATTTTAGGAGAATCAGAAGGTTCATAAAAATCAAATTTTATATTATAGTCAATACTATCTTTAATAATACTATAATGTTCTTCCATCAGTTTTTTAAAACATTCGATATTTGTTTTCTTCTCAAATTCGCTCAATGACTTCAATTCATCTAAATCTACTAGTTGCCACCAATAATTTTCTAATGAATCAAATTTTTTAAATCTATAATTCGGGTTTTCATGACAATTGCACTTTATAATTTCCTTTACGAGTTCATCTCCATTTGTATAAATAACCATGGACATTTCAAATTTCAAGTGATTGAAATTTATGTAGCCATATAATACATTTTGAATTTTGTGAAATGAAAAACTTTTATAATTCAATTTCTTTTTGGAGGTTGTCCCTTCATTAAATATTATATACCATAAATTATTGGGTGTAAATGAATGTTCTACATTCAAATCAAAAATATCTTTAGTAGTTTGTTTTACACCATTAAAAAAATATCTCCGTAAATTTTCATATTATTAAATTTTGTTTTTCATTAAAATTTGGATTGTTCGTTCTTTTTCTTCAATGATATTTTGTTTCTCACGTAATAACTGTTTGAGGTGCTCGATTTCTTTATCTTTATTGGATAACTCACCAACAATTGCGTTTCCATAAACAGATGCAGCACTGCCATTTCCATTAGTAACAGAATGATATATGCCTCTGGCCTCTGTAAATAAGGCTCCAATAGGCATATTGAAATAGTTACATATTGTTTCAAGTGTGGAGATTTTGGTATCTTTCCCTGCACATATATTTTTAATTGTTCCAACTGAAATTCCTAATTCTTTTGCTGCTTTTTCTTGACTCCCTATAGAGTCTATTAACTTGCATATTTTTAATTTGTTATACATGTTTATTGTTTATAATAATTTTAAATTAGCTATTATAATGACTATAATTGGATAAAATAATTGCTAACAATAAATATTATAGTAACTTTGCAGTATAAATCTAATAATAATAATTTAATATTTAACATGAATATGAAAAAAAAATCAAATTCAAAGCAAGATGGAAACGCTTTGCGGCATTATTTACGGAGTCTGCCGGTATGTGAATCTTCTAAAATGGCAAAAAGGCTGGCTGATGAATGTAAAGTACCTATTTACACTTTCAATAATTGGAGGAGCGGGTTGGTCCGTATACCAGAGTTGGCTAAAGATAAGATAGAAGAAATAGCGGGTCGTAAAATATTTAATCAAGAATAATCATGAATACAATTGCAAAACATTTTGTCAGTTATGAAAATAACCGTAGAAAGCACAAGTAAAATGATTACTCTAAATGGAGTTCCGGCACGAATATGGGAAGGATTTACCGAATCAGGGATTAAATGTCATTGCTATATTACCCGGATTGCCATTGATAAAGATGAGTCACGATCCGAAGAGTTCGAGAAGGAATTGAGCGAACAAAAGACTCCATCGGCAGAAATAGAAGCTATACCTATTCGTATGATATTGTAGTGTCCTGTTACAGTTTTCAGAGTTAAATTACTTTCGACATGAAAAAATATATTCATATCCCATCCAAACAAAAAATGCCTAAAATATCATATAGACATAGTCCGATCATGCAAGATACACCAAACCGATTTGAACTTAAAGATTTGTTTAAAACGGGAAAAGTTGATGTATCGAAATTAGCCTTTTGCGTTAATGTTTGCTATAATCTTGCCGATTTGATGGAAACCCTTGTTCTTGAGGCCGAATCAGAACTAAAAAAAGTAGGTTCGGATCTTGAATTGGAAATGCGCCATCCGATCGATCGTATGAAGATACACACCCGAGAGATGGTTAGGTTTGTTGATACCAGAACTTCCGAAAGATTTGCCGAGAGTTATGGTGAGACTTCAGATAAGCTTAAAGAGTTAATTATTGACTTTTATAAAAAACTACTTTAGAATGAGTGTTTTTGTAGATAAAGATCAAAGTGGACGAATCTCGCTTATGGAAATGTCTTATGGGGAAGCTGAAGTGTTATTACAGGCTTTGCGTTTCTATTTTGAAAGTAGATGGTTGCACACCAAATCTCCGGAAGAGCGGGAGATAAAGAGACTTATAAAAAATATAGAGGACATATTGCCCTCTATATTTTAAACCAAAAACTTTGTTTATGGAAACAAATGTCGGTGACAAAGATAAAAAAATTAACTGACCGATAACAAATAAGAATCAAATTATGAAAACCAAAACAATTGCAAAAGTAAATAACGTGGACATTGTATCTACAAATGACGAACAGATGGTAGCGATCAAACCTATATGCGAAGCGTTGGGAATTGACTACAAGGTGCAATGGCAAAAAATTAAAGATGATGAAGACCTCTCAGCAACTATGGTCCTTAACACCACAGTTGCAGCCGATGGAAAAGAACGGGAAATGTGCTGTTTGCCTGTCCGCTATATCTTTGGATGGTTATTCACTATCAATCCCGCAAATGTAAAGCCTGAAGCAAAAGAGGCTGTCCGTAATTACCGGAAAATGTGTTATGATGTATTATATGAACATTTTTTCGGCTCACAACAAAAACAGCTTGAGCAAAACCAGATTGAAATAAACCTGTTGGAGAATATCGCCAAGCTCGACCAGCAAAAAGCGGCTATCAATTGTGAACTGTCCGAAATGAAAAGAAAGTTAAACCAACTCCGAGAGGAACGGTTGAAAAATGAACCTTCACTTTTCTAATATTTAAAATTTCCCGTCATAATGATACAAGTTTCCGATTTTATTGCTATGTTTGCGGTGTTCAAGACCAAGAACACAAAACAGAACATATCTATGGGCAGCATTTTTTATGTTGTTCAAGAAGCTTGTATTCTACAAAAATACAGGGCTGTTCAAATTCCTGCTGCTGTCATAGATATATGTCAGTGTTCTTGGTCGAACTTGGAAGGCGAACAGCCTTTCCTACATTTATACTTAAATTTTTCATTAGCAATGACCAAGAACAATGAAAATGCAAGTATGGTGAACAACAGTACCCGTACGGCAACGTCGGCACACGAAACGTGCACATCGCTCACCTCATTCCAGACATTAGAAACCCTTATTCCCCAGTTGCACGAAGCCCGCATACGGTTCAGAAAGAACCGGGTGACGGGAGTGTTCAACATTACCGGGCGTTACACCACCATGAGCGCGCCTACCATAGAACAGCTTATCGATAATGTTCTCGAAAAACAACGGGAATACAGAGACTACATATCTGAAAGCAGAAAACGAAAAGCCACTCAAGCACCATGTATATAAGCGAAGATGATAAGAAAAAAATTTTAGACCGTACTTCTGATAAACTGGCCGAAGTGATCGGTCAGTTTACCACTTTGAGTAAGCACGGTACGGGTCAAGACCTTTTCGGGACTTGTCCCATTTGCGGGTCGGACAAGTTCGGGATTAATGAAAACAAACGGGTATTCCGTTGCCACAAATGCCAGCAAATCTCCGGAAAAACACCTATCGATTACCTGATGAAAGGAAAGAATTATTCGTTCCCCGATGCCCTGAAATGGCTGGCCGATTACTTTAATATCCTGCTTTCCGAACCACCTAAAAGAGAACCAAAGAAAAAGCTGAAGGACAAAATCTCCAGAGGGAAAAAGAAAGACGGATCGGCTCGGCAAAGCTACTGTGCCCGGATGCTTCAGGAGTCAGGACTGACGTTTGAGGATGTTACGGCTAAAGTATTTCATCAAGACAAGAATAAGACCGTTGCTCTGTCTCCGACCTTCTTTGCCGGTACGGTCGACAGTCACGGTAATATCGACCGCACCGGAGATGATGCTGTCATTGCCTATTATGACTTGGAGGGGCTACCCATTACTTACGAACAGAAAGATGCCAAAGGCCGGTTGACGGGAAAGACTAAAGAATATTTCCGCATCCGTTGGCAATTTCCCGACGAGCATCTGGATAAAGAGGGCAAGCCGTTTAAATATAAATCCCCATACGGAGCGGCGACATACGTTTATATTCCTGAACGTATCCGGGAGAGATATCGTAAAGCCGAGCCCATTCCCCGGTTGTTTATCCAAGAAGGAGAGAAAAAAGCCGAAAAAGCCTGCAAACACGGTATTATGAGCGTCGCCATTTCGGGTATCGGCAATATTGCCACCAACAAACGCTTGCCAGAAGATATTATTAAGGTCATATCCGTCTGTAAGGTGCAGGAAATAGTTTTCCTTTTAGACAGCGACTGGCAGGATATCTCGGCCAACATCAAAATAAATGACCGGGTCGACAAACGTCCACGAAATTTCTTTTACGCCGTCAAGAACTTCCGGGAGTATTTCCGTTCACTGAAAAACCGGGAACTTTACGTCGAAATTTATTTCGGCCATGTCCGGAAGAATCCGGCACAGGACAAAGGTATCGATGACCTTTTGGCCAACACTTTGTCGGGTAAGGAAAACGAACTGCTCGAAGACATCGATTACTGTATGAATGAGAAAGACTTGGCCGGTAAATATGTACAGTTTCATAAGATAACAACCTGCACCGACTACAAGCTGGAGGAACTCTGGTGTCTGCATTCACCGAACGAGTTCGCCAGGCTTCATAAAGATATTCTTAAAGACCTGCCCGAGTTCCTGATCGGGCGTAACCGGTGGCGATTCAACGATAAAGGGGAGTTGGAAAGCGCACAGCCCATCGAAAGCGATGAGAAGTATTGGGACGAAATCGAAAAACGGGACAGGGACGGCAATACCCGCATCACATACGAATTTAAATATAAGCGTTCCCGTATCTTTCTCCACAATCGGGGATTCGGACGGTATCAACGGTTGGATAATACCTTTGACTGGATACATCTCGACCCGCCTACCGTCACTACCGTACAGCCTTGGGAGATACGCGACTATCTGGAAGAGTTTACCGAAATGAATGCTCCGGAAGATGTTCTGGAAATGATCATCAAGGGCGGACCTCAATACCTCGGCCCGGACAAACTTTCCGGATTGCCCTTTATCGTCCCGAATTTCACTAAACCCGAACGGGATAAGCAGATGTTCTATTTTTCCAACATTTGTTGGGAAATTGTTCAGGATGGCGTCAAAGAGCTGCATTACTCCAACATATCGAACCATATCTGGAAAGACGAGCGCAACGAATTGTCCGTAACGCTGCTCAAGGCCCCTCTTATACAGGTCTCGCAAGACGCGGAGGGCAAATGGTCTTATATCATTTCTCCGGAAGGGCAACGGTGCAACTTTCTGCAATTTCTGGTCAATACCTCCAATTTTACCTGGCGCAAAAAGAGGATGATCGATGAAGGGAACTGCAATATAACGCTGGACACGGACGAAGAGTATGAGAATATCGTCCATTTGGTCTCTAAACTTTGTGCTATCGGTTACATGCTGATGGACTGCAAGGATAAAGCCAACGCTCGGGCGGTAGTGGCGATGGACGGTAAACAGAGCGAAGTCGGGGCCAGTAACGGACGTTCAGGGAAATCCTTGGTAGGAGAGGCGTTCAAGCATGTCCGTAAATCGGTAGTCATTAATGGGAAGAACTCAGAGTTGGCGAAAGATAATTTCCTTTGGGATGAAGTGACGGAAAAGACGAAGGTCGTCTTTATCGATGACGTACGGGCAGGATTCGATTTGGAATTTCTTTTTGCCAACATCACCGGAGATTGGACAGTAAATTATAAAGGAGGCCGCCGATGTACTTTTCCTTTCTCGCAATCGCCCAAGATATACATCACCACCAACCACGCCCTCAAGGGCGACGGCTCTTCTTTCCGTGCCCGGCAATGGATTATCGCCTTTTCAGATTATTACAACGATAACTTCTCGCCACTCGATGACTTCGGTCAGCTTTTCTTTGACGAGTGGGATTTCGAGCAGTGGAATCTCTTCTGGAACTTGCTTGCCACATGCGTACAATTGTATCTGAAACACGGATATGTCGCCTCTCCGGGCGAACGCATCGAGATCCGCAAGCTCCGGCAGGAGATGACCGAGGAATTCCTGTCATGGGCGGAAGAGTATTTTTCCGATCCGGCGAAGCGAAACGTCCAGCTCGTCCGCAAGGAACTGTACGACGCTTTTCTGACCTATGTCCCGGAGCAGCGCAAATATTGCTCTCCTACCGCTTTCAAACGCCGTATCATCAAGTATTGTGAATATAAAGGTTACCTGTTCAACCCGCAGAAGTATGACCGCATTACCGGACTGCCGATCTATCTCGATAAGGACGGCAATCCGGTAATCGATGACAAATCTTCCGGAGTCGAGTATTTCACCATCGGGGACGATAATTTCGTATCTGATGCTGCAACAAACAATGAGTTAACCGATTTTATAGAAGGTAACGAAGAATTATTATAAAAATGGAGCCTGATAATCGTATATATCGCCTTACTGACAAAAAGGAAATAGATGCTTTTGTGGAACAATATGGCTCGAAATTTCTTCAATTTAAAGCAGATGTATATACGAGACTTAAGGGACTACCTTCCGGTACATTTTTTAAACCCGTATGGATTGATATTTTTACCTTGGTAAAAAAAGAACATTTGTTATCAGCATTTATTAAATGTGCGTGTTTATTCATGCTTGAGAATAATACTATTAAAGAGTTTTGGGAGTTTGATGATCATTATCTGCATATAAGACATATCAAGGAAGATCCGGAAAAAGAAATAAATTACAGCGCAATACAAAGATGGTATGGAAAAAAGTAATAAAATCATGGTAGTAATAAGTCCTGACCCGGTTGTCCGCAATCGCATGTTGAAGCGGCTGATAGTCCGTCTCGGCTTTGCCATCACTCCGACCGACGCCGGCAAGCTCATAAAGCGGTCGGTACACGATATTGATTTGCCGAATGCCTATTTCGTTATCGCCGACTTGTACAACTTCAGAGCAAGCCCTATTACCACACAGCGACTGTATGAACTCGCAGCCCGTGGCATTGCCGTTGTCGTCGGAGTTAAAAAGTTACCGCCGGAATTCGAGTTTATTTGTACCGCATTTTATCCGGAATAAAGTAGTATTCATTAAGTACGCTATTTAAAAGAGATTTTTCTTTTTGAAAGATCTCTTTTTTTTTGCATTTCCCCTCGCACCCCTTAACCTGTAAACAGTCGCTTTCGGACAACAGTGCAACGCAAAAAAACGGGCGACATACAATATATATTCTTTATTCTTATATTTTTTACTTTTTGAAAAGTACCCCTTCAAAAAATGAGAAAAAAAATCGTGCTTTCGTGCGGAACGAAAAATATTCTTAATAAATATTTGATAATCAAAATATTATGCAAGCACGATTTTAGCACAGAATTAGCACGAATTGCACAAAACAAATCGTGCACGATTTTTTGTGCTCCGCACGAAATCTAAAAACGGTTTTGTGCTAAAATCGTGCTGATGTAATCGTTTGATTTTTAGTTATTTGTATTCTTGAATTGTACCGAAAAAGATTTTGCACGATTTTTTTCCTATGTTTTCCCAAGGGGTAGTTTGGGACGCATTTTCTCTTTTTAGCTGTCGATATTTGTCTTTTTGGATAATGTTTTGTATCTTTATATTTGATATTCAGTAATTTAACTATGATAAAAACCAGAATAGAAATTACACCTTATTTGGCCGAGTACCTTACTTGCAAGTTTTATGATCCCGAATCCGATGCCGTTCGAATTCCGGACACGAAAGATCTGTACCATACCATTTGGGATTTAATGTCGAAGCGACCGGATAATGCGGTCGATACCGGAAACCTGACGTTAGTGCTTCCGGACAGGCGGACGGGCAAAGATCCTGAATACTATAATTATTTGGGAGAACGGTCGGCACGTATTATCGACAAGCGGGTCAGGGTGATGTTCTATGCCGAGTTGCATGATCGTTTGGATGAGAACAAGCATCGGTACAATATCGAGTATATCGATACGGTACATCATTTTATGTGCAAATACAATATCACATCTATCAGTGAAGACGGCTTGCTGAAAAATTACTACCGCTGGAGAGACAATGAGCGGAAGAAGAAAGCCAAGCGAGATTATAAAAAGAGGTTAAATACACCTTGATTTATCTCCGACATAACGTATTATTTTGTCCGTTTTTTGCGGAAAAATAAACGGAATTTTAACGTAAAATAGAGAAGTGTTTAATTTACAATATATTACAATGAATGAAATTTGCAACATTTTACGAATTTATAAACTGTCTCAACTCAAGGCTGTGACAGAATCGGAGGTTATTCCCAAATCCGGAGAAAAACCGTTGACTGTTTATCCCGACCATTTAGATCTGGAACTGTCTCCGGATCAACAAGACGGCGGATTATTATATAAGATCGAGCAAACCATACCGGTTTCCAAGTTGCCGGAAGATGAAGCCGTGCTTTTCCCTATACCGACTCCCTCGATTATAGAGGGTGAGAATACGACCGGGGAAAAGGTCATCATCGGGACACCCGAATGCCCGGCATCGGTATATATCATTCCGCACCTTCAAAAAGACCAGCTTTCGGTTACCTGTTCGATGCAAAAATCCCCTTTTTAAAAGCCTTCTTGCCTTATTATAGTCCTTTAGAACCCTTGCTTATTACACGATATTCGTGGTAAATATACAAGGGATGAACGAAAATTCTTTATTACAGCTTCTTCTTTCACCTGCGCATAAACTCCTCTGTACCCAAGAAGAGTTTGTCGCCGCCATAATTTCATGTTTTCCCGTAGCTGCCCAAAAAAGTTTTGCAGACATTGTTTCCACTATCTCCAAAGGCTTTTACTCAGAACCTCTCACATACCGGGATTCTGTAAAGAAAGAACTGCAAGCGGTTTCCCGACAAAGCGAGATCTCCGTGACCGATGATTTCGGTTCGGATACTCTCGACCCGGACTCTTTGGCCTATCATCGCATCAAAGGGATGATACTTTCCGATGCCCGTTATGGTTTCTCGACAAAACAATTTGCCGAAGATCTTCTGACGGCCGATGCCAATCCTCATATTTCCTGCCATTTTCTGCATATCACCTCGGGAGGCGGTGAAGCGTGGTATCTCGATCGTGTGTCCGAGATACTGCGCACTCTCGATAAGCCGGTCTATACACTGATCGAAAAAGTGTGCGCTTCGGCAGCTTATTATATCGGTTGCCACGGGGAGCAAGTAAAGGCCGTTACACAAAATGACACTATCGGCAGTATAGGGACAATGGTATCGTTTTACGATATCCGCCCATATCTCGAATCTCTCGGATTGAAATACATTGAAGAATACGCCTCTAAGTCGAGACTGAAAAATAAAAAATTCAATGATTTGGTTGCAGGAAAACCAGAACAGTATATAAAAGAAGAGTTAGATCCGCTTCAAGTGCAGTTCGAGGCAGAAGTGCGCCGCTCCCGGTCTGCGTTGGCAGCATTAGACCCGGAACATCCTGTTTTTCTGGGAGAGTCTTTCGATGCTGTTCATTCCGTAGAAAACGGGCTGATCGATGGTATCGTTACCATGCCTGAGGCCATGAATGAAGCCTACGGACTCGGGAGAGAGTGGAGCAGGAAAAATAAAATGAGACATCAAGCCTATTCATTCATTTAATACTTCACAAAATGTTTAAAAAGCAATTTCAACAGATTATCAACTCGCTGGGATTAATGCAAAAAGCAAAAGACCGGCAACTTACCAAAGAAGATTGGGAGAGCATATCCGATTCGTATAAAGAGACCTATGGTGTCGATTTTTACGAAGACATGCAGCAGGCGAAAGAGAAAGCCGGTGAAGCCGACCGACTTTCCAAAGAGCATGCTCAGGCTCTTGAGATCCTGAATGCCATGGAGGAGAACACCGGTTCGGACAAGGAATCCGGTGATTTGCTGGAAAAAATGAACAAGTTTGCTGCCGGCATGCAGAAAATATCCAAAGAAAATGCAGATTTGAAAGCCGCACTGGATGCCATGGCGTCTGCCGCAGCTCCTGACGTTCCCGTGGCTACTGTACAAAAAAGGCTGTCTGTTTTTGGTCCAGGAAGCACCGAAAAGCATCTGTTCGGTATCGAAAACCCTCTGTTCGACATGTCCAAACGCTGGAATAAAATATCTGCCAATCCGGCTTTTGCCCTGACCTCAGACCCGGATGAAGATACCGACGGCCCGGCATTCCAGTCTGAGGTGCGTAATTTCGGTAAATCGATGGCTGCCCGATATCGGTATCTTAAAGAAAATAAGCTGCTCGACCCTAAGAAACTGAACGAAGGTTTCGGTTTCGATACGGCCGATCTCTCCAATGCCGGACTCGGCGACCAGTATGTCGTACTCCGTCAGGATGCCCTTATCGCACGTATTCTGACACTTGAGACCGTTTATCATATTTTCCCCCGCCGTTCGGGTATTCAGGACAGGGAACTGATGACGAACGCTTTCTTCAGCAAATTCTCTCAGGCATATCAGCCGGGCAAGGTGTGGAAAGGAGACGTCAAGCTCCAGCCGGAAATGGCGCATGTAGATGATGCGATGTTCAAAACACTGTTCGGGCCGATGAAAGAAATCGAACGTCAATATATCGGTTATCTGAACACCGATGGCTCCGATCCGATCAAATGGAGCATGATCGAATGGCAGCTTCTGAATATTTACACGGCTTTGGTCAATGAACAAAACGAGCGTCGGATTTTGGGCATTTATGTCAAACCCGAAGAAGGTAAGCCCGGCCATCATCTGAACGGATCTACCGGTTACGTATATACGCTTGTCCGTTATATCCATGAAAATAAACTATTGCCTCACTCCGATGACGCATATAACGCCTATACCAAGACGACCATGCTGGATGCCGTGCAGGAATTTGTCAGCGATGTGCGGGAGACGGTCGATAAAGGGCTGGATATCGAGAAGTTCGAGATACTTTTGAATAAAAACCATCGTTCATGGTGGCGTAAATGTATTCGTGCGCAACACGGTAAGGAGATGGATTTCAAGGGTGTCGATGGTCTTACCGATATTATTCCCGATACAACGATCAATATCCGCTGGGTTCCCAATATGGGACAGTTGAAGCTGATCTGTCTTCAGGAATCCGGAAACCAGCAATGTCTTGAGTTCGCTCCGGGTGAGATGTTATCGGTGAAGATAAAAGAAGATATGGAACAGGTAGTTTGCTGGTCGACCTGGAAAGAGGGTTTTTCCGCTTCTTACGTCGGACAGGCTTTCGATACTCCGACCAAACTGGTCGAGAACAACTATAAGCTGCAGCGGGTATTCATCAACAAACCGTGCGTCACCTTAGCCGACAAAGCTACATCGGCTGCGGCTAAAGACGGATTCTGGTTCGTTACTTCAGATAATACGGCGGCAACCGCATTGACCGATATTGCCGGTGCGGAAGAAGGAACGGCCTATATCATCGAATGTGGCGGGACAGAAAATGCAACGACAATCGCCAAATCCGGGAAGTTCGATTCTATCACGGCGGCATGGACTCCTACCCAATCGGGAGATTATATCATGATTACGCTCAACAGTTCCGATAAATTCGTCGAGCTCGAACGACAGGTTGGAGGCGTCCGTACCATCAATAAAAGCCTGCAACCCAATATTCCGGGAGCACGATAACGTATAATTCAACAGAAGCGGGATTTATTTCCCGCTCCTTTTAATATTCACATTTTTAATTTTATGTTATGAAGACAAGACAATTGATTTATTCAAAAAAGAAAGCTGAACATGCCAGATTATCTATTCTGACAAAGTTTTTCTGTTCGATTATGGCATTGATCGCCATTGCAGCGGTAGCCTCCGTATTTTTAGAACCTGAAAGTGCTCAAGCTTCGGTCGGTATATTGACCGGAACATCTTTTGCCTCGATGGCCGTCATCGGAAATATTAAGGATGTTCCCGATATCGATGTCTCCGGATCTGCCATTGCTTATAAAGTTTATTTGGTCGAGTTATCCCAATTAGACGAGAACGCTCAGTTCCCGAAAGCCAACGCATCTCGTGAGGTGACCACCATTCCGTTAGCAGATGGTGAATATATGCACTATTTTGAAGCGCATGATATTCCCACATTCGGCAGTACCGGTGAAAAAGGTGATCTGACGATCGATCCGACCAACACGTTCACCATGATTATGGGAGGAAACCACGACCAGCTGCTCAATTTTATCGAGCAACATGTCGGAGGCAAGTTTATCATTATCTTCCAGGAATGCGAATCGCCCAACAAATATATTATCGGAAATCCGTGCAAGCCGATGATCCTTAAATCCTATGAACTGAAAAACGATAAAGACAGCCGTTCGGTTACTTTTACCTTTGAAAACAAAACCATCCAGCAGCCTAAAAAGTATGTAGGAGATATTGTTACCAAGGCTCCGGCAACACATACCCAAGGGGCAACCGCATTAGCCGTTCAAGCAGGAGTCAATACTTATAAGATTCCGGGAGGCAGTTCCGCTACATACGCCATTGCGACCGTATCGGGCATAACAGCGTCCGATAAAGGCCGAGTGATCACTCTTGAAGGAACAGGCACGGAGAATGCCGCGACGATTGCCGACAATACCACCTTCATTTTGGAAGACGGTGCGACATGGACGGCTAACACCGGCTCTCGGATCTCTTTCCGGATATTGGATGCGACCACTTTGGTAGAGGTGCAGGGGACAAGAGTGCAAACCGCTTAATGTTCGGCTTATGTACAGCTTTAAAGAAAAGAGCAGAATACTTAAAGAGTTACTGAACCCGGCATTCGGAGAATCGGATCTCTCTCTGCTTCGTCGCTTGTCTCCGGAAGATTCGTTGATCGCTACGGCACAGGTTTCTCCATCCCGGAATGCAGAAGCCGTCTTGTTCAGGTTATTGGACTTGACGACACGGGAAGAGATCAGGCTGAACCGCCGGAATCTCGAGCAAAATTCCACTAAAGCGGAGAACGGCGGTGACTCTGTTGTCGAAGTAACGGAAACATCCGGAGAGCAACGGACATCCCCGAAAACCGGAGAAAAAAAAAGCTCCAGAAAGAGCAAGAGTACCCGAATATCCGGTGGAAAAGGCTCTGTGAAGACAAAAACGTCCAAATAGCGACACTCATTTATAACGACCGGGTAAATACTTACCGGGAAATGGCGGTTCTGGACACTGAACTCGAAAATAATCCTACCGATGCCAAGGTGGCGAGAATGGCTGAGCTCAGAATCCGGAACCTCCTTTGTTTTTCCGAACTGCAATTTTTCAATGATACCGGACAGTGGAGAAACAGACACCCGTTTGTCGTGCATCGGTCAGAAAGATGTAAGCTTGAGGAACTCAAGCGGCGAGATCCGGAAGGCTTTCTCCGGAAATATGCCAATTGCAGTTATAATATCAAGCGATACAACTCATTTTTGAAAAAAGACGGCCGGAGTGATCGGCGGGAATCGGACAAAAAAAATCTTATTCGGTATCAGGAGTTGGAGACTATTTTTAAAGATATAATCAGTAATGAAACAGACGATAATCGTTCATAATCTGGGAGAGCTTCCTACAGCTCCGCTCGATGACTTTAACGAGCTTCAGGAGGATTTTAAATTGCCGGATTCGGAAAAACTGGCCAAACTGCAGATGCTTATCCTCACGCGAGGTTTCAAGTACGCTTTCAAAGCGTGGAAAGATCCGGACGGAAAATTGTGGATCATCGATGCCCATCAGCGGAAAAAAGCGTTGACGGCTCTTCGGAAAGCCGGTTTTGAGATACCGGAAATTCCGTATGAGCCTATTTATGCCGAAACGAAAAAAGAGGCGGTAGAGGAGATTGCAGCTTATAACTCCGAATTCGGCCGGAAAAATCCGGATACGCTTCTTTTTAAGAAATACGAGATCGATACGGATACGATGGAGAGGTTCGATCTCGGTTTCCGGCCGGTAACTGTTGAATTGGGAGTAAAGAAAGAAAGTCTTTTTGATGTAAATTCAACGGAAATACAAGAAGATGAGACCGAATTGAATATGCCGTCCGAAGATTCCGGTTACATTTCCAAACCCGGTGATATCTGGTTATTGGGAGAGCACCGGCTGATGTGCGGTGATTGTCGGGAATCGAAGGCGGTAGAGGTTTTGATGAATGGCCGTAAGGCGGATATGTGCCTGACAGACCCTCCTTATAACGTGTCGTATGAGGGTAAGACGGAAGACGAACTGACGATCGATAACGACAGCATGGAGAATGACTTGTTCAGGGTATTCCTCCGACAGGTGTTCACGAATATGTTTGCTGTGTTGAAAGACGGAGCTCCGGCATATATTTTTCATGCCGACAGTGAAGGAGAGAATTTCCGTGCCGCTTTTCGGGAAGCCGGGTTCAAGTTCGCCCAGTGTTGTATCTGGGTGAAGAACAGTATCGTGATGGGCAGGCAAGATTACCAGTGGAAGCATGAGCCTTGTCTGTATGGCTGGAAACCGGGTGCTGCTCATACTTGGTGCGGTGACCGCAGACAGTCTACCGTCTGGAACTTCGACAGGCCGCAGAAAAGCGCCTTGCATCCGACAATGAAACCCGTTGCTCTCATGGCTTATCCGATCCGGAACAGTTCAGTTTCCGGAGCTCTGGTGATCGATTTCTTTTCCGGGTCAGGTTCTACCTTGATGGCGTGCCAGCAGATCGACCGGGTCTGCTATGCGATGGAGATCGATCCCCGTTATGCCGATGCGACCGTTTCCCGTTATCGGATGATGTATAAAAACAGTCCGGTGCGCCTGATCCGGGACGGTATCGCTCTTTCTGCCGGTGATACTTATAGACTTCTGAACCGGTAAAACATGGATTATGCGACTCAAATACGGACATTCGGCGCATTGGGATATTCACCCGAACGCATTGCCAATATACTGGGCCTGAAAGGGACGGAGCGGGAAGAGGTCATCTCCCGGATACGTACCTCCGGAGATCCCTATAATTCGGCTTATCTGTATGGGAATGCGGTAGGAGAGTATAATATCGACGCAGAGTTGGCGAAACAGGCCGAACAGGGAGACATCGACTCGATCGAATCGCTCGAGACCCGGAAAAAAGAACGCACCCATCTGGATTTGAAAAGAAAGTTATTCGGTATATGAAATATTTGGAGATCATAGAAAAGCTGCATCCTGACATTATACACCATTTCCTGAGCACGGGCGAATGTCAGGGTATTCCTGTCGAAGTGCAGCGTTTTCTCAAGCAGATGCAATGGGCGGCCGAGATATATGAGTATGAACGGAATATTACACGGGCTGCCGGTATGCTGCGCAACCGCATCAAGGCGCAGCAGGGGCTCGATGTGGATGTGCGCACCTGTAAGAGCCGTATTTATTCGGCGATCAACTATTTCTCCATAGATAACAATGTCTCTGTAAAGGTCTGGGAAAATGATTTTGCCGATAAGTATGAAGATCTGGCGCTGCTTGCCATCGATGCCGGAGAGTACAAGACCGCCAAGGCCTGCAAAGATGCCGCTTTGGAATGCCGTCGTCGGGCGTGCGAGGCTGCGGAAAAAGACAGTGCGTGGGCTCCGGTATTCATCATTTCTCCCGAAATCACGCCCGAAGAGCTGGGTTTCTCGAAACGGAGTCTCAAGGAGATCGCCCGGAAGTCGAACGAGGGTTTTTATATCAATTTGATAGAGTCCTTGCCCATCGAGAACGATGAGAAAAAGCGGTTATTGTCTGATGCGAATATTCAAGAAGCGGAATTTACGGAGGAACTGAACGATGAATGATGAAGAAAACAACGGATTCGATCTTGAGTCGTATTATATGAATCTGGTGCAGATACAGGCAAACCTGATCGATGCGAATGTCTTGTTTGCGGAATGGGCACGTGCTACCGGAAAGACGGAAGGAATCACTACGCCCCGCATCATTCGGGTGGCGAGCGATATGCCGGGAGAATTAGGTTTTCTGGTACATTCTACTTATACAGCCCTGTTTACCAACGTATGGCCTAATATACAGGCCTCTTTCAGCCGTCCGATACGAGGGGGACAGCGGCCTATGCTGGAGTACGGTGTCGATTATGTGGTAGGTGAGACGAAGATCCCGTCTCATTTCAGAAAACCTCGTTACCCGATCGCTTATCCCAAGCATTCGATTCTTTTCAGGAATGGTTTTCACTTGCAATTGGTATCGTCCGATCAGCCCGATTCCGTTGCCGGACGTTCCGGAGTACACGCCTTTATCGAGGAGATGAAACACAATAAGGGAGAGAAGCTGAAAACCCGTCTGTTTCCTTCCTTGCGGGGTTCTAACGCCACTATTCGCCGGAGCTCTTATTACCAAGGTATCACCGGTGTGTCGGATACCGCCCGTGTCGATCTCGGAGAGGATAACTGGTTCGAGGATTATGAGAAAAACATGAACCGGAATCTTGTCGAGGAAATAGCGACGGCGGCCTTACACGTTAACCGGTATCTGTTCGAGTTGTACCATACCGAACGGTTGCTCCGGCAGGAAAAGAATCCCGTCGCACTCGAGAAACTCCGGTTGATGCAGGAGAAGCAAAAACGTATGTTGGCTCTTTGGCAGCCCCGTCTGGCCGATATGCGGCGGAACGCCACCTATTATATTCGTGCCAGCTCGTTCGCCAATAAGGAGATATTGGGAGCGAAATTTTTCAAGACACAATATGAGTCGCTCGACATCGACGAGTTTCTGACAGCGATTTGCGCCATTCGCAAGAAAGCGGTCGTGAACCGTTTTTTTGCCACATACGCTCCGAGAAAACACCAGTATTCCGGAGACCAGAGCTACAAATACGCCTCTATCCTGAAACTCGATCTGAAGGAACATTTCCGGTTGACGGCTTTCTATCTCAAGCAATATAATCCGGACGATGAAATACTGCTCGGCTATGATCCCGGCCACTTCTCCAGCCTTGTCGTGGCTCAGGAGAAGAAAAACGGTTCTGAACTCCGGGTGATAAAAGAATTTACCTGTTATTTCCCTTACCAGCAGCCCGAACTGGCTCAATCGTTTTACGAATTTTTCGGCAGTGACGCCCGAAATAAGCATATCAAACTCTACTATGACCGGGCGGGGAACAAACGGCGGGAAGAACTGGAACAGATAACGACCGATGCCCGGATATTGAAACGGGAGCTGGAGTCTTTCGGTTTCGACGTCGAGCTGATGAACGAGGGACAGCGCACCATTTACTACTGGCAGCAATTCAAACTGTTATGGTTAGTATTCGGAGAGCAGACAAACGCTTTCCCTCATGTGCGTATCTGCGAGAATGAATGCAAGAATCTCTGTTCGGCGATTATGCTTTCTCCCCTGAAAAAGACAGAGGGACGCATCGAGCTGGACAAGACCAGCGAAAAGAAAGTCCCGTTGAAACACCAGGCGGGGCTCACGACACAACTCCCTTCCGCCCTTATTTATTTGCTGTACGGTCTGTATGGCGACCGGTTATCATCCGATTTCATGAACATTCCCGATGACTTGCCCGATAATATTATGTTATAATGCGTATATTTGTAGTCCCCTCTAATTATAGAATTAAAATATGAATCCTTTATAAGAGGATGTAATTCGTAAATAATCGAATTTCGGCATCTATACCGATGGGGGCATTCTTTTATAGAGGATTCTCCATTTTATATAATATGGATAATAATGAAGAAGAAGTAACACTCCCTAAGCCGATAAGTGATGGAGGCTTAACAACCCTTGGTGATGATTTGGACTTAACAACCCTTGTAAATAATGGTTTGGATCAAACGACAACTTAACGGACAAATCAAAACAAGTAAAAAAGAAAGAACCAGTCCCCAAAATATTGACAAGATGGATGTATTAAAAAGTCTGGCTCTTTCTTCATTAATTTCTATTTGCCGATCTATATTATTTTGAAGATTTAATAACTCCATACATATAATATCTTTTTTCAGGTCTTTTGTATCTTTCTTTTTAAATGCTTGCACAAATGCATCTATTTGTGCATTTCTTAAATCTCTTCCTGGAGGGAAATAATCATGAGGCTTTATGATTTTGTATAAATGGTATAATGCAATTAGTATCGATATTAACATTATTATACAGCCACATAATAAAGGGGAGTTAAATTTATAATTGAAGTTGCTAAATATATATCCCAAAAGTGCGCTTGCAAAAGTAAAATATAATCCGAGCAATATATAACTTCTTTCTGTTATTTGTCTATCTGTTTGAATACAATATTGAAGCCGTTTTTCTCCTATTTCATAATAAAATAATACTGTATCACGATCAATTAATTCACGTGTTTCTTCCGAAATTTCAAATTGCTTTTTTTCTTGTTTTTGTTTTTCCATATTAAACTTATATTTTCCTCAAAAATAATTTTAATTATTCGTTTATCTAATAAATCCCTCAAAGTATAATATAAAAATATTTTTTTATGTACTTATAATATTCCGTTTTGACATCAAAAATACAATTATATAAATGATTTTCAGATACTCAAATTGAACTAAAATAAAAACGGGAGATATACAACGTTCTTGGCTGCACGACGCGCTGAGAGTAAGATATGCGTTGCATTTCCCGGACGATCCGGGAAATATGACGCCCCGTCTCCCCGCTGTCCTTTCCCGCCACCGTTCGGGACGCTATTTTTGGACTATGGAACTGATCAACGGCATAGATGCCCTTCGATGGGCTAAAGAGATATCGAAGCTGCCTGATGGCTGCTTTACGATTGCATTCTTCCCTTACTCCCGTAAGAAAGGCGTATCGTCATACCGCCTGAAGACCTTGAGCGGCTGCAAGTATCGGGCTCAGTTGCCGGACGAACGCTTCTCGATCGACAGCGACAACCTGTTTTTATTCTACGATGCCGAGGGCAGCCCCAAGTGTTGTTACCGGATCTTGATCCGTTACATGGGCTTCCCGCAAGATAACTTCAAACTAAAACGTATAACATGGCTTTGACAGACGACAGTGAAATAAAGCTGATGGGTAACATGGGCTGTTACTTGGACGAAAACAACATCATCTCGTTCCAGACCGGGATGTCCCTGTCTGTGGCGGATACTCCCGACTTCGATCCGGACAATATCGTCTGGAGACAACCGGATGTGCAATGGCTCAACGTATGCGGGTATAACGTGTGTGCCCGGGGTGTGAACAACCGCCTGTGCGAGGAGATAGAACAGGACATAAAACGCAACCGCCTGCTTCCCCGTCTGATAAACAAACAGGTGAACATGCTTTATGGCAAAGGACCTGCCATATATATCGAAGGGAAAGAGGGTAATAAACCGGTACGTAACTGGACCGGGCAGCCCGATATACAGCGGTGGCTCGACAGCTGGCAAGACAACGGGCTGGAAATGTCTTATAAAGATTATGCCTTGGCGCTGATCAAGCGATACTACTTTTTCAGAGATTACTTTACGAAATGGAGGATGTCTTCGGGATGGATTATCGGACGTGTTCCCGTGGCCGGTCTCGAACTGATGGAGAACAAGCATTGCCGGCTGGCGACGACAAAGCGGGATGTGGTTACTTCATTGGTGCAATATAATGACTTCCGGTATATTGCTACCGGAAACTGGAACTACGGGGCGGCACAATTCAAGATATATCCCAAATTCGACCTTCGGGAGGTCGGCAATTACAGGTTTGCCGCCATCTCTCATCACCGAGAAAGCTCGGTCGGCGATTTCTACGGCTGCAATGAGACGCATGAGGGAACGAAGCCTTGGATAAAAGGGGCGAACGAATCGCCGGAATATATCAACTCTTTTCTTAAAAACAGTCTGGCCGCCAAGGTACATGTGGTTATCCCCGCCGCTTGGATAGAGTCGAAACGCAAACAGATAAGCGCCATTTGTCAGGAAAATGTTCTTCGGAAGAAGGATAATAAAGAGTTGTTTACTTACAACGGCATCGATGTGGGTACGAAATTCAGCGAATCATCCCTGATCAGGTACATGAACCTCGAACTGCGCCGGCTGTCGAAATACCTCTCCGGAAAAGACAATCAAGGCAAGGCCTACGCAACTACCTCTTTCCGCACCGGAGCGAATGAAGAGGAACGCTGGCGCATCGAGACGGTAGACCTGAAATATAAAGAGTATATCAGTTCATTGATCGAGTATGACAAGCGTGCCGATGAAGTGCTGCTGGCCGCTGTGGGGATGGACTCTTCCATTTCGAGCGTGAGCAAAGACGGCGTGATCAGTAAATCGGGAGCGGACGTGTATTACAATTATCTCATTTATCTGCTGACCCTTACTCCGGATGACGAAAAGTGTTCCGAGGCGTTCAATATGGCGATCCGGGTCAATTGGCCGGAGCTGTACGCACAAGGTTACCGTATCGGATATTACCGGGAGACTCCGAGCCGGCAGGAGGAAGTATCGCCGGATAACCGTTTAAACAAGCAGGAAGTATGAAAAAAGTATTGGAAGAACTATTCGTTACCGTTCAGGACTTCAGGGAGACCGTTCCGGGCATCGACAGCCAGGTGAATTTTGCCGACCTGAACAGCTCGGCCGTTTCGGCAAAGAAAATGGTCGTCAATATCATTACGGCAGCCGTTTACAGAGAAATCGTGTCCGGAGGAGAAACGGATGCTCTCTCTTATCTGAGGTCGGCCGTAGGCAATGCGACCAAATACAAGGAGAATATATTCGAGGTGCTGAAAAAACGCAAGGCTGACGGAGGGGACATCTACAAGTATGAATTGGAAGGCATGCGACGGCAGTATGTCGATAACTACTATAATGCGATGGACTCGCTGATCGCCGAGCTGGAGAATTTCGAGTCATGGAAATTGTCTCCCTATTACCGGCTTCGGGAAAAACTCCGGATCAAGACTGCAGAAGAGTTTGACTCTCTGTACCCGATAGATTGCTCATATCTGTTCTTTTTCCGGACGACGCCACTCCAACGGGAGGTATTGTCCGACACGATAGGGGCATATTTCAACCGCATCGAGGGGCGTGAAGCCGACTTCGAAGACAAACTCAAGTTGGCATTGGCATTGACGGTCGTGGCTCTGGCCATCTCCCGGTTCGACATTATCGAGCTGCCGGCTACCATCCGGAGTCTGTTCGATGACAGCAAGGCTTCCCGGAACGGGCAGAACGAACAAGACCGCCTGTTGACGTTGGCGGAGTCGTTGATGAACAAGTCTTCTGAAATATTGAAAAGCGTGGACATGGCGCTGGACGAGTCCGGGACGGGAGATATTTGCACCGAGACATCGTTTGCCCGTCCCGATGATAAAATTTATTTGATGCCATGAGGAGAATAGAGTTTATTGTTAAAGATAAGACGTACGGCATACCGAATGCGTGGGAACTGCTGACTCCGGAGCAATATATGGATGTCTGTCGGTTACTGGTCGATTTTGCGGCTGGAAAATATTCGGTCATGGAAGTCAGGCTGCGGTATGTTTGTCGGATGATGGGCTGGAATCCGGACAAGGTCAAAGGTGATGCCGCTTGGCAAAATCTGTATCTGCTGGCTCGGCAGGCGGACTTCATGTTTGAGATTGTCTATCCTGCCGGTACGCTGGACGGAGTGCCGAAAGACATTCGGGAGCAAGCCCGGAAGACAGAACCGGCCGACCTCCCGTCGGCATATTCGCGGTATTTGTCGAAACAAGAGTATAAATACCGTATCGACGCTTGCTTTGCCAAGCAGCTGATCCCCGATTTTATATTCGATAAGCAACAATACCGAGGATATGAAATCAGGACGGATTTTGACCGGATCACCTGTAACCTGACAGCCGTTCAGTTTATCGAGGCACGGCAGATTTTATCCGAAATACACGGTTCGACCGATAAGCTGCCCCTGCTGGCCGCCATTTTATACCATCCCGGTACATACAGTTCCGCCGGCGCTCACCGGCTGGCCGGGTCTTTTAAAAATCTCGATCCGGTACTCCTTCAGGCCATATCGATCAATTTCCAGGCATTTACGGCGTTTTTGTTTACCCGGACACCGTTCTCCATCTTATCGGCCGGCAAGGACGAGCCGCTTCCGGCTATCTGCACCGGTATGCTCGAGAGCCTCTATAACCTGTCTCAAGACGGCATCGGTGACCTCACGGCCGTAGAGCGTATGGATTGCATCACGTACTTGATTATCCTCCGTAAGAAGCTGATCGAGTCGGTAAAGACGATGCGGGATTATAAAATAGAAAAGACGGAAATCTCCGAAAAGACCGGATTACCGATAAGAATCATAAACAAAATATTGTCATGAACAGAAATATTATCATCGATCTGTTTTTATACTTCGCCCGTTTTCCACAACGGCAGGGAGTACTCGATATCTTCAACAAGGGGCGTTCGGAGATACCCGGATACGACTCTTTGAAATCGCTTGTCGAATCGATGCCCGACACGCCCGTACTTCCCGAAGTTGGGGGATTTGTGTTCGGCCCTAACTTCGATGCCGTGAAAACCTGTGTCTCTCAACTGACCGGATATTACCTGTTTGTCGATTATGGAGATATAAAGACCGATACCGATAAGTCGAACCGGATTGCGGATACTTTTCAGGTGGCGGCTACGATTGCCGGAAAGACAACCGAATTTACCGGAGACCTCGTCGATCAGACCTTGATCTCGGCGAATACGCTCGACATGGTGACCCGGATGCGGAACTTGATGATACAGGAGCAACGGGAGCGTTATTCATTCAAGAAGATTTCGGACAAGCATTCCATAACGCCGTTTATCAGCCCTGAGTTCGAGTCCATAGGCTGGACGCTGATGTTCGACCGGCAGGCATTCGACCTGTTCGATGCGAAAAAGATGTCCTTTTCGGGCGACCGGGAAACAGATAATTTTGGATTATGAACGAGTTGCTGATCATATTGACAAGTCTTTTCGGCGGGCTGAACATCTTTCAGTTCTTCTTTTTCAGGGCAGAAAAGAGAAAGGCTTTCGCACAAGCCGACAGCATGGATCTGGAGAATGCTCGTAAGGCTCGGGAGATACATAAGGACGATTATGAGCATCTGTCTAAAAAATGCGACAAGCTCACACAGGATTATTTCCTGATGCTCGAGAAAGCCCAGAAAGCGATGGAAGAGGTCTCCGAGCTGAAATGTGAGATCGCCTACCTTAAAGGGCTGCGGTGTTACGTCACCATTTGTCCGAACCGGATACAGCGGAAAGAAGATTTTAATAATACGAAAAATAACGTACAACAAAATGGCTGATATAAATAAACTCGTTCCCATTATCTTCAGATGGGAAGGCGGATGGGCCGACCACAAGGCCGATAAGGGCGGTAAGACGAACATGGGTGTCACCCTCGCCACATGGAAAAGTTGCGGATATGATAAAGACGGAGACGGTGATATCGATGCCGATGATCTCCGGCTGATCACGAAAGAGGATGTCGTGAATCTGTTGAAAACTCATTATTGGGACAGGTGGCAGGCCGACCGGATACGCAGCCAGGGCCTTGCCAATATTCTGGTCGACTGGGTGTGGGCATCCGGAGCAAATGGTATCAAGATACCGCAACGGTTGCTCGGCCTCAAACCCGACGGAATTGTCGGACCGGTCACTTTAGATACTTTGAATTCGGTGAATCCGGTAAACTTCTTTCAGGTTGTTAAAGAAGAGAGGATCAGGTTCTGCCGGCAGATCTGTGAGCGTGATCCATCGCAGAGGGTTTTCCTGCAAGGCTGGATCAACCGGATCGATGATATAAAATATGTGTCATGAAAGTGTTTGCGTTTTCATATTTTGTTATTTTGGTTGGTGTTTGCTTGCCGGGATGCCGTGTGCACCGGCAAGCTTCATTAAGTACCGACCTGCAGGAAAACGCTACCCGGATTTCACACGCTACCCGAATTCATGAAGACACCGTCTCTGTCGTGTCGGTTGCGACCGGCTCTTCGTCCGGAATTGAATGGAAATACACTGAAACTTACTATCCTCCCGTTCCCGAAGATACCGTACCGAAATTGAAATCCCGCTCTTGGGAGGGTAAGCGGACGTCTTCTGATACGAATGTCTATAATGCTCAAAATGCCGATCGTAAGACTGTCTTTCAGTTTGCTGATACGACCGACAGGCGGGCGACCGCCTCTGTCCGGTCTGTATCGGAAAAAGAGGTCACTCCGACCTTTGGGAAGGTTTTTCTTAAAATTGGCTTAATAATGATCGGTTTGGCTATTGCGGCATGGTATCTGTTTAGGGACAAGTCTTCATTATGATACTATTCTCGATTTGAATTTATCTGAAAATAAATCTATTAAAACGTATAGGTAATAATTTTATTACCTATATTTGTAGTATCATGCTAAAAGTAGATAAAATATGGATTACACCTACTGCCGTACATATATTGACGGCAGACGGACATACTGCACACGAGAATTTTGATGATTATCCTCGTTTACGATGGGCTACACCCGAACAACGTGCTAATTATGAAACAAGCAGTTTCGGAATACACTGGCCGGATGTGGATGAAGATTTGAATTTCGAGGCTTTTTTCCGTGATAGGCAGGCACAAACACCGTTATATAAATTATTTATGGAACATCCCGAATTGAACGCTTCGGCTGTTGCCCGCCGTTTGGGAATACGCCAGAGCCTATTGGCTCAATATATCAGCGGTACTAAAAAACCTTCTGAAGAAAGATCCAGAAAAATATTGAATGCGATTCATGATATAGGCAAAGAGCTGATAGCGGTAAGTTTATGACAATGAAAAAGATAACTACAGAAACCGAATACCGGAGTATTTGCGCGATGATGGATGATATCATTGCAAAAGGAACGGCTCTTGGTGATATGGAAGCTTTACCTCAGACCGATAAAGATGAATATATGCGTTTGTCTTTATTGGTGAGAGAATGGGAAAAGATACACTATGCTTTTCCTCTTATTATTAAACGTAAATCTTTAAGAATTTAACAAAACAGCCCCATCAAAGTGACGGGGCTGTTTTTGTAATATGTAAATGGCATATTGAGTTGTATCTCGAAATATAGTTAAACAAGTATAAAGGTATCATTTTTGTTACATAATTGTTTGTGGTTAGATAACATATTCGTTACCTTTGTGCCATAATCAAATAGATCATTGAAATATGAAAACATCGGAAATAACAAAACTGCTCAATAAAGCAGGGTGTTATGTAGTCCGGCATGGTTCACGCCATGATCTTTGGTTCAGTCCGATTACAGGAAAAATATTTTCTGTTCCCCGACACACAAGCAAAGAAATTCCTTCCGGTACTGCACGAAGTATTAAAAAAGATGCGGGGATTTAATCCTCGCGCTTTTTTGATTCCGATTCATGTTTCAATGACTTTTGATTATATTAAAATTATGCGGATATGAAAGTAACGGCTATCGTAGAATTGAGCAAAGACGGCTTGTTCGGTATTTATATTTCGGACGAGTTACCCGGATTCGGGTTGAATGGTACTGGAAATTCTGTTGAAGAGGCGAAAAGGGACATGCTGTCGGCATACGAGGAAATTAAGGAGATGTTTGCGGAACAGGGTAAAGAGATTCCGGAGTTGACTTTTTCTTATAAATATGATCTGCCTTCATTTTTCGATTATTTTTCATGGATCAACGTTTCTGAATTTGCAAAGAAAATCGGTTTTAACGCTTCTCTTTTACGGAGATATAAAAGCGGTTCGAAACTTGCATCTGAAGAACAGTGTAAGCGCATCGGTGTCGGTTTAAGTAAACTCGTGAAGGAGTTGAATGATGCGACGATATAACGCAGTATCCGTTCAATTGATACTATTTGATTATGACCGGTTGCTCAGGAGAATCTTTTCCTGAGCAACTTTTTTATGCGACTAACCGTAAAGACAGCCCTGCCGAAACGGTAGGGCTGTTTACTTCCGACCTTAAGGGAGGCTTTTCTTAAAATTGGCTTAATAATGATCGGTTTGGTTATTCCGATCATATCCTTATTTAAAGCTAAACCGTTGAAAATAAATGGTTTATATCTTGCATTATCTCCTTTTCGATGCTATCTTTATACTATAAATAAAACGCTGGAATAGAGGTATTTATAGTATATACGACGCTCCCGGTTACGCGTGTTGCGTATGTTTTGCAAAAATCCGGGAGCAGGTAGAGAGGGGGACGCCGGGAGGCGGAGCCCTTTCGCTCGGTTCGTTACCCAAAGTGTATCGGTTGGCTAAACCGATCATTATTAAGCCAATTTTAAGAAAAGCCTCCCTTAAGGCCGGAAGCAGTGGTATGTGATAAATTTTAATATTGTATTTATATTTTCAGTTTAAAAAGTTGGAATACGGAAAATTTTTAATTACGTTTGCAATGCAAAACATACGAAATAACAGTAACACGTTATAGTAGAGGATAGTATAGCCTCCGCTGTTGCGTGTTATTTGTATATTTACTTTAATCACGTATGTTTTGCGACTGGCAGCGGAGGCTTCTTTATATTAACCCCAAAAAATAAAAGAAGCCATGAATTTAAAAAAACGCTATCGTGAAGTTGTTGTTTTATTACACTGTAAGAAGTTCATTAGGGCAGTGATGCCGTTATTCCCCGATTCCCGTCGAGAAACGATCTTCCGTTCCGGAGATCCCCGTTCCGGAAAGTTCCCTTTCAAAATCTGTGCACCGGAGGTTGCCGATGATTTGCCGGATGATCTTTGTAAGATACCATTCGGGTTATACTCGTCACGTTATGATTATGCAGTCCGAAACAGCCGGTTCTCGGTCTTGGAGTCGGATTAATCCTTTTGGAATTGAAATTTTTTGAATCCGGAATTTTTTTGTTATGTTTGCAATGCAAAACATACGAAAATATATTACAACACGCTATAGTAGAGGAAAATTAAAGCCTCCGCCGTTGCGTGTTGTTTGTGTATTTACTCAAATCACGTATGTTTTGCGACTTAACAGCGGAGGCTTCTTTTATATTAACCTGAAAAATGAGAGAAGCCATGAATTTAAAAACACGTTGTTGCAGAGTTATAACCCTGTTCCTATATAAAAAGTTCATCCCGATAGTAATATCATTATTTCTTGCAGGTCGCAAAAAGACAGATACCTGCTTTCTCAAGAATAAACCATGTGAGCCCCTTTCTAAAATTCCCGAGCTAAAGGTAATAAATAAAACGATATCAGATATTCCGGATGATAAGTTTAGGGTTTCGTTCGGCCTTTATCTGTCGGGATATGATTATGAGGAGATCGTCCGCATTATGAATCTCCCTCTCCATGAGGTCGAGTATAGCATACGGTTTGTCAAGGAAAAGCTGTCGTCCGGTCGCTGAATTGATTTTGACGGAATAAAGGCTTACCGAATAATGTATCATATATCTCGTTGTTAAATGATATTAATAATAATATCATTATTCTCTTCTTTATTTGTTGATGATATTACTATTAATATCTTTGTGGCGTACTAATCAAATAAACGATGAAATATTCTGAAATTCACAAAAAATTGAAGGCAAATGGATGTTATCTTGTAAAAAATGGAGCAAATCATCCTCATTGGTTCAGTCCGATAACCGGACTTATCTTTCAGACAAGTTATCACGAAAGTGAAGAGGCCAAAACCGGGACAATGAAAAAGATCAGTAAACTATCGGGAGTTAAATTGTAAATTCCACTTAAAATAAAATAATTATGAAAACAGTAGATGTTATAATAGAGCGGGGATCGGACGGCACTTTCGATGCCAATATGGAAACCTATTCCGATCTTGAATTCGGATTGTTGGGACAAGGCAAAACGGTGGAAGAAGCGAAGGCGGATCTGATGAATTCATACAATGAAATAAAAGAAATATTTGCAGAGCAAGGAAAAGAAGTGGAGGATCTGAGGTTTGAGTTCAAATACGACATTCCTTCTTTCTTACAGTATTATGCCTTTGCTTTTACATTGGCCGGAGTGGAACGTATAACGGGAGTGAGTCAAGGACAATTGAGCCATTATATAAATGGAGTGCGAAAGCCCAGTGCGAAAACCGCAAGAAAAATACAAGAACGCATTCACGAATTTGCAAAGAGTCTAAGTCAGGTTCGTTTCGTTTGATTAGTACACTTACGAACACTTGATGTGTGAGGGTATTCTTATCCGAATACCCTCTTTTTTATTTTTTGTCTTGGCTTTTACAAATATACTTCACATATTTGTAGTCCCCCAATATAGTTAAACATGAATCCTCTATAAGAGAGTGTAATCCGTAAATAGCCGGATTCCGGAAACTATACCGGTGGGGGCACTCTTTTATAGGGGATTCGCCATTCTAATACCGAACGTTATGAGAAACGTTAATTTTATTGCTATTGATTTTGAAACGGCAACACAAAAAGACGCCTGTCAATTAGGTATAGTCATTGTTGAACAAGGAGAAATTGTTGATGAAAAGTGTTTTTACATACAACCTCCTGAAAACAAGTATAGAAAAGCAAATATTCTTGTTCATGGTATAGAGCCTAAGGATACGGAAAATGCTCCAACGTTTAAAGAATTATGGCCACAAATAGAATGTTATTTTACCAGACGGTTCATAGTAGGTCATAATGTACGTTTTGATTTAGATGTATTGGAACATGAATTAGAGTATTACAATATTAACCCTCCGAGATTTTTGGGATATGAATGTACATGCAGATTACATGACCATATGAGTCTTGAAAATGCATGTAAATTTTACGATATAAAATTAGAGCAGCATCACGATGCTTTGGCAGATGCTCGAGCCAGTGCAGAGATTTTTATTGAATATTTAAAAGGCAACGGCAAATTTGAATTAGGTGATTTTGTTCCCGAAAAAACAGAAAGAATAGAACCTCAATCCATAGAAATACATGAAGCTATAAAAGGAGATTTATTAATTAAAGATTTATCTCAGGCAGACAAAGATAGTCCTCTATATGATAAAAAGATTGTTATAACAGGAGTATTTCCTATTGAACGGAAAGATCTTGCATGGCTTGCAAAAAATAAACTGGGAGCAGATATTAATTCAAGTATATCTAAAAATACAGAAATAGTTCTCGTTGGGGAAAGTGCCGGACCTGTAAAACTCAAGAAGATAGAAGAACTTCAGAAAGCTGGATACAATATCAAAGTTTATAATGTTGAAGAAACAATGAATTTAGTAAACAAGTTTATTGTAGAGTAGTCATAATAAACTGTTTCTCTATAAAAATAGCTTTTTCCCTTGTTTATTTCAAATATGTTTCTCATATTTGCATCAGCTAAAAGACAAGCATGTTTGTCATGTACGTAGAGCAGCGGTTAATTGCTCGAATTTATTGCGGGCTTTTTTTATGCCCATATTATAGCTATACGGCTGCTTTTCCCAAAACTTTTTTTGCTCTACGGAGTGATAACTGTTTGTCTTTTAGCGAAGCGGGAAATGGCAGCCGTTTTTCTGCCTAAATGCTAAAAGACAAACAGTATGACAAAAACAAGAACACTGACCGTCAGCGATCTGCTGGCGACACTCCCCAAGAGTGCCCGTATCATGGGCTTTAAATTCCACCGTCAAGACGGGCTGTTATCGGGAAAAGTGGAGGCGTACCTTCACGGCCGATTCGAGACCTTTATCATCAGGGAAGGAGGCCGGTCATGACAACTACTATTGATGGATTAATATTGTCGGATAAACTGAAAGAAAGATTGGCTTTTTTTCAGTTAGATGATGGAACAAATGAAAAGATTATAGATGATCTTATCGATTATTTTATGTATGATTTAGACGATAAAGATTTTATCAGTAAAATAAGCTCCATACAACTTTTATGGGAAGTAAAGAAGCTTTTTCAAGCCATAACAGAATTAGGAAGGGGGGGAGTAAATCATGAATAGCACCAAAAATTTGAGCGATTATATACAGGCGATCACAGAGCGCTATGTGCCTGCGAAGACGGTTGAAGAGTCGACGCACCGGTTATCGACCGAAGAGATTTGTGCGGCAGTCAATAAGATAAATCCGGGAGTGGATATTTCGGCCTCCGAAGTGTATGAGCTGATGAAGTCCGCCGGTTTCCGATTCGTAGCCGTTCCCGGCACGATCGGGCTGCAATTCAAATGGATATTGATTGAGAAATAATTTTCATCTGTTTATCCCCGGTTGGTAGTTGTCAGCTGGGGATAAACAGATGATTCGTCCTTTTTTATACAGTTTGTGAGTCTTAATTTCATCGGAAAAAAGAGATGGTAAGCGAAGAGATGATCAAAAAAGAGTTTATACACCGGACGGTGAGCCGGGATATAAGACGGATATATGCGACGCAGCAAGGCGATATTTCTAAAGTCTTGCACGGAGAAAAAGAAAACGCCATAGTCTCATTCTTATCCTCGCAGTCGGGGCGGATTGTCACATCGGGAGGCATGCAACCTGTGTTTTATATGAGCACATTGGTAGGAATACGGTTTCTCGACATTTATTATAGCCGGAACGGAAAAGGTTCTTTTAAAAAGTTGAAAATTTATAACCGGGCAGTATGGGGCATATTGTATAAAGAGACCTTGCCCACTTTGAAATACGGATTGTCCGAGAATATAAAACAGAGCATACGGGAAGACTTGAATGAATCATCACCCAAGAATTTGGATTAATATATTATATTTATTACATTTGTTAATATAAAATTATAACTATGTGGTTCTGCATCAATTTTATATTGTCTTTGATTTTTGTTCCGCTTTTTACTAAAGGGTGGACAACAGAAATGAAAGTCATAACGTTTATGTCCTGTATTACATTATCCCCTCTTTTGGGTATTCCCCTAATGAAAATGATATATAAATAACGAGGACAGTATTGAACAGTAAAAAATTACAACTATGGGATTACTTTGGCTGCTTTTCAATTTGCTCTGCGTTTGGCTGTTTACCGGCAAGTGGGAACTGCTTGACCGAATGCTTGCATTTGCGTTCTCGATTTTTCTTACACCGATTATCGGAATACCTTTAGCAAAAAAACTATGTAGCTATCTCTGGCCTTAACCCGTTATCAATAAAAAATTAGAACTATGATATTACTTTGGATACTTTTCAATTTGCTCTGCGTCTGGCTGTTTACCGGCAAGTGGGAAAAATTTGACCGGGTATTCGCATTTGGGTTATCTTGCCTTGTCACTCCGATTATTGGAATACCCTTAACGAAAATTTTGAGCCGTTTTTGGCATTAACCCGTTATCAATAAAAAATTACAACTATGGAATTACTTTGGCTACTTTTCAATTAGCTCTGTGTTTGGCTGTTTACCGGCAAGTGGGAAAAATTTGACCGGGTATTCGCATTCTTGTTATCGTTTTTTCTTACCCCGATTATCGGAATACCCTTAACGAAATTCTTACTTCATTCCTTATAAGACCGACCTGTCCTTTACATCCCCGGTAACCATGGGTACTTTTACCGTAAAAAAGTACCTGTATGGCATCACGACTGACAGAAGACCAGATCAAATGGATACTCACCCTCGACGCCTCGGCGGCCGAGAAGGAGATAAACAGCCTGATAAAAGTAAACAAGGAGTTGCAGGAGGCGAACAAGGGCGTACAGAAAGAGATGCGCCAGTTGGAAGCCGCCGGAAAGAAGGAATCGGACGAATACCGCAACCTGAACGGCGTACTCCGTGAGAACAACAATACCCTGAAGGCGAACCGGGAACAGATAAAACGGCTCGAGAACCAGATGGGACTCGCCAACCTCTCCATGTCGCAGCTCCGAAGGCGGGCGCAGGACTTGGAGAGCCAGATGAACCGCACCTCACGCAACCTGCATCCCGAAGAGTGGAACAAGCTGCAAAAAGAACTTACCGAGACTCGCTCCAAAATGGACGAACTCAAAAAGGCGGGTAAACAGGCGGAAGAGTTTTTAGGTAGGTCTGCTATTATAAAAGGGGGTATTGCAGCTTTTTTGGGAAATGTTTACACTAAAGCATTAGATTATGGTCTTCAGTTGTTAGGTCAAATGAAAGACCTCGTTGCCGAGGGCGTCAATATGGCGGCGGCCGCCGACGGGGTGACCCGTGCGTTCGAGGCGCTGGACCGTCCCGATCTGCTCGATAACCTGCGCAAAGCGACCAAGGGGACGGTAAACGACCTTGAACTGATGAAAGCCGCCAACATGGCGAAAGACTTCAGAATACCGTTGGAAGATCTCGGCAAGTATCTCGAATTTGCCCAACTCAAGGCGCAGCAGACCGGACAGTCGGTCGAGTATATGACCAACTCCATCGTTACCGGTCTGGGGCGGAAGTCGGTGCTGATACTCGACAACCTCGGATTGTCGGCCGCCGAAATAAATGAGCAGATGGCAAAGACGGGCGACTTCATGTCCGCAGTCGCCTCTATCGTGGACAAGCAGCTCGCCGAGGCGGGCGGGAGCTATATATCGGAGGCCGATAAGATGGCTCAACGTACGGTGAAGCTGCAGAACGCCCAGATGAAATTGGGAGAAATCCTTCTTCCTCTCAAACAAAACTTTGATGCTACTTTCGGCTCGTTCAAAATAGGCCTGCTCGAAGCTATCGGATGGATAGTGAAGAACCGGGCGGCAATCGGGGAGTTGATCGCTGTCATAGGTGCATATATCGCTATAAAGCAGGCCTTGATTGCCATCAATACCCAATCTATGTCGGTAAGTAAAAAAGAGATGGCATTGCGAGCATTGGAAGAAGTTCAAGTACGTGCCTCCATTGCCGCCGAATATGCCTTGGCTGCCGCTAAAGCGTTGTTGACCGGAAATATCAAGAAAGCGACAACAGCCATGAGAAGTTTTCTACTGACATTGGGATTGAATCCGATTACGGCTATAACGATGGCTGTCACAGCTGCTACCTACGGGATATATAAGCTCTGTACAAGGACAAACGAGACAAAGGCTGCCATGAATGATTTTACCTCCGAAGTGCTTACTGAGAAAAGAGAACTTGACAAGCTGTTCAACGCACTAAAGAATGCGGCCGATAAAACCAAGGAAAAGAAAGATATCATCGATGTAATCAACAAACAATACAAAGACTATTTGCCCAACCTGCTTACAGAACATTCTACCTTGGAAGAGATAAAAACGGCATACGACCTTATAAACCGGAAGCTGAGAGAAAATATTGCCTTGAAAACATTGAATGAAAAAGCAAACGTTATCGAGAGCGAATCTTTAAAGAATAAAACCGAAGAGATAAATGATATACGTGATGAATTGTCGTCCTTGCCTGATTTCCAGAGGGAAGAGGTAATCGATTATATCGTACGGCTCAGTGATCAGTATGTAGCCGAAGGTAAGAGGGTAGAAAACGCATGGTCTGATGTCATAAGAAATGTATTAAAAAAGTATTTTCCTAAATCACCGGCATCTTTCGGACTTAGCGGAGAGATACAAGATTATGTGCAGGAGGTATATGCTGCAGCCGAGAAAATACAGAAAATAAGAAATGAGTTGTCGCCTTTCCTCCCTAAAGAATCTGTAGATATTGAAAGTGGTGATGATATGGCCATTCAGGCGGAAAGCAAATCTCTTATTCAGACTCAAAAGGAATTGTTGGAACTTGCTCAGAAAATGCCGGAGACTACCGAAGCGGAAATTGCGGTCAAGAACAAAAAAATAGCGGCTATCAATAAGGAAATACAGCGTCTTCAGAATCTGGGTGTGGAACAGAAGAAAACTGCAGAAACTCCCGACTCCATGTCGGCAGATGTATCGGCCAATGACAATGCGTACAAGGCACGCCTCTTGTCTATCAAACAGAACCGGGAAAAGGAAAATCTCACGGACGAGGAGTATAACCTGCAAAACCTTAAGGCCGAACGTGAGTTTCTTGACGATAAACTGAAGATTCTTAAGGAATATTACCAAAAAGAAAAAGACACGAAAAAAAGAGAATCTATTACCGGGCAAATATCAGATACAGAATCGAGAGAAATTGATCTCGATAATCAAATAGACCAGGCAACGATTAATAATGTAAAGTCTGTTTGGGCCAATCGTATGGCACAGGAAGAGGAGGGCTATCGCCTGCTGAAACTGCAATTTACCAGACAACTGGCCGACCAGAAGATAACAAAAGAGCAATATGACGTTGCCCTCTTGGCGCTTGAAGAGGAGAGTCTCAAGACTCGCCTGACCATGCAAAAGGAGTATCTCAACGCCATAAACGGTCTTGAAGTGCAGAATGGGAGATTGAAGGCCCAAGTCGTGAAGGAAGTGGAAAGTGAAGTGTTGAATATCGAGCAGCAAGTAGAAGACAAACGTGCCGAACAGGTGATAAAGATGTCTTCTCTGCTGAAAGACTTCAAAGACCAGTTTAACCTGACCAACCAGGAAAACGAGACCGACACACAATTGAAGTTTCTCGAATCGGTTTATAATGCCCGCAAGGCCGAAGCTCAAAATCAAGGTCTCAACACAACCGAATTGGATGCTGCATACGAACAGGCCAAGACGAATATACTGCTCAAGGGGGAACAGGAACGGGCAAATATACGTCAGCAGTACGGGATATTTTCGATGCAGGAAGAATACCAGTTACAAATGGATATGCTTGAGCAGCAATATGCTCAAGGACTGTTAAAAGAAGAAGAGTATCAGCAGGCTAAAACCCAGCTTCAGGTACAGCGGGCTAAAGGGTATTTCGATACTTATTCGGGTCTGGCAAGCAATGCTGTTGAAGCCATGCAGCAGGCAGAACTTGACCAGATAGACGCCAAATATGATGTTGCCATAGAAGCCGCACAAGGAAATGCGGAAGAAGTGGAGCGCCTCGAGAACGAGAAAGCCCAGAAAAAGTTAGATGTACAGAAAAAATATGCGGATGTAAATTTTGCAATTAAAATCTCTCAGATTATAGCAGATACGGCTGTTGCCATAATGCAGGCATACGCACAATTGGGTCCTATCGGGGGGAGTATTGCTGCTGCGTTTATGGCTGCGACCGGTGCGGCACAGATTGTCTCGGCGAAAGCAGAGCGGGATAAAGTGAAAAATATGAAGCTTAACACTTCATCATCATCATCATCTTCTTCTTCTTCTTTTTATGGGGAAAGGGTAGTGACGGGGAGAGAAAGCGGAGGGTATATCGATGTGAAGCGTGAGCAGGATGGAAAGAGATATAAGGCAGTTTTGAATCCTAAACGCCGGGGATATATCGGTTCTCCTACCGTTATCGTAGGTGACGGGCCGGTCGGTAAGAGCCGGGAGTGGGTAGCGTCGAATGATGCCGTATCGAATCCAACGATCCGCCCTTTGCTCGATATGATAGACAGTGCCCAAAGGAGCGGAACCGTGCGTACCGTTGATATGAATCTGTTGATGCGTCAGCGTATGGCAGGGTTTGAAAACGGCGGATTTATCGGCTCTGCCGCCCGACAGAATCCGGATTATACATACGGCGGCAAACGGCAATCGGACGATCTGTCGGCGATAATATCGGAAACGAGAGATCTGCTGCTTTATCTGAAATCGAACGGGATAGAGGCACGCTCATTCTGGAGCTTGACCGAGTTTGATAAGATACAGAAAAGAAGAGAGGTATCGGAAAAACCTTTTACCCGAAAATACTAAAAACGTTTCTTATGCAAATTATTAAAAACGGGGAGATACTCGACCTGAAAGAAAAGCAAATCGAGATCGATAACACTTCTCCCATATTCAACATGAAAGGGACACAATCTGTCTCAATAAATTTTCCGAAAACACCCAAGAACCTTCGGTTGTTCGGTTTCCCGAACCGTTTGGATAGGTACAATAAAGTAAGCGGAGATGAACAAGTCGAAGTAAGAGACGGTGTTTTGATAAAATCAGGTATAATGAATGTGACTGCCGTAGGGGAAAACATAGAAGCGAATATCGGATTCGGAGAGAGTGAAGCGTATTCGAAAATGAATAAAACTAAGCTGGCAGATATGACCGGATTGCCGGTCTTTTATCCACCTTTACCCTCTACGGGTATATCGTATATATTAGGTATGCTGGAAGGAATTTTAATCGACCGTTCCAAGTTCGATGAATCGGATTTCGGGATTTTTCCGGTCGTTACTTCTTTTGAAAAAGACGGGGATACCGGAATACGGAAGAATCTTATGATCTTGAATGAGTTGGATACGAGTCAAACAAAATTTAAAGGAAATGACGATAGATTTATATCGGTTAAAGTCGATTCGGAATATAAGGATATAAAAGTCCCTATAGGTTACGGGATATCTCCATTCCTAAAATTGCATGTATTGTTGCAGTTGATTTGGAAATATTTGGGATTTAATTTAATAGAGAATCCTTTCCGGGAAGATTTTCAACTTAGCAGTATCTGCGTGCTGAACAATACATGGGACACTATCGTTGCCGGTGAGATTCGCTATTCTGATCTGATGCCCGACTGTACGATTGAGGATATTTTGTCTATGGTTTGGGGAAAATTCGGGGCCGTGTATTTTGTCGATTCGAATACAAAGAATGTACGGATAAAATTGATCAAGGATATTCTTCAATCTCCAGAGTCGAAAGATTATTCGCTCTTCAAGTCGGGAAATCCTGAAATTGGTGTTTCTAAGGGAAAACAGTTGAAGTTCGGGTGCAACAAAACGGGAGATCTTACTGAGACAAGTAAAAAAACTTATAGTGAGTTTCTAAAGAGCCGCAATGGTATAATAACTTCTTTGTCTGTTTGGGATTTGTTTAATCCGTCGGTGCCGGCCTATAAATATAACAATGTTTGTATAAAAGAAACCGGAGAGTTCTATTCTAAGTCTCCTTTTGATACCTATAAGCGGATATCTTCTCCTTTTTTTGATTGGGATCTTGGGATTGAGAATTTGGAATATGAAGAAATAAAAAGTCCAGATAACGCTTTGCCTATTTTATCCGCAATAACTCAATATAATCCGGCCCCTTATTTGGATGCTGGGGAATTGAACTTGAATACGTCGTTGCATGTTAGTGCGGATAAGAAAACAGAATCGGAAAGTGAGGAGAGAGCACCTTTGTCTATCTGTTTTGCGTTGCATAATGGCGGCTCTTGTTTCGGCTCTATTTTCAGTTTCGAACCCCGAAGCGGAAACCGAGTAAATATCAATGGAAATGAGTTCTCGTTAGATCTTGTCTATCAGGGTAGTTCGGGATTGGTTATGAATTTTTTTCGTGATTATATGGATTTCATGAGGCATGCCAACCAAGAGATAACACAGCCGTTGATTCTTCCTAAAATAACCTTATATAATTTGGATTTCAGTCGGAAACTGTTGATCGATGGGCAATCTTTTCTTCCGGAAAGCTTTACCCAGATTGTCGGAAAAGGTGGGGATAGCGATATCAACATGAAACTTCGGAGTCTTACCTTACTTCAACCATACGATTCCAATGAGTATGAGCCTGTTGACCCGATTCCGCAACTCTATTACTGGGATTCGATAGAATATATTGCGGATGCTCTTGAAGATTATATATCAAACGAAGATAATTTTCCGGAATCAGCAAAAGACATCAGGGTAGAGCATTATGAGATAGTTACAGAACCTGGAGCTGATGACTTTGATTATCTTAATGCACCTACTGAGGCTGATTATGAAAATGGTGTAGAAATTTTGAAAAAGTATAAACTGCATGCATACTTTGTTTGGAACGGACCTTTTTATCGGGATAATATAATAGATTATTATGCCGGTGTTTATGTCTCGCTTATCTGATGTCCTTTAAGATATGTGATCCGCTATTTTATTTTGTGATAAAAACCGTTGAATATGAAAGTTAGCGTACCGAATATTATTAACTGTTCCAGACTGTTACCGGCATTCCGGGCATTGCCCGGAAATGCGGATAAGGGAGCAGAAGACCTGTACCGGTTCTTAACAACTCCTTCCGGGGAAAGAGATGCTTTTCTAAAGCGGAACGTCCGTTGTTCTTTTCAGTATCAAAATAATATAACGATTCCTGTATATGACCCAAGTTGAAGTAACAGTTCCGGCTTATGCGCTGGTTAATAATCCGATTCCGGTATCGATTAACTTGCCCGGAGGAGGTGCTCGTATTCGTATGCAAGTTATATATGGAGAAGAAGTGATATATGAATCGGTATATAATATTCTTAAAAGTATAAAGATTGATATTTCGGATATTCTTCAAACCATCGTATCGGTTAAAGACCGGGACATGACCGAAATTTCTTTTTGTGATGATTCGGAACAGCTATGTGAATATGAGATAAAATTGACGGAATTATTTAACGGTGAGACGGAACTGTTTTCAGGTAAGTATATTGCTGTTTGGGGAGGTGTCAGCAAATTCTTTTCCCGGAATACTTCTATTGATAATTATATTGAATATAAACTGTCGGGTAATGCGGCTCTGACGACACGGACAAACGGGAAAATCATAGTGTGGCGCGAAACTGAGATTGTTCCTTTGAAAATATTAGGATCTCCTGATCTGCAGGTACATATAGCCAGTCCGGCCAATCATGTTTATGCATGTCCGATCGAACAGAGTTCGAAAAAATTGGCAATTTATACTCTCAATATACCGGAAATAAGAAAGAAGTTTTTTTCAGATTTTGATGAACTGCCGGCGTATTTGTCGTTCTTATTTAATGGAGTATTGAGTTTTATTTTGGTTTTCACTCCGGGGGTCGTGTCGGCAAACCGGTATTTATTGCGTTTTCGTAATTCTTTCGGATGTTATGAGCAACTCGAAGTGACCGGGAAAGCGGAACTTTCTACTCAGTTCGATTCGGAGGAGAGTTTTGAATATTCCTATTGGGATCAGGATGTAATGGATTATGCAGCTTCGAACCAGAGAAAACAAGGAATGGTATTGATCACCGCTGAAACGGGATTTAAAGATCATGACGAGCTGATGTTCTTACGGGACATGCTCGCCTCGGACGATATTTATTTGATCGATTCGTCCGGACTGAAGTCCAAAGTACTTGTCTCATCGGAAGATTTTAAGATTCCCGCGATAATTGAAGAACCGGTATCGGTGCCGCTTAAAATCAAGTTTGCCGATACGGAGCAATCTTATTCCCCGAATCCGAATGACGGAATTTTGGAAGTTTATCCCGGTGAGTGGTTTTTGGCCCGTGGTCGGATAAATGCTGCAGGGCTGGTTTATACAAATAATACGATAAATACTATTTAAATATGGATTTGAAAAAAATACAAAGTAATGCCGGTGGCCAGACACCGAGTACCGGTCAGGAACTGGTCGATGCTTTTAATGAAAATTTTGAACTGGTTGATAAAAATAAAGCCGACAAAGACCTGACGAATGTCACGGATGAAGACTTGGTCAAGGTTCTTT
>ERZ791815.79-NODE-79-length-106521-cov-4.888021_pt1 | contig 106521 bp, 102 predicted proteins | sample MGYA00510302_ERZ791815 | MGnify/ENA primary metagenome ERZ791815 (study PRJEB30046, sample SAMN00791995) | human gut metagenome | study: EMG produced TPA metagenomics assembly of the A metagenome-wide association study of gut microbiota in type 2... | reverse complement strand
GATTATGCGATGATTTTTTGTCTATAGTTTTATTGGTGATTAGTATGAATGCCCTAACGGCTGACAAACGAAAAAGGCTGCCGCACAAATGTGCAGCAGCCTTTGAAAAGCTTATGTTATAACCCAGATTACTTGAGTTCAACAGTAGCGCCGGCAGCTTCGAGCTTAGCCTTGAGCTCTTCAGCCTCAGCCTTGGGAGCAGCTTCCTTAAGAGTCTTAGGAGCAGCCTCAACAGCTTCCTTAGCTTCCTTAAGGGAAAGACCGCAAGCATCCTTAACAGCCTTGATAACGTCCATCTTCTTCTCACCGAAGGAAGCGAGAACAACGTCAAACTCAGTCTTCTCAGCCTCAGCAGCTGCGCCAGCACCTGCTGCAGGACCTGCAGCTGCAACAACAGCTGTTACGCCGAATTCTTCCTGGATAGTCTCTACGAGCTCAGCAAGCTCAAGAACGGAAAGAACCTTGATTTCTTCTAAAATATTTGTAACTTTCTCAGAAGCCATGATAATAATCTCCTTTATATTTTGATTTAATTTTTTCAGGCAGCCATACGATCGTTATGATCAAGCAGCCTCTTCCTCTGCCTTCTTGTCGGCGAGAGCCTTGAGTGTAGCAGCAAGCTTCTGCATGGGACCCTGGAGAGAGCCAACCAGCTGAGCAAGCAGTGTCTCCTTGGAAGGAATCTTGGAAAGAGCCTCAACACCCTTAGCGTCATAGATAACGCCGTCAACGTAGCCTGCCTTGAGGGTAAACTTATCGTCGTGTGCTTCAGCAAACTTACCGAGGATTCTTGCGGGAGCGGTCTGATCGTGGTCGCAAACTGCGATTGCGGTTGTACCCTCGAGTACGCTGCAAAGATCATCAAGACCTGCTTCCTTGAGTGCGATACGGAGCATTGTGTTCTTTTCAACAAAGTAAGTTACACCTGCTTCTCTGAGCTCCTTTCTGAGCTGAGTATCTTCCTCAACGGTAATACCTCTGTAGTCAACAAGAACACCTGCTGAAGAATTCTTGATAAGATCGGTTACAACAGCAGCTCTTGCCTTCTTGGATTCGAGAACCTGTGCGCTTGGCATAAAATTTCACCTCCGTAAAAAGTTGAAAATTATGCTACCCATTCATAAAAAGAAAAACCTTTCCTTCAAATGACAGGAAAGGGCATACATTTATAATGTACAGCAATCTTTCCTCGGCAGGATTTACGATTTCTGCAAATTGCTTTGCATAGTCACCTGCTGTCTTTAGAATATGATAGCTCTTCATCGTTTTTAACGACTTTAATATAATATCATACTTTTCAGCGCTTGTCAAGTGCTTTTTTGAATTTTTTAAATTATTTTTTCTCATGCACGATGTTCCAGTATCTTTTCTTTTCGTTTTCGGAAAGCTCTGCCGCAAAATCCGCTTTCAGGGTCACGAAGCGTTTCAGGTCCCATATTATATGGTACATCAGCGCACGGGATTCAAACTCGCTGCGGTCTGCGGGCAGCTTCTCGGCAGAATAATGGGCAAACAGACCGTCAATATCCTCCAGCAGCCCTGCGGCATCGTTTATCTCATGGAACTCCCCGCTCATTTTCGCAAGGAAGTCCGATATGGGCTTGCCGTACTCATGTATGGGGTTCAGCGCCATAATATCCTTGTATATACCCATAAGAACGCCGCACTGGCTTATGCGCATCTCAACGTATTTCAGGAAATAATCCTTCTCCTCAGCCAAGGAGTTGCCGATGTATCTGAGGGAACAGTTTTTCAGGTCTGCCAGCAGCCGTGAAGTTTCGTCAAAGCATGAGCCTGTGTAGCCGCTTTTATCCTCCGCCAGGATATACACGGACATTCGGGAGATTATCTGCCTGATCTTTTCATCGGTCTCCTTTTGGATACTGCGTATCCTGCCGATGCCCGTGGGCACAAAAATGTTCATCAGAACGCCGATCCCTGCGCCGATAACAAAAAGCGTCAGCTCATTCTGCATTATCTGGGGAGAGCAGTCCGCCGAGGCGAAATAGTGAGTCGCAATAACGCTGTTCATGGCGGCTGCCTCGTTCATATCAAGCCCGCTGCAGAATGCGAGAAATACCGCCAGAACCACTCCCAGAGCAGGGATACTGAACCCTGCCACCGAGAACACGGCAGTGCACAGCAGCGTTACCGCCGCAAAAGCCATCAGGCGCTTGAGCGTGACCATCAGCGTTTCCTTGCGGGTATCGCAGACCGTCAGCAGGCAGATTATCCCCGCTGAAACGGCGTAGTTCAGCCCCAGACCGTATGCTATGGCCGCTGCAATGGCTGCTCCCACGGCTGTTTTGGCTATTTTAAGCCAGTTTATCCTTTGAGTCATTCTCCGTCCTCACCTTCGGGCAAAATGTCGATAACAACAAGCTCAGGGTTGTTGAATATGCGGGGTATTCTTTCAATAGTACGGCTCAGTCCCCTGCTGACGATAAACGTCGTGTCATCAAAATCATATCTTCCGCCTGCATATTTCGGGAAAAGTCCCTGTCCCGGTGCATAAAGACCGTTCATAAACGGAGGGAGCCGCCACTGTCCGCCATGAGCATGACCCGAAAGCACCAGGTCAAACTTGCCGAATGAACGGTAAAAGTCAATCTTCTCTGGGAAATGGGCAAGGAGGACATTGAAGCTATTTGTATCGGCATTGTCGGCACACACCTTCACGCTGTCGCCGATATCAGACTTTGCCGACGCTCCGCATATCATAATGCCGTCAATATCAACATTTTCACCCTGAAGCACGGTAATGCCGAAGCTCTCCGCACGCCTGCTGAAAGTTTCCCACATATTCCCCCAGTACTCATGATTACCCGAAACGTAGTAGCAGGGATATTTTTTCGCAATAGCTTTAAGCAATGTGTCGGAATTTTTATTATCCGTCCTGTTGTCGAAAATATCACCTGTGAGCACGATAATATCAGGCTCAGCCGCATCTACTGCATTGATGAGATTTTTCATATTCTTGCCGTATGAACAACTGTGCAGGTCGGATATCTGAACGATGCGCACTTTTTTGGTGACCTTGCGACTCACAAGTGTATAGCGGACTGTTCTCAGGGGAAAGCTTACAGCGGATAGTATAAAAAACACTGCCGCAAGCGCTCCAAGTATTTTCAGGAAGATGTATTTCTTTGTCGGCTTGTCCTTTTTCGTCATCTTATTCCTCCGAAGTTTGTGATATGAATATTATAGCGCAATATAAGCAACGTGTCAATGAGCCGCTAAGGGAATTTAACTTGACAAAGCAATGATGGCAGTATATACTAAAATTAAACAAATATACGCATATTATTTATAAGAGTGTATAAACATATGAATATACAGAAAGGAAATGTAATATGAACTATTCGGAAGAAGCACTGAAAAAACACAGCCAGTGGAAGGGCAAGATAGAGGTCATCAGCCGTGTTCCCCTTAAAACAAGGGACGACCTTTCTATCGCATACACCCCGGGCGTTGCGGCTCCCTGCCTTGCTATTGAAAAAGATCCCGACCTGAGCTATGAATACACACGCCGCTCCAATCTGGTTGCAGTCATCACAGACGGAACTGCCGTTCTGGGACTGGGCGACATCGGCCCTCTCGCCGCTATGCCTGTTATGGAGGGCAAGAGCGCACTGTTCAAGGAATTCGGCGATGTTGATGCCATTCCCATCTGCGTGGCTTCCAAGGACACTGAGGAGATCATCAAAACTGTACGCCTTATCTCAGGCTCATTTGGCGGAATAAATCTGGAGGACATCTCTGCTCCCCGCTGCTTTGAGATTGAGAGACGTCTCCAGGAGGAATGCGATATCCCCGTATTCCACGATGACCAGCACGGAACTGCCGTTGTAACTCTTGCGGCTGTCATCAATGCTCTCAAGCTCACCAACAGGAAAATCGAGAACATCAAGGCTGTCACCAGCGGAGCAGGTGCTGCCGGCATTGCCATAGTCAAGCTGCTTATTGCAATGGGTCTGAAAAATGTTATTATGTGCGACCGCCACGGCGCTATTTACAAGGGCAGGGACGGTCAGAACCATGAAAAGAAGCTTATTGCCGACATCACAAACCAAAACTGCGAAAAGGGTACTCTTGCCGAGGTCATTAAGGGCGCTGACCTGTTTATCGGAGTTTCCGCACCTAACTGTGTTACCGAGGAAATGGTAAAGAGCATGGCTCCCCAGCCTATCCTCTTCCCCATGGCAAACCCTGACCCCGAAATTCTTCCCGAGCTTGCCAAGAAAGCGGGCGCAGCCGTTGTGGGAACAGGCAGAAGCGATTATCCCAACCAGATAAACAACGTGCTTGCTTTCCCCGGCATTTTCAGAGGAGCTCTTGATGTGCGTGCCTCCCGCATAAACGATGAAATGAACATTGCCGCAGCCCGTGCCATTGCGGAGTCAGTTCCTGCAGACAAGCTGTGCAGCGAATACATCATTCCCGATGCTCTTGACCACCAGATGGCTCAGAGAGTTGCGGAAGCTGTAAGAAATGCTGCCATTGAAACGGGAGTTGCAAGAATCAAGTAAGAATATATAACACAAAAGCCATTGTCCGTATTGGACAATGGCTTTTAATTTTTGCTGTATTCAGCGGCAAGACCGTCCTTGATACCCTGCATAATGATATCACGGGCCTTTGCGGCTTCTGCCTTAGGAAGAGGCTCAACATCTTTAAGAGGATAATCAATGCCAAGATTCTGATATTTTACCTTGCCCATGTCGTGGTAAGGAAGAACATCGAGCGCCTTGACGGATTTCAGCTTTGAGATAAACATGCCCAGTTCGTGGAGATACTTCTCATTGTAAGTGATCCCGGGAACTACTACGTGACGTATCCAGAGCTGCTTCTTTTTGCTGCTTGCATACTCAGCGAAAGCAAGAATATTCTTGTTACTGTGACCTGTGAGCTTTTTGTGCTCCTCGTCATTGATATGCTTTATATCAAGCATGATAACATCGGTAACATCAAGCATACGGTCAACATCGGCAGTATTTTCGGGATTGAATGTTATTCCCGAGGTATCGAGACAGGTGCTTATTCCCCTCTCATGAGCCTTTTCAAAAAGCTCGGTAAGGAAAGGAAGCTGAGCCATTGGCTCGCCGCCTGTGCAGGTGATTCCGCCGCCCTTGAGGAATTCCTTGACACCATCGTACATGGCTAGGATCTCATCAACGGTAACAGGCTTGCCGATATCAGGGTGCTTTTCGCTGTGGAACTGCCATGTGTCGGGGTTATGGCAGTAAAGGCATCTCATAGGACATCCCTGGAAAAAGACGACGAACCTAATACCGGGTCCGTCGACTGTTCCGAAGGATTCTGTTGAATGAATGTAACCTATCATCTACAGAATACTTTCTATTAAAGAGCTGCGTGGAATGTTCTGGAGATAACGTCGTCCTGCTGCTCCTTGGTAAGCTTGATGAAGTTTACTGCATATCCGGAAACACGGATAGTGAGCTGAGGATAGTTCTCGGGGTGCTTCTGAGCATCGAGAAGAGTATCACGTGTGAATACGTTAACGTTGAGGTGGTGGCCGCCCTTAACTGCATAACCGTCAAGAAGACCTACCAGGTTTTTGATCTGCTGTTCATTTGCTGCCATAGTAAAAACTCCTTTCAAAATAAAGGTGGATCTGTATTATACCGAATGAGTGTATTTTTATATGGCTATAAGAAACACACTGTGGGGTTTATTTTATGCTGACGGCCTATAAAGACCGTCAGCCAAAATAATTCTTTGGAAGCGATTATCTGTCGTTATCGCTTGTGTTGGGGATATTAGCGCACTTGGGGCAGAGAGCATCGATATCGAGGTCGCCGACAAATACGCCTGTGTCCTTACCAAGTGCATCAGGAATGATGGAGAAGGTATTTGAGATACCATCCTGAGCGTTGGAGAACTGGAGCTTGGATACGGAAGAGAGAGATGCGGAAGCACCGTGAGTATCTCTGCCGCTCATGGGGTTAGCACCGGGAGCAAGAGGCACACCGAGCTTACGTCCATCAGGTGTAGAACCGGTCTTCTTACCATATACAACGTTGGAAGTAATGGTAAGGATAGAGGTTGTAGGAATACCATGTCTGTAAGTGTGCTGCTGACGGATCTTGTTCATGAATCTGTTGAGGATATCCTCAGCGATCTCATCAACACGGTCATCATTGTTACCATACTTGGGGAAGTCGCCCTCGATCTGGTAGTCAACAACGATACCCTGCTCGTTTCTGATGGTCTTAACCTTAGCATACTTGATAGCAGAGAGGGAGTCAGCTACAACGGAGATGCCGGCGATACCTGTTGCAAAGTATCTCTTTACTTCTCTGTCGTGGAGAGCCATCTGGAGGCTTTCGTAGCAGTACTTATCGTGCATGTAGTGGATAATGTTAAGAGTATTTACATAGAGCTCTGCGAGCCATGTCATCATGTCGTCGTACTTCTCCATTACATCGTCGTAATCGAGGTACTCGGAAGTGATAGGTCTGAACTTGGTAGCAACCTGAACGCCGCTGATCTCATCAACACCGCCGTTTATAGCGTAGAGGAGGCACTTAGCGAGGTTAGCTCTTGCGCCGAAGAACTGCATTTCCTTACCAACAACCATGGAAGATACGCAGCAAGCGATAGCGTAGTCATCGCCGTGAATAACTCTCATAAGGTCATCATTCTCATACTGGATAGAAGATGTATTGATGGAGATCTTTGCGCAGTACTCCTTCCAAGGCTCAGGGAGTCTTGTGGACCAGAGAACGGTCATGTTAGGCTCGGGAGCTGTGCCAAGGTTTTCGAGAGTGTGGAGGTAACGGAAGGAGTTCTTTGTTACCATAGATCTGCCGTCAACGCCCATACCGCCGAGGGACTCAGTTACCCACTGAGGATCTCCGGAGAAGAGGGAGTTGTACTCGGGAGTTCTTGCAAAACGAACGAGACGGAGCTTCATGATGAAGTGGTCGATGAGCTCCTGAGCCTGCTCCTCGGTGAGGATGCCTCTCTTGAAGTCTCTTTCGAAATAGATATCGAGGAATGTGGATGTACGTCCGAGGGACATAGCAGCACCGTTCTGATCCTTTACAGCGCCAAGGTAGCCGAAGTAAAGTGCCTGAACAGCTTCCTTAGCTGTTGTAGCGGGCTTGGAGATATCGCAGCCGTAGATCTCAGCCATCTTCTTGAGGTTTTCAAGTGCTCTGATCTGCTCAGCGATCTCTTCTCTTGCACGGATCTTTTCCTCAGTCATAGGGCAGGTGTAGAAAGCCTTCTGCTCCTGCTTGTCTTCGATAAGTCTGTCAACACCGTACAGAGCAACACGTCTGTAGTCGCCGATGATTCTTCCTCTTCCGTAAGCATCGGGAAGACCGGTAAGAATATGAGCAGTTCTTGCCTTTCTCATTTCAGGGGTGTAAACATCGAATACGCCTGCGTTGTGGGTCTTTCTGTATTCGGTGAAGATGTGCTTGATCTCAGGATCAATGGTGTAGCCGTTGTCGGAGCAAGCCTTCTCAGCCATTCTCAGGCCGCCGTAAGGCATAAGAGCTCTCTTGAAGGGCTTGTCTGTCTGGAGACCAACGATCTGCTCCAGATCCTTATCAATATAACCTGCTGCGTGAGAAGTAAGAGAAGATACAACCTTTGTATCCATATCGAGAACGCCGCCTGCTTCTCTTTCCTTCTTTGCAAGCTCCATAACGTCAGCCCAGAGCTTCTTGGTAGCTTCTGTAGGGCCGGCGAGGAAGCTTTCATCGCCGTAATAAGGTGTGTAGTTCTTCTGGATGAACTCACGGACATTGATTTCCTTGGTCCAGTGACCGCCTACGAAACCTTCCCATTCCTGTGGCATTTGACTCATAGTATATTTTCCTCCTTCAATCTTTTGCGCCGCTTTATGCAGCACAAAGCCTTGTAGTGCTGTGAGATGAAATACGCAGTTGCTCCGTCACGCTATGTAAATTTTACCGAAAATTTCTGTAAAATCCGCATTACTTATGCACATTCCAACAAACTATACCGTTTGAGTGGTTATTCACTGCGCATAAAAAAACCGCAAGGTTTGTTGCCCTGCATGGTCCGCACGGCTGCAATACTTCTTATTACTTATATAATACAATATACGTCCTGATTTGTCAAGTGTTTTTTTATGTTAATTTGGCATTTAACATTACAAAAATGATATGCCCCCCTATATACGGGGGCATATAGCATGATTTTCAGTCATAGTATCCTGTTTTTCGCATAAAATGAGCATTTTCAGGCAGTTTTGTCCCCATCGGCGCTCTTCTTTCTGAACACGATAAGCTTGCTGAGAAAGTAGTTGAGTATCATAACAAGTATGCCGCACAGGAGCTTTACCACCAGCTCGTTGAAGCGCATAACATCGACGAATGCGAACATTATAATAACCTCGCAGCCGTATGAGAAAAGTCTTCCTCCTGCAAATGAAAGCAGCTCCTTCACATATGCTTTCGCAGTGGTGTCGTGTGCCTCAAACACGAAGAATTTATTGGTGAAAAATGCAAAAAGCATCGAAACCACCCATGAGAATGTAGCCGCCCCCGCAGATGATACCGCCGAATTTTCCATTGCCGCCATGACCGCCGAAAAGCTGTGGGTATCCACGCCCGAAAAGTCAGTTAACGCAAGCCTGAGTCCGAAATGTGAGACATAGTTTATAAGCGTTGTGAGCACGCCGTAAAACACATATATTATCACATTTTCAAACTTCATGCACAGCTCGCACAGAGGCTTTGGCAGTATGGAAAATATCTTTCGGAAGGTTTTTCTTGTCATAAAAGGTCCTTTCACTTCAAAAGACAGAACCGCCGGTTGACCGACGGTTCTGATCAGAGATTACTTTATAAGCTTGTTGCCGCACTCAGCGCAGAACTTTGCAGTTTCGCTGGTGATCTTTGCGCCGCACTGGTCGCAGAATCTGATCTTGGGCTTGTGAGCCTCAACGGGTGCAGATGCAGCAGGTGCAGGAGCGGGCTTGGGTGCTTCCGCAGGCTTTGCGGGAACAGGAGCGACAGCCTTAGGAGCCTCGGCAGGCTTAGGTGCCTCCACAGGCTTAACAGCTGCGAGTGCAGGTGCCGGCTTAGGCGCTTCCACAGGCTTGGGTGCCTCAACGGGTTTAGCAGGAGCCGCAGGTGCAGCCTTGGGAGCCTCTGCAGGCTTAACAGGTGCAATGGGCTTAGGCGCTTCCACAGGCTTAGGTGCCTCAGCGGGCTTAATAGGAGCAGCAGGTGCAGCCTTGGGAGCTTCAACAGGCTTTGCAGGCGCTGCGGCTACGGGCTTGGGTGCCTCGGTATGAGCAGCGGATACGACCACTTCAATAGGCTTGATGGGCTTTATCTTTTCAAGTCCTGCATCAACAGGCTTTGCGTCAGGAGCCTTTTCAGCAGCGGCAGCAGGTGCAGGAACAGGCGCAGGCACGGGTGCGGGAGCCTTTTCGGCAGCTTCTGCCTTAGCTCTTGCAGCCTCGATAGCAAGGCGCTCTTCTTCAAGCTCTTTGAGCTTTGCTTCCTCGGCAGCCTTGATGTCCTCAGCTTCTCTCAGCTTTGCGGCAGCCTTATCCTTCTGGATAACGCCCAGTATTCCGTTGAGCATCTTAACAGAATTATCGAGATTCTTCTTGATTCCGCAGGGAAGTTCGCTGGATTTGCCGCTCTTCTCAACAACATGGAGAGTAGCTGCAAACAGTGACTTCTTCATCTCAAAGCGCTCGATCTGATCTACAGGGATATGTCCCAGACCGTTCTTTCCCTGATAATAGAGCTGGTCAAGAGTGAGCAGGAAGGAGTCCTCGGGAACGCCCATTGTCACCATATGTATCAGCAGAGGAAGTTCAAACTGCTCTGTGCTTGCATATGTGTTCTGTATTTTTATAAAGGAGCTTTCAAATGCCTTGGAAATGCCGGAAACATAGAACTGAGCCTCGGTCACACTGTTGTCGGCCATGAGAGTTTTGAGCTTTTCAACGTATCCGTCACGCTCAATAGTCTTAAGGTGAGTGATGTGCAGCTCAACCTGAGTGATGAAACGCTTCTTGGTCTCGGGGTCGATATCCATCTCGTTAATGTCCTTGATAAGTTCGAAGCTCTGATGCTCGGTAGTTGTGCCAAGGTTTCTGCACTTCTGGGCAAGGATATTGCTGTCTGCCTCTCTTATCTTGGAGTTTACCTTGCCGATGTAGCGCTGGAGCATATCATCGGGGCAGTGTGCCTCGTTCTTGTTGATCTTTTCAAGGAGAACGATAAGCTCTGCACGGGACATACCGTTGATATTTTCGGTAAGCTTTGTGAAATACTTGACGTGACGGTCATTGATCTCATCGTCAAGGCGCTTGATGTACGGGAATGTATATTCGGGAGTAAAGTCACCCTCGAGGATCTTATCCTTTATCTCGTTGAGCTTCTTTACATCTTCATTCTTGATATTTTCGGTCAGCTTGTCAAGCTCAGCCTTTTCAAGCTTCTCTCCCCTCTCCCTGCACTTAGCGGCAGATGCCTCATAGAGCTTGGGATCAAGAGAAGGCTTGCGGTTTTCAAGGTCTTCCTCAAACTTTTCAAGAGCTTCACGGTCAAGCTTGTCGATGGAAGCCATCTGCTTATCAAACTCAGCCTTGTCAATAGCTTTGAGACGGCTCTCGATCTGCTCAACATAAGGCTTGCCAGCCTCGGCATATTCGGGAGTTTCGCTGATGGTGAGCTTCATCTTAATAAGCTTATCCTTGGGCGAACCTGCAATGTTGCTGCAAAGGTCTGCAAGCTCCTTCTTGATAAGCTCGGCAGTTCGCTTGTCGATCTGCTCGATATATTTTGCGGTAAGTTCCTTGTCAAAATCGTCGCCTGTAAGGGCTTCTCTGAGCTTGGAAAGTTCCTTTCTTGGAGTATTGGGGATATTCTTGCAGAGACTTTCAAGCTGGGACTTGATGAGGGATATCTCCTGCTTTCTTATCTTTTCCAGATAAGGAGCGGCATTCTCCTTGCGCAGTCCCAGTGCGCTGATATCGGCAGTGAGCTTTTCAAGCTCGGGCTTTTTGAGCTTTTCGATATTCTTGCACATACTGTCAAGCTTGTCGGTCTCGATCTTGTTGAAGCGCTTGTCGATCTCGTCAAAATACTTCTTGGTATATTCGGGATCATACTTTTCGTTTTTGAGCTTTTCGGTGAGCTGTGCAAGCTCAGGCTTCTGCATATTGCCGATGTTCTTGCAGAGACCGTCTGCTTCGGCATTGTAAAGAGCCTTTCTTCTTGCCTTTATGGAATCAAAGTAGCCTGCGGTCATATCGGGAGCATACTTTTCGTCCTTCAGCTTTGCTTCAAGAGCATCGAGCTTTGCAAAGTCCATGGAAGCGATATCCTTGCACATCTGAGCAAGCTCTTCCTTTTTGAGTGCCTTTTCTCTTTCGGCAGTCATGGGCATATACTTCTTGACGATATCCTCGGGATACTTTTCGCTTTCCAGCTGAACGATGATCTCTGCCAGAGCCTTTGCGTCCATCTGAGGAATGGTCTCGCACTTCTTTACAAACTCTGCATTTTCAAGCTCAACGGTTCTCTTCTCAATGTCAGCAGCGTACTTGTCGGTAAGCGCAGCCTTAAATCTGCCGGACTTGATGACTTCTCTCATCTTGTCAAGCTTAGCCTTGTCGGCAGTTGCAATGCCCTCAAATTCCTTGTCGGCAGCCTGCTTTTCAAGAACTTCAAAGCGCTGGGATATCTGCTTTCTGAAAGGTGCTTTAAGCGCATCGCCGCACTTTACTTCATTAAGCTTCTTGGAGATATCCTCCAGAGCCTTCTCGGCAGCGGTCTCGATATCCTTGCATATCTCGCTTATCTGAGTTCTCGCAAAGCCGTCCCTTGCGGAAGCAATCTTTGCAGTGAAGTGTCTCTTGAACATCTTGTCAAACCTGTCGGAAGCCAGATCCTTTTCCAGCTTGTCGGCAGCGGCAGCATCGGGAATGGTCTTGAACATATCGGTAAGCTCACGGAGCTGTGCGCTGAGCATACCGTCATTGATCTCGGCAAGGTAAGGAGCTGCCACAACTTCGTCAAAGCCGCCCTCCTTGATCTTCTTCTTGAGAGCAGCCAGCTCATCGTAATTTTTGAGAGAAACGCCTGTGCAGAGAAGCTTCAGCTGATTTTTCTCGCAGTCGTTGAGAGCAAGCTTGATCTTGAGCAGGTACTTGCCTGTGGTCTTCTTGTCAAGCTTCATGTCGTAGATATATGTACGGAGCTTTTTCAGCTCAGCTTCATCAAGAGCGGAAAGGTCTGCGCAAAGGTCAGCCAGCTCCTTTTCATTCTTGACAGCCTTTTCCATTTCTTCCTTGGTGGCAAAAACGGTGCCGTTGTATGTGCGTGACTGCTTCTCGAACTCTTCGCAGTATGCAGCAAGCTCATCGGCAGCGGGAACGTTTTTCAGCTTATACTTGGCAGCCGCATTTTTAAGGTCCTCCAGAATAACGGAAGCCTTTGCACCGCCGCAGCAAAGCTTGCCGTCAGCAGAGCGGCAGTCAGCGGGAACATATGCCTTTGCCAGATACTCGCCCAGCTCGGCAGCCGAAAGTGCTGAGGAGCACCAGTAATCGGAAATAGTCTCGATATTCTCAGCATCGGCAGGAGACGCTGCTCTTGCCAGATTGAACACGCTTGCAAATGCGGGTCGGATCTTCAGCAGCTCGGATACCTGAGCCTTTACACCCTCGGGAGAGCCAAGCTCTGCAGCCCTGAGCAGCTTTTCAGCCTTTTCGGCATCAGGCTCGGTATATTTGAAGCCGTAGCCGTTCTTTTCGGAAACAAGCTTTCTGAGAGCCTTGCCCATATCCTCGGTGGTCTCGCAGGAAGCAAAGTCCTTTTCCTCAGTCTTTACGCCGCACTTTTCTGACTCAGCCATAAAAAATGCCGCCATGTATTTTTTCATGTCAAAGTCAATGCCGCCGCTCTTGAATGCGGAAACATTGGGTTCCATGCTATTTTCAAATTCATCGGCAAGCTTTATGCCCTTGTCAAGCTCCATGCACCTTGACTCGTTGGTGTCCATAGTTATCTTACCGTCAAACAGATCAAACTGAGGCTCGCCCACATACTCTGTTCCCACATAAGAGGAAAGAGCGTCCTTTAAATGAGCGTCAAGTCTGTCCTTTATCTCCTTATCGCCAAGAACGGCAGGCTCTTCAAGAGTGCCCTTCTTGTAAAGAAAATGGTTGGTAAACTTCTTGAACGGCTGAACAACGTTTGTCAGCGGGGTAACGGGGGCATAGTTCTTGCCCTCTTTTCTCATATGCTCCTCGCTGATAATAAGAGTATCATGCTTGCCGTCTATCATCCAGTCATAAGCCATGAATGTCTCTTTAAAAAGCAGGTTTGAGATATAGACAGTTCCATTCTCGGCAGCTATCTTTCTTGCCTCTGCTATCTTGAAGGGAAGATATTCCTTTCCGTCAGCGGACATAAGCAGCATATCGGCCATGCGGCAGATATCCATACTGTTGCTTTTAGCCTCCTCAGGGGAACAGGGCGTATAGATCACACCATCGAGCAGAGGGTGGCAGAAAAGCCTTCCGCTGCTGAAAAAGCTGTCACTGAACGCACTCTTGAATTCCTCACAGGACTCTTTAAAGCGATTGTAATTGATTGTTTCCACAGCAATGATTCCTCCCTTTGTATTTTGCCAAAAAAGTACGCGCATACAGGCATACTTTTCCTATAATTGTAATCATTATACCAAAAAACAAACCGTCTGTCAACGAATTATTAGAGTATTTTATACAAAAATATTTTCGTTTGCTTTTGGTACTTTTGCATAACTTAACAAGTCATCATAAAAACAATGTTCATAAAAAATGCGCTTCCCACACGCAGGGAAGCGCATTTTTCACTCTTTTTTCGCGCCTGCCTCACAGGCAGCAAGCAGCATATCGTAAACAGGTATCACTTGCCTGATATCTGCCGCTATCTTATCGGCAAGGCGGTCGCTGAACAGCATATACCAGTCGGTGCTGAGAGCTGTCAGACCTATATTCTTCCGATTGAGCCACAGGCATTTTTCCTCGCTCTGGTCGGGGAAATGATTTCGCTTATACACATCTCCGTAAAGCTCAAAAACGCTTTGGGAAGAAAAAGCGTCAGCAGCAGCGATATAAAGCGGACTGTCCCCTTTTATCATCTCACGCATTGCATCCATGGTCTCACGGGCAGGCTCGTAAAATCCGCAGCCGTACTCAAAGCCGTTTGCCGAGATATCAAAATAAAAGCATGGCAGGGAGTAATAAAGCTCCCTTGTACGGCCGAAAGTACACCACATATTCTCCCTGAAAACCGACTTTCCCCGTGAATATCTTGCGTCACGGTATATCCTTGAAATGCGCACGCTGTTGATGAGCGGGTCTATTTTCTGCATTTCGGGCAGCAGTTTTTCGGTGAACTCCCTGAACGGCTCCGCAACAAATCTGCGGTAGTCGTCCTTATGCTCGTTGAACCATAACTTACTGTCATTCAGGCGGTTCATGGTGAGAAAATCTATGGTCTGAGGTGAAAATGGCATATCATATCCTCCGTTTTCCGTTAGTGTATATTCATATGATATCCCTTTGATGTGAAAAAATCAAGAACATTTCTGAAAACAGTATCAGTCAAGCTTCTCCATAAACTCGTCAACATACTTTATATAATCGCCCACACGCATCAGGGTAGCTGCATGACCTCCGCTTACACGGCCGATCATAGGTGAGGGCATCATTTCCATAAGGTCATTCTGCATATCACGGTCAAAGAAGCCATCGTCCTCGGGGAGTACCAGCAGCACTCTTCCGTCAAGGTATGCGAATTTATCCGCTGTGCAGGGCTGCCGGTTTATAACATCAGCCACAAGGCGGGTCATATGAACATCAAACTCAGATGTATAGCCGCTGTAGATATCGTTGAACATATCACGCATATAATAAGCCTCTTCCGCAGAAGCCCCCTCAATATGCCCCATGCTCTGCTTCATTTCAAAGGATCTTACAATGCTGTAAGGAACGGTTTCCATAGCCTTGAGGACAATGGGAGCAGCGTTCCTGTACTTGCTTCTCAGTGCACCGACAGTTCTTTCGGAAAGCGCCGCTGTGGAGAACAGGCACATTGCCTCTGTCCTTTCGGGAAGCTCGGACGCAAGGAGCTGAGCCATGTACCCGCCGAATGAAGCTCCCATCCAAACCGCCTTATCCACATCAAGATAATCCAGCAGGTCGATTATCGCCTCGCACAATGACTTCATATCCATGCACTCAAAGGGATAGTCAAAGGTGATGAACCTGTATCTGCCCTCCAGAGCGCTTACATACGGATACACCGCCTCGGAGGTGCCAAGTCCGCCTACAAGAAAAACAATGGTCTTGTCCCCTTTTCCGCAGTCCATATATTTGAAATTGCAGCCCTTTACAACTGCCTCCTCATAGTGATGGCTGTCGAAAAAGCGCTTCTTGCCACGTCTGTAGGACAATGACTCAGGCAGAGCCTTTTCCTCATCAAAGGGCAGTCCGCAGCAGCGCTTTATATCCTGTGCCCACTGCTCTGGATAGCTCATTAAAAGCTGCTCATGGCTGTAGTCCCTCGCCACGATATCGGCATCGGGAAAATGCTTGTTGTATCGGTCAAAATACTTCTCACCCATTTTCAGAGCGTAGAAGATATGAACAGTCGTGCCCACCACACGGATATTGTCTTTAAGGGGAGTTACCAGATCGGAGTAGAACTGGTTGTAAATGCTCTTTTCCGATGCAAAGCTTATGCTTGCGAACAGCTTCTCAAAGGTCTTGATATTCTTTTCAGCCTCTTTGGGGTCATCTGCCTTTTTGAGTATCATATTTGTCATCCACTCGGGCAGCTTGCCGTCGTGGGCAGCCTTACCGAGCACAGGCTTGACTATGGCTGACTTGATACGTGCGCCCACTATACCTGCCTGGTCAAGATCGGAAGAGCCTATAAAGCCGTGATCGATATGTATTTTTTCACGTCCGATAAGCAGCCCCACAAAGCTTCCGCCCAGCGAGCAGCCGTAAGCGGCAAATATACGTCCGCCGAATTTTGCTTTGATATAGCTTTCTATCTTTTCAGTTTCCTCGGTCATTGTGGGGAAAATTGCATCAGGTTCATTTTCGTCAAAGCCGTCGTATGAAATGCAAACTACCTGAAAAGTATCTTTCAGCAAGGGTATAACAGCCGAAAATGTTTTCCAGTGGCAGCAGGTTCCGGGAAGCAGCATTATAACAGGTTTATCTTTATTGCCAAAGCGATAGAATTTCATATGTATATCCTCCTTTGGTTAGCTTACGCTAATACCCCATATTCTATTATACACCTTTTCACGCAAAATGCAACAGGAAGAAACAAAAAATCCCGCAGCCCTTTCGGGTCACGGGATAAGTTTTTTGCAATATCAGTTCTGGTCAAAAAGCTTCTTGGGGTCGTATCTCTTGTATGCGTCCTGATTTTTTACAACGTTCTGAGCCTCGGTCCACTGAGTGATGAGAGCGTCAAAATCCTCGGACTTCATCTCGTAAAGGAGTGAATCCTTTGCACTGAGGAAGTACTCGTCAGTTTCGAGAACGTCCATCTTGAGGACAATGTAATATTTTTCGCTGTCGGAGGATTCGATGATCTGGATATCACCCTTCTGCATCTCGTCAAACACCTTGGAAACAACTGCGGAATCGGGAGTTGTGCCGCTCTTTTCAATAACGGTCTTGTTGGAAGAGATCTGCTCGCCTGAATCGGTAGTCTCCTCTGCGGAAGCATCGGCGGAAGTTCCTGTTGTCTCGGCAGCTTCCTCTGTTGTGATGTCGGCTTCGGCTGTTTCCTCTGCGGTATCAGCGGTCTCATCAGCTTCGGCAGTGTCCTCAGTGGGAGCTTCTGTTGCATCTTCTGCGGTCTCGGCAGAATCGGTGATCTCGTCGGCATTATCCTCCAGAGCAGCCTCTGCATCGGAAGGAGTTACCTCAGCGGTAGAGGTCTCGGTCTCTGCTTCGTCAGCAGCTGCATTGGCAGCTTCTTCTGCGGCAGCTGCCTCGGCTTCTGCCTTGAGGTTGTCATAATATGCGGTATATTCAGCATTAAGGGCATCGAAATCCTCGCCGTTCTTGTAACGCTCAACATAGCTCTCAGCCATGGACATGATCTCAGCCTTGCCGTCGGACTTGAGCAGATTGCCCGAACCGTCCTTCAGCTCCATAGCAATGTAGTTTATCATTGCATAGTTTTCGTCAAGATATGTCTTTATCTCGTCATCGGAAACAGCATATTCGCCGCCCTCGGAGTAGATGGTCTTGAACACCTTGTCCCTCTTCTGAGAATTGAGATAAAGGGAGGTAAAGGACTTTTCGCTGATACCCATTTTGGTGTAATACTCGCCTGCATAGTCCCAGGTCTGGTCGCAGTAAACCTTTGCAGCGTCCTTTTCATCGGCTGTAATGGTAAGACCCAGCTCGGTGAACTTTGCTTCGATAGCCGCATATTCCTGCATGGACTTGGTAGCCTCGTCATATATCCATGTCTTAGCATCCTTGCCGTCGATCTGAGAGCTGAAAACGGCAGCGGTAGTTGTTGTGCCGTCAGCGGAAGCTACTGCATCGCTTGATGCGGAATTTTCCTCATTGAGCTTGGACTGTGCGCTGTAGTAAGCGGACTGGAGGTAATAGATGAAGATACCCGCAGGGATATCGCTGCCGTCAATGGTAGCGCCCCATGTGGTATTTTCGCCGCAGGCTGTCATAGAGGACATAACAGCGGCAGCCGCAGCAACTGCGGTAATTTTCTTTATATTAAATCTTGCCATTTGAACTAACCTATCCTTTCGTTGACTTTGAGGGACAATGCACCGTATGCCGGGCAATCTCCCACAGGATAATTACATTTAATTATACCACACCGCCGGATAAATGTCTATAGATTTTAAAAAATTTAAATCAGGCGCGCAATTATTCCGTTATTTTATTCAAAGTCAGCACCATAATAAGCTTGATTTTTATTATTTTCGACAATATATTACGCCTTTTTATTGCAGATGAGCCAGCCAAAGGCACAGCCGCACACTCCTCCGATGATATGTGCCATCTGGGAGATGTTATCGTGAGCAAACAGACCGTTCAGCACTTCCGTTCCCAGATAAAGCACAGCCACGCAGATAAGTGTGAGAGGTATCTCGCCGCTGCCGCTGTTGGCAAAGGAACTGAGAAGTATCATCATAAACGCAATTCCGCTTGCCCCCAGAAGAGCCATCCCGGGGAAGAAGATAACGTTGATAAGTCCCGTAATGAACGCTGTGAAGATTATCATTATCAGCAGGCGCTTTCCGCCGTATTTTTCTTCCAGCATAGGTCCTACCAGCAGTATTACGGTGAAATTGCCCATAAAGTGGGACATATCCGAATGGCCCAGCACATGGGTGAACATTCGCAGATAAAAAAGCGGGTCGGTCAGCGGAGCACGGTAAACCGAAAAGAACCTCACAGCGGCGCTCTGACCGATAAACTGAATAAGCAGAGTTGCCCCCAGCGCCAGCAGTGCAAATGTAAGTGTTACGGGAGAATTGTATGTTATCTTAGGAAATTTCATTGCCTATCCCCTTTCGGTTGTAAAAAAAGAGCCGCTTTCACAGAAACTGCAAAAGCGACTCTTCAAAATCGCAGAAATTATTCAGCAGCGTAAACGCTAACCTTCTTGCGGTCCTTGCCAACGCGCTCGAACTTTACCTTGCCGTCAACAACAGCGAAGATAGTATCGTCAGAACCGATCTGAACGCCTGCGCCGGGATGAATATGAGTACCTCTCTGGCGAACGATGATGTTGCCTGCGGTTACGAACTGACCGTCAGCTCTCTTAACTCCAAGTCTCTTGGATTCGCTGTCACGACCGTTCTTAGTGGAACCCATACCTTTTTTATGTGCAAAAAACTGCATGGAAATTCTAATCATGATTGGTAGCCTCCCTTTCAATAATAATCCTGATACAGCCGGGAAACTCCTCGGATATCAGACCGAGATGAGCGTAAAACGACTCAAGCAGTCTGCGGGAATTCTCGCTGCCGCTTTTCAATTTCAGAGCAAGCTTATTTTCAAGCACTGATACCTCCGCTTCATCGTTAAAGAAGTCGGTAACGGTATTGCACACAAGCTCTGCCGCCGAGGAAACAGATGCGCACACAACGTCGCTCCCACTTTCGCCCCAGCCTGCATGACCTGATAGTGAAAAGCCCGATAAACCGCCGTTTTTCTTATAAAAAACAGCCTTTATCATGCCTTGATAGCGTCGATTCTTACCTTAGTGTAAGGCTGTCTGTGACCCTGCTTCTTGTGAGTGGATCCTTCCTTAGCCTTGTAGGTGAAAACAGTTATCTTCTTGGACTTACCATTCTTGATAACCTTAGCCTCTACGGATGCACCTGCAACGTAGGGAGCGCCAACTGTAAGAGCGCTGTCGTTGTTTACAGCAATTACCTTGTCAAAAGTAACTGTGTCATCAGCGTTAACTGCGAGCTTCTCAACGAAGATCTCGTCGCCTTCCTTGACCTGATACTGCTTTCCGCCTGTTTCGATAATAGCGTACATTTTACGGCACCTGCCTTTTCCTATAAAAACTCGCTGCACCAGGCGAGCTGCCAATGGGCACACTGCTTCCATAGCCTGTTACATGCGGCAAGAAAAATTATACCACGCCGAATTTGTTTTGTCAAGGGCTTTTTTGCATTTTTTTATTTTTTTGCGGGATTTTTCATTCCGCTGCCCACTGTCAATCAAACCAAGTTATATTATATACTATAATTGTACCCATGTCAACAAAGCCATTGCGCCGCAAATTTATTTCACATAACATATTGCATTATTTACGTGACTGTGTTATCATAATTTTGTATGAAAATTTTTCCTGTTCAAAAAACTTATACTTATAAAGGTTGGTCGTAAAAATGAAGCCGTTATTCTCAGCTCTCCTTGAAACGATAGTGCTCGTTGTATCTATCCTGCTGGTCATGCTCTGCGCAAAACTCCTTAAATTTGACAGCAGCTTTGACAACTACAGTGAAAAATACCCCGACAGCATCATCACCGTAGGAAATGCCATGGACTATTTCCCTGAGGGAACTGATCCCACTCCCGAGGAAGCCTCAGTGCTGCTGGGCAAGGAATGGTTCGGCGAGGACAGCGGCAAGGAAGTCCCCATACCTGTCGCAAAGATATTCTGCATTCAGGTAAGCGAAAACACCGCAAAGGTACTGGAGCTGTACTCTTTTATAGTATTTATCGAAAGCATCTTGTGCCTCATATTCGGCATAACTCTCCCCTGCTCGCTGTACAGGCACATTGACCCTGCAAAATCCATCAACGATTTCTTCATAAACGAAAACTATGTTTATACGGACAAATACGGCACCACCTACGGCCATGTGGGTGAGACCCGTGCGGGCATCGTAAAGATATTGTTACTGCTGCTGATGGTGGCTGTTGCAAATATCTGGTGCACTTTCATTCCCCTGTTTATCATAATAAACTTCATTGTGGGAATCATCATGCTGATATGCAGGCTGGCAGGCATCAGCGCAAAGGACACTGCCGAAAAGGCGAAGATAAAAGAAGCAGAGGGTCAGGCTGGCTCGGAAACATATCGTATCATCGTCGATAACGGTCTTTTTCTGGTAACAGGCGACAAGCACCCCAAACGTGGACTTTATTTCAGAGGTTACTGGAATGCTGTTGTGGCAAGGCGCATAATGGAGCTTGATGAGCGTGTATTTGCTTTCCGTGAGGACGATGTGGAGGACACTATTAAATATGGTGACGAACATCTTCACAAGAACTATGAGATGAACCGCACAATGAACTCCATAAAGCTTATGTTCAACTCATCGGCAAAGAAAAAATCGGAGAGATTAAAGAACGAGATCATTAGTCAGGATTACACCTTTACCCGTGTGCTTCGTGGTTCAAGGCTGTACGAGTACGTTATAATGTCCAAACGCAGTGCAAAATATTTGCTTATTCGTGTGCCTTCCAACTGCTCACTTATGCGGGCTGTAATGAAATGCGACGCAAAGGGCGATGTTTTCGAGGTGCTCGAATGGAATAAGTGGGACCGCCTGTGCGACAGCGACAAGCTGGCTGTCCTCAGCGATCACACCGGCTGGATGGAACCTCCCAAGGGCGAGGAAAAGCCCGGAGACAAAGTTCAGGCGACCTGACATCATAACATTCCTGACATCATAACATTTCAAAAGCTCAGCTGACTTATACTTTTAGCTGAGCTTTTTTCATATCCGCATAATTTTTCTTTGCTTGACAAAAATATATGTATATAGTATAATATAACAGCGTGAAAAATGTGATTTTCCACAACAATTTATATTAAACCTATTCAAACAGTAGATATTACATCTGCACCGAATAGACAGAAAAGAGGAAAAATATGCTGGAGCTTCAAAATATCCACTGGCAGCTTCCCGACGGCGGCGAAATATTAAAAGGCATTAGCCTTTCTATCCCCGACGGTCAGCTGACTGTTGTAACAGGTCCCAACGGAGGCGGAAAGACATCGCTGGCAAAGGTCATCGCAGGTCTGTACGCTCCCTCTGAGGGCAAAATACTTCTCAACGGTGAGGACATCACCGAACTCAGCATCACCGACCGTGCCAAAAAGGGCATCGCATACGCATTTCAGCAGCCTGTCCGCTTCAAGGGTCTTACGGTTCTTGACCTGCTGGAGCTTTCCGCCGAGGAAAAGCTTCCAAGGGACAAGGTATGTTCCCTGCTGGGCGAGGTAGGTCTTTGCTCAAAGGAATATATCAACAGAGAGGCTGACTCCAGCCTTTCGGGCGGCGAGAGCAAGCGCATAGAGATAGCAACCGTTCTTGCAAGAAAGAACGCTTCCATGCTGGTTTTTGATGAGCCTGAGGCAGGCATCGACCTGTGGAGCTTCTCCAATCTTATCGAGGCTTTCGAGCGCCTTAAAGCAGAGGGCAGCCGCTCGCTGCTGGTCATCTCCCACCAGGAAAGGATCATGGAAATTGCGGACAACATCGTTGTCATTGCAGGCGGAAAGGTTCGCACCTACGGCAAAAAGGACGATGTCCTGCCCACTCTGCTTGCAGATGAAAAGACAGAACGCTGTCCCATGGACAAGGCTAAAAGGGAGGTCAGAGCATGAACGATATAACCGAAAAGCTTCTGGAGATCGTCTCCGACTGGGACGGCAAATTCAAGGGCGCATACAATATCCGTGAGAACAGCGGCTGTGCAGGCCGTCAGTCCTCGGAAAATATCAGAATAGAATCAAAGACCGATAACCCAGGGATCAACATTTTTATCAGCTCCAAGGCACAGCAGGAGACTGTTTATATCCCTGCCTGTGTAACTCACGGAGGAGTTGATGATCTGGTATATAACGACTTTTTTGTTGAAGAGGGCGCAGATGTCATTATTGTGGCAGGCTGCGGCGTTCATTCCGATGATGAAGAGGAAGCCCGCCACAACGGTATCCACCGTTTCTTTGTTGGCAAGAACGCAAAGGTGCTTTACAAGGAAAAGCACATAGGCACAGGAAAGGGCGCAGGCGCTAAGCGCATTGACCCCGTTACCGATGCAACTCTTGACGAAAATGCTTATATGGAGATGGACACCTCTCAGCTGGGCGGCGTTACAAGCACATCACGAACCACCAACGCAAAGCTCGGTGCTGGCGCAAAGCTTGTAATAAGAGAAAGGCTTCTCACCGACGGCGACGAAAGGGCAAAGTCCGTATTCAACGTTTCACTTGACGGTGACGGAAGTGCGGCTGACCTTGTTTCCCGCTCCGTTGCAAGGGGAAATTCCTATCAGGAATATATCTCGGTCATCGAGGGCAACTGCCGCTGCACAGGTCACTCCGAATGTGACGCTATCCTTGCGGAAAACGGCCGTGTAAACGCATCTCCCGCACTGAACGCTGCCTGCATAGACGCTTCGCTTATCCATGAGGCGGCTATCGGAAAAATCGCAGGCGAGCAGATAATCAAGCTCTGCACACTTGGTCTTACAGAAGAGGAAGCTGAAAGAAAGATCATCGAAGGCTTCCTGAAATAATAGGAGGAGTTTTGTAAAATGAACACATTTGCAAAAAGAGCCGCTGCTGCAGCAATGTCAATGGTCATGCTCTTTTCGTTCTCGTCCTGCGGCAAGGCAGAAGAAGCGGCACCCGAAGAGACTGCTTCCGCCCGTGTCACTGTTGACGGAACAAAGTTCATGGTGGACGGCAAGGAGCTGTGGATAAACGGCTGCAACACACCATGGCACAACTGGAACGACTTCACGGGAAACATGGACGCAGAATTCTGGGACGGTGCCTTTGCTCAGCTTGCGGAGGATAACATCAACTGCACAAGAATATGGATAAACTGCGCAGGCGAGAGCATTATCCGCCTTAAGACCACAGGCGAGATAAAGGAAATAAGGGAAGGCCACTGGACTGACCTTGACAAGCTTTTTGAAATGGCTGAAAAGCACGGCGTTTACGTTATGGCTACCCTCACCTCCTTCGACCACTTCAAAGAGCCGAACGCAGGCTATGACAAGTGGAGAAACCTTGTTTCATCAAAGGAGCTTACCGACGCATATGCAGATACATATGTTGCCGAGTTCTGCAAGAGATACGGCTCCAACGAGTATCTTTTCGCCATTGACCTTATGAACGAGCCTGACTGGGTGCATGAGAACGCAGAGTGTGGTCAGCTTGACTGGAACGGCCTTTCATACTTTTTCGGAAAGTGCGCCGCAACTATCCACGAAAACTCCGATACTCTTGTAACTGTCGGCTTCGGCATGGTAAGATACAACTCCGACAAGTACGAGGGCAACATCGTTTCCGACGAGCACCTTAAAGAAGTTACAGGCAATGACAAGGCTTATGTGGACTTCTACAGCCCCCATTTCTATATGTGGGAAAAGCCCTACTTCGGCTTCCCCTACTCAGGCTCACCCACAGACTTCGGTCTTGACGGCACAAAGCCCACTCTCCTTGGAGAAGCTTCCAACGATGATGAAAAGGAAAGCAAGATGACACTTACCGAGGAATACAAGGCAGCATATGATAACGGCTGGAACGGTGTTATGGTATGGATGGATCCCGTTGAAGAGGATTACAGCTGGTACCGCTACGACCTGACCCGGACCGCTACCAACGCAATGTATGATTACATTCCCGACAAGGTCTATCCCATTGGCAAAAAAGCAGTAGCCGAGACCGCTGCCGAATAATCCGTAAAATAAGTCAGCCCCCGTCCGCATATGCAGGCGAGGGCTGTTATTATTTATTGTGGTCGATAGAGCTGTGGAGCTTTGCAAAAAGCTCGTTGTACTTTATAACAGGCTCCTCGCATTTTGTTACGGAAACGTGCAGGTCAAGGGGTATCATATGCCCATCAAAATCAAATCCGATGCCGTTTTTGTCCGATATTTTCTTTGCAATGCTTTCGGCATAAGCCGTGTCCGCCGAATCGGTAAGAAGCACGAATTCGTCTCCGCCTATGCGGAAAACCAAGTCATTCTCCCCTGCCGCTTCGGAAATGCGCTTCATGGACTCGATTATGGCAAGGTCGCCTGCTTTTCGTGAAATGTCGTTTATGGGGATAAGCCCCTTGATATCGCAGCACACAAAGCAGCAGCTGCGGCGCTGGGTAAAAAGGTCGTAAAGCTCGCTGATATCTACATTCTTTTTCATAGAAAACTCTCCTTCCAAGGGCGTGGAGGACAGTCTGGGGTACAGCCCCGAAAATCGGTATTTTGTGCTGTATTCCGATGGATTGCAGTTCCACACCCGTCTGAACGCTCTGGTAAACGCCTCGTTGGAGTTATATCCCAGCGACAGTGCAAGCTCCAGTATATTTGCGCTGCCCGCCTGAAGCTCCTTTGCGGCGATGACCATTTTTCTCCGCACGATATAATCATGCACAGATATGTTGTTGACGTTTCGGAAAAGCTTTTCCAGAGAGGACTTTGAGCAATAGCAGCCTGCGGCGATATCTTCCGTCCTGAGACTTTCGGACATATGCTCTTCCATATACGAAAGCGCATGTGCCAGCAGCTGCAAATTGTTCATATGTTCATTTCCTTTCTGTCTGTGATCACATCTTAATTATAATCTATAAAAAGAATGTCTGCTTGATTTTTTGAGTAATTATATCATTCCTCTTCTTTCATAGCCTCTTCAAGCCAGCCCAGCTGACGCTCGGTTATCTCCCTGCCGAAGCAGTCACGCAGATATTTTTCCGCCAGTTCCGCTTCCGAAACGGACATTTCGGAAATTCGGCTGTCGCTGTCATCTGCCGATGCGGATACCTTTCTTGCACATTCCAGACGGAGCATACGTGGGAATCTGTCACGGATATTCTCGTAAAGTCCTGCTGACGATGAACGGTCGGTAAGGATAACCCTCACATATGCGTCCTCGGGAACTTCCGCCGCCATTACTTCGTCATAGCTGCCCTTTACGGTAATGAGAGAGAGCGAACTTGGAGCGGCAAGCTCTGAAATGCCGACCTCCGTATCAAAAACAGTATATGTCTTTGCCTGTCCTGCCTCGGAAAAGCTGTATGGAATGGGAGTTCCGCTGTAGCGCACTGCCGTGTTTTCATCAGCTGAGCATTTTATTGTCTGGGCACGGTGAAGATGCCCCAGAGCTATATAATCAAAACCCGCAAACACATCTGCCGACACCATCTGCGCTCCTCCTGCGGATATCTCCGCACCCTTGGAAGCCCTTTCGCTGTCGGATATTGCCGCTCCCGTAACAAAGCAGTGGGCGGCGATGATGTGCTTTTTTGATTTGTCCCATGAGCTTTTTATATCGTCGGTCATGGCAAGAAAAGCGTCGGTGCAGGTCTTTATCTCCCTGTCGGAAAAAAGCTCACGCACCTCGGCAATGTTGAACCACGGTATGCAGTAGATATCCGCATCGCCTACGGAGATCGGCTTCTTATAGTCACGAAAGCTGCCACGGATATACAGCCCGCAGTTTTCCAGCAATCCCGAATTTACCGACAGCCTTGGAGCGGAATCATGGTTTCCCGCAATGATTATCACGGGGATATCCCTGCCGCCCGAAAAAAGCTTTTCGCACAGCCTGTCCCAGCATTTTACCGCTTCGCCCGCAACAACGGCGCTGTCATACACATCGCCCGCAATGATCATGCAGTCCGCACCGCATTCAACGGCGGCAGCGCAAAGGCTCTCCCCTATCTTTTCCTGATATGGGAGCATATCCTCGCCGAACAGCGAAATGCCGATATGCAGGTCGGAGGTGTGAAGTATCTTCATTTTGATTATCCTTTCAAATTATGGGGTCCTCTAAAAAACGGGACACGAGCAGATGATGTCAGTCATAGAAAATTTGCCGTGAAGGAGGTTTTCAGAGGTTCCCTTATGCCATAAAGTCTGTAAGCAGCCAGCTTCCGTTCTCATAGACAGCGGTACAGCTCACCTTGTATTCCTCTGCCACGGGCACATCGGCAGGCTCGGTAATGCTGCCTGCTGCGGTAAATTCACATCTGTCGTCCGTAAGGCTGTCAATGGTTATTTTTGTGTCCGTCCAGTCAACATAATAGCCCTTTGATCCCGAAAGATTTGAATCTATGCAGAGCATTCCGTCAACATCTACGTAAAGCTGCGTGCCCTCATAGGGATAGTTATACAGCAGCATATCAGCCGTATCCTTGCAGTAGGTGCTTCTGATAAAGCTTTCAAAGTCGCTGTAGCTTGAAAAGCGCTCATCGGATACCTTGTAGATATTGTCACCGCTGACAGGCTCGCCGCCCCATGCCAGTCCGCCCGAACCAAAGGCATATACCGAACAGACGATATTTCTTGCAAAAAGCTCTGACATGGTTTCTTCCATTTCTGAGGTTTCTTCCGCAGCTTCTGCCTCAGTTTCCGCTTCAACCGATGTCTCTTCGGCAGTCTCGGACACAATGGCAGAAGTTTCACCTTCCGTCTCGGAAGCGGGAGCGGTAATAGTCGTGATCGTGCCTGACTGGGTGCCGCAGCCCGAAAGGAACATTGCCGCAAGCACAGCTGATGTTATCATTTTGTATGTTTTCATATTATCATTTCCTTTATAAATTATTTGTCGGCATTTGGGTCAAGAGGGGTTACGTAAAGGGTTCTGTTGCCTGTGAATATGACCATTCCGGGCTTTGCTCCCGCAGGCTTTTTTACCTGCTTTGCAGGAACATAGTCAACAGGCACCTGAGACGAATTTCTTGCGCTGCTGTAGGCGGCGGCAATTCGTGCGGCGTAGTATATGGTCTCATCGGGGACCTGCTCTCCCCTTGCTCTGATTATAACGTGAGAGCCTGTAATATCCTTGGTGTGAAGCCAGATATCAGTTTTCTCCGCAGTTTTAAGGGTAAGAACATCGTTCTGCTTGTTGTTTCGCCCCACAAGTATCTCATAGCCGTCGGGAGAGGAAAATGATATGGGAGGAGCCGCCTTTGGGGGCTTCTGCTTGCCTCTCTGCATACGGATATAACCCTGCTCCGCAAGCTCGGCTCTCAGCTCGTTAACGTCATTTTCCGTGGAAGCACGGGAAAGTGCATCGGACACGCTTTCGATGTATTTCAGCTCGCTTTCGCCCTGAGCTATCTGTACTTTCAGCCGCTTTTCCGCCGTATCTGCCTTGCGGTAGCCGCCGTAATACTTCTGCATATTCTGGGAGGGAGTAAGCGATGGGTCAAGCTCCACGGTAATCTCTCCGGCGTTTTCATCGTAGAAATTCACGCAGGTGAAGTTCTTCATTCCCTTTTTGAGCTGATAAAGATTTGCGGAAATAAGGTCGCCCTTGAGCTTCAAAATATTCCTTTCCTCGGATATTTTCAGCTCCTGCCGCTGATTTTCCGTTCTTCTGCGTATCCTGTCGGCAGTGTTGGAAAGCAGGCGGTAAAGGTCGCCGTACCTCTGCTTCATGCGGGCTGTGCTGTCACGGTCGTGATAGAATTTATCCAGCGTTTCCCCTGCGGTCTCGCAGTAGGAGGCTTTCATCAGTCCGCCGTACTGGGTGATGTCAATAAAACAGAAATCTTTAAGATTGCCGTCATTATCGGTAAGAATGGTGTATTTTCTCCTGCCGCTGAGATAATCGTCACGGGTGGACATTATTTCGGCGATAAGCTTTGTAAGGGTATCGCTGTCCAGCTCGTCGGTAGTGATATCGTTGGAGCCGCAGGCACGGAAAAGCCACTCCCTTGCAAGTATGGGGGAAATGCCCTCAAAAATGCCGATAAGGCACTTTGCGGCTGATTTGCCGCTTGCCGCAGCTATCCTCATGCGCATCTCCTCTTCGGGTGCGATAAGGAAGTTGAGCCTGTCCCCACGGGGAGGAGCGGTGTAGGTCATGCCGGGAAGCACAAGTCTTTCACGGCTCATGGCATCATCAACACGCTTTAAGCTGTCGATTATCTTTCCGTTCTCGTTTATAACGATAAGGTTGGAATATTTGCCCATTATTTCCACTGCAAGGGTGATTATGACCACATCGCCCAGCTCGTTTACGGTCTCAAAATCAAGGAAAAGTATTCTTTCCAGGCCGTCCTGCCGTATGTCAATGAGCTTGCCGCTGCCAAGGTGCTTTCTCAGCAGCATACAGAACATGGGAGGCACCTTGGGGTTTTCTATCTGCCTGTTTGTAATGTGTATCCTTGCGGAATTTGCACCTGCGCAGATAAGCACCCTGCTGCTTCCCGTTCTCGTTCTTATTGCAATAACAGCCTCCTCCTTGGAGGGTTGATAGACCTTTTCTATTCTTCCGCCCACAAGAGGCTGAAGCTCCTGCTTTACCGCCAGGAGAAACGCTCCGTCAAGAGCCATTTATATCAGTTCCTTTCCTATCGTCAAGTGTGCTTTTCATTCTCATATTATGCCGCCTGTCATGTCATAAACTTATTTTCTTTTATAAATAAGCACCTCGAATGATGCTTCCGTCTCAAGAGACTCAAGGGCTTCAAGCCGTCTGTGGCCCTCTTCGCCTGTTTTGTAGTAATAAGGGGTCATGGAAAACAGGCTTTGTATATCCTTTGGATTATCAATGAAAATGCTCCGTGATATTTTCCTGCTTTCAAGGAAGTCAAAGCCCTCCACCTCATAATCGGCAGTCTGATTTTTATAGGGCTTATCATACACCGCAGCTTTAAGGCTCATAAGATGATCCTCCGCAGGGATAGCCATTATAAGATATCCCCTGCTTTTTATCACACGGCAGAATTCTTCCCGACAGAACGGTGCAAACATAGTCACTGCCATATCCACAGAGCCGTCCGCCAGCGGAAGATGAAAAATGCTTGCCGCCGCCACCTCGCACTGAGGCTGACCCTTCAGCCGCCTTGCCGCATGGGCGCAGGCAAATTTTGAGATATCAATGCCCAGCAGCTTAAAGCCGTATTTATTCCCGCTTATTGCCTTAAATATCTCTTCCGTATAATAGCCCTCGCCGCAGCCTGCATCAAGAAGAACGCCGCCGTGGAAATGCACACACACGGCATCGCACACGGCCTGCGCAAGATGGGAATAATAGCCCTTTGACAGAAATTCCGTCCTGGCGTTCACCATCATCTTGTTGTCTCCCGGGAGCTTTGCGTTCATCTGACCCGAAAGCAGCAGATTAACATATCCCTTGGAGGAGATATCAAAGCTGTGGCGGTTTTCGCACACATAGCTTTTTTCTTTTATTTCAAGGCTTTTGCCGCACACAGGGCAGATAAAACCGTTCATATCAATGTCCTTTCGCTTACAAGCAGTAATTTGCGGGGTCAACACAGCTCTTTGCTTCAATAATATCTATCTCCGGGAACCTTTTTGAAAGGATATTTTTCATAAGTCCGCAGAAGATACGCTCGGTGTGGAAATGACCGCAGTCAATGACAGTAAAGTCCATATTAACAGCGTCGATAAAGCCGTCGTGCTTGAAATCCCCCGAAAGAAGAGCGTCCGCTCCCTTTTGTGCAGCAAGATGTATAAAGCTGTTGCCGGCTCCCGAGCTTATGGCAATGTGCTTTATGATGCGTCCGTTTGTAAATCTTACGCAGGTACAGCCAAGTGCCTCTTTTGCCCTTTCAGCCGCTTCCTTTGGTGTAAGGGGCGCTTTAAGCTCATATATCCTGCCTATGGAAAGACCGTTTCCCATATCGTCCAGCGGCTCTGAGCTTTCAGACAGACCCAAAGGTGCGGACAGGATATCATAAAGCCCCTTGTTCATTCCCAGCGGAGACATATCAAAGGGCGTATGGGTGCAAATTGCTGAAACTCCGCCTGACAGCAGCCTGCCTACGGGAGACGATGCCGTCACCGATTTAAGCGGCGAAAAGATAACAGGGTGATGACTCACTATAAGCTCCGCTCCCGACGCTTTTGCTTCTTCGATAACATCGTTTGTGATATCAAGGGCAGTGATAATTTTTGTAACGCCCTTATCGGGATCACCTGCCAGCATACCGCAGTTATCCCAGCTTTCCTTTGTGTCAAAGGGGATAAGCTCGTTTATGGCGCTGTAAACATCGGCAACTGTTGTCATATTCCTTTTTCCTTTCGTATTTTCTCCATGGTCATATCTATTTTTTCGGCTTCCGCAGGGCAGCTGTTCCTCATGCCGTCTGCAGCCTTTTTCATTCGTTCAAGCTGCTTTTCGATGTACTTTCGTCCGTCCTCGTATGATGCGTCGGTGAGACCTGTCTGCTCACGTACATCTGAAATCTCATATGTCACTCCAGTATATCGGCACTTCATTACGGAATAGGCAAATTCGCCGTCCCACACGGCACGTTCCTCCGTCACCTCAAAGCCGTTGTCCGCAAGGTATCTTCTCAGCACGGAAGCTCTTGTCATGGGCTGCAGAATAAAATTTGCCCCGCAGGTGCGTGACCTTTCATCGGCATCAATTATTTTGGAGATAAGCTCGCCGCCCATTCCTGCAATGACGATATCGGTAACGCCGTCAAGAGAGATATTTTTCAGTCCGTCGGACAATATCAGCTGCCCGCCCTCAATGCCCTCGTTCTCAAAGGTAGCCTTTGCGGCAGCAAGTGGCTTCTCGCCGATATCTGCGGCAATGGCTTTTTTGCATTTTCCCGATCTGAGCAGATACGCAGGCAGATAGCCGTGGTCGGTGCCTATATCGCACACAAAGCTGCCCTCTGTCATCTCTGCGCAGACAAGCAGTCGTTTATCAAGTTTCATATGTATTCTTCCTTACAGATATTGTGTATTATGAGCCGTACCCCATTCAGAAAAAGCGGGAAGCGGCAGTGCCGTTTCCCGTTTCCTGCATGATAAGATTTTTTCCTTATGCCTTCTGTGCAAAATGCTCGTTGAGCTTTTCAACAAGAGCGTTTACATCAGTGCCGTGAACTGCGCAGGCATCTGCAATAGACTCGCCTCTGGAAGCGGGACAGCCCAGGCAGTGCATACCGATCTCAAAGAAATAAGGAGCGGTATCCATATCGTGATCGAGAATATCGCCGATAATGGTATCGGGAGTTACTTTAAAGCTCATATTAAACAACCTTTCATTCATTCTGCCCCGAGCCGCAAAGCCCGCAGGCGCATGATTTATATTACATAATCATTATAACCCATTTTTTTAAATTTTGCAAGACTTTTCCTTGAAATATGTGCATAATTGTGATATACTCTATTTAATAAACTGCTATAATGGGAGGAATGTTTCTCAATGAATTTTTCTTACAAGGTAAAACGATTTTTCAGGAACTTCGAGATTGAAAATCTTATGACTTATATTGCCGCTTCCATGGCGATAGTATTTGTGGGAGATATGCTCACGAACGGACTTATGAGCAGCTATCTTTCTTTCAGCCGCTCCGCTATCCTGGAGGGTCAGGTGTGGAGACTGCTCACATTTCTTTTTATCCCTCAGACAAACAGCGTAGTGTGGATAATCTTCTCTGTCTATTTCTACTACATCACGGGCAAGGAAACGGAAATGGCGTGGGGCGCTCACAATCTTACAATGTATTTTCTGACGGGAACGCTGCTGCTTATCGGCGTTGGCTTCATTGCGGGAGCGTCTTCAAGCAGCTATCTGCTGTTCTCACTGTTCCTTGTGTATGCCTATTTATATCCCGAAATGGAATTTCTGATGTTCTTTGTGGTACCCATCAAAGCAAAGTGGCTGGCGCTTATCGACATTGTTTTTATGCTGGTATCCTTCGGTGACGCATTCAAATATTATTTATACGACATGGCAAGCGTAGGTCTGGGCATTCAGCTTTCGGTCCTTGCCGCATTTGTGACCTTTGCTATTTTCTTCGGCAAAAACTATATAGACCGCTTCAGGAACAGACGTGTCCACAAGGCTTTCCTTAACAGAAGCAATATAAACGTTACAAAGGGAGGCAGAAACGGCGATGATGAATAACGCTCCCACTCCCTTGGGTGAGGACTTTTTTCACCGTGACTGCCTTGATGTGGCTCCAGATCTGGTGGGCAAGCTTATTATCAGGAACACCGACGAGGGCGAGATACGCCTGCGCATCACTGAAACGGAGTCATACCGTGGAGAAGAGGACACCGCCTGTCACGCATCAAAGGGCCGCACTCCCAGAACTGAGCTGCTTTACCGTGAAGCGGGAGTTATATACGTATATCTCTGCTACGGCTGCCACTGGCTGATGAACGTTATCACAGGCGAAAAGGAGCAGCCCCAGGGCGTGCTTTTCCGTGCGTGCCTTGACTATGCAGGCCCCGGAAAGCTCACAAAGGCACTGAAGATAGACAAGAGCTTCAACGGCGGATCGTTTATCGGCAACCCGAAGATCTGCATTGCAGATGACGGATACCGCCCCGAAATAATCAGGCTAAAACGTGTGGGCATCGACTATGCCACCCCCGAATACAGGGATATTTTATGGAGATTTGCCGACACATCGGCTGTCAAATCAAAGAAATAAATGAAAGGAAGCGGCAGTATGGAAAACAAAGAACTCAGAGAGATACCCGACCTGCTTTATCCCGACGCTGCAAGGCGCAGGGAACTTAACAACCGCAGGATAATGCTTAACGACAAATACCCCTGCACATATATGAACGACCTTATGACGGACAATGTTGCGGGCATAATCAGCCGCAGAAATCCCCAGAACGTGCTGAAGCTTTTCAGGGAGCTTTGCACCGATACCGAAGTCATGAACTACCGTCTTGACGCTCTGGAAGACGTTATGGGCAATCCCAAGCTCTCCCCATCGGTACACAGAATAATCCGCACACTGCTGGACAGTGAGCACAAGAATATTTCCGCTTCCACCCCCGACAGCTTTTCCGCTCTGGGAAGCTGTGTCGAGGCGCTGGACAGCTACACAGACTGCATGGAGGAGCTTCACGCTCTTTACGGCGAGATAGGCTCAAACATTCATTCAGCCGCTTTCAGGGGACTGTTTGATTCACTGGAAGAACGATACGCTTCCAATGACTACAACAGCATGAAAAAGGACATTGCAGAGCTGAAAGAAGCCTTTTCAAAGAAAATACGCTCCGTTAACATCGCCATCAACTTCAATGAGGAAATGAAGCCCATATCCGCAGGGATAACAGGCTGGTCGGACAAGCCCGCAGGCGAAAAGCCCAACGTTTTCGACAGGCTTTTCTACAAAAGCAACGCCTTTTCCGAGACCCACATCATGGGCAAGCTGAGGACAAATCAGCCCAATGAGGACGGCTATGTGAACGAGGCCGACAAGGCCCTTTTTGCCGCCATGGAAAAAATAACTGGCGCATATATGAACAGGCTGTCCGCCGCTTTGAAGTCATATGACAGGCTTGCATTTGAGCACGTTTCCATGCTCGAAGACCAGCTGGAGATATACGATGGCATGGCAAGGGTCATCGAAGCCTGCAATGCAAGAGGCATAAAAATGTGCCGTCCCAAGTTTACGGACAAGGCAAGATATGCGGATATCAAAAATCTCTTTGACCCCTGTTTCTACTTCAAGGCGGCTGCCGCCAACACCGAAGCCATGGGCGACGACCTTGTTGTGCGCAACAGCATCACCATGGACGACGAGGGCAGATTTTACATTTTAACAGGCGCAAACAACGGCGGAAAGACCACCTTTGTACGTGGTCTGGGACTGTGCTTCCTGCTTGCTCAGACAGGCTTTTACGTGCCTGCGGAGGAATGTGTCATAAGCACTGCCGACTTTATATTCACCCACTTCCCCAAAGAAGAAGAAACGGGCATAAACGCCAGCCGATTTACCACAGAGATAAAGGATCTGAAAATAATCAGCGACCTTGCGGAAGAAAACAGCCTGCTGCTGATGAACGAGTCTATCCAGAGCACCACACCCAAGGAATGTGCTGAAATAGCCGAAGAACTGGTAAGGATATTCTGCATTATCGGCGTAAGGGGCGTTTTTGCCACACATATCACCGAGCTTGCGGGAAAATGCAGCGAGATAGCTGCCGACCCCGATTGCAGGAGCATTCCCCAGAGCATTGTTGCAGATGTTGACGAGACCAGCGGAAAGCGGCTGTACAGGATAAGAAAGGGTATGCCCCTGAAACAAAGCTATGCGGCTGACATCTTCCGCTCTTTCGGTATAAATGCTGAAAATGTAAGAAAAAGAGTCCGCAGATAAAAGCAATTTTCAATTACCTGTCCGTAAATGCGGACAGGTAATTTGGTATAATAGGATAGAATTATTCGGACAGAAACGAGGTATAATATGCTGACATTTTTTTATGGTGGAACGGGAACAGGCAAATCCTATGCCATGATGGACAAAATAAAGCAGGCCGCCGAGAACGGCAGAAAGGTCTGCGTAATAGTCCCCGACCAGTTCACCTTTGAATATGAGCATATGCTCTACAATCATCTGGGCTGTGCGCTGTTCAACAAAGGCAACACCGAGGTGTGGTCGTTCTCACGCCTTGCTGCGGATATCTTCCGCTGCACAAAGGCTCCCGAGGGCATGGGTGCGGATTCCACCGTAAAAACCGCCGTTATGTACAAGGTGATACGCCTTATATCGGAGCGTGAGGGACTTCTTTTCTTTGACAAACAAGCAAAAAGGGCTTCCTTTGCAAACACCGCCCTTACCATGCTCAGCGAGCTTATCCACAGCGGCGTTACTCCCGAAGTTCTGGGCGAGATACTTAAAACCGCTCCCGACAATATGCGTGACAAACTCACCGACCTTTTTCTCATCTACTCGGAATATTCATCGGAGCTTGCAGCTCTCGGCATGAGGGATATTCTCCTTGATGCCCGACTTGCTGCCGATATGGCGGAGCAGAACGGCTATTTTAATGATATGTGCCTGTTTATGGACGAGTTCAAAAGCTTCACAGGCGACCAGTACAACATGATACGTGTAATGCTCTCCCAGTGCGCAGAGCTTACTGTCTGCATGACTTCCGACGACATTGGCAAAGGCGGTTTTGGCCCATTTACAGCGGTGAACGAGACCTGTGCAGGACTTTCCTCCATAGCCGCTGAACTTGGCAAAAAGATAAACAAGGTAAAGTTTGATGATAACAAGCGCTACAAATCGGAAGAGCTTTTTGAGCTTTCAAAAAATCTTCTGCGGCTGCCCTCAAAGGCTTATAACGGTGACGGCGGAAATATCACTCTTGTGACTGCTCCCGATATCTACGCCGAATGTGACTATATCTGCGCCGCAATATGCGAGCTGACCGGGGCTGACAGCACCCTGAGATACAGTGACATTGCAGTGCTCAGCCGTGCCATGAACGATGATATATCTGTGCTGGCACCCCATTTTGAGCGCTACAATATCCCCTTTTATTCCGATAAGAAGCGCCCCGCAGGTCATAAGCCCCTTATGCTTATGGTAACTGCCGCACTGGAGCTGGCAGCGGAGAAAAAGCCCTCCACCGAAGTGCTGCTCAGATATGCAAAGACAGGGCTTACGCAGGTTTCGGAAGAAGATACCGCCTACCTGGAAAACTACTGCTACACATGGGATATTGACGGTTCCATGTGGCAGACTGAGTTTCCCGATGAAAAGGCTGAGGGCATAAGGCTCCGCCTGCTTTCCCCCATAAACAGCCTGAAAAAAGCCTGCTCGGGAAAAACAGGTGCGCAGATATGCGATGCACTCCGCAGCTTCATAGGCGAAACAGGCGCAGAAGAAAAGCTGCTTTCCTTTGAGGGCAAGTACATAACGGAAGCGGAGTCTGCGGCTCAGATACGTGAGAACCAGTGGCTGTGCAGCCAGCTGGACGAGATACTTGCAAGCCTTGAACAGGCGCTGACGGAGAAAATATCTCTCAGCGATTTCCGTGAGATATTCATGCTTTCCGCCGAGAAAATAACCCTTGCCGCTCCCCCCGACGCACTGGACGGAGTTATCGCACAGCAGTCAGACCTTGCCCGTCTCACAAACCCCAAGATAGTTTTTGTAATGCACGCAAATGACGGAATTTTCCCATTTATCACAGGGGAAAGCTCCACTTTCTCCGAACGTGAAAGAGAGTTCTTTAAAAAATCAGACTATGACCTTTCGGGCAGCATGAAAAAGCGCCTTGCAGAGGAACGCTTCAACGCATTCAAGGCGCTTTGCTCACCGTCTCACAGGCTTTTTGTATCATACTCCGAGGCGGATATTTCGGGTGCTTCCGTGTATCCCTCGCCGTATATCGAAAAGATATCCGCCTGCATACCGAACTGTCAAAGGATAAATACTTCCGACCTGGATATGCTGTATTTCTGCCGCACTCCACAATCGGCATATGCGGCGGCTTCCCAGAATTTTGACCCGTCAGACCCGGATTTCATCACTGTAAAGACCGAGCTTTGCAAGGATCCGCTTTATGCAAAAAAATTCAGCTACATAGACAGGATAGACCTTACCACGGCTCATAAGATCGCAGATAAAAAGCTTATGAAAAAGCTGTACGGCGACACGCTGGAGCTTTCGGCATCACGGTTTGAGGATTTCAGCAAATGCCCGTTCATGTACTTCTGCAAAACGGGACTGAAGCTCTATCCCCTGCCGAAAATGGACCTTAACCCCATAAATCAGGGAAATATAATGCACATGTGCATGAAGGATATTTTTGAGGAAAACCGTGGGGAAAAATTTCTGAACATGACAACCGATGACCTCACCGCCAGCATTAAAAAATCGGTTGACGGCTACATTGCAAAAAATCTCAGCGGAAAATTTGCCAAGAAAAAAAGCTTCGGATTTTACCTTGACATCATGAACGACACCCTGCTCACCGCCCTTACCCATATGCAGGAGGAGCAGAGGGTATCACGCTTTGTACCCTCTGATTTTGAATATCCCGTAGGCGTAAAGGGCAGTGTAAAAAATTCTACGGTCACACCCGTTATCATCGAATGCGGCGAGGGGCTGAAAGTAAATTTCACGGGAACTGCCGACCGTGTTGATGAATTTACGGACGAAAACGGCATTATATACATTCGTATCCTTGACTACAAAACAGGCGTAAAGGACTTTATGAAAGAGCAGCTGGCACTGGGAATAAATATGCAGATGTTCTTCTATCTCTTTGCCCTCACCGATGAAAAGGGCGGCAGATACGGAGGCTGTGTTCCCGCAGGTGCGCTGTACATTCCGGTAAAATATCCCAAGTCCGCCGATGACCGCATGGCAGACGAAGCGAGCGCCGCCAAATGCATCGACGACACCATGAAAATGCAGGGAGCTGTGCTTGACAGTCCCCTTATCATCAACGCCATGGAGGAGGACTGCCGGGGCAGGTTCATTCCCGTGACATTCAAGAAGGACGGAACCGTAAGCACAAAGAGCAGTGTTATCAACAGCGATACCATGGAAAAGATAAAGGCGCTTGCCATAAAACAGATAGAGGACATGGGCAGGGCGGTTTACAGCGGAGATTTCCCCGCAAGCCCTCTGGAAAGCAAGAAGTACAAATGCACCATACCCTGCGGCTTCTGCGACTACAGGGAGATATGCGGCAATTATCCCGATCCCGTACCCAGGGATATTTCCGATATCGACTTTGAAATAAACGGTGAAAAGGAGTGAGAATATGCCGTCAGTAACATGGACAAAGGAACAGCTTGACGCTATTGAAGCAAAGGACAGGGCGATAGTTGTATCGGCGGCGGCAGGAAGCGGAAAGACTGCCGTACTGGTAGAAAAGCTGCTGAGAATACTTTCCGACAGGGAAAATCCCGTTCCTGCGGACAGGATAGCCGTTGTTACCTTTACAAACGATGCCGCCGCCCAGATGAAGCAGCGGCTTACATCTGCACTGGCTGCTGCCGCAGAGCTGGAGCCTGAGAATGAATGGCTCACCGCCCAGCAGGCGCTTATCCCCTCGGCAAAGATATCCACTATCCACTCCTTCTGTTTCAGCCTGATACGTGAAAATGCGGGCAGCCTTGACGTTGACTCTTCTTTCAGGGTGCTTGACCCTGCGGAGGACGATGTTATCGCCGCAAAGGCAGCGGAAAATGTCTTTGACGACTGGTTCGACCGCCGCCCCGATGACATGAAGCGCCTGACGGACTTTTTCTGCCCCGGTGCAAAGGATCAGCGGAGACTTGCGGCAATTATCCCCGAACTGCGGGACAATATCCTTGCCCTGCCGTTTCCTGCCGATTATATGGCTCAGGCGGCAGACCGCTACAAGGAGCCGCCCGAGCCTGAGGACGACAGCCTTATCAAGCTTTACACCGACTATGTTGTAAAGAAGCTGAAAGCCGCTGCCGCTCTTGAAGAGGAAGCATATGAGGACGCTGTGAACGAATACGGTTCCGACTGCGGCGGCATTGCAAAGATAAAGAAAAACATGGATATTTTCAGTGCGGAGGTCTCGAACATCATGTCAGCCGCCGACTGCATTTCCGACGACCCGTCGCTGCTTTTCACGGGAAAATTCTCCGTCAAATTTGACAAGGTGACTTTCTATTCCTCGGGCAGCGCAAAGGATGCTGACGGAAAAAAGATGGATATACAGTTCGACCAGACTGTCATTGACTCAGTCAAGGACAAGAGAAATGCCTGCAAGGCGGCTTTTGAAAAGTTCGGCGGAGAGTTCACCTATGAGGATATCAGAAGCGACTATATAATTCACGCCGAGATAAGCGAAAAGCTGTTCGGGCTGATGAACGACGTTTTTGCTGAGGAACGCAGACTGAAAAACGAAAAGAACGCTCTGGGCTTCTCCGATGCTGAGCAGATAGCCTGCTCACTGCTGTGCAGCCGACTGCCTGACGGAACTGTTGAAAAATCACAGCTGGCAAAGGAGCTTTCCGACTATTTTTCCATCGTGATGATCGACGAGTTTCAGGACTCCACGGCAGTTCAGGAGCTTATTTTCAGAATGATATCCAAGGACGGAACGGCAGAGATCCCAGGCAGGAATTTCTTTGCGGTGGGCGATGTAAAGCAGTCCATTTACCGTTTCAGGTGTGCCGACCCACGTATCTTTATGAAAAATATCGCCGACAGCGTTCCCTATTCGGAGGAGGGCAGCGAGCCTGCATATATCCTGCTGAACAGGAATTTCCGAAGCTCTCACCATGTGGTGGAGTTTGTCAATGCGGTTTTCAGGGTGATAATGTCAAAGCAGAACGGCGGCATTGATTACGGCGATGATGAAAGTCTTATCGAGGGTGCTTCCTGTGAGGACGATTTCGGCCCCACCGAGATAATAGAGCTGCCCGATATCGACAGCAGTGACGAGGACGAAAACGGCGACAGCCTCAGCATCGACCTTATTGAAGCAAGGTGCGTGGCGGCAAAGATAGCCCACCTTATAAAGAACGGAAAGCTCCACGACAAAAACGGCGAGCGCCCTGTGCGCCCCTCGGACATATGTATCCTTACACGAAACACCAGCACCGCTCCCCTGTTCATAAGCTGCCTTGAGGAGCTGGGTATAAGCGCATCGGGTGCTGCGGAGGAAAGCTATCTGGAGGCAAGGGAGATATCCGTGCTCATAAATCTGCTCAGGTGCATAGATAACCCAACGCTGGATATTCCTATGGCGGCGGTGCTCATGTCACCCATGTTCATGTTTTCCGCTGAGGATATGGCAAATATCCGATCGCTGAGAAGCTCTTCCGTTTTTGCTGATATTACGGCGGTAAGCTCGGACAAGGGCACATCTGCGGCTCTGAAAAAGCAGTGCGATGAATTTCTCACCGTTTTCGGCACGCTGAGAGAATATGCCGCTGCCCACAGCGTTGAGGAGCTTATCGGATTTATCTACGACAAGACGGATTTTATGTCCGTCATAAGCATTTACAAGGACAGCCTTAAAAAGAAAGCCAATCTGCGGCTGCTGCCCGTTTATGCCGCAGACTATGACAAGAACGGCACAGGCGGTCTCAGCGGATTTGTCCGCAGGATAAACAATATGCTGGACAGCAGCAAGGATTTTGCGGCGGCATCTGCTGCCGTATCCTCCGAGGAAGCTGTCTCGGTAAAGACTATCCACAAGTCAAAGGGACTGGAATATCCGTTCATATTCCTCTGCCGCAGCTGGACAAAATTCAACCTTACTGACAAAAATCAGCGCATGGTGTTTGTATCCGATTACGGCACTGCTTTCAAGATAAGCGACCCGTCACGTCTCACGGCGTATGAGTCATTTCCAAGGCGTGCGCTAAGCCTTATCATGGAGAAAAATCAGCGTGATGAGGAAATGATGCTCCTTTACGTTGCCCTCACAAGAGCGAAAAACAAGCTGTTCATAACAAGACGTACCGATGAAAAATCCGCAAAGCACCGTGAGGAGATAATGGGCTTGCTGGAAAGCGGAAAGATGCGTCAGGAGGAAGCTGTCAGCGCAGGAATTTCCATGGCGGACTGGCTCGATGCAGCCATAGGGCTTTTCAAAAAGCATGACGATGTGTATTCTCTTGGAAGCTGTGACATGGTAATGACCGGGGCAGAGCTTTCCGAGGCGGAAGCGGCAGAGGAAAGCGAGACAAAGCAGGCGGAATATTCCCCCGAGCGTGCTGAGCTTTTCCGCAGCCTTATGTCCCATGAATATGACCTTACCCTCGCAAACACCGCTTCAAAGATAACCGTCAGCGAGATCGCCGAAAAGCATCTTATTCCCCCGAAAGCAATTTTCACCAAGGACAAAAGCAGACCTCAGGGAATATCCGCAGCTGCCGCAGGAACTGCCGTTCATGCGTTCATGCAGTATGCAGACCTTAAAAAGCTGTACGCCGAGAAAGCTTCTCCCGACAATGCCATTGCCAAGGAAGCCCAACGGCTCTGCTCACTGGGACTGCTGACAAAGATCCAGGCGGAATGTGCCGACAGCAGCATGATAAGCGGCTTTTTGAACAGCGGGCTTTGCGGAAGAATGATAAATGCCGATGAAATATACAGAGAAAAGAAATTTCTGGTTAAAATTTCCGACTTAAACCTTGACGATAGTGATTTAATGGTTTATAATAGTACCGAGGGAATGCTTCAGGGCGTTGCAGACTGTGTGTTCAGAGAAGGCGGAAAATACGTGCTTCTGGACTACAAGACCGACCGCCGAGTTACCGAGGATATACTCCGTGAAAGGTATTCCCGCCAGCTTTCGCTTTATGCCCGTGCTCTTTCGATGATATTCGGGGAAAAGATAAGCGAGGGCTGCCTATATTCGTTTTCACTTGGCAAGGCCATTGGCATTGAATTAAAATAAAAAGGACTGATTTTAATGGAACAGACACCTAACCGCCGCAAGCCCGCTCCTAAGCCCAACAACGCACTGGGTTCACTGCTGGGATCAGTAGTGCTGGGCGTGTGCATCATCATCGCAGGCTCAACGGTAGCAGGCTCCGTAAAGAAGCTTACCGCAGCTGTGGAGGCTCAGACCTTTGCATCAAGCTATGCTTCTCCCTCCAACCTTACCGTAAGCAGCACTGCGGACAAGAAGTATCTCACCGAGACCGAGGCTGCGGCTTACCTCAATATGCCTGTTGAGGAGATAAAGGCTGCCATCACAAAGGGAGAGATCGAGCAGTACGTAAAGACATCGAGCGGCTACACTATTTCCGTAGATCAGCTGGATAAATTCTTCGGTCAGAAGGCTTATGATACCATGACCAGCAACAATTCTTCCGCATCTGAGGAATAACACGGCGTACCCTTTACGGGAGGGACATATGGATAACAGCATCAAGGTAAAGATAAACTATCACCCTGTGAACTTTATGCAAATAGCTCTGTGGATAATGATCCTTTTTGCAGTTCCGTGTTTTTGGCTCGCATCATATTCAGATTCGTTTTCACTGCTCTTATTGGGTCTTGTTTCAGTGATACTTACGGCTGTAGTGGCAGGAGTTCTTTCAAGCGCAAAAGCTGTGGTGTATGCAAATGACGAAAAGCTGTGCCGGCGCTATTTGAATAAGGACAGCGTTATCATGCTTTCAGATGTCCTGGAGATAAGCTATTCCGTTTGTATCGAGCATCAAGGAAGATACGCCGAACAGAGGCTTTTGCTCACCATAAAAACAAATGACGGAACAGTACATCAGTTAAATGATTCTTTATCGGCAGAAAGCTTTGTCGCCGCACTTGATTCTGACGGCGAGACAAATATCCCGCTCATACAGCTTTACCGCTTCCTTGCGGAGCGTATGCCCGATAAAGCAAAGGGATATGTAAAGCAGGAGAAAAATGAGGCTGATATATAAGGGAACACTTTAAATATGACAATAAAAATAACACATCACCCGTTCAATTATGATTACGCCGCCATACCGATATCAATGGCTGTAGCTTTTATTGCTGTGCCTGCCTGTGCGGCATCGGGCAATATAACAGCATCGCGTATCGCAGCATTTGCAGCATTTATTGCGCCGACAGCAATATCAAGCGTGCTTATGCACTTCCCCAAAGCCACACTCAGCTGTAACGGTGAAAAGCTTGATTTTAACTATCTGTGGGTAAAAAATTCCATTGCTATCAGCGATATCAAAGCGGTGTGGTATTCATACGGCAGGGAAAATCAGCGGTATTCACATCTGGGCAAAATTATTCTCTGTGTAAAGACTTTCGACAACAGAGAGTATGATTTCAGTGATTACATAGACACTGAGGATATACTTTCAAAGCTTGACAATATCACAAACTGCAATGTTCCTCTGCTTAATATGTACAGATATCTGGCGGAAACTTGCCCCGAAAAGGCAAAGGGATACATCAGGAATGATAAATTTGAGGAGTGAACAGCATGGGCATCGTAAGCATTGTAACTTCTGTTATATGCAAATCGCTAAGGAATGCAAATAAAAACAAAGTATGCACCTGTCCCCGATGCAAACACGCAATAAAAAGATATCCTGAACATATCGAAGAAAGAAGTGTTGACTCTCCCCTGATGATACGCTGCCCGAGCTGCGGAAACATTGTCCACGATCCTCTTGCTGCGGAAATAGCGCTGCTGCCTCCCGAAAAAGCATTTATGGCAGCTGCAAACGGATATGCGGGGACATGGAAAGCAGAGCTTCAAAAAAACAAATATGCGCTGGGCCGTCTGAAAAAAAGCCTGGAACGGCTGAACACTGACGAGGAATATTTAAGGCAGATATTGTCACTTCAGGGAATGTCGCCCGACTGCTATTATGCGGTGTTCAACAGCGGCAGGCTCCGTTTCAATGCCCGAAGCGGCAATAAAGCCCCCAAAACTCTGACAGAGGAAGAGTATCTGCAAAGATTTTACAGATAAATGTAAGGGCTTTTACAACAGAGAAACACGCATAACACGTTTCGGACGGGGTATCCGCTAAGCGCTCAAAGCACTTTTCTTTTGTACAATATGTGCACAACAAGATTTAAAATTGCTTTCAAGTTGTCATATCATACAAACTTATGATATCGTATTGACAAAAGCACATGCGCATGATATAATACTTGAGTACGAAAAATAAAGCAGAGCTTCCGTTCTCACCGTACTGCAATGGCACGTTACGGTCAATAATTACGAATTTATTCCGCAGGCGTATGATATGTGTGCGGAGTGGTTTTGAGATTATCGGCGGAGCTTATGCTCTGCCGTTTTTTATTTCACATTCATTTATAGTTTAATTTGATATTTTGGGGGTGCTCGCCATAGCTAACAAGGATAGCAAGGAGCTTCAAATCAATGAAGAAATCCGTGACAAGGAAATCAGAGTAATCGGTGCCGACGGAAGTCAGCTCGGTCTTATGTCCGCAAGGGACGCTCAGAAGCTTGCGGCAGAAAAGGATCTGGATCTGGTAAAAATTGCGCCTCAGGCTGTTCCGCCTGTATGCAAGATCATGGATTACGGCAAATATTGCTTTGAACAGGCTAAGCGTGAAAAGGAAGCAAGAAAAAATCAGAAGGTCGTTGATATCAAGGAGATCAGAATGTTCTCCACCATTGATACCCATGACTTTGATACAAAAACCGCTCAGGCAGTCAAGTTCCTGAAGGGCGGAGATAAGATCAAGGTTTCCGTTCGCTTCCGCAAGCGTGCCATTGCACATCCTCAGCTTGGCGAAGAGCTTCTTGACAAGTTCAAGGAAGCTTGTGCCGAGGCAGGCACCGTTGAGAAGCCGCCTAAAATGGAGGGAAGAGCGCTGGTTATGTTCGTTTCCCCCAAGGCTTCCAAGTAACCGCTGTTCAAATCATACTGTAAAAATAAAAGGGAGGATATTTCCATGCCAAAGCAGAAGACTCATTCCGGCGCTAAGAAGCGTTTCAAGCTCACCAAGAACGGTCTTGTTAAGTATCAGAAGACCAACAAGAGACACAGACTTACTCAGAAGGACCACAAGCGCAAGAGAATTGCCCGTAACATGGGCGTTGCAGGTTCCGCAAACGCAGCTACTCTCAGAGAGCTTATGCCTTACAAATAATAGGCGGCACCGGCGTTATATTTCAGAAGATTCAATAATACATTTGGAGGTATAATAATATGGCTCGTGTTAAGGGAGCAATGGCTACTCGCAAGAGAAGAAATAAAACATTAAAGCTTGCCAAGGGTTACTGGGGCGCAAAGAGCAAGCATTTCAAGATGGCTAAGGAAGCCGTAATGAAGTCCGGCAATTACGCTTACATCGGCAGACGCCTCAAGAAGCGTGATTTCAGACAGCTCTGGATCACCAGAATTTCCGCTGCTTGCAAGATGAACGGCATGAACTATTCTACATTCATGAACGGTCTCAAGAAGGCTGGCATCACTCTCAACAGAAAGATGCTTTCCGAAATCGCTATCAACGACGCAGCAGGTTTCACAGCACTTACTGAAAAGGCTAAGGCTGCTCTTTAATTTTCGTAAACAGGCTGTATCACAAAGGCGTATGTCTATGTGATACAGCTTTTTGTTTAAAATAGAGGTATTTATGACTGACTTTACTTTTATATCCTCGGCAGACAATGAGAAGATAAAGCTTTACAAAAGGCTCAGCTCCGATAAAAAGCTCCGCAGGAAAGAGCAGCTTTTTACCGTTGAGGGCGCACGTCTCACCGCCGACGCAGCCGCAGAAGCTATAGAGCTTCACTGTGTTTTCTTTACCGAAAACGCCCTGAAAAAATACAGTGAAGCTCTGGAGCTTCTTTTTTCAAAGTATAATAAAAAAACGTTTTCGATGATATCGGACGAGCTGGCGGCATCGCTTTCGGATACGCAGATGTCTCAGGGAATATTTGCCATATGCAGAATGCCCAAGTCCGACAATGCAGCTCAGTATGCAGAAATGAAGTCAGGCAGAAAATATATCATTCTGGATAATATCCAGGACCCCGGAAATATGGGAACTATGCTAAGGACTGCCGATGCCTGCGGAATTGACGCAATAATCACCTGCAACTGCTGCGATGTTTATAATCCCAAGACTGTCCGCTCGGCTATGGGCAGCCTTATGCGTGTGAATATCATTGACGATGATATTGGCAATGCAGTGCTGAACCTTAAAAATGCGGGTATTGCAGTTTATGCGGCTGTTATCGACAGCAGCGCCGTTTCTCTCACAGAATGCGATTTTTCAAAGGGCGGCGCAGTTATGATAGGAAACGAGGGCAACGGTCTCCCCCGTGAACACTCGGCACTGGCAGATGTACCTCTTACAATAAAAATGCACGGCACCATAAATTCCCTTAACGCCGCCATGGCTGCGGGAATAATCATGTGGGAGCTGTCAAAGGCGTAAGCTGAAAAGGAGTCAGGATATGAACGCTTCCGATACCGCTTATTACAGCAGGCTTTACAGAATATGGTCAGTGGCTGCTTTCGGTGCAGGCTCACGGCTGCTTGCGGAGCTTTCCGAGCGCTTTGACAGCGGCGAAGAGCTTTACTGCGCATTCAAAGACGGCGCAAAGGGACTTCCTAATGAAGCTGTGAGGGCTGCAAACGACGTTACCCTTTCCGCTGCGGAAAAAATAATGGAATTCTGCTCCAAGAAAAATATTCGGATAGTCACAAGAGACGAGGAGCTTTATCCCGACAGGCTGCGGCACATTTATGCTCCCCCTGCCGTTCTTTTTTACAGGGGCGATATCTCGGGGATAGACGACAGGCTGAGCATAGGAATAGTCGGAGCAAGAAAGGCTTCCGAATACAGCCTTAAGGTTGCGGCGGGCATTGCCCGAGTTCTTGGCAGGCAGGGCTTTGATATTATAAGCGGATTTGCCGAGGGCATCGACATCTGCGCTCATACCCATGCCATCGAAAGCGGCGCAAAGACCTATGCCGTGCTGGGTGCGGGAATAGATTACGATTATCCCAAGCCAAACTCCAAGTACCGTGACGCTGTTATTGAAAACGGAGCGCTCATCACCGAATGTGTTCCCGGAACATTTCCCGCACAGCCGAATTTCATTAAAAGAAACCGAATACTTGCGGGGCTGTCCATGTCGGTGGCGGTCATTGAAGCAGGAGAAAGAAGCGGCTCGCTGAACTCCGCCTCACACGCCACATCTCAGGGAAAAACGGTGTTTGCCGTTCCGCCCTGCGACATATTTGACCAGAGGTACAAGGGAAACACGGAGCTTATCCGTGAGGGCGCTGTTCCGCTTATGGGTGCCAGGGACATTTTCAGCGAATACTGTATGAATATACCGCATACAATAGTCGAAAATGAACGCATCTTCGAGAAGATAGAAGCTCTCAACCGTTTCTGCGATGACGCTTTTGAGGCGGCAAGCAGGCAGCAGGAAAATGATAAAAAGGATAAGAAGCCTGCAAAGTCCAAGCCCGAAATGCCTGCGGAAGCTGAGCCTGAGGATAATCCCAAATCGCTTTCCGAAGAGGAAATAGAAGCGGCAGGCGGTGATGATATCCAAAGAAAAATACTTACGGCAATAAACGCTGCACCCATGCGTGCGGACGATATTGCACGGGAGATATCCGAAAATATCGACGACATTCTTACAGCTCTTACAGAGCTTGAAATAATGGGAACGGTAACTGCCGAGGGCGGCGTTTACCGCATCTCATAAAAAGTGTGGAAAGATTCTGAGAAAGGAATGATTGAACATATGTCCAATCTTGTAATAGTTGAGTCGCCTGCAAAGGCAAAGACAATAAAGAAATATCTGGGTCCCAATTACGAGGTAATGGCTTCCATGGGTCATGTCCGTGACCTGCCGAAATCCAAGCTCAGCGTTGATGTTGACAACGGCTTCAAACCCGTTTATGTGCCCATGAAGGACAAGGAAGAAGTAATATCCTCGCTGAAAAAAGAAGCCTCCCACTCCGACACCGTTTATCTCGCAACGGACCCTGACCGTGAGGGAGAAGCGATTTCATGGCATCTGGCGCAGCTGCTGGATATTCCCCTTAACGCTCCCGTGAGAGTTACATTCAACGAGATAACAAAATCAGGCGTTGAGTACGGTATGGAGCACCCCCGCTCCATCGACCTTGATCTGGTGAATGCTCAGCAGGCAAGGCGTATCCTTGACAGAATAGTTGGTTACAAGCTGTCTCCGTTCCTTTGGAAGAAAGTCCGCAGAGGTCTTTCCGCAGGACGTGTGCAGTCTGTAGCCGTTAAGATGATAGTTGACCGTGAAAAGGAAATAAATGCTTTCAAGCCCGAGGAATACTGGTCAATAGAAGCGAAGATGACAGCCCCTTCCTCCAAAAAGCAGTTTGACGCTGTTTTCACAGGGATTGACGGAAACAAGACCGAACTTCACTCCAAGGAAGAGACCGACAAGGTACTTGAAAAAATAAACGGCGCTGAGTTCAAGGTAACAGGCGTAAAGAAATCTGTAAGAAGAAAGTCCCCTGCCGCACCCTTTACCACATCTACAATGCAGCAGGAAGCTTCAAAGAAGCTTGGCTTCCAGACTTCAAAGACAATGAGAGCCGCTCAGCAGCTTTATGAAGGCGTTGAGATCGAGGGCATGGGCGCTGTGGGTCTTATCACCTACATGAGAACAGACAGCCTGAGAATTTCCGACGAGGCAAGGGCTGCGGCTTACAAATACATTGAGGGAGCATACGGCAAAAATTATCTGCCTGCGTCTCCTAAGATATACAAGTCCAAGGCAGGCGCACAGGACGCTCACGAAGCTATACGTCCCTCTACCCCCGAGATTACTCCAGAAAGAGTCAAGGACAGCCTTACTGCCGAGCAGTACAAGCTTTACAAGCTCATATGGGAAAGATTTATCGCAAGCCAGATGGCAAACGCTCTGCTGGATACCGTTTCCGTTGATATAGACGCAAACGGCTGCGGCTTCAAGGCAACAGGCTTTTCCGTCAAGTTCGACGGCTTCACCGTGCTGTATGAGGAGTCCAAGGACGATGAGGAAAACAAGGTGCTTCCCGTTATCAATGAGGGCGATGTGCTGAAGCTCAAAAACATTGAGGGCAAGCAGCACTTCACTCAGCCTCCCGCACGATACACCGAAGCATCATTCATCAAGGCGCTGGAAGAAAACGGCATAGGCAGACCTTCCACATATGCGCCTACCATTTCAACGATAATCAACCGCTTCTATGTTGAGCGTGACGGCAAGCAGCTGAAGCCCACAGGTCTGGGCGAAGTCACCACAGACCTGCTGAAAGACCATTTCAAGCAGATCGTCGATACCAAGTTCACTGCCTCCATGGAAAGCAGCCTTGATAAGGTCGAGCTGGGCGAAAAGGACTGGGTTGAAACTCTGGAGGACTTCTACAAGGATTTTGACGCTACCCTGAAAAAGGCTGAGGTGGCTATGGACGGCAAGCGTGTCAAAGTCCCCGATGAGGAGACCGACGAGGTGTGCGATGTTTGCGGAAAGCCCATGGTAATAAAGATAGGCAGATTCGGAAGATTCCTTGCCTGCTCAGGCTTCCCCGAGTGCACAAACACAAAGAAGATAATCAAGCCCACAGGCGGCGTTTGCCCCAAGTGCGGCAAAAAGGTGCTCCAGAAAAAGTCCAAGAAGGGCAAGAAATATTTTGGCTGCGAGGACAATCCCACCTGCGATTTTATGACATGGGATACTCCCGTTTCGGACAAGTGCCCCAAGTGCAACGACGGCACTACTCTTTTCAAAAAGGGCGGAAAGCTGTTCTGCCTGAAAGAGGGCTGCGGCTATGAAACTGTTATCAAAAAGGAAAAATAATCTTTATGAATAATAAGCTTACTGTTATCGGCGCCGGCTTTGCAGGGTGCGAGGCGGCATGGGCAGCGGCTGAACGGGGTGTAAAGGTGGAGCTTTACGAGATGAAGCCCAAGAAGTTCTCCCCTGCTCACAAATATAACGGCTTTGCGGAGCTTGTCTGCTCCAATTCGCTGAAAGCCTCCCGTGTAAATTCTGCGGCGGGGCTGCTGAAGGAAGAGATGCGCAGGCTGGGTTCGCTGACAGTTCCCTGTGCGGAAGAAACAGCCGTTCCCGCAGGCGGTGCACTGGCGGTGGACAGAGAAAAATTTTCCGACCTTGTTACCGAAAAGGTTCGCTCTCACCCCAACATCACTGTTATAAACGAAGAGATAGAAGCTGTTCCCACAGAGGGATATGCGGTGATTGCCAGCGGCCCTCTTACAGCGGGAAAACTGGCGCAGAGCATATCAGAGCTGTGCGGCGGATATCTCAGCTTCTTTGATGCGGCAGCTCCGATAGTTACCGCCGAATCCATCGACATGACCAAGGCATTCTCCGCCGCAAGATACGGCAGAGGGGGCGACGATTACATCAACTGCCCCTTTGACAAGGAAGAATACCTGAGATTTTACAACGAGCTGATAAATGCTGAGTCAGCTCCCGTTCATGACTTTGACCGTCCCGAAAATTCAAAGGATGACTTCACCGTTTACGAGGGCTGTATGCCTGTTGAAGTGCTGGCAAAGCGTGGCGAGGACGCTGTTCGCTATGGTGCAATGAAGCCTGTGGGGCTTACCGACCCACGTTCGGGAAAGCGCCCATATGCGGTAGTTCAGCTGAGGCGTGAGAATGAAAGCGGCACTATGTACAATCTGGTGGGCTTTCAGACAAACCTGAAATTTCCCGAGCAGAAAAGAGTTTTCTCTCTTATACCCGGGCTTGAAAATGCGGAATTTGTCCGCTACGGCGTAATGCACCGCAACTCGTTCATCAACTCCCCAAAGCTCCTGAACGCCGACTTTTCCATGAGGAGCCGCCCCGAAATATTCTTCGGCGGTCAGATAACAGGCGTTGAGGGCTATATGGAGTCCGCCGCATCCGGCATCATTGCGGGAATAAATGCGGTAAGGAAAATGAACGGTCAGTCTCCTCTCATACTCCCGAGAGAGACAATGATAGGCGGTCTTAGCGCATATATCTCCGACAAGACTGTGACGAATTTTCAGCCCATGGGCGCAAATATGGGAGTACTTCCCGATATCGGCGTGCGCATAAAGGACAAGCAGGCAAGATATCAGGCTGTTGCCGACAGGGCGCTGGAGGCTTTTGACAACTACATCTCAGAAAATAAGGACTGATACGCAATGACCCATATGGTGATAAGGTGTGAGACTTCAAAAAAGGACAAAAACGCTCTTACTCTGAGCACCATGCTCAGAAGCCCGTTTTTGTTCATATGCTGCGTGTTCCTTATATTTTTCCTTGCAGTTCTGCCTGTGATGCAGCTTGTAGCATTTGCGGCAAGAGGGGCAATAAGCCCTGTTCTGCTGCTGTATGTTATTGCGCTTGCGGCAATGCTTTTTGTCACAATAAAGCAGGACGGCGCAGATTTTGCGGGAGTTGCGGAATACACCTTTTCCGATAATAATTTCACCGTTAAAAACGAACAGGGAACCTGCACGACGGAATATTCGGCAATATATGCGGTAAGGGAAAATAAGAAATATTTCTATCTTATGCCAAGCAAATATGCGGCATATATCCTGCCAAAGGAATATCTTACCGCTGATGAGGGCAGCAGGCTCAGAGATATCTTTTCATCAAAGCTCAAAGGCAGAAAGAGCGATGACTGTTTTCAGGGAAAAAGTGCCGATGGCATAATATCATTCGGTAAAGCCGAAAGTGAAGTATCATTCAATATTTCGGACAAGTTCCCGTCGGAAGCGGCGAGAGCAACCCTGCTCAATATTCCCACAGCAGTGAAAATATTCTACACATTCATGCTTACAGTGCTTATACTTTGGAAGCTGTCCATTGTGTTTGCCATAGCAGTGTCGCTTCTCTGTCTGGGAATTGCGCTGATATCCAATCTGTGCAAAACGGCTGCCAATATAAAAAACAGGATAACTGACAGCACCGCCACATACAGATTTTCCGGCATCGGCTTTGAATGTATCATCGGCGAAAATGCGTCGGAGGTTTTATATTCTGATATAAAGGATATAAAAAAGCAAGGCTCCGCTGCGATCATCACAAGAAAAAGCGGCAGGAAAATTATTCTGCCCGCCACAGACGAAATTTACAGCAGGATAAAAAAGACGGAGGGGTAATATGAGAGAACCTGTTTTCAGCGGTTCTTCGGAGATAAGCAAAAACGACCTTAAAGAATGTGCCGTGCTTACCGCTTTCGGAAACGTCACGGGAACGATAATAAAGCTTGTCACCGGCTTTATGCTGGCGCTTGCTGTGCTGTTTCTCATAGCTTTTATGCTCCCCAATGTCAGCCGTGAAAACTCTGCCGCATATATGAGAATTGCCGTTATGTGTCTTATCCCTGTTGTTTTCACGGCAGTTTTCAAGCACAAGATAATAAGCGGCAAGGTGAATGCTCCCATAAATCAAAATGTCCATGCGCAGGTCAGGCTTTATGAGGACAGCCTGGAATATTCCACAGAATATGTTGCCCTCAGCGCAAAGTATTCCGATGTGAAAAAGCTCCACATGGGCAAATATTCAATGGTGCTGGAGCTAAACGGAGCGGACAGCATAATGATACCTCTGCGGTGCTTCGGGTGGAATAATTACAAGGCCGCCTGCGAATTTCTACGCAAAAAGCTGCGTGAACAGGGGGTATGACATATGAACACTGTGAATGATATGGGCACTCCCCTTTTCTGCACCGAGGACAGGCAGTGCATGGGAAACAGAAATTCCCTGAAAAAGAGCCTTGTCTTTGTTGGGATAATATATCTTGTCTGCGCTGCGGTCATAGCTTTGTCCGCCGTAAAAAGCGGCAATGATCCCATATCGGGCGTGATTATCCTCACCGCTTTTACGGGCATTATGACTGCCGACATGATATTCAAAGCAAAGCAGTCCACCGACCGCAACTACAATGTGTTCTATTTCTATGACAGCTGCTACATAAACATCGACAGGCTGTCAAGGACTGCGGTGCCTTATGATCTTATCATAAAAGCCGCAGAAACAAAGGACGCTTTTGTTATATACATTGAACCCATGCGCAAGCACATTATACTTAAAGAGACTGTTTCTAAGGAGGCTGCCGATGGACTCAGCCGCTTCCTCAGTTCAAAAATAAAAAAGTACAAACGCATATGAAAGGAAATGATAGTATGAATATAATCGTTGACGCATTCGGCGGAGACAACGCACCTTTAGCTGTTATTGAGGGCGCTGCAAGGGCTGTGGCAGAGCTTGGTGTTGAGGTAACTCTTACAGGAAATGAGAAGATAATCAGGGAAACTGCCGAGAAAAACAACCTGAGCCTTGACAAGATATCCATTATACATACCGAGTCTGTTATTGATATCCACGAAGAGCCTACCGAAATAATCAAGAGCAGAAAGGACTGCTCCATGGCTGTGGGCTTACAGGCTCTGGCTGACGGCAAGGGCGACGCTTTTGTTTCCGCAGGAAGCACAGGTGCGCTGGTGGTCGGCTCCACATTTATCGCAAAGAGACTTAAAGGAATAAAGCGCCCAGCTCTTGCGCCTATCCTCCCCACCGCAAACGGCCATCTTATTCTGATGGACGGCGGAGCTAACGTTGACTGCCGCCCCGAAATGCTTATGCAGTTCGGTATCATGGGCAGCTGCTACATGGAAAAGGTAATGGGTGTAAAGTCCCCCAAGGTAGGTCTGCTGAACGTCGGCGCAGAGGACACTAAGGGCCGTGAGCTTGACAAGGAAGCTTACAAGCTCCTTAAAGATGCTCCCGTTAACTTCTACGGCAACCTTGAAGCAAGAGAGATGCCCAAGGGTGTTTGTCAGGTTGCTGTATCCGATGGATTTACAGGAAATATCGCACTGAAGCTTTACGAGGGCATGGGCTCATTCTTTGCAGGCGAGCTTAAAGGAATGCTCACCGACGGTCTCAGCGGAAAACTGGCGGCTCTGCTCATAATGAAAAAGGTAAAGGCTTTCAAGAAGAAGCTGGACTACACCGAGGTAGGCGGCGGCGTTCTCATGGGCGTTTCAAAGCCTGTTATCAAGGCACACGGAAGCTCCAACGGAAAGGCATTTTACAACGCTATCCGTCAGGCTAAGAAGTGCGTTGACGGAAAGGTCATCGAAGAAATTTCCCGTTCTCTTGAAGCTGTAAAGAAGCAGGACGCAGAGGCGTAAAAGGAGAAGCATATGACCGAAAAGGGAAAAATGCTGGCAGGAAAGCTCTATGACCCATCGGACAAGGAGCTTTCCGACCTGAGAATAAAGGCTCACAAGCTGAGCAAAATGTTTAATGACACCTTTGAGGACGAGAAAGAAAAGCGTGCCGAGATAATCAGAGAGCTTGTACCCGATATGGACGAAAACGGCGGCTTTACGACCTTGAATACGGCAAGCCCATAACTATAGGAAACAACTGCCGGATAGCCGCAAATGTTACCATTACAGGCGGAATTACCATCGGAAACGGCTGTGTTATCGGCGCAGGCAGCGTGGTAACAAGGGATATCCCCGACAACTGCCTTGCGGCGGGAAATCCATGCCGTGTGATACGTGAGATAACCGACAGGGACGATATCATTCTTAAAAAGGAACTTCTGTAAGGAAGAAAGGAGGCACACGCAGTTACTGCGTGGCATGATATGAGTACAGTTAACAAGACAGACATTGACGAAAGGCTGAAAAGCTTCGAGGAAGAGATAGGCTACACCTTCAAAAACAAGGATCTGCTTTACGAGGCGCTTTCCCACTCCTCCTACGCCAATGAATATAAGAAGGGCAGGCACTCCAACGAAAGACTGGAATTTCTGGGCGACAGCGTGCTTTCCATCGTAATATCCGAGCATCTGTTCAATCACTTCAAGCATCTGCCCGAGGGCGACCTTACAAAGATAAGAGCGTCACTGGTATGCGAAAAGGCTCTGTATGAATTTTCCAAGCAGATATCTCTGGGTCAGTACATTCTTCTTGGCAGAGGCGAGGAAAACACAGGCGGAAGAACACGCCCCTCTATCGTATCCGACGCATTTGAGGCTGTTATCGCAGCGGTGTTCCTTGACGGCGGAATGGAAGCCGCAAGAGAATATGTGCTGGGCTTTATCCCAAAGGACCTTGACAAGAGCACCGCAAACAATCTTCAGGATTACAAGACCATTCTTCAGGAGATAATCCAGAGAAATCCCGAGGAAAAGGTGGAGTACGTTCTCAAGGGTCAGACAGGCCCCGACCACGACAGGCACTTCATCGTTGAGGTCTGCCTTAACTCCAACGTTATCGGCCACGGTGAGGGTCACAGCAAAAAGCAGGCTGAACAGCAGGCTGCAAAGGAAGCGCTCCGTCTTATGGGCGAGGTAAAGTAATGTCCCACGCAAATATCTCAGTGTTTATCCCTCACATGGGCTGCCCCAATGCCTGCTCCTTCTGCAATCAGCGCACCATAAGCAGCACGGCTCACGCCCCCTCACCCGATGAGGCTGAGGATATCATCAGAGGGGCATATGAATATATGTCTCCCGAAAAGAGGAGAAACACCGAAATCGCCTTTTTCGGCGGCAGCTTTACTGCCATTGACAGGGAGTACATGATATCCCTGCTTGAAGTGGCGGACAGATACATCACCTGCGAAAACGGTTTTTGCGGTATAAGAATTTCCACTCGTCCCGACTGCATTGACGAGGAAATTCTTATGCTGCTGAAAAAATATCACGTCACCGCCATCGAGCTGGGCGCACAGTCCATGAATGACCGTGTGCTGGAAATGAATATGCGTGGCCACACCTCCGAGGACGTCCGCCGCTCCGCCGCAATGATAAAGTTATACGGCTTTGAACTTGGTCTCCAGATGATGGTGGGGCTTTACGGTTCATCTCCCGATGACGAGCTTTACACAATGAACGAGATCGTCAGATGCGCTCCCGCAACGGCAAGGATATATCCCGTGGCGGTACTTGAGAGAACAAAGCTTGCGGAGCTTTACAAAGAGGGAAAATATAAGCTTTACCCCTTTGATGAGTGTGTAAAGCTGTGCGCAGAGATATACAGCACCTTTGTCAAAAACAATATCCGTGTGATACGCATGGGGCTTCACGCTGAGGACGGCGTGGAGCAGAACGCTGTGGCAGGCTTTTATCACCCTGCCTTCGGCGAGATAGTACGAACGGAAATAATAAGAAAAATAATCGAAGAAAATCTCACGGAGTGCGAAAACCTCTGCGAGGCTCCCCCACGGCTCACAAGCAGTCTGTCGGGATATAAAAGATCAAACAGGATATATTTTGCGGACAGAAACGTTAAATTTCTCACAAACAAAGAGCTGCCCGAAAACGTGATTTCGGTAAACGGCAGAATATTCAAACTATATTAAGGCGGATATCAGATATATGTACTTAAAATCACTGGAACTGCAGGGCTTCAAGTCCTTCCCCGACAAGGTGAAGCTTGATTTCGGCAAGGGCATAACCGCCGTTGTCGGCCCCAACGGAAGCGGAAAATCAAATATTGGCGACGCCGTAAGGTGGGTGCTGGGCGAACAGTCCTCCAAAACTCTCAGAGGAGCGAAAATGGAGGACGTTATTTTTGCGGGCACTCAGCTGAGAAAGCCTGTGGGCTTTGCAAGCGTTACGCTGAACATTGTAAATGATAAAGGGCTGCTGAACATTGACGCTCCCGAGGTATCCGTTACCCGTAAGCTTTACCGCAGCGGCGAGAGCGAATACATAATAAATGGCTCACAGGTGCGCCTGAAAGACGTTACCGAGCTTTTCATGGACACGGGTCTGGGCAAGGACGGCTACTCCATTATCGGACAGGGCAGAGTTGCGGAGATAGTTTCATCAAAATCCAATGAGCGCCGTGACATTTTTGAGGAAGCCGCAGGCATTTCCAAATTCCGCTACAAAAAGGCGGAAGCGCAGCGCAGGCTCACTCAGGCAGAGGACAATATCCTGCGCCTGACGGACATAATCTCCGAGCTGGAAAGCCGTGTTGAACCGCTGAGAAAGCAGTCGGAAAAGGCTGCGCAGTTCATAGAGCTTTCGGACGAAAAGAAATCGCTGGAAATAACTGTTTGGATGCACGAGCTTGATGAGCTGAGGACACGCCTTAACGAGCTGGGCGAAAAGGTGCTCATCAACGCTACCGAATACAACAACACCGAAACGGATATCGACCGCCTTGAAGAAGAATACCGCATTGTTTACAAGGACATTGCGGCGGGAAATATCCGCATAGAGAACCTCAACAACGCTGTTCTTGAAGAGGAGCGCTCCAACACGGCTATCCATTCTGACATCGCCGTTTTCAAAAACGATATCGAGCACTGCAGAAAGGCTATCGAGGATCTGGAAAAGCAGATGGAAAGCGCCAAGCTCTCCGACAGCGAGAACCGCCGCCTTACAGAGGAAAAGCTGGAAGAGATAAAGCGCATCGAGGCGGATATCCTCACCACTGACAGGGAATATTCCGATGCGGAGCGTGAATTTGCCGAAGCTGTGGGACAGCAGGACGGCTTTGAAAAGGAGTTCTCGGGTCACAGCGAGCAGCTCAACAAAATGTATATCCGTCAGTCGGAGCTGAACATCACCGTAAACACCTCCGACAATATGATAAAAGAAGCCGAGGAACAGAAGCAGGCTGCCGAAAAGCAGCTTGAAACCATAGTTTCGGGTGCGCAGAACCTTGACAGCGAGCGCAAAGAGGTAACAGACGGTCTTGCGCTGCTGGCTGAAAAGCGTGACGAGCAGACAAACCGCATAAGCGGTCTAAACAGGCTTTATGCCTCAAAAACAGAAAAGCTGAAAGCTGCCGAAAAGGAGCAGAACGACCTTACCATGTCAGTCAGGGAAAAGGAACAGAAAATGCGGCTGCTCCGTGACCTTGAAAACAGCATGGAGGGCTTCGGTCATGCGGTAAAGCAGGTACTGAGCGCAGGCAAAAACGGCCGCATACGTGGAATAATCGGCTCGGTGGCGCAGATAATCAGCGTGCCGTCGGAATACAGCCTTGCGGTGGAAACAGCTCTGGGCGGTGCTTTGCAGAACATCGTCACCGAAAATGAGGATGCTGCGAAGCGTGGTATCGGTCTGCTTAAAGAAACCAAGGGCGGTCGTGCCACATTCCTGCCTATTACCTCGGTAAAGGGAAACAGGCTCAACGAAAGCGGTCTTGACGGCTGTGTGGGCTTTGTGGCTCTGGGCTGCGATATCGTTACATATGACCTGAAATTTACGGGCATAGTCAATTCTTTGCTGGGCAGGACCGTCATTGCGGAGGATATCGACTGCGCAGGAAATATCGCCAAGAAATACGGCTACCGTTTCAGGATAGTTACGCTTGACGGTCAGGTGGTAAATGCAGGCGGTTCATTTACGGGAGGTTCCGCAAACCGCTCCGCAGGCATTCTCACACGTAAGAACGAGATTGAAAAGCTGAACGGCGAAGTTACCGATCTGACAGGCAAGCTTGATGAGCTGAAAAGCCGCACTGCCTCTCTAAGGGCTGAGACGGACAAGATGCGAATTGACATAGAAGCGGCAAATGACGATCTGCGTGCAATGGATCAGGATAAGATTCGCTTTGAGTCTGAGCTTAAACGAATCGAACAGGTTGCGGAGCAAAGCGTGAACAGCAGGAAAAATGCCGAGGAGACCATTGCCCGCTTTGAAAAGCGTCTGAGCGATATAAGAGCCGCTGCCGAAAAGGCAGGAGCGGAGCTTGCAAGGCTCTGCCAAGAAATATCCGCCGCAGAGGAAAAGTCGGGCGAGGACAAGAGGATAATGGACGAGCTGAAAAGCCGCCGTGACTCTCTTTCATCAAGAATGTCCGACATGAAGATAAAGAAAACGGCTCTGGAAAAGGATCTGGAGGCTGTTAAGGAAAGCATAAAGGCTCTGGAAGAGCAGAGCCGCTCCATCGGTGACAGCTCCGTCAAGTCCGCAATGGCTATCGAGGAGCAGAACCGCATTATCGCCGAAAAGAACGAGCTTATCGCAAAGCGTGAAAAGGCGCTGGAAAGCTCGGGCAGCAGGACAAAGGATATCCACAGGCAGATATCCCTTACACAGGCGGAGAACCTTGAAAAGGAACGGCAGTCTGTGGAGATACGCCAGAAGATAAAAACGCTCACCGATGACAAGGAAAAGCTGGGCGCTGAAAAGACCCGTCTGGAAGAGCGGAGGAAAACATCTCAGTCCGCTTACGACAAGATAGTTTCCGACATGGCGGAGCAGTACGAGCTTTATCCATCGGAAGCAGCGTCGCTCATTATCCCCGATGCAGACAAGGGCGAAATAACCGCACGCCTCAACACCATAAAGCAGAAGATAAGAAATCTGGGCACGGTAAATCTTTCAGCCATTGAAGAATACAAGGAAGTTTCCGAAAGATACGAGTTTATGTCGGGTCAGCTTTCCGACATAAACAGCTCCAAGCGTGAGCTGGAAAAGCTTATAGACGAGCTGACCGAGACTATGAAGACAAGATTTGCGGAAAGCTTCAAGGAGATAAACGCCAACTTCAAGCGCATATTCACCGAGCTTTTCGGCGGTGGCCGTGCGGAGCTGGTGCTCACCGACCCTGACGAAGTGCTTGAATCGGGAATCGAGATAAATGTTGCACCTCCCGGAAAGGTAATAAAAAATCTGTCGCTGCTTTCAGGCGGCGAGCAGGCTTTCGTGGCTATCGCAATTTACTTTGCAATACTTAAAATAAAGCCTGCGCCTTTCTGTATCCTTGACGAGATCGAGGCGGCGCTCGATGATGTGAACGTATCAAAGTACGCACATTATCTGCGCAATTTTACCGACACTACACAGTTCATCACCGTAACTCACCGTCGTGGCACCATGGAAGAGGCGGACGTTATGTACGGCGTTACCATGCAGGAAAAGGGCATTTCCCGACTGCTGAAAATGGAGCAGCCTCCTGCGGATATTGAAGCTGAATAAGGAAGCAAAGCCATTCAAATAGTTGACGGAAAGCCTTATATACAACAAATAAAGGAGCTTATTATCGAATACGCCAAATGGCTTGGACGTGACCTTAGCTTTCAGGATATTGACGATGAGCTGAAAGACCCCGCAAAAAAATACACCGCTCCCGAGGGAGAGCTTCTCGTGGCTGTGGAAGGCGAAGATGTCCTTGGAATGATAGCCTATCACAGACATTCCGACACACGCTGCGAAATGATGCGTCTGTATGTAAAGCCCTCATGCCGTGGCATGAAGCTTGGCGAAAAGCTTATTGAAGAGCTTATCGCTCACGCAAGGCAGGCGGGATATAAGGAAATGGTGCTTGACACCATCGTCCCCTTGCAGTCGGAGATACATATGTACAAAAAGCTGGGCTTTGCCGAGTGTAAGCCGTATTATCACAATCCCATGCCCGATGTGCTGTATTTTAGAAAAAAGCTGTAAAAATCCATACCAAACAGGAGGGTAAAAGCCAATGAAAATAAAGACTGTTGCCGTTTTAGGTGCAGGCGCTGTAGGCTCATATATCATATGGGGTCTGGCAGACCGCAAAGATGTCACAACAGGCGTTATCGCCGAAGGTGAGCGTGCAGAGCGCCTAAAAAAAGGCTGCACGATAAATCATGTGACCTATCACCCGCAGGTGTGGACTCCCAAGGAAGCTCACGGAGTTGACCTGCTCATAGTTTCGCTGAAATACGGTGCACTGCCCTCTGCCATGGAAAGTATCCGTGAAGCCGTTGGCGAAAATACTATAGTTATGAGCCTTATGAACGGCGTTGACAGCGAGGAATTTATCGAAAAGGAAACAGGCAGCAAAAATATTCTGTACTCGCTTATAAAGGTCGCCTCTCACCATGAAGCTGACGGCTGCTGCTTTGACCCTGAGACCACTATCGGCATAGTTTTCGGCGAAAAGGAAGCGCCTTTTGACAGCGAAAATGTACTTGCAGTGGAAGAGCTTTTCTCGGGTACGGATATCCGCTTCCGCCGCACCGAATATATCAGAGAGGAGATATGGAGCAAATTCAGGCTGAATGTATGCAACAATCTTCCTCAGGCGATACTTGGCGCAGGTGTGGGCTGCTATCGTGACAGCGTTCATATGCAGGCTATAAGCGACGGCCTAAGGCAGGAGCTGGAAGCCATTGCGGCGGCAAAGGGCATAGATATAAGCAAGGCAGACAAGTCATCAAGCCGTGGAAGCGCCGTTCCGCCCTCTGCACGATATTCCACATTGCAGGACCTTGATGCAAAGCGCCACACGGAGATAGATATGTTTTCGGGTACGCTTATGAAAATGGGCAGGGAGCTTGGTATCCCCACGCCTTACAACGAGTACACCTATCACATGATAAAGGCGCTGGAAGAAAAGAACGACGGACTTTTTGACTATTCTGGCAATGAACAGGCGACATATTCAAGATGATTTTTGCCCGATAAACTAACATTCTGAAAGGGTAGGTCATATTGAAGCTCAGATCAAAGCATTTAAGAAGCACAGTGGAAATGCTTTTATTATCCTGCGTTTTGTTTTCTGCTGTCGGCTGTACTTCCGATAACAAATCATCTGATAAAATTTCGGAAGATGATATTTCTGACACGGATTACTCCCTGCAATACGGATACATCGAGGATATCGGCGACGGCAGAGGCACTTCGCTGCGAGGCTCAGGACAACGGAAACATCAACTGGGATTATGACCATGCTTATTTCTGCGATTTTATCAGATCATCTCTGAACGCTCAGAGCATTTTTTCAGATGCGGATAAGGAAGAGATTTCCCTCATAATGAACTTTATAAAGGAATGCGGTCTGTATGCCCAAAGGTATAATAACAGCAAATGCACAGATGAAAATGTTGATATAGAAAAGCTTGCTTACACGGAGGATAATCTGTATGACATTATCTGCGACAAAATAGGCAGGCTGCAAAAGGAAAATTCCCGGCCAATACCCTATCTGGCAAATGACAGGATAAAAAGATAACAGACATTCCGGAGGTAACGATGAAATATTTCGGTGATGATCTTGGCGGACTTCACAAGGAAATGGGCAGCATCATACGGAAAAAGGGATGCTTTGAGGAAGCTCGCCTGATGTTTTTCAGGCTCCATTCACAGCTCCACAGCGGCAGTGTTTACGGCTTGGGCAAAACAGAATATGACCGCCTGCTTTCGGGGCTGAGTGATGATGACTTCCGCCTGCGCCCCAAAAAGGACGAGGACACTATCATCTGGAATCTGTGGCACATTGCCAGGATCGAGGACATCACCGCAGGCTTTCTGCTGTCGGGCGAGGGTCAGCTGTTCACTCCTGAAATAAAAGAGAAAATGCACTCCCCCGTTTCCGACACAGGCAACGCCATGACGGAAGATGAGGTCACTGCTTTCAGTCAGAGCATATCCGTTCCCCAGTTGCTGCGATACAGGGACGATGTGGGAAAACGCACCCGTGAGATAATATCACAGCTGTCTGAAAGCGACATGAAGCGGAAATTCACATCTGAACACAGGGAAAGGATACTTATGAGCGGCGCATTATATCTCACCACGAATCCGAATGGCTGGCGGACTTCTGGACACAAAAGGACGCAGCGGGTATAATCCTCATGCCCCTGACACGCCATCAGCTGCTTCATCTCAACCAGTGCGGCAAAATAAAGAGTGAGCTGACACATCAGTAAAAAAAATAATTGCCTGATAATACCTTTGTTAATAAAAAATTAACTAAAAGGAGCGGCTTTTTATTTATAATATAAGATAGGTATATATGCGTGCGCTGCTGCACTATCTCAAGGAGGCTGTCATATATGGGATTTTTCGATAAAATTGCCGAGGGCATCAAAAAGACCAGAGACTCGATGATGAGCAAGGTCAATTCCCTTATAAATTCGTTTACCAAGATAGATGAAGATTTTTTTGAAGAGCTTGAAGAAACTCTTATAATGTGCGATATCGGCGTGCAGACTTCTGTGGATATCTGTGCCGAGCTGAGAAAAAAGGTCAAGGAAAAGGGCATCACCGACCCTATGCTCATAAAAGACGAGCTGAAAGCCATCATCACCGAAATGCTTGGCGAGGACAAGAAGCTTGACCTTTCCACAAAGCCGTCTGTAGTGCTTGTTATCGGCGTAAACGGTGCGGGCAAGACCACCACCATAGGAAAGCTGGCGGCACAGCTCACAAATCAGGGCAAAAAGGTAATAGTTGCCGCCGCCGATACATTCAGAGCCGCTGCTATCGACCAGCTCCAGATATGGGTGGATCGTGCAGGTGCGGATATCGTAAAGCACAATGAGGGCAGCGACCCCGCTTCCGTTGTGTTTGATGCAATCACAGCCGCAAAGGCAAGAAATGCGGACGTTGTTATCTGCGACACCGCAGGCAGACTTCACAACAAAAAGAACCTTATGGACGAGCTGAAAAAGATAACCCGAATCTGCTCACAGCAGGCAGAGGGCTGCTCCATAGAGACCCTGCTGGTGCTTGACGCTACCACAGGTCAGAACGCCGTTAATCAGGCAAAGCTTTTCTCGGAAGTGGCTGACATTACGGGTATCGTACTTACAAAGCTGGACGGCACTGCAAAGGGCGGCATAATCATCACCATTCACCGTGAGCTTGGCATTCCCGTAAAGCTTGTGGGCGTGGGCGAGAAGATAGACGATCTTATGGAATTTTCCGCAAAGGATTATGCGGACGCTCTCTTTGCCACCGAGACAGACTTTGCAGGCAACTATGAACGTCTGACAGATGATGAAAACGAGGCTGAGGAAGATACCGCTGAGGAAGCACAGCCTGCCGAAGAAACCGAGGAAGAAACTCAGGAGGAAGAGGAAATCCCCGAAATCACCGAGGAAGTTCTCGATGAAGAGCCTGCTCCCATTGATATGCCTGAGGAAATAATGGACGAATCCCCCGTTGAGGAAATGCCCACAGAGGCTGCCGAGGAGAAAATTCCCATACCCGACACAGAAGAACAGCCTGCGGAGCCTGAAAAGAAGAGCCTTAAGGACGGCAAGTTCGGCTTCCTGTTCAAGGAAATTACCTTCGGCAAGAAGAAAAAAGACGATGAAGAAAAGTAAACGAGGTCATATATGAAACTGATATTAGCTTCAAACAACAAAAACAAGCTGAGAGAATTCCGTGAGATCCTGGAGCCTATGGGCTTTGATGTAATATCCCAGTCGGAAGCCGGCGCAAACATCGAGGTAGAGGAAACAGGAACTACCTTTGAGGAAAATGCTTATCTCAAAGCAAAGGCAATTTACGATATGTTCCACCTACCTGTCATTTCCGATGACAGCGGACTTGAAGTTGATGCCCTGAACGGCGCTCCCGGAATATACTCCGCCAGATATGCGGAGGAGGGCAAGCGCTGCGCAAGAGTTCTCTCCGAGCTTGAAAACGTCCCGGATGACAAGCGCACAGCACGATTCAGATGCTGCATCTGCTACATTGACGAAAACGGCAATAAGAATATCGTTTCAGGCGCCTGCGAGGGCAAGATAGGCTACGAAAAGCGTGGAACCAACGGCTTCGGTTATGACCCTATCTTCATGTTCGGCGACAGATCCTTTGCGGAGCTTTCTGCCGATGAAAAAAATCAGGTGAGCCACAGAAGCGACGCTCTCAGGAAATTCAGAGAGCTTATTGAAAAAAATTACCCTGCAAAGCAGTAAATCCCATATTCAGCAAAAGGAAGTGTTAACTTGGATTACAGCCAGGAAAATATAAGAAATTTCTGCATTATCGCCCACATCGACCACGGCAAGTCAACTCTTGCGGACCGTATCCTGGAGCTTACCTCCACTGTCGCAAAGCGTGACATGGAAGATCAGCTGCTTGATAACATGGATATCGAAAGAGAACGTGGAATAACCATAAAGGCCCGTGCCGTGCGGCTCATGTACAAGGCGGACGACGGAAAGGAATATGTTTTCAACCTTATCGACACCCCGGGTCACGTTGACTTCAACTATGAAGTTTCACGCTCGCTGGCAGCCTGCGAGGGCGCTGTGCTGGTAGTGGACGCATCTCAGGGTATCGAAGCCCAGACCCTTGCCAACACTTACCTTGCTATTGAGCATGATCTTGAAGTCGTTCCCGTTGTCAACAAAATAGACCTGCCCTCCGCAGAGCCTGAAAGGGTATGCGCCGAGGTGGAAAGCGTTATCGGCATTCCCGCAATGGACGCTCCCCGTATTTCCGCAAAAATGGGCACAAACGTCAAGGCAGTACTTGAAAAGATAGTCACCGACGTACCCTGTCCCAAGGGCGATGTGAACGCTCCCCTGAAAGCTCTTATTTTCGACAGCTATTACGATTCCTACAAGGGCGTTATAATTTACGTCCGTGTTATCGACGGCTCCGTAAAGATCGGTCAGACCATTCATCTTATGGCAACAGGCGCTGATTTCACCGTTGTAGAAACGGGCTACATGGGCGCTACCGACCTTGTTAATGCAGGAACTATAAAGGCAGGCGAGGTTGGCTACATTGCCGCTTCAATCAAATCTATCGGCGACACAAAGGTGGGCGACACCGTTACCGATGCGGCTGATCCCTGCGATGAAGCTCTCCCCGGCTACCGTGAGGTAAACCCCATGGTATATTCGGGTATATATCCTGCGGACGGCGCAAAGTACGGCGATCTCCGTGACGCACTGGAAAAGCTCCAGCTCAATGACGCTGCCCTTTCCTTTGAGCCTGAGACTTCTATCGCTCTGGGCTTCGGATTCCGCTGCGGCTTCCTTGGACTTCTCCATATGGAAATAATCCAGGAGCGCCTCGAACGTGAGTACAACCTTGACCTTATCACCACCGCCCCCTCCGTTATCTACAAGGTAAACCTTACAAACGGCGAGACGGTATATATCGACAACCCCTCAAACTATCCCGACAACTCAGTTATCGCCTCCGCCGAGGAGCCAATGGTAAAGGCATCTATCCTTTCCCCCTCCGACTATGTGGGCAACATTATGGAGCTTTGCCAGGACAGGCGTGGTATTTTCAAGGATATGAAATATCTGGACGAAACAAGAGTGGAGCTTCACTATGAGCTGCCCCTCAACGAGATAGTTTATGACTTCTTTGATGCCCTCAAATCTAAGACAAGGGGCTATGCTTCATTTGACTACGAATTTATGGGCTATGCTCCTTCCAAGCTTGTCAAGCTTGATGTGCTTCTCAACGGCGAGGTGGTGGATGCACTTTCGTTCATTATCCACGTTGACAAGGCATATGCACGAGGCAGACGAATTGCTGAAAAGCTCAAAGACAATATCCCCCGCCAGATGTTTGAAGTTCCCATTCAGGCGGCTATCGGCGGCAAGGTCATTGCAAGAGAGACCGTAAAGGCAATGCGCAAGGACGTGCTTGCAAAGTGCTACGGCGGCGATATCACCCGAAAGAAAAAGCTGCTTGAAAAGCAGAAGGAGGGCAAGAAGCGTATGCGCCAGCTGGGTACTGTTGAAGTTCCCCAGGAAGCGTTTATGGCTGTGCTCAAGCTTGATGAATAAAACGAATATGACAGGACTTTATATTCATGTGCCTTTCTGCCGCAGGAAATGTCTTTACTGCGACTTTTATTCACAGACCGATCTGTCCCTTACCGACAGCTACGTTAAGGCTGTGGTAAGGAACATAAGGGCTGCAAATATCACCGCCGATACCGTTTATTTCGGCGGCGGAACGCCATCTCTCCTGAGCGGCGCACAAATTTATGATATCCTTTCTGCGGCGGATATTTCGGCGGACGCTGAGATATCCGCCGAGTGCAATCCCGATTCCGCCACTCTCCAGCTTATGAGGGATTTCAGAGCGGCAGGCATAAACCGCCTTTCTATCGGCATACAGAGCTTTAATGATGACGAGCTTAAAATGATGGGCAGGCTCCACAACTCCCGTCAGGCAGCGGAGGCCATACAGAACGCCCAAAAGGCAGGATTTGAAAATATCTCCGCTGACATTATGCTTGGACTTCCCTATCAGACAGAAGAGACCGCGCGGGATAATATCAGGAAGCTTGCGGAGCTGAATGTTACCCACATTTCTGCCTATATGCTGAAAATCGAGGAGAACACTCCCCTTGCGGGCTGTCCCGAGCTGGTAAGCGCTGCGGCGGACGATGACAAATCGGCGGACATCTATCTTATGGCAGTAGATATGCTTGCGGAAAACGGCTTCGGGCAGTATGAGATATCCAACTTTGCCAAAGCAGGCTATGAATGCCGTCACAATCTGAAATACTGGCGGTGCGAGGAATATTTCGGCACAGGTCCCTCCGCCCACTCCTGCATGAACGGCAAAAGATTTTATGTTCCGAGGGATATTGCAGGCTACATTAGTTCCCCACGCCAGCAGGAGATAATCTCGGACGAATCTCCATGCACCGAAGAAGAAAAAATGATGCTTGCCCTGCGGCTTTCCGAGGGCTGCGATATCTCAGGCTGCAAAAGCAAGGAAAATATTATAAAAGCAGCAAAACCCATGGAACTCCATGGGCTGCTTAAAATAAACGGAGACAGAATAATTCTCACCCCAGAAGGCTTTCTGCTCTCCAACGAGATAATTTGCAGGCTCACCGATGAATTGTAATACTAATCTTTAATCGTTCTATAGACAAAGCCGACAGATGAAATAAGACCAGTCTAGGAAAGCGACTGCAGGCGGGCTTGTCGCCCGGCAAGGGAGCTTGACGAAGAATGGGCTTATTTCAGCCGAGGATTTGTCTATAGGTTGATTGAGGATTAGTATAATAGAGAAAAGCCCCTGTTCATATGAGCAGGGGCTTTTTCAGGGAGATGACGGTACGCTCTCAGGGAAAAAGCATATCGTCTGTAGAGTGAGCATACGTGACAGGGAATCACGCATTATCGGAAAATGGGAATAATCATAAATAATGAAAAACAAATATGGCAGCGTTGTCTTTGGGACAGCGCTGCCATAGCGTTTTTTAGTGTTATCCTGTTTCAGGCTGATATTGAAATCAAACTCTGAAAAGGAGGTCGCCGTAGGTGGGGAAAGGCCATTCCTTTTCGGGAGTGATGGTCTCCAGCTCATCTGCAACAGCTCTCAGGTTCTGCATGGAAGCAAATACGGAGTTTCTGTAATATCTTGCAGTAGCCTCGTAGCCGTCCTCATCAGCAACGCCGATAAGCTTTGCATCAAGGTCGTCAATAGCGTCTGCAATGCCTGCGTTAAGAGCGCTTACCTTGTCAGCAAGCTTCTTTTCCAGGTCAGCGGATACGCCTGCTGCCTTCTTAGCATTAACGGAATCAGCAAGCTCCTTAGCAAAGCCCATACCTGCGGGCAGGATCTGCTTCTTAGCCATATCCAGCATTGTAAGAGCCTCGATGTTGATGATCTTGGAGTAGTTCTCAAGAATGATCTCGGTTCTGGACTGGAGCTCGGTTCTGGTGTAGATCTTGAACATCTCGAACATCTTGACGTTCTTCTCATCAGTATAGTGAGGAACAGCATCAACAGTGGATACGTAGTTGGGAAGACCACGCTTTGCAGCCTCTTCTACCCAGCTTGCATCATAGCCGTTGCCGTTGAAGATGATCCTCTTGTGCTTCTTGATAGTCTCAACAAGAAGCTTGTTAAGCTCGGTGGAGAAATCAGCAGCGCCTTCAAGTCTGTCGGCAAATTCCTTAAGGGAATTTGCAACGATAGTGTTGAGTATGCAGTTTGTGCAGGCGATGGTCTCGGAAGAACCAAGGCTTCTGAACTCGAACTTGTTGCCGGTGAAGGCGAAAGGAGAAGTTCTGTTACGGTCTGTGGTATCCTTGGGGAAATTGGGGAGAGCCTCAACGCCGATAACAAATTCCTCGTTGGCGTCAGTCTTTATCATCTCGCCGGACTCGAGAGCATCAAGGATCTGCTGCAGCTCAGTGCCTACGAAGATGGACATGATTGCGGGGGGTGCCTCGTTAGCGCCAAGACGGTGGTCATTGCCTGCGGAAGCAACGGAAAGTCTCAGCAGGTCAGCGTTCTCATCAACAGCCTTGATGATAGCTGCAAGGAAGGTAAGGAACTGGATATTGTCCTTAGGATTCTTGCCGGGGTCGAGAAGGTTCTGACCCTCGTTAGTGGAAATAGACCAGTTATTGTGCTTACCGGAACCGTTAACGCCAGCGAAAGGCTTCTCGTGGAGGAGGCAGACAAGACCGTGCTTAAGAGCTACCTTCTTCATGATCTCCATGGTAAGAGCGTTCTGGTCAGCAGCAACGTTTGAAGTGGTGAAGATAGGAGCCATCTCGTGCTGAGCGGGAGCAACCTCGTTATGCTCAGTCTTGGAGTAGATACCAAGCTTCCAGAGCTCTTCATCAAGATCGGTCATGTACTCATGAACTCTGTCCTTGATGTTGCCGAAGTAATGGTCTTCAAGCTCCTGACCCTTAGGTGCCTTAGCGCCGAAAAGGGTTCTGCCGGTGTAGATAAGGTCCTTACGCTGATCGTAAAGCTTCTTGTCAACGAGGAAATATTCCTGCTCGGGGCCTACAGTAGTGGTAACTCTTGTAGCATTGGAACCGAAGAGCTTCAGAACTCTTACAGCCTGCTCGGAAATAACCTCCATTGAACGGAGAAGAGGAGTCTTCTTATCGAGGACTTCGCCTGTGTAGGAGCAGAATGCTGTAGGTATGTAAAGTGTGTTATCCTTGATAAATGCGGGAGATGTGGGGTCCCATGCGGTGTAGCCTCTTGCCTCGAATGTAGCTCTCAGACCGCCGGAGGGGAAGGAAGACGCATCAGGCTCGCCCTTGATAAGCTCCTTGCCTGAGAATTCCATTATTACCTTTCCGTCATCTGTAGGAGAGATAAAGGAATCGTGCTTCTCTGCGGAAAGACCTGTCATGGGGTGGAACCAGTGGGTGTAGTGAGTAACGCCCTGCTCTACAGCCCAGTCCTTCATAGCGGTTGCGATAACATCGGCAACATCGGGATCGAGTGCAGTTCCCATAGTCTTGGTCTTAAGAAGAGCCTTATAAACGTTCTTGGGAAGTCTGGACTTCATTGTTTCCTCGTTAAAAACATTGCAGCCGAAATAATCGGGTACATTCTTAACTCCCTGGATAATACTCTCTGACATAATATTTTCCTCCCTTAAAAATCATCAAAAACAAAAGACACCGACAGACAGTTCCCGCTTTTTATGCGGTAACTGTTTATCGGCGCCATTGCCTTTGAAATATTAACTGTGTTTTAGTATGTTTATATAATACACCATTATTTCCTGTTTGTCAAGCCCTTTTCCAAATATTATTGCAAGATTTATAAAATAACTTGCATTTTGACATCTTTTTTACGCATTTTGCAGAAAAATCAGCCGAAATACGAATTTTAAAGAGCATTAACATTCAGCATAATCTTTGTTTACGGAAGCAGACGGTTCATGTCTCTGGGGAACATGGAAGCCTGACGGACATTTGCCTGACCGAGAAGCTTCATAACAAGTCTCTCGAGACCGATACCCAGACCGCCGTGAGGAGGAAGTCCGTACTTGTGGCTCTCGAGGTAGCTCTTGAAGTCCTCGGGGTCAAGACCCTGTGCCTTCATCTTTTCAAGCTGCTCGTTGTAATCGTGGATACGCTGACCGCCTGTTGTGATCTCCAGACCTCTGAAAAGAAGGTCGAACTTGCAGGCTGTTCTGGGGTCTTCCTTGTCGTTCATTGCATAGAAAGGAGGCTTGGAAGAGGGGAAGTTTGTTACAAAGATAAACTCTGTACCGTAGTTCTCCTTTGCCCAGTTGCAGAGGAACACCTCGTCCTCAGGCTCCAGGTCAAACTTGTTCTTTGCCTTGCTGCCCTTGATAAGTGTAACAGCGTCCTCGAACTTTACTGCGGGTATCTCGGTGATCTCAGGGATATCTGCATTCAGTATCTTTATTTCATTTGCATAGTTTTCCTTCAGGTAATCCATCAGGTAGCGGAGCATTGCGGTCTCCATATTCATAACGTCGTACATATCGTTGATGAAGCCCATCTCAAAGTCAAGACCGATGTACTCGTTCAGGTGACGTGAGGTTGAGTGACGCTCTGCACGGTAAACGGGAGCGATCTCGAAAACTCTGTCGAAGAAAGCCACAGCAGCCTGCTTGTAGAACTGAGGAGACTGGTTGAGGAATGCCTCGTGATCGAAATAGTCGAGACGGAAGATGTTTGCGCCGCCCTCTGCGCCCTGTGCAACGATCTTGGGTGTGTGGATCTCGGTGAATTTATTCTTTATCATAAACTCTCTGAATCCTGAAACAACGCCCTCCTGGAACTTGAAAACAGCTCTTTCCACGGGATTTCTCAGGGCAACGCTTCTGTTATCCAGATTAACGTCCAGTGTGCAGCCGATCTTTCTTGCGGAAACGTGGAGAGGATAATCAAACTCGGGCTTGTGGATAAGCTTGATGCCTGTCATGGCGATCTCGATGCCATTGTAAGCACGGTCGTCCCTTCTTACAGTACCCTTGACTGTAACGAAGCAGCCCTCCTTGATGCCGTCGATGCTGTCGGGGCAGGTCTCGGGGGAATATACGGACTGGATAAGGTATCTTGCTGTTCTGAGTATTACAAAAGCAAATCCGCCCATCTTCTTAACCTTATGAACGCAGGCAGAGATCTCTATCTCCTTGCCCTCGCTGTTCTTGGCTTCTTCAAGGTCAAATTCGCACAAAATGTCATTGCCGTTGATTTTTTCCATTGATATTAACCACCTTTTTCGGCATTTTTCACCGAGAAATTTTTCTTCATAAAAAAGATTATACCACAGCTTTCCGCTGTTGTCAACATTTTTGCCTTTCAGCCCTCAATTTATTCTCCCATAAGCTTCTCTGTGACAGGTCCGCAGGTAGAAATGCAGTCGAAAAGATAAATGCACATCATCAGCCAGAAGGACACGCAGGTGAAAATTATGGGAAAAGTCCTTTTCTTATGGTACTCATTGAACTGAGGGAAGGATATCCTGTGATTAGCAAGCAGCACTATCAAGGTTATGGTGCCGATGACACCGAAGCCCACAATAAGCAGCATCCAGTATATGGAAGCGGACTCCTCGCCCAGATAATACTCCGCAAAGCTGTTGGTCATGGCAGAGGTATTCACGAATATATGCCCTGCTATGGGGAGAATGAGGGAGCCTGTTTTTACCGCAGCGTAACCGAAAACTATGCCGAGGCAAATGCCCAGCACTGTCTGAACGAAGTTTCCGTGCATAAGTCCGAAGATAAGTGCGGACATGAATATGGCAAAGCTCTGGCTTATCCTGCTGAGGCGGCGGAGAATAACCCCTCTGAACATAAGTTCCTCAGCAATGGGAGCAAGTATGGCGGTGGTCACAAAGCTTACCGCCAGATACGTGGGGCTAAGATCCTCCTCAGTCAGGTAATCCTCCGATATGGGCGATATGCCTATGGAGAACATTCCGTTTATAAGCAGCGCCTGACAGATAAGCGCCGCAGCATATGCGAACATTACCATTCCGAAGAAAGCAAGAACAGACTTTGAACCAATCCTGTCCGTTCTGAAATAATCCCCGGCGGAAGCATGGCTCGTGCCCTTGTCAAAAAGGAAAATACCTATGCAGAACACAATGGACGGCAGACTTCCCGCAATATTGTAAAGCCAGTCAACTATAGCCGTTCCGTCCTCGGTATAGCGGAACTCATATCCGCTGAGGCTCATTATTATAAAGATAGCCTGCGCCATAATGAACGAGCCGACACAGTGCACCATAGCCCTGCCGAATGTGCCGAAATACTGCCTTTTCAGCGCCTTGCGCTCCTGCGGGGAGACCTCGAACATATCTCCGTTCCCCATATTTCCGCTCGGATACTGGGGGGTATAAGGCACATAGGGACGATATCCGCCCTGAACGGGTGCGCTATAACCATTGTTTGCAGGCTCATTGCTGTTCTGCCCGTAATTCTGTCCGTTGAAATTGTTATCCATATTACCTCCGTATCACTCACCGAAGCGTGCTTTCAGCTTGTCAAGGATAAGCCATGCGCACTTGTTGATGTCGCCGCAGCCCATGGTAAGGATAAGGTCGCCCTCTTCCGCATGGCTGCTCACATACTCGGCGCACAGCTCAAAGTTGCGGTCGTGATCCTGTTCGTCCTCGAACCACACAGCGCCCTCGACCTTATTTCCAAGGTCCTTGTCATAGATATTGTAAGTATTTTTCTCACGGGAGCCCATAATGGCTGTGATAACGCATTTATCCGCAATTTTCAGCACCCTTGCGAAATCGTCCAGCAGAAGCGCAGTACGTGAGAATGTAAAGGGCTGGAAAACTGCCCATACGTGGTTGAAGTTCATGCCCTTTGCCGCCCTGAGAGTTGCTTCCAGCTCTGTAGGGTGATGACCGTAATCATCGCAGACGGTGATGTTATGCACCTCGCCGTATTTTTCAAAGCGGCGCTTTGCACCTCTGAAGGAGTCAAGACCGTTTCTAACCATTTCACCGTCAGCGCCCGATTCATAAGCGGCAGCAGAGGCGGCAACGGCATTGAGAACATTATGCTCACCGGGAACATGAAGAGACGCATGGGTAAACAGCTCGCCCTTATGAAGTATGTCAAACTCGGTAAGAAGCCCGTTCTTTCTCACCACATTGGCAGGCTGCCATTCGCAGCCGTCGGAATAGCCGAAGGTTATCTTGTTTTCGATGTCCCCGAGAGCGCTCACAGTATTAGCATCATCGCCGTTGGAGATGACCTTTCCTGCCATTGAGCAGAACCTGCCGAAGGACTTTTTGATATTATCGAGAGTACCGAAATAGTCAAGATGATCCGCATCCACGTTCAGCACCACAGCGATATCGGGATAAAGCTTTAAGAAGTGATCCTCAAACTCGCATGCCTCGCACACCATTGTTTCGGAAGAGCCTACGCAGCCGCTTCCGCCGATGATAGGCAGCTTTCCGCCGATGTAAGCGGTGATATCAATGCCGCCCTGCTTCAGTATCTGGGTTATCATGGAGGTAACGGTGGTCTTGCCGTGAGTTCCGCTGACGCATACTGCGTTACGGTACATCTTTGTGATGATGCCCAGCAGCTCGCTTCGCTCCAGAACAGGAACTCCGCTGGCTTTCGCCGCAATAAGCTCGGGATTATCCTGCATAATGGCAGCCGTGCGGATTATCAGATCGGCGCCCTTGATATTGTCAGCGCTCTGACCCAGAAATACCTCAATTCCCATCGACCTTACAGCCTTTAGGGTGTCGGTCTCGTTATTATCCGAGCCTGTGATATAATAACCCTTTGAATGAAGTATCTGGGCAAGGGGATACATACCGCTGCCACCAATTCCTATCATATGAATATGTTTTTTATCTTTCAAAATATCATCATCAAATTTTCCAACAAAGTTATTCAAAAGTTTCACCTCAGTTAAGAATAATTTAAGAGTAGTATATTATAATTAAAGCCGTGGGTAGGAAAAATATTTTTCCATGATATATGTATATTGCAGACGGATACTATTCATAATATCCATATCCGAAAGCACAGATTTTAAGGAGGACACTGAAAATGACAATCACAGACATCAAGATCAGAAAGATCATTCCCGACGGCCGTCTCAGAGCCGTTATCTCCATCACCGTGGACGACCAGATCGCTATTCACGATATCAAGGTAGTTCAGGGCGACGCAAGACTTTTCGTTGCAATGCCCAGCCGTAAGGACGAGAACGGCGTATTCAGAGATATCGTTCATCCTATCTCCCCTGATGCAAGACAGTCTATCGAGAGCCAGATCCTTGACGCTTACACCCGCCACATCGAAATGATGCAGGCTGAGGCTGAAGCTGAAGAAGCAGGTCTTCTTTAATTCTGATTACTGAATATATTACCGCTCTTGCTTTCCGCAGCTTGCTGTGAAAAGCAAGAGCTTTTTATTTGCTTATTTGCCGCTGTCAACTATCATTTTTGTTTTGAGCAGAGCTATCTGTGTCTTGGCATCGGGTATCTTGCCGTCCATAACCATCTGCACAGCCTCGTCAAGAGGAACTTCAAGAACGTCAAGAAACTCCCCTGCGTCGGTGTGTGAGCTGCCGAATTCAAGGTCTCTTGCAAGATACATATGGATCTTTTCGGTAAGATATGCAACAGAGGGGTAGCATACGCCCAGATACTCAAATCTGCCGCAGTGAGCGCCCGTTTCTTCCTCAAGCTCCCTGAGAGCGGCGCTGCGGTGCTCCTCGCCCTTTTCAAGCTTCCCTGCGGGTATCTCGAGAAGAGGCTCGCCGAATGCGTATCGGAACTGGCGCACCATTATCACCTTGTTATCGTTTGTCAGGGGCACAACGCACACTCCGCCCGAATGGATAACAAGCTCTCTTCCGACTACAGAGCCGTCCTCAAGCTCAGCCTTGTCCTTTCTTACCGTAATGATGCGGCCCTCAAAGACAACTTCCTTATCAACTGTTTTTTCGCTCAGATGCACAAAAACCACTCCTCATCATAGGAACTGTTACCCTGCCGCTTTGCAGGTTTCAGTTTTTTATTATAACACATTTTGCCCAATTTAACAAGACAATTTTCAGAAATTTTTTTATTATTTTCTGCCGATAATCCTTGTTTTTTACACAGGAAAATATTATAATGATATTGTATGACTTTATGCACCTGCAAACAAGTCTGCAAATACGTTACACAAACAGAAACGGAGACGAATATGGAAGAAAATCTTAATATTCAGCCCGATACCGCTCCCGAGGCAGCAGCGGTAAATACGGAGACTAAAAAGAAAAGCAGCAAGCCTGCACTGTTTTTGAAAAAAATATGGAACTTTATTAAGGAAAAGCGCAGCTATTTCATTGCGTTTTTTATCCCTGCCATTCTCCTTTTCGGAGCATATGCCGCATTCGGTGTTCACCCCTTCGGCGATATGTCCGTGCTGGTGCTTGACCTGAACGGTCAGTACGTGTATTACTTCGAGCACCTGCGTGACGTGCTCCACGGCAGCGGAAGCCCCTTTATCTCATGGAGCCGCAACCTTACCGGTGAGACTGTGGGAATGTTTGCATATTACCTTGCAAGCCCCTTTACGCTGATACCAATGCTGCTCCCCCGCTCTGTAATGACAGAATCCCTGCTTATAATGCAGCTGTGCAAGGTGGGAACAGCTTCCGTTACCTTCAACTATTACCTCAGGCACTCAAAGGGCTGCCGCAACTCCACAGCAATGCTTTTCGGCTTGCTTTACTCTCTTATGGGCTATATGATAGTGCAGCTCATGAACCCCATGTGGCTGGACGGACTTATTTACCTGCCCCTTATCATCTACGGCATTGAAAAGATAATCGACGACGGCGGCTGGCTGCGCTTTATAATCCCCTTGGCACTTATGTATATGGCGCATTTCTACATCGGCTGGATGATAACATTTTTCTCGGTCATCTATTTCCTGTACTATTATTTTGCAGGTCAGAAGAACTACAAGCTTTCGGTGAAGTCCTTCTTCAAGTCGGGACTGAAATTCGGTCTGGGCGGCATAATCGCAGCGGCTTCCGCATCATGGGTGCTTATCCCGCTGTATTATTCCCTGAAGCTTGGCAAGTTTGAGTTTTCCACCCCCAGCTATGAGCTTAAAACTCAGTTTGACTTTATCGACTTTTTCAAAAATCTCCTGCCAAATGTCTATGACACCTGCCGCCCCGAGGGTTCTCCCGTTGTTTACTGCGGCGTGCTTACCATAATCCTGCTGCCCCTGTTCTTCCTTAACGAGAAGATCCGCTTCCGCCAGAAGATGGGTCTGGGCGCAGTGCTTATGACTATCCTGCTCTCAATGTACCTTTCCACCGTTGACCTTGCATGGCACGGCTTCCAGGTGCCGAACTGGCTCCCCTACCGCTACAGCTTTACATTCAGCTTCATTCTTCTGGTAATGGCTGCCATGACCTTTGAGCGCCTCAGCGGCATCACACTCAAGGAAATAGGCTGCGTGTGCGTGGGACTGTGCATATACGCATTCTACATCGGCAGGCAGGATTTTGACGGCGTTACCCTGCTGCTCACCGTCTGGTACACTGTTATATTCACCGTTATCTACTCTATCATTCTCAGATTTGTAAAGCTTTCCGACAGAAAGCGCCGCTCGGTGCTCACATTCATTATCGGCATATTCGTTATCGGTGAGCTTTTCGGAACATCGCTCTCCACCATGGAGGCAATAAACAGCGATGTTGTGTATTCAAAATATTCCTCTTACAACAGATACATTACTCTCGGACGTGACACCGTAAAGAAGATACTCCAGAAAGACAGCTTTGATGACGGCGTTTACCGCATTGAAAAGAACCACCACCGCACCGTAAACGACGCAATGGCATTCGGAAGCTACGGCATATCCCATTCCAGCTCCACCCTTAATGCCGCTCCAATTCAGTTCCTGAGAAAGCTGGGCTTCTCCTACGGCGGACACTATACAAAGTATAAGGGCTCCACCTATGTGAGCGACGCTATCCTTGGCATAAAGTATGTTATGGAAAAGGGCGACGCTGAGGACGATATAATCCCCACAAACAAGCATTACGATGACCTGCTGCTCACAAACCGTGACGAAAAGGACATCTGGGCTGTGTATGAAAACCCCAACGCCCTGCCGATCGCATTCATGGCTGACAGCTCCGTTCTTGACGTGGTTCTTGAAAAGGACAATCCCTTTGCAAACCAGAACAATCTTCTCAGCCACCTTGTTTCCGATGAATACACCGAATACTTCAAGCAGATATCCGTCAGCAAGACTCTGCCCGAGAATGCAAAGCAGTCAAGCTACGGCGCACACATAAAATACACTCCTATCGTTGAGGGCGAAAACTCCCACATCGAGTTCATCATCAAGGCTCCCACCGAGGATATGATATATATGTATCTCCCCTCCAACTATGAGCGCAAGGTAAATCTCTGGCTCAACAAGGATTTCCTTGACTATTATTTCGAGGGCGGAAACATGGTCATCCAGACCCTTGGCAGATTTGAGGAAAACGAAGAAATATCCCTTATCGTTACCATTACCGAGGACAAAAAGGAAGTGCTTTTCAAGGACAAGCTCTTCTATTATCTTGACGAGGACAAGTTCAAGGAAGCCGTAAGCACCCTGAGGGAACACCCCCTGAACATCTCCGATTTCAGCGAAGATCACATCAAGGGAACCATTACCGCCGACAAAGACGGCATAATGTTCACCACTATCAGCTGGGAGCCGGGCTGGACTGTTAAGGTCGATGGTCAGAAGGTCGAGCCTGTAAAGGTATGCAACGCACTTATCGGCGTAGAGCTTACCGAGGGAACTCACGATATCGAAATGACCTTCTTCCCCAAGGGACTTTCACAGGGAATCATTCTTTCGGTATGCGGCATCATCGCTATCGTTATAATCGCAATCTACCCCAAGAAAGAAGAAAAGATACTGCTTGACAAGCTCAATGACTGAGTATTAAAGGAGAACTATGAGCAGAAGCTATAAACGTCACGCCGTTTATAAGGACAAAAACTGTGCTTACAGCAAACGGCAGGCATCACGTACTGTACGCAGGCACGAGGTCTCGGGCATCGGTGAATACAAAAAGCATTATTGCTCATGGAACATCTGCGACCACCGATTATATGAAGGCTCATTTGAAGAGAGCCTTGAAATATGGCGCAGACTGTGGCAAAGCTCCCCCATGCTGCAAAAACAGTATCCCGATTGGAAAAGAGCATACAGAAGCTGGGTAACATTTTACAAAAGCAAATGAAACGGAGAATACTATGTCAAAGACCGCACTTATAACAGGCGCATCAAGAGGCATCGGCAGGGAATGTGCAAAGCTGTTTGCGCAGGCAGGCTACAATGTCGCCGCCATATACAACAAAAGCGAGGAAGCGGCGCTGAGCCTTAAAACCGAAACAGGCTGCGAAATATTCAGGTGCGACGTATCCCGCTGCAAGGAAGCACATGACACTGCCGAGGCGGTTTTCAGGCATTTCGGCAGCATTGATGTGCTGATAAACAACGCAGCCATTGCCCAACAGGCACTTTTCTCGGATATAACCGAGGAAATGTGGGACAATATGTTTGATACCAACGTAAAAAGCGTCTATAACTTCACCCATGGGGTGCTCCCCCATATGATACACGAAAAATACGGCAGGATAATAAACATCTCATCCATGTGGGGGCAGGTGGGCGCTTCCTGCGAGGTGCATTATTCCGCAGCAAAGGCGGCTGTCATAGGCTTCACAAAGGCTCTGGCAAAGGAAGCGGGGCTTTCGGGCATTACCGTCAACTGCATTGCCCCGGGCGTTATAGACACTGACATGAACAAAAATCTTGACTCTGAAACTATGGAATATCTTAAAGAGGAAACTCCCATGAACCGTCTGGGAACTCCCCATGACATAGCACGGACGGCGCTTTTTCTGGCAGATGAACGCTCCGACTTTATCACGGGGCAGATAATAGGAGTAAACGGCGGCTTTATAATCTGACCATGGAGGGACGGCAATGACCGAGATACAGCTTACCGAAATATGCGCTGAATTTGCCATAATGCTTGTCTCATACGGCGCTGAGATATACCGCACCGAGGATACTATCCGCAGGATATGCACTGCCTACGGTCATAAAAATGCGGAAATATACGTCACCCCCGCAAACTTCATCATAACCGTAAAATCTCCCGACGGAGTACCCATAACCAACTCGAAGAACGTTTCGGGCAGGAACACCAACCTTGACAGAGTGGGCAAGCTCAACGAGCTTTCACGCTTCATCTGCCGAATGAAGCCCGATGCGGAAACTATACAGAAGCACCTTGACACTATCCGTCACAGAAGGACCTACAGTCAGCCCGTGCTGTACCTCAGCTATGCGGCTGCGGGTGCGGCTTTCACGCTGTTTTTCGGCGGCGGAGCTGTGGAAGCGGTTTTCGGCTCACTTCTTGCAATAATCGTTAAGTTCACCAGCGACAAGCTCTCAGCCATAAGGGCAAGCACATTCCTTAACGCCGTAGTCTGCTCAATGGTAATGTCTCTTATAGCGGTGGGACTTTCAAAGGCAGGGGCAGTCCCCCGCTTTGACAAAATGATAATCGGCGTTTCAATGTCCCTGGTTCCGGGAGTTGCCCTGACAAACTGCATGAGAGACTTTATCTCGGGGGACTTTTTCTCGGGGATATACACCCTTACCGAAGCTATCCTTACCGCAGCAGGTCTGGCTGTTGGCACAGGCTCGGCAGTGGCAGCTGTAATAAAGTTCTGAAAGGTGCATGGATATGGATACAGATATCATAAAAGATGTGGTGCTCCCATGCGTGTTCAGCTTTGTGGGCTGCTTTGCGGTGGGCGTGCAGTTCAATATACGCTTCTGGCACCTGATAGCAGCCTCTGTAGGCTCCATAGTCAGCCAGATGATCTTCTCGGTAATGAGCATGAGCGACTACAATGGCATAAAGTGCTGCTTTGTGGCAGCGGCAGCCGTGGCGTTCTATTCCGAAGTAATGGCCCGTGTGTGCAAGGCTCCCGTTAATATGTACCTCATTGTGGGAATAATCCCCCTTGTCCCGGGCGGACTTATGTATTACACCATGCTTGCCCTTGTGACAGGCGATAATGAGACCTTCCTTGACCGTGCGGCTGACGCATTCGGCGAGGCGGCTGCTATTGCCATGGGCATTTTTGCAATATCGTCACTGGTGCGCATAGCATCAAATGTGTATAAATATCTTGAAAAGAAATACGGCAGCGCCTACAAGGGCAGCAGTGGAATAAAGAAGATATAGAAAGGACTTTTTATGAATATTAACAGAGATCTCCCAAAGGTGACTGTCACCGAAAAATGCAGAAAGCGCACAGCCTACGGCCACCCATGGATATACGACAACGAGGTAGTCTCCGCCGATGAGATAACCGACGGCGAGCTGGCGGACGTTGTAAGCGAAAAAAACCGCTACATAGGCACAGGCTTTTACAACTCAAAGTCCAAGATACGTGTGCGCATAATCTCCCGCAGCACCAACGACAAGTTTGACGAGGACTTTTTCCGCCGCCGTCTGCAGTACGCATATGATTACCGCAAGACCGTTATGTCCCATGAGGATATGACCGCCTGCCGCCTTATTTTCGGCGAGGGCGACAGTTTCCCGGGACTTACCGTTGACAGGTTCAATAATCTTCTTTCCGTTCAGATACTTTCACTGGGCATTGAAAAGCGCAGAGATATCATTCTCCCCGCTCTGCTGGATATTCTCAGAAATGACGGCTGCAAAATTGACGGCATCTATCTGAGAAATGACGTAAATATACGCACCCTTGAGGGCATGGCAGAGGAAAAGGGCTGGTATCTCCGAGAGAACGATGTATCCCCCGTCACCGTCATTACCGAAAACGGCATAAAGTACAATGTTGACGTGGAAAACGGTCAGAAAACCGGCTTTTTCCTTGACCAGAAATATAACCGACGTGTCGCAGCCTCCATTGCCAAGGGCAAGAACGTGGTTGACTGCTGCACTCACACAGGCTCCTTTGCACTTAACTGCGCCAAGGGCGGTGCGGCTCATGTCACCGCTGTTGATGTTTCCGCTCAGGCGATAGAAATGGCACGCTCCAACGCAGAGCTTAACGGGCTGTCGGGCAATATGTCCTTTGTGACCTCCGATGTGTTTGATTTTCTCAAAAACCGCATCGAGACCCATGACCGCAGCGCCGATTATATTATCCTTGACCCGCCTGCATTTACCAAGTCCAGAAAGACCGTTGGCAACGCAAAGAACGGCTATCTGGAGCTTAACACGCTGGCGATGCGACTGCTGCCCAGAGGCGGATATCTTGCCACAGCCTCATGCTCCCACTTCATGACAGAGGAGCTTTTCGCTCAGATGCTCCGAGATGCAGCAAGAGCCGCAGGGGTAAATCTCAGAATGATAGAAATGCGCCGTCAGGCTCCCGACCACCCTATCCTCATGTCCGTTGACGAAACGGAATACCTGAAATTCTACCTGCTGCAGATAATCTGACGCAGTGTTGCGGAAACGGTTACCATAGTCTAACTATATGTGAAAATACTCGTAATAAAATTACTCAGATGTTATTTTGCCATAAAAATACAGTAAATTATTGTGCAGTATAAACATATTCTTCCTTTTATCCTTGTTTTCTTTGTTACAAATAAGTATTGCCAAACTTTCAAATAACTGGTATAATACTAAACGTTGTGTAAGATATATGTAAAAGCTATATCAAATCGCAGCAAGATCCTTGTGTGGAAAGCAAGGATACAAATGGGAAAGATTTAAAGGAGAATTTCACTATGAAAAAGACTATTATGGCAATCGTACTGGCATCTGCACTTGCACTTTGTGCAACCGCTTGCGGCAACAATGATACTGCTGAGGACGCTACACTCGGCGAATCTGAGGCTGTTGCTGAGACCGCTACTCTCGGCGATTCCGAAGCTGCTGCTGAATAATCTTTTGTTAGTACATATGCCAAAGCCCGTCGGAGGATCCTCCGACGGGCTTTATTTTGTTGTATTTATTCGGGCTTGTACAGGCTCATTACCGAGCAAGCCTGCTTTACACCGTCCACTGCTGCGGACATTATTCCGCCTGCATAGCCTGCGCCCTCTCCGCAGGGGTACAGTCCCTCTGCCGAAAGGCTGCACATATTCTCCCCACGCCTTATCCTTACGGGTGAAGACGTCCTTGTCTCGGGAGCTGTAAGCACCGCTCCCCTGTCGCCGAAGCACTTCATTTTCCGTGCAAACACGCCAAGACCCGTGCGCATCATATCCGTAACAAAGGACGGGAGTATCTTGTCAAGATCGCAGGGAACCGTTCCTATGGCATATGTGGGCGTTACACTCGGAGCTTTAAGCTCTGCCTTTCTGTCAAGAAACGCTCCCACCGTTACCGCAGGGGCTTTGTAGCTGCCGCTTTGCTCAAATGCCGCACGCTCTATCTTTCGTGCAAACTCAACGCCGTCAAGTATGTTCTTTCCGTAATCCTCGGGAGAGACGGAGACCACAAGGGCGGCGTTGGCGTTAAGACCGTCTCTTGCAAACTCGCTCATTCCGTTGGTGACGATAGTTTTCTCCTCACTCTGGCTGGGAACAACAGTTCCTCCGGGGCACATACAGAAAGTGTAAACTCCCCTGCCGTTTTTGGTGTAGCTCAGCTGATATTCTCCAACGGGCAGCGCAGGGTCATCTGCATGAGCGCCGTAAAGGCTCACGTTAACGTCCTTCTGCAAATGCTCGATGCGTGCGCCCACAGCAAAGGGCTTTGGCTCCATAACGATCTCACGGCGGCAGAGCATTTCAAAGGTATCTCTTGCGCTGTGGCCTATGGCAAGTATCATGGCGCAAACAGGTATCTCCTCTCTTCCGTTCACGGTAACAGAGCGCAGTCTGCCGTTTGAAAGGGAGATATCCGTCACCTGACTGTTAAAGCGAACTTCTCCCCCAAGGCTGATTATACGCCGGCGGATATTTTTCACAACGCCCCTGAGCCTGTCAGTGCCGATGTGGGGCTTTGCCTTTGTGAGTATCTCATCGGGAGCGCCGAACTCCGCAAAGCGTGCGGAAACATATCTGCAAAGGGGGTCTTTTATGCGTGTGGTGAGCTTTCCGTCGGAGAATGTGCCTGCGCCGCCCTCGCCGAACTGAACGTTTGTTTCGGGTGAGAACTCTCCCCCATGCCAGAAATCGGAGACAGCCCTGCTGCGGTTATCCACATCAGCACCACGCTCCAGCACCAGCGGACGGTAGCCCATTTCCGCAAGAACGAGAGCCGCAAACATTCCCGCAGGCCCGAAGCCGCACACGGCGATACGTCCCTCAGGGGAAATGCTACCTGTTATCTTTGGCTCAAAGGGCGTGATATCAACATAGGTGCAGAAATCCTTCAGGGAGCATATCTTTTCCTCTTCCGCTCTGCTTTCAAGCTCCGCCCAGACAGAAGAGACAGTCTTGATATCGTTCTGCTTGCGTGCATCAAGAGATATCTTGTGAATACCCGTATGAACGGCCTTTTTTATGCCTGCCTTTTTAAGCGCCGCTCCGATTATCTCGCTGCTGCCCGTTCCTACGGGTGAGTTTATCCCCTGAATAATAATTGCCATGATAAAACCGCCTTTTTAGAATAAAATGAAAAATTTTCCTGATCTGAATTGTTTAATATATAAAAAGACCCACGAAAGGAACATGACCATGAAAAGGATTTACGCCCTTCCCATTATTGCCGCTCTTATCTTATGCGGCTGCTCAAAGGAGATCACCGTGATACCGCAGGCAGATATACCCTCGGAAACTGCCGCAAAGCAGACACAGCCGACAGAAACCACTAAAACACAGGCTCAGACCTCCGCTGTGTCGGAAACCATCATCACCGCAGATATTCCCATTGACGATGATACCGATGTTTTTGACGACAGCGAATTTTCCGATATCACCGACCTTGCCGATGAGGAGCTGACCGACAACACCATGACCGTCACAGTTATGTCCGTAAGCGAAAACGGCTTTATGGCAGCTCTGAGTCAGGACACATTTTTCGGCAAAAAGAATGACGAAGTGTCAATCGGTCTGCCATATGATCACCCTGAGATAGAGAGCGGCTGTGTGCTTATGGTCACTCTTTCCGATGACTGCGAGGTCATGGAAAGCTATCCCATGCAGATAAGCAGCCAGTATGTGGAGTACATAGAGGTGCTTACTTATCCCGATGAATAAGCTCCGCCGCCTCGGGACAGGTGCGTATGTAGTGGAAAAGATACTGCTGGGCAATGCCCTGAACGCCCTTTACGCAGTCAGGCAGACCGTTGGGATAAAAGCTTTCGTTAACACGCTTTATCCACACATCAACGGGATATGCGTCCGTTCTGTACATACCGAAAAGCAATACGCACATAGCCACCTTGGGGCCAATGCCTTTGACGGTCATAAGCGCTTTTTCCGCTTCCGTCAGGGGCATTTTCTTTACCTCGTCCAGCGAAAGCTCGCCCGAATTGACCCTTGCGGCACAGTCCTCGATGTACTTTGCACGAAAGCCCGCACGCAAAGGCGCCAGATCATCGGCAGTAACGCCCCTCATCTGAGAAAACTGCGGAAATCCGCCGTACATATCGCACAGCCTGCCGATTATCCCCTTTATTCGTGGGATATTGTTGTTCTGAGAAAGAATGAACGATATAAGGCACTCCTCTGCATCCTGCCTGAGAAGCCTTACGCCCTTGGCATATGCGCACGCCTTTGCAAGGGTTTCGTCCTCGGAAAAGCGGCGTTTCAGCTCGCCGTAATCAGTGTTAAGGTCAAAGTAATCCAGCCAGATGTTTCTGAAATCCTCCTCGGTAACGCCGTGGAGAATGAATATCCCCTTGTCATATTCCGTCTGGGATATAGTCAGGGGGATATTTTTGTAATATCCCTTGTACGTCCTGAAATAGTCCGAGGTTACGCTTTCCCACCTGAACGCCTGACCGCAGTCAAGGGTATCGTCAAGGGAGAAATTTTCTTCGCAGAGAATGATATCTCCGTTTTTATAAGTATAATCCATATTATCACCGATCGTTCGCAGTTACGCAGACCTGCTTATAAGCCTGCCTGAAATTTTTAAAGCTACACCTTATTATAACATAATTTTCGGCACATGAAAAGAGGAAAATTATTATAACATAAAAAGCAGCCATCCGCTACAGATGACTGCTTTTTATGGAAAGATTTTAAGAGAGGATAGTGTGTTTTTTTATCAAAGGTTGTTCCCTTTGAGTATGTTTTTATTATACACTATTATTTTTAAATATTCAATTCATTTTTTGCACATTATTTTCACTGCATTTTTGTCAGATATCACATAAAGTTATAATTGGCTTAAATGTTTTTGTGCAAGATTATAATTTACCTCACTGTTTTTCTCAACAATCCGCCTTTTCGGCATAATATAAGTATAAAAATAAAGTATCGCCGACAAAGCTGATATTTTAAAGAAGCAGAGCGATACACAGACGGAGGTATTTTTATGAACGAACACTACTTTTTAGGCTCATCTTCCCCATGCGGCTTTGTGACACCTATCAAGGAGCTGCTGGGCGACACGGACAACACTGTCTATCTCCTGAAAGGCACGGCAGGCTGCGGAAAATCCACACTGATGAAAAAAATATCCGCTGCCTTTTCCGATGAACCCCAGGAAATATACCACTGCTCCTCCGACCCCGATTCCCTGGACGCAGTTTATCTGAAAAACAGAAAAGCTATCATTATGGACGGTACCGCTCCCCACTGCTTTGACCCTGTTTATCCAAAAGCGGTGGAGTCTATAATCGACCTGGGGGCATATCTGGACACCGCAAAGCTCAGGCAGAACAAAAAGGATATCATCACCGTCACCGATGAGTGCGCAGGCTTCCACAAGCGCTGCCGCCTGTGCCTTGCGGCTATTTCCTCGGTAATATCCGATATGCTTTCCGCCGCAGCCGAGTCCCTGGATATAGAAAAGCTGAACGCCTTTACCAGCCGTACATCAAAGAGGCTTATCCCAAGGAAAGCCGAAAAAACAGCCTGCGGCAAGGTAACTGCAAAGCAGCTTTCGGCAATGACCATGAACGGCTACAAGACCTATCTGCCTGAGTATGAGAAGATATATCTGCTGTCCGACAGCTTTATGGCAGGCTCGGATATATTCCTCCGTGACATCTGCGACTCGGCTGTAAGAAAGGGCTATGATGTTATCGTCAGCCGCTGCCCTCTCTGCACCGAAATGTACTACGAGCACGTTCTTATCCCCGAGCTTGGCACGGCGTTCATATCATCGGGCTGCATCAATAACATAACTGTGGAGAGCAGCAAAAAGGTAATAAATTTCAGGCGGTTCTATGTCCCTCAGCCCATGATAAAACAGCGGCTGAGATTCGGCAAAAAAGCGGCTTCCGAAATGATCCGTGAAGCCGCTTCGGCAATGCAGTCCGCAAAGGATATCCATGATACGCTGGAAAAATATTATGTCTCCGCCGCCGATTTCGACAGCCTTAACCGCCTTTCCTACAAGCTTATCTCGGAGATAAAGAGCTTATAAGGCTGTGCCCGAGGAGTTGTCGTCCTTGACGCCCTCGGTGCTTTCGGGGATAAAAAGTATCTTAATGGTCATAAGTATAAGCTTTATGTCAAGCAGCAAAGAATACTGCTCAATGTACATCAGATCAAGACGCAGCTTGTCATAGGGCGTGGTGTTGTACTTTCCCAGCACCTGCGCATATCCCGTAAGTCCTGCCTTGACCTTGAGCCTGTAGCGGAATTCGGGCATTATCTTTTCGTTTTCCGAAGCAAGCTCTGGGCGCTCGGGGCGGGGTCCTACTATGGACATATCTCCCTTTAAGATATTCAGCAGCTGAGGAAGCTCATCTATTCTCACCTTGCGTATCACCCTGCCCACAGGGGTAATGCGGTCGTCATGCTCGCCCGCAAGTCTTGCCACGCCGTCCTTTTCAGCGTCAGTTTTCATGCTCCTGAATTTATAGACCTTGAACACCTTGCCGTCACGGGTGAGCCTGTCCTGAGTGTAGAACACGGGACCGCCGTCATACAGCTTGATGCACAGAGCGGTTATGAGCATTATGGGCGATGTTACAACGCAGCCCAGCGCCGAAAGCAAGATATCAAAGGCACGCTTGATGATAAGCGACTCGGCGGAAAGTCCCGAATTTCGGCATACAAGAAGCGGAGTATCGAACAGATGTATCTGCTCCGCACCTCTGATAATGATATCCGAAAGCTTGGGAGTGATGTATGTGCGCTTGGAGTTTGCAAAGCATATTTTCAGGATATCGTTCTTCCGCTCGCTGGGAACATCGCAGATGATAACAGCGTCATAGGAAACTATAAGCTCGGTAATAAGGCTGATATCCTCATCGCAGCTTACGGCACGGCAGATCATGAACCTGTCCTCACGGAGGCTCATTTTTTCAACAAGTCCCACCGCCTGCCTGCTTCCGTAGATTATCACCATTTTCTTGGGCGCATAAAGCTTTGAGTAAATGCGGTTGCCGCAGAATGCCCAGATACCAATGAACGCCATGTCCGCAAGAGTGACCCAGAGCATAGGCAGCACATCGGCAACAGAACGCTCCAAAAGACATATCTGCACATATGTTATGCCGTTGATGAACAGCACGGACAAGCACTGGGAATAAATGATGTCCGACACTCTCAGCAGACCTATCCTGAAGCCGTTGTATATCCTTGAAAACAGAAAGATAAGCACCACATACACGCCGAAAATAAGCAGATTTCCCTTCCAGCCGAAATGGTCGGCCTGGATCCTGTCGGAATTGAGCACAAGATTATAGTGAGTGAGCCATGCGCAGGCGTAGCTGCCCAGCAGGAAGATTATCAGCACGGAGGAGATAAGCCCCATTATGAGCCGTTTGTATTTTTCACGTTTTTTTATATTCATATCGGAATTTCACCCTTTAATAATGTTTATGCAGTAAATAAGTATATTATAGCACATCGTAAAGGCAAAATCAAGCGGTTGAGACGGGCTGTTCAGATGAATATTCAGCCGCCTAAGGGATAAAATATCATCAACAAATACAAAAAAAGGTCGTGATAATATGAATGAGCCTTCTCCCTGGCTGCAGACCTCCCCCTTTGGGCGCAGGCTGACGGTATTCCTCGGCGGCGGCATTATCTACTCGCTTATCGAGGTGGTCTATCGGGGCTTCACCCACTGGTCAATGACGCTAACAGGCGGCATATGCCTGCTGATAATGTACCTGCGGTATATCAGCCACCCCAACGACAGCATTGTGATGAAATGCTTTTTCGGAATGTGCGTGATAACATTTTTCGAGTTCGCCGTGGGCTGCATAGTAAATCTGCTCATGGGCTGGAACGTGTGGGATTATTCCCATATGTACCTGAATGTGCTGGGACAGATATGTCCCTCATACTCGGGAGCATGGTTTTTGCTGTCATATCCCGTGGCACTGGCATGCAGTCTGGAGTCCCCTGCCGATGAAACACCGAATACGGGACTTTCGGAAAATTTTTCTGTATAAACTTCAAATTAACGGCAAAAATAGTAGCGAGGCAATCCTCAGATCACTATTTGAAAGGACACGATAATATGAAAAATCATTTCAACGGCAAGTTATCGGGCAAGGGAACGGCAGCCATCATCTGCTTCTGTCTGGCGGCAGTGGCAGCACTGGGAATCTTCTCCTACAACAAATCGGCCAAGGAACTGAGAAGCGAGCTTTCGAGCGTGAGCAGTACATCTGAAACAGCTCAGACAGAGGCGGCGCAGGACGCAAACGCAGCGGCGGACAACGTTCCAGTTGAAGAAGCAGCAGCCCCTCAGGAGGACATTATCCTTGAGCATGACGCATTCGGCGGCGAAGAAGCGGAGGTCTCCCCCACCGAGTCGGACGCTATCACAGGCGCAGTGGTACGTCCCGCAGACGGTGAGATACTGGAAGCGTTCTCGGACGGCGAGCTGGTAAAGTCCAAAACACTCAGCGTGTGGAAGACCCATGACGGCATCGACATTGCGGCAGCTCAGGGCGAGAATGTGAAATCAATCTGTGCGGGAACTGTCTCCGAAGTGACCGACGACCCTATGATGGGCATTACAGTTGTAATCGACCACGGCAGCGGCTACACAGGCTACTACTGCAATCTTGCGGAAGAGGTAAAGATCTCCGCAGGTGACGAGGTAAGCGCAGGCACAGTTATCGGCGAGGTGGGCAGCACTGCTGATGCCGAACTTGCGGACGAGTCCCATCTTCACTTCGGCATCAAGAAAAACGGCTCATGGACCGATCCCGCTGAGATACTCTCGGGCGAAGGAAGCTGAAAATAATATTCCCCCTTTTGTCAGGCGCACTTGTGTACTTGACTGAAGGGGGATATTTGTGTTATAATGCAGCTTATGTGATATTTAAAAAAATCAAAATGCGGCAGATCGGACATAAAAAGCACGGATTTTTCCCTATATCACGCCATTTCCAATAGATTTTTGCCTCAGAAAATTTCTGAAACGATTTAAGAGAAACGGAGAGAATTAAAGCAAAACAGAGAGAAATCAAGAGTATGAGGGATATATTTCAAAAATCAGCGAAAAAAGTCTTGACAAACCCGTTTCAAGTGTGTATAATAATCAATGTTGTGTAAAGAAGAGGTATGAGTTCCCTGTGATATTTGAGTTGCGTGCAGGGCGGTACCAACGTCTATGCGGCAATTTTTTCGATACTATATTAAAAAGGAGATCTGACTATGTCAACTTATATGCCTAAGGCTAATGAAATCAGCCGTAAGTGGTATGTGCTTGATGCTTCCGGTAAGTCCCTCGGTCGTGTAGCTGCTCAGGCTGCTGCAATTCTCCGTGGCAAGCACAAGCCCACATTCGCTCCTCACGCTGACTGCGGCGATCACGTTATCATCATCAACTGCGCTGAAGCTGTTCTTACAGGAAGAAAGCTCGAGCAGAAGACCTACAAGTGGCACACCGGCTGGATCGGCGGTCTTAAGGAGACCAAGTACAGCGAAATGATGAAGAAGAACCCTGAGAAGGCTATGATGATCGCAGTAAACGGTATGCTCCCCAACAACACACTTGGCAGAGCAGCTCTTACTCGTCTGAGAGTATATGCAGGCGCTGAGCACAACCATGCTGCACAGAAGCCCGAAAAGTTCGATATATAAGGAGGGTGTAAACAATGTACGAATCTAAACAGCAGTATTTTTACGGCACAGGAAGAAGAAAAAGCTCTGTTGCAAGAGTAAGAGTTTACCCCGGCAGCGGCAAGATCACTATCAACGGCAGAGACATTGACGATTACTTTGGTCTTGAGACCCTCAAGCTCATCGTTAGACAGCCTCTCGCTCTCACTGAGACCGCTGAGCAGTTCGATATCGTTTGCACAGTAGCAGGCGGCGGCGTTACAGGTCAGGCAGGTGCTATCAGACACGGTCTTTCCCGTGCTCTCCTCGTTTTCAACCCTGAGCTTCGTCCCGTTCTCAAGAAGGCCGGTTTCCTCACAAGAGACCCCAGAATGAAGGAAAGAAAGAAGTACGGCTTAAAGGCTGCTCGTCGTGCTCCCCAGTTCTCAAAGAGATAATCAGACCTATCTCAACCCGCCGTATTTTCGGCACTTTTCAGACCTTACAAATATTTTTTGGTACTTGTCTGGTCTTTATCAAGAGAATTATCCGTCCCGATTCGTCGGGGCGGATTTTTTGCTGTTACGCAAGTTTCAGCGTAACAAGGTCAGCGACTTTTGCTTTTGTGCTTTTCAGTACATCAGCATAAATATTTGCCGTAACACCTATATCGCAATGTCCGAGATGTTCAGATACGATTTTCAGGTCAACACCGCTGTTCAATAAAAGCGTGGCATTGCAATGCCTGAGCTGGTGCAGGGTAAGGGATTCAAACTCTGTTCCCTTAGTAAAACGTTTGAGTGACTGATATACGGAGTTTCTGTCACGGTAGTTACCAAGTGCCGATGTGAACACCATTTCGGGGTGAGCAAACTTCTTTCTGAGGGCTGCCGACATCTTGTCTATGTAGGCTTTCTGCTCCCTGAAAATAGAAGCAAGGACTTCGCTCATACCGATCACTCTGCGGCTGCTCTCCGTTTTCGGTGAACCGAGAGTGTGCTTACCGCCTATATCGGTCAGATTGTGGTTGATCGTGATCGTCATTTCTTCAAAGTCTATATCTTCCCACATAAGTCCTAAGCATTCTCCCGAACGCATACCTGTGTAAAAGAGAACCTTGATGATCCTCTTGAAGTCCTCGTCCCACGGTTTTGTATCAAGAAGCTCCATGAAACGCTTGATCTCGCTCTCATCAAGAGACATTTTCTTCTTTTCCTGACGGTTCTTCGGAAGAATAACGTTGTGACAAGGTGATTCACGAATATATCCCTGTTCAACGCCTCTGCGGAAAATACTCTGTATCACTACATAAATTTTGCGTACAGACTGAGGTTTCAGCTTGAACGTCTTCATCACGCTTGTCAGCTTCGGAGTCGTGATCTCTTTCAGCTTCATGTTACCGATAAGAGGTTTGATATGCTTCTCATACTGACCTTTGTAAGTGTATGCTGTGCTTGGTTTCAGCTCGACAGGTGCGAAATTCTCAAAGTACCAGTCGGCAAGCTCCGAGAAACGCATATTTTCATTCAGCTCAGTATAATCCTTGCATCTGCTTTCAAATTCATACGCAAACTGCTGAGCGAGCTTCTCAGCTTTTTTAGGTGTTACGCCCTGCGGCGGCTTGAAGGTGGTCGATTTAACGATCTGCTTGTGTTCTGTATCATAACCGAGAGATACCTTGATTCTGAAAGTATCGCCTCACTTTGTAATAGTAGCCATAAATGATTCCTTTCCATCACATAGATTTTATGGCATACTCCTGTTACTATAATCATAGCGCGCATTTGCCCGTATGTCAAGAGAATTCTATATCTTTTTTTGGGAGTATGCCGAAATCTATGCTTATGTTCTATGGTGTTTGTGGATTTTCTGTCTGTTGCCTGTCAAACGGCGTAGAATCGCCGTTCTCAGCATACAGACTTACTTGTCCGCTGTCTGTCCCTTGAAGTAGGCAAGCAGATCAGCCTTGTTGATGAGCATCTTACCCTTAACGCCGTCTCCAGCTCTCAGGTACGGGAGCTTTCCCTGGGCGATCAGCTTGCGGACAGTATGTTCGGACAGCCCCTTGACTGCTTCGGTACACTCACGAACGGTGAGCATCTCCACGGCATCGGGCTTGACCTCAGACACCTGTTCGGGATCATTGGCTTCGATAAGTTCGCTCAGGATATTCACGAGCTGAGCGATAAGCTCGTTCTTTCTGCTTGTTGTCATAGTTGTAAAAACCTCCATAGCAGGTACTTCCCCTGCTTTCTATCTTGTTTATATGTTATTCCAGCACGTTTTTTCTTGTAGTGCTGTTGTACTTGTACTGCTGAAAGTCGGAACTCAGTCCGCAGGCAGAAATAAAAGCCTCAGCCTTTTTCAACTTGCGGGATAGCTCGTCCTCACGGTTGATTCGTGCCGCTTCCTTTTTCAGCTTTTTACGGGTGAAAAGTCCTTTCTGCTCCTCAGCTTTCTTGTAAGTGGCAAGCTCCGAAGAAACAGCAGACAGCTTTGCTTTCAGTTCATCACGCTCCCGTACAGCTTCATCACGTTCCTTACGGAACTTCTTTGTCTGCTTCTGCGATGCAACTTCTTTCCTTGCAAGGTCGGCGACGTTCTGCCAGTCCTCCTGTGACACTGTAACCTTACCGCCGAACACGGTCTTTCCCGTTTCAATGCTGTCGATCTCCGCCAGTTTAGCAGTTTTCTCCTTGACAGCTTTAAGCATTTCTCGCTTTTCGCCAAGTTCCGCTTTGACCTGAGCATTCTGCTCTGCCAGTTCGTCAGCCTGACGACGCTGTTCCTTGTACTCCTCAACTTCCAGCGTACCTCTCGCCTTTTCGGGAGCGAGGGGCTTGATGCCGTGTTCAAGGCAGATCTTATTCAGCACTTCGACCTCGGCAGCTCGCCAACGGGCAATAGCCTGCTTGCCTTCACCGAAGCTCATTTCTTTCAGAGCCTGGGCGATACCGTTCTGTGTGTCTTGCCCACGCTTGTAATGCCCAACAGGAATGTAGTCAATGTGCAGGTGTGGAGTTGCCTCGTTCATGTGCAGGACGGCATTAAAAACATAGAAGTTCGGGTTGCGATCCTGGAAACCTTCCATGTACTCTTTCAGGCAGTCAGCCACAAGCTGAAAGTCCTCAGTGCCGTAACCCGAATCTTCTATCTTGCCGATCTGCACAACGTCCTCATAAAAGCTCTTGCGTTTGTCGGCGGCAGTGCGGACAGTGTTGCAGGGCTTCACACCAAAAAGGTGTTCGTAGTAGCTGCCGTGAACCTTGCGGTCATTACGCTTCTGTTTGGCATTGTAACGTTCGGTGGATTCAGCAAAAAGCTGATTGTATGCTTCGCCTATCGGCTGACGCACGAAGGTGATGTTCTGCGGAGTGCGGAGCGGATCAACATTGTCCGCCATGAACTCCCTGTTATTGTGAGTCAGAGAACCCTTTCCCTGACCGAATGAAATTCTTTTTTCTTTCATAAAATTACCTCTTTTGTTCATTGGATTTACTTCTCTCTTTCTACGAAATCCAATACAAAAATCATAGGCATCAACTCCTTTCTTGACCGCTGAGGCGGAAGGGCTATCGCCAGCCCTGACGGGCAAATTTTCCCTGAACGACACAAGCTATGGTCGCAGGGAAAAAGCTGCGTAGCAGCGATTACAAGGGTGCAGAGCGCCGCTTGTAACTCCGTAGTACTTGTGACGGGGAAATACCCACATCACAAGTACATACTCCGTCCTACGGGGCTAAGACGGCTGACAGAGCAGCCGAAAATGTGGACACAGTAATGCAGAAATCCGCATTACATTTTTTCAAAATCAGCATTTCAAAAATGATGATTCTACTCATGAACTTTCGCTCAAAAGTGAGCTAAAGTCTATGCGATTATCCTCAATTTTAACTCGGACAAAAATGTCCAAGTTCGCTATCCTGAATCAGAACGGCAGCTCGATCTCAACACCGAGCGTGTCAAGCAGATAGTCTGTCTCCTTATCATAAATTCTGGTCTCCTCGATTGATAGATAGTTGTAGAAACGAACTACCGCTTCACGAACATCCAGACCGCTTCTTTCTTCAAGGATAGAAGTCAGCTTTTCAACCCTTTCCATATCGGGCATACACGTCACCTCCTTTCCGCAAAAATGCTCAACCAACATCAACCGACAGCAACCAACATTCAAGTCTGTATTTTGCAAACTCCGTAATACCGTCGTTTCAATGTCAGCCACCAAAAAAACCACAAAATCCGGTAAAATCAGATATGGGGATTCACATGAACCATCTGAGCCTTTTTGTTGTTGGCGGCGGTCACATTTTCGTAGGCGATATATCCGTACTCGGCAAGCGTATCGAGTGCCGAATAGAAGTCCTTTGCAGTAGGAAAAAGATTGCATCGGCACGCGTGGTAGAGGTCTGACTTCAAGCCATGTTTAATATTCTTTGTCTTGAAAATCTGAATGATCTTCTCAGCCTTTACAACGTTCCCGTCGGGAGCGTTCACGCTGAAACCATATATCGCCTGATAGCGATAGTAGTGAGCTATATTAAAAGCCCTCAGCAGTGTGTCATGATTTACACTTTCCTCGGAAGGCTCAACACCTCTGAAACAGCAGTCGGCACAATGCAGGATACAAGCTATCCGCAATATAAGACCATGAAACTTTCCGCCCCAGTCCTGACAGCAGCACATGGATTCCTTGATCTCTTTTTCGATATAGTTGTTGCAGTATTCGATATACTCCTCGGAAGCGTGGCGGGACAGGTGCAGTATCATTTCCTCTCCATTGTGATCCTTTTTTCCTTTCAGGAGCTGATGAATGAAATCATGATATTGCTCCCTGACTTCTTTTGATATAGGTGCGGTATCATATCTACGATTTCCCACATCGCTCTTGGCGAAGCAGGGAACGAAACGTGCGATCAGTCCGCTTGACCTGAAAGCGGTATCATTCATCATGTTGTCCCATATATACGGCTGACCTGCGAGAGCGACAGAAAGATAAGGACGGGGAATTTCCGTTCGTCCTCGGATAACTCTGTTGCAGATGTACTTCTCACCGTTCCACGCTTTAAGGAGCAAGTCGAGATTTGGAATACCGCCATTGTACTTGCCGTTGAAGTTGGAAAGCATTCCGGCTTCGTCAGAGATCATCAGCAGAGAATCATTCTCGCTCAGCTCTATCACAAGGGATTCGGGCGTTATATCGTCAACAGCGATACGAATAGGAGTGGTGTTTCTGATATTATCTGCCTGGACACGGAGCTTTGCTATGGCTGCGGTGTCAGGCTCGTCCTCTTTCTCCATAGACTTCACACTGGCTTCCAGTGCCTTAACGTCCTGCTGTGCCTTGTACATTTCCTCACGGTGGTCTTTGTTGTACTTGCTCTCAAAGGTGTCGAACGGAGCTTTGATAAAGTGCATAACAGGGCTTTTTCTTTCAGAAGGCTGTGCTATGATGATAGAATACAGCACAGGCGGTTCGGTGTGGTCTGCCTTGCCCGCAAGCCGATACAGACCGGTGAAACAGTAGCCCACGGCTGAGAGCATCGCTGTCCCTGCCATTCCCACATCGGTGGAAGTCGTGACCGAGATCGCCTGCACCATATCACGCAGAACGGGTGGTAACGCATCGAGCGGAAAAGAGATAGCGTCCACACTCTGCCGAAGCGGTCGGGGTTCTCCCCATTGAATAGTATTCATGTTGTCTTTTCCTTTGTCTGTTATTTTTTCTTTATTTATCTTGACAGATTGCATTTAATGTGCTATAATATGAAATGAAATAGCACGTTTCAATCTCTAAATCACATTATATGCTACCTTAGTAGCATGTGTCAAGTAAAAATAATCAGAACGAGTTAAGTTCTGCCTTTTGCACAAATTGGAGGGACACAAAATGACTGTCTTTTGGAGAAAATACAATGAATTATGTGACGAGCGAGGAATCAAGCCGAGAACATTAGCCACCGAGTTGGGCATTTCGGCTGCGACCGTCACCAAATGGGTGAATGACGGTATGCCGAACCTCGACATGATAACGAGGATAGCGGAATACTTCGATGTTCCGATAGATTATCTCATAAACGAGGACGATACGCCGATCATTCCGCAGGCAAACAAGAAAAGAAGTGTGTTCAAGTCGGTAAGCTCCCTGTCTCAGCGTTGGGTGAGCCTGCGCCGTGGAAGCGAGATCAGCCTGGAAATGCAGTTAAAGATCATTCCCTATGTGAATTGTACGGTGCAGTTTCTGAATAATGATAAGTATTTCGAGTACGTCCCCGAAACCGAATACGATACCGAGCATTTGAAGGACACCGAAACGATATTCGATATTCTGGGCATTCTCGATCACTGTGCCGACACCGAGAGCTACCGAATCGTGCAGGTGCAGCTCTCACGTATCGTGCTGTATCACCTGAAAGAAAAAGGCTTTGACCGTGAAGCACTCCGCACCGAGCATCTCGATCAGGAGAAGATGGCGTATCTTTACACGGGGAAGGACAGCGGTAAGACACACAACTACGGTCTGAACTTCTCGGATATGGACTTTCTCAGGGAGTTTACGGGACTGGGTTATCAGGTTATGTTTACGGGGATTGAATAAAATAAAGCTCTATGGATTCAGTTTATCCATAGAGTTTTTTGTATATTGATGACAAGAATAGCATTGGAATTTGTGCAAGCATACAAACTTATTATTTTAATACTACAAACGCTTGTTTTCACTACATTATTGTGTTATACTACATTTTGAGAGGAGGTATTATATGAATACTTATACCGTTAAAGAAATTGCAGATATGCTCAAAACGAATCCTGAAACTGTCAGACGTTGGATAAGATTAGGAAAACTTGAAGCAGATCAGTCATCTCGGAAAGGTGGCAACGTTGTTTCTGAGCAAAGCTTAAATAAATTTTTGAAAACTACTCCCAAATACGCAGGAATAGCCGCCAGCACAATAGGTTTGCTCGGTATCCCTGGATTAATTGCAGGCGTTCCTATACTAACTGCTACTCTTTTGGGAACAATGGTTGCTCAAAAAAGCATCACTGAGGAGCGTTTGAAAAATGCTCAAATATCTATTTCAGAAATGCTTAAATTCATAGATACTTCAATAAAGAGTTCGGAAAAGACTATTTCAGCAAAAAAGGAGGAGATAAGCAAACTCGAACTTGAAATCATAGCTGAGGAAAATCATGTAAAAGAGCTTAAAGCACTTAAAGAAAAACTAAAATCACGGTGTAGTCAGGCAAGTTCTGACAGAGAGGAGAAATAAATCATGGCATGGGATCCGAATGAAAAAGGTAGCTGGGCGTGGTTTACTAAAGAGGCAAATGAACACGGCGGAGTAGAACCATATATCAATGATATAGAAGAGAATGCGAGGGCGGAGGCTCATGATGCAGATATTAAACTTTTGCCGTTAATCGTTGCAGGTGCCATCGGACTTGGTGCTTTAGGAAAAACCGCATATGATAAGATCAAGCAGAAAATCGCTGATCGTAAAGCATTAAAACAGAAATCTGATGCAGCTAAGGAAGCACTTATATGTGGTGCTAATAGTTCTAATGATTCTGACGAAGAGGAGGAAATGAAATGAAATTAGGTCTTATGAACAAGGGCGATAAAGTCTTATTTGTTAATGATAGATTTGTCGCTATCCAAAGAAAAAACGGGGAGGTCGACTTGATTCCTTTTTTCTTTAATGATAATGGAATTCCATGTGTGGATACACAAAACATTACAACTATCACATATGGAACGAATATGGCTGAAATAAATGTAAAGACAGATGACGGCGGAGAAATCACCATCTCAACATTTTAAAAGGGGGATAAGAAATGAGCGGGAAGAAAGATCAGGCTGTTGTATTTGTTATTGATGGGCTGACAGCAACTCAGGCAGGTAGACTAAAGGGAGCAATCTCTACACAAAAAAGTAAAATTGCTCCCAAAGCAAGAGGTTTGGCTTTTTCAGGTAATAGAAAAGATATAGGAAAAAACCTTACCGCATCTACGCAAAAACTTTTGACAGATACAAAAGACCGAAAGTGAATCAGAGGAGGGAAACACGATGGCAAAGCGATCATCAGAACATATTAAGGCTCAACGCCAAGGCAAGGAGCGAGATAACTATACCTGCCAAATATGTGGCAGTACCAATAGAGTTCATGGACATCATCTTTTAGATGTTCAGTTTAATGGTATTGCAAGTCCCGATAACATCGTAACATTGTGTGAGAAACACCACAGAATGGTTCATCAAGGACTAATAGATATAGATAAGTTTTGATGTTATCGTCCATACATATCCCAAAATAAGGCAGGCTATTTCACTTAGTCTGCCTTACCTATTATACTGCGTTCATACGTTGTTGCATGATTTGATAAATACCTGACAACAGCATAAAAAATTATGTTCAGAATTTCATATTTTGTGAAATTTATCCGTATTTCTATTGATTTCTACAGCGAGATGTGGTATAATTAAATAGTATACATCATTATATAAACCGAGGGGGGAGATTTATATGCTTGATAAAGAAAAACGTTTTGGAAAAGTTGTATCTTTTTACCAATCATTGCCTGACGATTTGTTGGAAAATATTATCAATGCTCTTCCTATTAATAGAGATGTAAGGCGCAAAATTAATAAGCTAAAAACATCAAAAAGCAAAGTGGAGATGCTCATGTCATCAAAACTCAGAAAAACTTTTGCAGATACGGCATATATTGTCATTAAGCCTTATATTTCCTTGGAACTTGAAAAAGCTGGTTATGATGAAATAGTCAACTGTATTACAGATGACAATAAGACATACATTGCAATTTTCTTCTTCAGATGGTGTTACGAAGAAGGAGATGACGGATCATCTAATGATGATAAATACTTTGATATATTTGTAGATTCTGAGATATTTGATTGCATCCTTAACGGGAAAAAGATTGGTGAATCTCAATTCGCAATTCAAAACAATGAGCCGACATTAGAAACTAATCCAAACGTCTCTTCAGAAGAATCTGAAACACCATCCGCTAATGTTAATAATAATGAGGTGCATACTATGAAATTATTAGGACGAATAGAGAAAAGAAATACATTTTATAATTTCTTCCCTCAGTATGAACTGACTGATGGTAAGCTTATAGAAATACCTGTCGACAAGCTCAAAGCAGATTATCCTATTAATGGTGGTATTAATCTTGCCTATAATCCATATTCAGGCGGAGCAGCATCATTTCTTGATGAAATAACCACGGATAATGACGAAGACCAGTATGTTAACAATGTATATGTAGTAGAAATTGATAATTATGATTTAGAGTCTAATGAAAATTCAACCTATCAGGTCAAGCTTGATTTGCAACGTTTAGTTCAATGTGGCAAAAAGTTAGATGATATTATTCGTTATGCTGACGAGTGTGAAATATATAAAGTAGTTCACAGCGAAACAGATAGCATCTCAGATAAAACCTTTATAAGTGGTAATATTAATCTTCTTGAGACAAACATTACCAACGGCGAAATGGTAGTTCTTTTTTATAATGAAAAATACTACGGACCTTTTAAAGCAACACGAAGGCAATATGATGAAAAATTCTATATTACTACTTTAGCCAGCGAAAACAACTACCTAGTTCCTTTTTTCAGCATAACTGATGTGAATGTTATAGAGCTTGAAAAACAGGCTTATTATAAAGATCCCACATATACCAAATTTATTCATACTTCATCAGAAAGTGAACAGTATGAAGACCATATAACAGATGAACTGCTGCTTGAAAAAATAACAGATGATGTTTCGATTGAGCTTGCTAGAACTAACCCCGAGGAATTTTCTCATCTGTGCAGTAACTCTCCATTTCTTGCTCAATTACCATCAGAGATTGTTTCAAAGCGACTGGACAGGCTTATTGAGATAGTCACTAGTGTTGAGGGTTTCAAAGAAAAGAAGCATGAGGTATTTGAATCTCTGCTTAAACTCTATCAGGAATCCCCATCTGATGAAATGATAATCAAATCAGATGTTTATAAGGATTTAGAAAGCAAATATAACGAAGAACGAAGAAGAAGTGAAGCAGCTGATAAGAAGATTCAAGAACTGAGCAAAACACAGGAAGAATTAAATGCACAGATAGTAGATCTGCAAAAGAGTTCGGAAGGCACCGCATCTTCAGAAGAAGTTGCTAAACTTGAAGCGGATAATAAATCTTTAAAAGAAAAACTTGAAACCATAAAAGCTACAAGTGCAAATATTGAAAAACTTAAATCTGATCAGACAGAGTTAGAAGCGAACAATAGATATCTCCAAAGACAAATAGACAAGTATGAGCAAAAAGCAAAAGAATTACGCACACAGGTTAGCACTGCTATTAAAGACGGCAGTGATGAAATGGCATCTTTAGCATTCGATCCATTTATTTCAAGCGAAATGATGAAACAAGCAGCCTCATGGGAAACAAAAGAAGAAGATAGGCAATATAAAGAAAAGATAGACAGAATAAATTCAGTTACGCCTTCCGCATTAAGTGATGCTGATCTCATAGACTATATTGTAAATTATGTCAAGTCAAGACGTGAGTATAGCCGAAATGACATAATCAATATTTATATCAGTATTGCCCAAAACTTTATCACTATTTTCTCAGGTGAACCTGGCACAGGAAAAACATCTATGTGCAATATCGTAGCTGAAACTCTTGGTTTGTTACATTATGGAGAAGAGTTAAACCGTTTTGTTTCTGTATCAGTAGAACGTGGTTGGTCTTCCAAGAGAGATCTTATCGGATACTATAATCCTCTGACAAGAAAATATGATAAGAGCAATGGCAAAATATATGATGCACTTCGAGTGCTTGATGTAGAAAGAGATACATCCAAGTATCCGTTCATAATTATGCTTGATGAGGCAAATCTCAGTCCAATAGAGTATTATTGGGCAGATTTTATGCGTCTTACGGACAGATCATCATTGAATGATATGTACATAAATATAGGTGCAGAGCGGGAATTATATGTTCCTGAAACGCTTAAATTTGTTGCTACAATCAACACGGATCAAACTACTGAAACGCTGTCTCCACGTCTTATTGACAGAGCCTGCATCATAAAATTGCCAAAAGTTGAGCCTAAAAATAATGATGATGCTTCATCTGTGTCAACAGAGATAATCACATGGGCCAATTTCGTCAAGACGTTTTCAAAGACGGCAGAATTGAATCCTATTACACAAAAAGGAATAAAAGAAATATACAAGCTGTTCAATGATTATGGAATGAGCGTTAGCCCCCGTACTCAAGTAGGCATAAAAAAATATGTAATGGCAGCTCAGGAAATTATGGAGGACGAGCCTAATACTCTCGCACGAGAGAAGGCTTTGGATTTCGCAGTAGTACAAAAACTGCTTCCTAAAATCAATGGTTATTATTCCGTTTATGAACGTTTCTTTGATTCATTGAAACAACTTTGCAAGGAGTATAACCTTAGCATGACTGAAGATGCTGTCATGAAGATAATTGATGCTCAGGAGCGGAATATGGGTTACTGTCAGTATCTGATTTAAGTGAGGAGGAATTTCTTTGGATACAATAACACTAAAGCTGAAACCAAAGTATCATGAAGAAATAGAATTAATACTCCAAACAGATAAAGAAAGCGATTATTTTGATATACCAAATGGCAAAGAGGTAGTGTATAATGACAATATTTATTCGTTTTTATTGTCAGGTGCTACTTCTATGCCATCAAAAGTGTATGTTAACGATGAAGCATATGATACTGAATTCGGCAGTGGAGATGCAGACGGGATCCGATTCAGTTTAAAAGGGTGTGACAGACCATTCTTACAGAGTTTTGGAGCGATAAGAATAGAAGTGTGGATGGACGGAAAACAGTATTACTCCAAAAGTATAGCGGTACTGGTATCAGATTCTGAAATCAACAATGGCGTTATAAATATGATAGAATATATTTATGGAAACTGCGAAGATTATCTTTATGAAGAACATAAAGATTCTACGATACTATCAGGCATCAAAGCGAATAAAACAATCTCGTTGGAAGCAAAAATAGCTTTTCTGGAACAAACACTTAAAATATATAAAAAATCATATCAGTATCTGAAAACCAATCCCTATTGTAAGCTTGAAAAAACAGAAGCAGTAGATTCGTTTGATAAACTTCAATCCATCTCACAGAGAACAATACGATATATAACAAATCATATTGATGAACTTTCAGTCGTTAATTATGATACAGGCATAAGGTATAATAATCAATATTATCAGCCTAACAGAGTGTTGGTGGAGAGAAACTCATATTTTTATGATGTTTATGAAAACCGTATTATTGTAGGCTTTTTAAAAACTCTTGTATCAGAGATCAATGTAACAATTAAAAGTCTATTGGAGAAAACGTATCTTAAAAACAAATCTTCTGCACAAGACGGATATATTGATTCGATGTATCAGATTTTTTCAAGAAGTATAAAACGGATCAATGGATATATAGAATCTTTGAAATCGCTACATAATGAATATCAGCAGTTGTATTATTTCTATACTCGACTTTTCAATATCTCAACAGATGCAGTCAGAAACATACCTATTTTTACACCTGTTTTTCGTTCTATAAACGCTTATAGACAGATATATACCGTTATACACAACTGGTTTTCGATTGGTAATTATGATCTTGGAAAAGATGAGTTGTTGTTAAGCTTTATTTCCACAAGTAAGATATATGAATACTATTGTCTGATAAAAATGTTGTGTCATATAACCCAAAACACAGATTACGATTTAATAGAATCAAAACGCATTTCTTATCGTGTTAACAATAGTTACTATATGGATACTAAATACAATAATACGTTTGTTTTTTACAAAGGTTCTATTAAACTCACCTTGTATTTTCAGCCTGTTGTTTATGGTGACAGCAGGGCATTTAATGGATTAGATATATTCCGAAATACATCAACAAATGCCAAAAAGGAAACCAGTAATAGAGGAAAAACATATACTCCTGACTATATTATAAAAGTTGAATATGATGGAACGGCTGATTATATTATCTTGGATGCTAAATTTAGTACACCTGATAATATACGGCTTCATCAATTACAGGAATTGGTATATAAATACTTATTCTCCATCAGCACTTTAAATGAAACTGATCGTATAAAAGGATTGTATATACTTTGTGGAAAGGAACTTGGAAATGATGAGGAGGATATTATTCACGATCTTGCACATCAAATAGGTTTTAGCGTTTCGCCTTTCGCCGATATATTAGTTATAAATGGCGTAAAAACAGATGATTATTCTATGACGAGTATGATATTTGATAATGTAACATAAACGGCTGCACCCGAAGGCACAGCCGTTAAGTATCAAATATAAACCATACACTCAAACACAACTTCTCTCGCCATATAGATGAAGCAATTCTCAAGACCGAGCATTTTCTTAGCATCACCGCTGAGAGCAGCTTTCTGATAGCAACTGTCGGTCTGCTTCCAAAGCTCTACCTGACGGGAGATAGCCTCGCTGACTTTCAGATTCATATCATCGAGGTACTGAATGATCTTGCCCTCGTTGACGAGCCTGCGAAGCCTGTCAGGGTACTTGCTGTCAGAAAAATGAAGATGATACCTGATGAAGTCGGTGTTGTAAGTTTTGTTCTCGACAGCAAGCGTATCAGTGTTGAAGTGAGTGACGGTCACAGTATTGGTGTCCAAGCTCCACAGCGGAACGTATTTCTTTTTCAGTGGACTGTATGCGGTCTGTTCGCTCTTGTATCTGCTCATGGTTATTACCTCCGTTGATATGCGGTGAAAGTTCTCAACAGCTCTCACCACGGTTCTCATTTAACGTATAATAACAGGAGTATGCCAAAACGATTTGGTCTTTCGCTGGTCTTTATTTGGTCTTTAAAGTTACAAAATCGCAGGAAACAAAAGATAAAGAAAAGCGAAGTTAAAGCATTGAAAGTGCCGTAAAACAGGCATTTTCGCAAACAATAGAATAAATTACAAATGCCGATGCACCTTACTCCAAGAGATAATCACAGCCCTTACAAATCACGTATCTACGTGCTTTGGGGCAAGCTTATCATCACTTTGGTCAACTTTTTGACAACCAATAAAGACTATAATAACCGCTATGTTCTTGCATAGCGGTTATTTTTGTATGCTGTAACTTTTAATTACTTGCTGTGTTGTCATTTATAAGCTTCTGTTCGATCGAAGCAGCAATATTTATTTTCATTCCTTCGAGAACATCTGCATAGGTATTTGCAGTTCTTTCGATTTTTACAGACTTTTTTTCATAGGGTCTATTTGGCAGATGAATTTATGTCCGATAAGTATTAGTTATCAACGGTTCGTTACACATTTAATTATCAAAGGAGGAATTTCTAATGAGAAATTCAAAGATGAAAGGCTTTACCCTTATCGAGCTCATCGTTGTTATCGCAATCATCGGTGTTCTCGCAGCTATCCTCGTTCCCTCTATGATGGGCTATGTTGGCGATTCCAAGCTCTCCACAGCTAACTCTAATGCTAAGCTTGTTTACACCAACACTGCTACATATGCAACCAAGTGCGAAGTTGCCGGTTATCCTATGAGCGCAGGCAATGGTCTCTCCTCCGCAACTTCCCTTAAACTGAGCGGCGACGCTTCAACTGTTACTGCTCCCTCTGATGCAAGTTCTATCAATCTTGAAGCTGCATTAAAGAACCTTATGGGCAGCACTGCTGATTCTTCCGGTTACTGCAGAGTTGCAATCGGTTCTACCGGTTCTCCCTCAGCTGCACTGTGGGCAAAGTCAACATCCGATAAGTATGTAGGTGGTTATCCTACTGCTGCAACCGGTCAGACAACTGGTGGTATCGGCTCCGCAACACTTTCTGCTACTACTCCTTCCGGTACCCAGAGCTGATAAAATACGCTTTCAATAAATTTATCATCATAATGAAAAAAGGTCCCCTCACTTTTAAAGCGAGGGGACCTTTTCCTTTTATTAGTTAGTGAAACCTTTTGAACTTAACAAATCATTACTTCTTTGCAGCTGTATCAAAGTCGATTTCAACATCGTCTGCGCCCTTATTCGCACCAACAGCAACAGTAGCAGCTACAGGATAACCGCCAACATACTTATCGGAATCTGTCTTTCTCCAAGCAGTTGCCTCGGGTACAGATGAAGCGTTAAGCTTGATAGCAGCCTTACCGCCGGCAGCAGAACCACCCATCAGAGACTGAAGTGCTTTTTCAAGTTCCTTACCATCCTTAGCATATGTCTGACCAGCAGCACCACCAGTAAGATCACACTTAACAACTGTTCCAGCACCATCTACAGTATAACCAGCAACTTCGCAGTTTGTGCAGTATGTAGCGGTATTAGTGTAAGCAAGCTTAGCGTTAGAGTTAGCTGTGGAAAGCTTAGACTGACCAACATAGCCGATCATAGAAGGTACGAGGATAGCTGCGAGAACACCGATGATTGCGATAACAACGATGAGCTCGATAAGGGTAAAGCCTTTCATCTTTGAATTTCTCATTAGAAATTCCTCCTTTGATAATTAAATGTGTAACGAACCGTTGATAACTAATACTTATCATTGGTCGTTTTGTTTTGTCTCGGAACTCTTTCCTTGACTGTATCTATATTATAGCCTATCAAACTGGAAAAGTCAATAGTTTTCTGATATTTTTTCCTGCAATTTTGTGAGTTTGGATATTTTTCCATATAAACGTTTTAAAACAGAATGTTATGTGGCACTTTGCACAAAACATATACGAATTTCAGTTTTAAATCACTGATTTTTGCAATTTTTGGATTTTCAGAAAAGTCGCTCAGTAATTTTATAATCGTTTACATTATGAAAATCCCATTTTTTTATAAAAGTATTTAACAACACTTGCAAAAATTACAGCTTTTTTCTACAGAAATTACACTTTGGCAGCGGAATATGTCATTTCATTTTCAATATATATAATTTGCACTAATAATTACACATTATAGGTCAGATGAATGTAAAATTAAAGCTTTGTATGTCAAAGGACAAGTGATAAGTATTAGTTATCGGTCGTATGAAACATTTAATTTAACAAAGGAGGAATTTCTCATGAGAAATTCAAAGATGAAAGGCTTCACCCTTATTGAGCTCATCGTTGTTATCGCAATCATCGGTGTTCTCGCAGCTATCCTCGTACCTT
>ERZ791815.74-NODE-74-length-110102-cov-21.050115_pt1 | contig 110102 bp, 91 predicted proteins | sample MGYA00510302_ERZ791815 | MGnify/ENA primary metagenome ERZ791815 (study PRJEB30046, sample SAMN00791995) | human gut metagenome | study: EMG produced TPA metagenomics assembly of the A metagenome-wide association study of gut microbiota in type 2... | reverse complement strand
CTCGCCGCGATTGGCTACCAATATCTTCTTTATCATTGTTTTTTGTTAATTATGTTTATGTCTGAGTAAGGATTAAAATCTACGTTTTTTAATTGACTGGGATTTCTAAATTTCCTGTTATTGTAGTGTAATTCAACCTTAACTCAGGCTTTTTAATAATAGGGATAATTATTAAATTAATTAGTTATATCGATAAATCTTTAAAATTTTAAGAAGAAGTCGTTTTAAATCAATCCATTTCTTCTTTTCGAAATACTTCCTGTATCCGGTTATCCCTCCGGAAGAGTCATATTTCGGGGACAAATATAGACAATAAATATGTTTTATAGCATATTTTCTAATAAAATTAGTTTTTCTGGTTATAAAAAATACAGAGGAGTATTATTTGTTAATACTCCTCTGATAGAATAATGTTACGTGGTAAAAAGTTTATCCAAAACTAAAGAATCCTAAAGGTTGTTTATTACTGATGTACCACTCACCGTTGTCTTCACTACAATAAATCTTTTTTTCCCGTGCCAGCCATCCGATTGCCGCAAAAAAAGCAGCATCATCAAGCCCCAATGTCCGTTTCATACGATCGACCGTAATGGTGTAAGTTCCTTCGAGCAAGCACCATATCCGTCCGGCATTCTGTGCGATAATGAGCGCTTTCATAACATGTTGGGTTTTAGTGAAAACTGTATTTAAAGATATGTAAAATCTAAACCAATAACAAGTATCGGTTCAGAAATGTTTTAAATTTTCACTTTTTTTTGCTTTAAAACGTCGTTTTATTGTATATGTTTAAAAGCCAGTCTGAAATTTTCCAACAAAAAATATTGTCAGGTCATTTTTTTTCTGTTTTCTTCTGGTTTGTTTTCCCGTTTTCACTCGTCAGATAGCCCGCTATCCTTCTCGTGAAAACAGAAAAATATCCTCGAAAGAGATTCTCAAACTTGACTTTGGGCAAACTTGAGACAGACTTTAAGGCACAGCTTGTTCTATTGCTTCCGGCGTGTATATCCCGTCACTCTCTTCTTCTATTTTTGTGCCGGCAAACAGCCAGTAAAGCATAAGAATGATAGCGATAAACACACCGATAATTTTCCATACGTTTTTTTTATTCATAATATAATTGTTATTTAACGGGTAAAAATATATTTATCAAGAGTTGATAGTTGTTTATTGAATTTATAACCATCTTGATTGAATTGTTGTATGTCTTCGGGACGGTTAATCCGACTTTTTACTATATACCGGGCAATGTTTCCCCGGTATTGTTTTGAATATATTTGTATGCTTTTATAAGAGTCGTTTCTGTGTTCCTTGAATTTGATATGAATGATTTTCAAGTGATTTGGAACTTTTGAAATATCTATCGATTTAAATATTTCTTCTGATGCCAGATTTATCAGAATACCGTCATCTGCTACTATATCGTCGATTAATGCTTTTGTTATTATAGGTTTCCAAAATTGGTATAGGTTTTCTGTACCTAAGTTGGGAACTTTTAATGAGAACATTAACCGGTATGCTTTGATTGCGTCGAGAGGGCGGAGGATTCCGTATAAAGTCGATATAATACGCAAATGTTGTTGTGCATATAAAAAATCTTTTTCTATAAATGTTGATGCGTCGAGTTTTTGATAAATAGCACCGCTATATGCCAGTACAGCTCGTTTCTGTATTGTTGTAGGTGAATTGAATTGTTGGAAATAAAGGAAAGCTTTTTCTGCTATTTTTTGACTTAAATTCATTTGTCCTTTCAATTCTTGTACAGAAAGTTTTTTTACGCCGGATATGATACGTTCGGCCTCTGACAAGAATTGTGGAGTTGTTGCTGGAGGATATGTTCCGGAAACCGGAGACATATTCATCGTTCGTGTAGGAGATAATAACATTATCATTCGTTCGGTCGATTCTTAATAGGTTTTGTTGATATAACAATCGACCGGACGAATAGTTGCAGAATATTTAATTTTTGTTTATCGATGCCAAATGTCCCATGATGCAAAAGCTTGCAGCAGTAACATTTCGAGTCCATTTTTAGTAACAGCATCTTGTTTAGATGCTTTTTCCATAAACAAAGTTTGATCGGGATTGTAAATCAAATCATAGACAAGATGCTTATTTGTTAATTGTTCATAAGGAATAGGAGGACAGGTCGCTGTATGTGGATACATTCCCAGAGGGGTAGTATTGATGATGACCGTATATTCAGACATAATTTCGGGAGTGAGATCTTCGTATGTAAGAACATCTTTTTTTGCTGTACGGGAAACTAACTGGGGGGTAATCCCTAAAGATAATAATCCGTACCATACTGCTTTAGAAGCTCCTCCAGTCCCTAATATCAAACCTTTTTTATGTTCAGAGTTTAATAAAGGCCGTATGGAATCGGTAAAACCTATAATATCTGAGTTGAACCCTTTGAGTTTAAGTTTTCCTTTTTCACGTATAAATTTGATGACATTTACAGCTCCGATCATACGGGCGGTTTCATCCATTTCGTTCATATATGGAATAACGGCTTCTTTATAGGGAAGAGTTACGTTCAGTCCCATTAATTCCGGATTTTCGACAATTACTTTTTTGATAAGTTCTATTTTGTCTATTTCAAAATTAATGTATTCGGCAGGTATGTTTTCTGCAATGAATTTTTCATTGAAAAATGTTTTTGAGAAAGAGTGTATTAACGGATATCCTAATAATCCGTAGAGCTGTTTTTGAGAGTTGGTTGTATTCATATTGTTTTTATTATCCTTTTCCTTTGCCCTAAAGGAATTGTAAATTAGACTTGTGGTTGTATTCATATTGTTTTTATTATCCTTTTCCTTTATATTTCGATACCTTTAGTATTTGTTCCCCGTCGATCGGATATTCCAATAATTCGTGAAGAGAGCAGTTGCATCTTTTCATATATTCAGATACTATGCGCCAACCTATCCAACGACCTATTCTGCCCGGAGAATTGGGTGAAATCGGTGATGTAAATGGAGCAGGTCCGAGATATTTATTCTTTAATAATAAGTCTGTCGAGAAAAGATGCCTTTGACGTATTATTTTATCCCATATTGCATGTTCGTTTTTTTTGCACCACGAAATATTGTTGTCTGAATAACCAAGTATTTCTCCTATATCTTTTTGTGGAAATAGTTGTTGTAGCGTATATAATATGAAACCTTCATAGACCATATCGTCAAGAAGAGTTTTATTTTCATTTTCTTGCGGGTACTGAGTATATAATAGCACTTGCATGACCTCGACGGGAATGCGGCTTCGTTCTTTTGTCGGAAGTTGATAAGGATTATATATGTTTTGGTAACCCGGATATGATGCTCCAAGATAATGATCTAAAGAGATGGATATTATAGAATCGGTAGTAATAATCGATTGATTCAATCCGGACACGTGTGTTAACACTCTGGGAAGATAGGCCTGGGGAAATAGGAGGGAATATCGGGAAAAAGCATCCGATAATCCGGATTCTATATCATCGGTCGTTTTGAATTCAGACTCGGTATCTTTATACAACTTTTTTATTGCAGAGTTAGAAAAGAATTTGTTTAGACCGGTTTTGCTATATAAGGAATCTTGTGGATTGTTCTGTATCAAATTCAATATTCCATAACAATAAATGGGAAGAAAATCAGAATATTCTTTTATAAAACGGGCAGTGTCGCTCATGTTCCCCGATATGAATTTTTGCAGGTCTTGGTCGAATCGTTCCAGTGTGATGGATTTTGTTTCTGAAACAGAATCGTTTTTCCTGTTTTTACATCCCCATATACATCCGATAATACAAATAATAAGAAATTCCGATACTCTTTTTTTTATCATTTTGTTTCTCTCTTTTTCGAAAAGCAAAAATAGAATTTTTATTCAGATATAGAGGTCTTTTATATTGTAAATTGATGCTTGAGATAAAAAATCATAAACCTTTAACCTCTTTTATATCCTTTTATTTTTATCTTTGTGACTGCAAGTTAAGTGATATATACAGATAGCTCGAATTTTTTGACAGTTGTCTGTTTTATTCAGCAGATTACGATGATGAAATCTATATGTCGGTTTTGTTTATATATTTTTATTGCTCTTTTTCTATTCCCTTTTTCTGCATATACTCAGGCTTCGGGAAAGAAATTTGTTGTCGTGATTGATGCCGGACACGGAGGGAAAGATCCGGGAGCAATAGGACGAATAATCCGGGAAAAAAATATAAATTTGGGTATTGCTTTGAAATTAGGTGCACTTATTCGGGAAAATCATCCAGATGTAAAGGTTGTATATACTCGTGATCGTGATATTTTCGTAGAATTACAGCAACGAGCGAATATTGCAAATCGTGTTAAGGCCGATCTTTTTATTTCTATACACACCAATTCTGCCACAAATCGTTCCGCTTACGGGACAGAAACCTATACTTTAGGTTTGGCGAGAACAGAAGAAAACTTGAGGGTAGCTAAACGGGAAAATTCGGTAATTCTTCTGGAAGATGATTTCTCTAAACGTTATGAAGGCTTTGATCCGAACTCTACCGAATCTTATATTATGTTTGAGTTTTTGCAGGATAAACATCTTGAACAAAGCATTAATCTTGCTTCTTCTATACAAAGGCAGTTTAAGAATTTGGCGAAAAGAGTTGATCGGGGGGTGCGTCAAGCAGGATTTCTTGTATTGCGTAATACGGGTATGCCGAGTGTCCTTATAGAGGTAGGGTATATATCCAATAGAAATGAAGAAGCTTATCTTGCATCGGAAAAGGGACAGTTGCAGATGGCAAAATCTATTTATAATGCCTTTTGTGACTATAAATCGGATTGTGACCGAAAACAAGGTGCTGTCGTAAGCAGAAATGGTGCAAAAGAAAAGACGGATTCGTCGCTTCAGAGTGAGAATCGAACAATTGTCGTGACAAAAACAGATTCGGAAAAGAGTTCGGTATCTTCCGGTAGCGAAATTGTATATAAAATACAGATCATGGTTTCACCTAAAAAGTACGGAGAAAAGAATTCTTGCTTTAAAGGTCTTTCTCCTGTGTCATATTATCGGGAAAACGGATTATATAAATATACTTATGGGGAAACAACCGATCGAAAAAAATTGTTACAAGAATTACCGAGAGTTCGGAAATTATTTAAAGACGCTTTTATTGTTTCTTTTAAGGATGGTGTAAAAGTGAAATAAAAGACGAACGGAGATATTAAAATAAACTGCAGATCGAGGAGCAGAAACAATGAACTTGTTTAATGGATTATGCCGGGATGCAGTGTTTAGAGATTAAAATATGAAAAAGCTTTTTACAAAAGAGGTCAAAATTGCGCTTGCCGTGTTGATAAGTGCTGTTATTTTGGTGGTAGGTATAGAGTATTTGAAAGGCATTAACTTGATGAAGCCTACCAATTATTATTACATAGAGTATAAAAATGTAACAGGATTAACCGTTTCCACCCCTGTTGTGATCGATGGTTTTAAAGTCGGTTTGGTGCGAGAGATTAATTATAATTATGATAAGCCGGGAACTGTAACCGTTGAAGTGAGTCTGGATAATCAATTGAAAGTTCCTTCGGGAAGCAAAGCTGTGTTAATGGTTGATTTCTTGGGTACGGCAACAATCGATTTGCGGTTGAATAAATACGTAAGTACTTATCATTCGGCAGGTGATGTGTTGATAGGAGAGAATGCTCCCGATATGTTGGGCAGTATTCAAAATAATGTACTCCCGCAATTAACAGCCATGCTCCCTAAAATAGATACTATTCTTACAGGAATACAGGCAATCGTGACCAATCCGGCTTTATCCGAATCAATAGATCATTTGAATCGTATTACTGCCGATTTAGAGGTTTCTTCTAAAAAACTTTCTCATATTATGGATAAGGATATGCCTCCTATTTTAGCGAATGTTACCGGTATAACAGAAAATGTAAATGAGTTTTCATCCCAGTTGAATGAATTGGATTTGAAAAAAACAGTAGTTTCGGTCGATTCTACATTATTGAGTTTGCAAAGTATTACGAATAAGTTGAATAATAACGATAATACATTAGGGTTGCTTCTCAATGACAAACAGTTATATGACGGTTTGTTGAACACGGTAGGAAGTGCAGATTCTTTATTGATAGACTTAAGATTGAATCCTAAAAGGTATGTTCACTTTTCATTATTTGGAAGAAAAAAATAAATTTTATTATTTAGAATCAATATAAATAATAGGTTTTTGTAATAATTTTGAAATAAGAACTTGAAAGTATTTAGCAGCAAAGGTATTCTATCGGAATATTATTTTTATTTGTCGTTTATTTTGAGTTTATATTTCTTCTTAATGTATTGATTTACAGTTTGATAATATATTGAAATTGCTGCCTTTAATAGGGGAGAAATAAGGTGTCGATAACTGACTGCAAAACAGTATATTATATTCTTTTTGAGAAAAACAAAGAAAAAGTCATTTGTTTTTCTCAAAAAGAATTTCAAATTTTGTAATCCTGTTTTTGATTTTGATAGAAAAATTTGATTGATAAAAATGAGTTCAAATCATGTCACTTTGTGGGACCGCTGTTTGGACATTATTAAGGACAATCTTTCGGAGAGCGCTTATGTTATGTGGTTTACTCCGGTCAGGGCTTTAAGCTTTGACAATAATGTCTTGACACTTGGTGTTCCTTCTTATTTCTTTTACGAATATCTGGAAGAGCATTATATAGATCTTCTGCAACGGGTACTGTATCGCGTTTTTGGAAACGGGGTGCAATTGAAGTATCAGGTTGGTGTCGTAGAGAATCCTAAAGCGGATGTCGTTGTTGCCGGAGCTAATAAATCTGTTAATGCAGTGCCGCAGGTAAGCGCTCCTGCAACTCATGTTCCAGATCCGTTTAAACAGCAGGTGTATGAAGAATTGGACTCGCAATTGAATCCGGTTTATAATTTTGAAAATTATTATTCGGGAGTAAGTAATAAACTTGCTCGTACAGCAGGTGAGTCTATTGCTGAAAAACCCGGTAAGACAGCCTTTAACCCTTTGTTCTTGTATGGAGAATCGGGCGTTGGAAAAACACATTTGGTGCAGGCTATCGGTATACGTATAAAGGAAAAAGATCCTTCGGCACGTGTTTTGTATTTGTCTTCTCATCTTTTTCAGGTACAATATACAAATGCTGTCAGAAGCAATACAGTCAATGATTTTATCAATTTCTATCAAAGTATAGATGTCTTGTTGATTGATGATATTCAGGATTTGGCGGGAAAAACCGGAACACAGAATACCTTTTTCCATATTTTCAATCACCTACATCAGAATAATAAGCAACTGGTACTTACTTCGGATCGTCCTCCCGTTTCTTTGGAGGGTATGGTTCCCCGTTTGTTGACTCGTTTTAAGTGGGGGCTTACTGCAGAAGTAGAAAGGCCTGATTATGAGTTGCGTAGAAATATTCTTTTAAATAAAATACATCAAGACGGTCTACCTATTTCGGAAGAAGTAGTTGATTATATTGCTCGTAATGTTGCCGATAATGTTCGCGATCTGGAAGGGATTATTGTTTCGTTGATGGCTCGTTCTACGATATTTAATCGTGAAATAACGATCGATTTGGCAGAACGTGTCCTTTCGACCAGCGTTCATGTAGAGAAGAAACAGGTTACAATAGAACTCATTCAAGAAAAAGTTTGCGGATTTTATGATATGGATCCTAAACTTCTTCAGGCAAAGACTCGTAAAAGAGAAATTGTTCAGGCACGTCAAATATCTATGTATCTGTCAAAAAAATATACCGATTACTCGTTGTCCCGTATCGGAGATATATTGGGGAGAAAGGATCATGCCACTGTTTTGCACGCATGTAAAACGATCAGTGAACAATTAGAAATTGATAAAGCTTTAAGAGCTAATGTTCTTGAAATAGAAGAATCTTTAAAAAAATAGACTTCGGTTACTCCTGTTCCGGAACAATGTTAAAACTGTCCGGTTTTAGTTCATGTTGTAATGAAATATACGGTTGATGATATAGATATTTATATAATGACTCATAATAGAGCGGATTATCTGATGCTCTCTATAGAGAGTCTGTTAAATCAATCGGCAGGAGTTAGCAAAATTACTGTGCTTGATAATGAAAGTACAGATAATACGTTATCGGCAGTAGAACGCTTTTCTTCTCGTGGAGTAAGATACATCAGGACAAAAGGATTTCTCGGAAATTTCAAAAAGGCACAAGAAATTGCATCCGGAAAATATGTGATGTTATTTCATGATGACGATATTTTGCATCCTTTATATTTAGAACTGGCTTTGCAAGTCTTGAATGAAAAAGATGATATATCTCTTATTACAACACGTTATACAGAATTTTTTGATGATGATTTTCCCAGAATGCCGGAATCGATAGTTCCTGATTATTATTATTTTGAAAAACAAAAAGACTTTGCTTCGCATATGTATTTTTTAGAACGTATTGCGTATGCGACAGCATTATATCGGACTGTCGATTTTAAGAAAACTGCTATCGAGTATGAGAAGTTCAACAAATTCAATGATTGGCCTTTCTTGGTAAAAATGTCCGGTTACGGGAATACGGTACTTTTTGATGACCCTTCATTATTTTATATTCGCAGACATAAGGGACAAGACACTTGGACTTCTACTAACACGCCATCAGTGCAACAGATTATAAATTGGGATAAATTCTTTTATAATAAAGTTGGGGCATGGAATGTATTCTCTAAAGTCCATTATATATTTGCATGTTGGTTCACCCATTTTCTATTTGGAAAGTATGATTCTTTTTTATCTCCTCAAGATCGGGAGCGATACAGTAAAGAAGAGCTTTTGAAATTGGCAAGGAAAAGAGGAATAAATACATGGGGTTCTTGTATATATTGCAAATATCGTTGTAAGAATAAGACGCAGTGTAAGCGACAAGATTTTATTCGTCAGTTAATTTTAAAAGGAAAGACGAAATTAGAAGCTTGAAGGTTCTTTATCTATCTTTTGATTTGTTTTTATAAAGAAAAAAGTTTAGTTTTTTCTTTTAATATGCAGATTCTTTATAGAGATAGCGAGTTATACTTTCGTTACTCCAATGATTTTTATCAGACATAATGTACATGTATGTTGAAGTAACATTTGGGGGGTGCTCTAAAAGCTTATCTAAATTTTATTTGGGTAGAATTTGAGAGACATAAAAAAAATCAGTTCCCCTTTTTAGAGAGGAACTGTATCAGTTTCGCCAACAACGTTATAGTACAGAAAAAAGTAAAAAATAACCTGGTAATATTTTTTTATTGGAAAATCCGAACAGGCTTTTTATACTTGCATATATATTTAAAATCTGAAACCTTGTTCCTTGATTATCTTCAAGAACACCTCTGAAAAATATTCATTATCTTCCTTTTTATAACGTACGTCAGTAAATACCTGAGCTAAAGTTTTTTTGTTGTTTTCTTTAATGAATTTTAAGTTTGCGGCAAGATTTTCTTTATCTCGGTATAAACGATCTATATCTTCACGAGTATAATCTTTATATTTTTCTTGATGTATAATTGCTTCTAAAGGAAGGCGTTCTACCTGTTCTGGGATTTCAGATGGATAACCTACTGTAATTGTTGTTACCGGAATTACATACTTGGGCAACTGTAACGTTTCTATAATTTGCGGTGCATTATATGTTGTCGTTCCGAGATAACATATTCCTAATCCGGCGAGTTCTGCAACTGTACAAAATTGTTGGGCAAAGATGAGGGCATCGATTGCTGCTGTAAAAAATGATTGGAAGTTGTCGTAACCTTGTTGAGCATCTCGCCAATCACACCATTTGATGAAACGGTTAAAATCTGCACAAAACGTAAGAACTACGGGGGCAGATGTGACAGTCGGTTGATTGAAGTGAGCCGGGGCTAATTTTTCTTTCATTTCTTTGTCTCGAGTAATAATTACGCTATATAATTGCATATTGCCCGTTGTTGAGACCCGACATGCTGTCTCTATAAGCTCGTTCAATAACTTTTCGGGAATATCTTCTCCGGTGTATTTACGGATAGTGCGTCTTTGTTTTAATTCTTCGAATAACATAAGCAGTCTTTTTTTACAAAAATACAAAATAAAATCAGGAGAATATTCTTTTCTTGTTAGTAGCTTGACATTTTGCGCAAATATTTTTATTACTTATTCCTTTTTTTGTAAGAATTTGTCTGGAGTTGGTAGAAATACTCGTATTAATAAAATAAAAATAGGATAATTTGTCGGATAAGCCTGTATTTGTATCGTGTTTTTTATCTTTTTGAGATTCAATTTCTATTTTGGAAAACTTTTGTTGATTCTTGAATTTTTAATAATCTGATTATTAGTTTATTATTTTATTAAAATGGAAAACTTTGATATTGTTGATAAATAATTAGTTTTTTATTTGTGTAAACAAAATGTTTTCTATAAACTTGTAATCTCAAATTTTTCTACAAAAATCAATACTGGAAATTTATTCTAAAAACACAAAACCTACTTAAACTAAAGAAACAGTGGAACCTAAAAACTACACTTATGATGAAGCATTCGAAGCTTCATTAAAGTATTTTAAGGGTGATGAGCTTGCAGCCCGAGTATGGGTGAACAAATATGCCCTTAAAGATTCTTATGGAAATATTTATGAGAAGAATCCGGATGAAATGCATTTTCGTTTGGCAAGTGAAATTGCGAGAATCGAAAAAAAATATCCTAATCCTCTTACAGAAGAGCAGTTGATGGACCTTTTTAGAGATTTTCGTTATATTGTTCCTCAAGGAAGTCCGATGAGTGGTATCGGAAATAACTTTCAAATAGGATCTTTGTCTAATTGTTTTGTTATCGGTATGGACGGTTCGGCCGATTCATACGGCGGTATTATAAAAATAGATGAGGAGCAAGTACAGTTGATGAAGAGGCGGGGTGGAGTAGGACACGATCTGTCTCATATTCGCCCTAAAGGTTCGCCTGTAAAAAATTCAGCTTTGACCTCTACCGGTTTAGTTCCGTTTATGGAACGTTATTCCAACTCTACCCGTGAAGTCGCTCAAGACGGACGTCGTGGAGCTTTAATGTTGAGTGTTTCTATTAAACACCCTGATTCGGAGGCTTTTATCGATGCAAAGATGACAGAAGGTAAGGTAACAGGGGCAAATGTCTCTGTAAAAATCAGCGATGATTTTATGAAAGCTGCTATTGCCGGAGAGCCTTTTGTTCAGCAATATCCGATTGAAGGAGAAAATCCCAAAGTTACAAAAGAAGTCGATGCTCAGGCTATTTGGAAAAAGATAGTACATAATGCGTGGAAGTCGGCAGAACCGGGAGTCCTCTTTTGGGATACTATTACTCGGGAATCTGTTCCCGATTGCTATGCTGATCTGGGATTCAAAACAGTTTCTACCAATCCTTGCGGAGAGATACCTTTGTGCCCTTATGACAGTTGTCGTTTATTAGCCGTCAATCTATATTCATACGTTGTAAATCCGTTTACAGATAAAGCATATTTCGATTTTGACCTGTTCAAACAACATATTATGCTGGCTCAGCGTATTATGGATGATATTATCGATCTTGAAATGGAAAAAATCGATAAAATATTGGATAAGGTTAAGTCTGATCCCGAGTCGGATGAAGTGAAGCAGACAGAATTACATCTTTGGGAAAAGATACGGTCAAAGACTTTGAAAGGCCGTCGTACCGGAGTCGGAACAACGGCCGAAGGAGATATGCTGGCTGCACTCGGATTGCAATATGGGACAGAAAAAGCGACCGAATTTTCGGAACAAGTTCATAAGACATTGGCTTTGGCAGCGTATCGCTCTTCTGTGCAGATGGCGAAAGAAAGAGGCGCTTTTGAAATATTCGATGCAAAGAGAGAAGAAAAGAACCCGTTTATTCTGCGTTTGAAGGATGCCGATCCTGAGCTTTACTCTGATATGGTGAAGTATGGACGTAGAAATATTGCTTGTTTGACGATTGCTCCGACAGGTACGACAAGCCTTATGACGCAGACGACCTCCGGTATTGAGCCGGTGTTTATGCCTGTGTATCGTCGTCGTCGGAAAGTAAATCCGAATGACCCTGAAGTTCGTATCGATTTTGTTGATGAATCAGGAGATGCGTATGAAGAGTATGTCGTATTCCATCATAAGTTTATAACATGGATGCAGACCAATGGTTATGAAGTGCGATCGAACTATACACAGGAAGAAATAGACGAATTAGTATCCAAATCACCTTATTATAAGGCTACATCGAATGATGTCGATTGGTTGCAGAAAGTGAGAATGCAGGGTCGTGTTCAAAAATGGGTAGATCATTCGATCAGTGTAACGATCAATCTACCGTCAGATGTAACAGAGGAATTGGTGGGACAGTTGTATGTTGAAGCTTGGAAGAGCGGCTGTAAAGGTTGTACCGTTTATAGAGATGGTTCTCGGGCAGGAGTGCTTCTCGCAACAAAAAAGGAGGAGAAAAAAGCACCGGTACATCTTGATCCTAAACGTCCTATAGAGTTGGATGCCGATGTAGTCCGTTTCCAGAATAATAAAGATAAATGGATTGCTTTTATCGGTTTGAAAGACGGGAATCCTTATGAAATTTTTACAGGTCTGGCGGATGATGAGGAGGGAATCTTACTTCCGAAAAATATTACGAAAGGAAAGATAATTAAAGCTATCGATGAAGAAGGCAATAAACGTTATGATTTCCAATATCGAAATAAGAGAGGATATAAAACGACAATTGAAGGTTTATCCGATAAGTTTAATCCTGAATATTGGAATTATGCCAAATTGATTTCGGGAGTCTTGCGTTACGGTATGCCTATTGATCAGGTTTTGAAGCTCGTTTCTACTCTTGAATTGGACAGTCAGTCTATCAATACGTGGAAAAACGGGGTAGAAAGAGCTTTGAAAAAATATCTGCCGAACGGAACAAAAGCCAGCGGACAAACGTGTCCGAATTGTGGTCAGGAAACTCTCATTTATCAGGAGGGCTGTTTAATTTGTACTTCGTGCGGTACATCTAAATGCGGATAAATCGGTCGATTATTGTATAAAAAGATATTCTATTGATAAAAAAGACGAACATGTGTTCGTCTTTTTTTGTTTGAACTTATAAGCCTGTTTTAAATCTTTTGAAAATTATATTATTTCATTTCGGATAAAAATTTAAACAGGCATTTAACTATATTTGAAAGAAAGAATTTTATTTTTGGGCTGAGATATAATTATCGGTTTTGAATAAATTCGTAACTTCATAACGAGCTAATGATTAAAATGAATAGCTATGAAAATAGTCTTTAAAATAGAATATCGTACCCGTTGGGGACAAGAACTTTATGTGACAGGCAGTCATTCTTCTCTTGGTAATTTTGAGGAGGAGAAAGCTGTACCGATGCGGTATGAAGGAGATGGGATATGGGCTTTAACACTGAATTTGCAAGACGCATCTTCCGGATTTGATTATCATTATTTAGTGAAAGAATATGGACAGCCTTATGACAAAGAATGGGGCGAGCCTCGTACTTTTATACCATCAGCATTAAATCATACTTATTATTTATATGATGTTTGGCAGAATATGCCTGCCGACAGTTCGTTTTATTCTTCTGCTTTTAATAAAGTAATTTTGGCACGTCATCGGACAGGTTCAGATGTTTTGCTTTCTTATTCAACTGCCGTGACGTTACAGATGTATGCACCCTCTATTCGTCCGGATGAAGTTGTGGCTTTGACCGGAACAATGATGTCTGAGGCATGGAGTATTAAGGATGCTATTATTATGGATGATACACGTTTTCCTTTGTGGGAGGCTGTATTGGATGCATCATCTTTGAAACATCCCGTAGAATATAAATTCTTGGTCATGAAGAAAGATTCCCGTAATGTCGTTGCATGGGAATCCGGGAATAACAGAGTTTTGAAGATTCCTCATTTGGGAGCGGGTGAGAACATCGTTTTTTCCGGCTTTAAATGGAATCTTCCTTTACCGGACTGGAGAGGGGCAGGAGTCGCAATTCCGGTCTTCTCATTACGTTCAGAAGAAAGTTGGGGAATAGGAGAGTTCCTTGATTTGAAGAAGATGGTCGATTGGGCTGTACAGACAGGTCAGCGGTTTATTCAGGTTCTGCCGGTTAATGATACTACAATGACTCATACTTGGCTTGATTCGTATCCTTACAGGGCGAATTCTATTTTTGCTCTTCATCCGGCATATTTACGAGTAACGGCAATAGATCGGTTGAAAGACAATGATTCTATGGTTGCATATGAAAAACTTGCAGCAGAGTTGAATGTTTTGCCGGAGATCGATTATGAGCGAGTAACTCTTATGAAATGGGAGTATTTAAAAGCCGTATTTTTGCAGTCAGGGGAAAAAACATTGAATTCATCTGGTTTTAAAGAGTTCTTTGAGGCTAACAGAGAATGGCTTGAGCCTTATGCTGCTTATTGTTGTTTGCGTGATATTTATGAAACTCCGGACTTTAGGAAATGGAAGATGTATTCGGTTTTCAATCCGGATGATATAGCCGAATTCTGTGCATGTGGGAATATTTATTATGATAAAGTCAGTTTTTATTATTTTGTTCAGTATCATTTACATGTACAGCTTCTTGAAGTCAGGGATTATGCACATGCAAAAGGCATAGTGCTTAAAGGCGATATTCCTATCGGGGTAAGTCGGGATAGTGTAGATGCGTGGTCTCATCCCGAATTGTTTTACATGGATTCGCAGGCTGGAGCTCCACCTGATGATTTCTCTGTAGAAGGCCAAAATTGGGGATTCCCGACATATAATTGGGATGAGATGGCTAAAGACGGTTATGCTTGGTGGAAAGCCCGTTTTCGTAAAATGGCAGAATATTTCGATGCATACCGCATAGATCATATATTGGGTTTTTTCAGAATCTGGGAAATTCCCGAAAGTGCCATACAAGGAGTATTGGGGCATTTTAATCCGGCTATTCCTTTTTCGATAGAAGAATTACAGTCTTATGGATTTTATTTTGATGAACACCGACATGCACATCCGTATATTCGGGAATATATGTTACAAAGTCTGTTCGGCGAATATGCAGGAGAGGTAATACATGATTATCTGCTTGAATGCGGATATGGAATATATGCATTGAGTCTTGATTTCAATACGCAAAGGAAAATTGAAAACCATTTTTGTGGTAAAAGTGATGAGAAGAGTTTAAAGATAAAATCCGGACTTTTTGCATTAACAGATGAAATTTTGTTCGTAGAAGATCCTTATCAGAAAAGGATGTTTCATCCTTGTATCTCTGCTCGGCAAACATATAGTTATAAATCTTTGACAGATTATGAAAGATGGTGTTATGATCGGCTGTATGTTGACTTTTTTTACCATAGACAAGATGCTTTTTGGAAAAATGAAGCAATGAAGAAACTACCACCGTTGATATCTTCAACCGGGATGCTGGTGTGTGGTGAGGATTTGGGAATGATACCGCAATCTGTACCGGAAGTAATGAATGCGTTGCAGATTCTGTCACTCGAGATACAAAGAATGCCGAAAGATCCGGATAAAGAGTTCGGAGATGTTACCGACTATCCGTATCTGTCGGTATGTACTACTTCTACACATGATATGTCCGGAATCAGAGCGTGGTGGGAAGAAGACAGAAATAAAACTCAACGGTATTATAATTATATCTTGCAGGAAAAAGGGGAAGCTCCTTATTACTGTGAACCGTGGATATGTGAAAAGATTCTTGCTATGCATATGCATTCGCCTTCTATGTTAGCTATCATTCCGTTACAAGACTGGCTTTCGATTGATGGAAATATACGTCGTAATAATCCTGTGGAAGAGAGGATAAATGTTCCGGCTAATCCTCGAAATTATTGGCGTTATCGTATGCATATTACGATAGAAGATTTGTTGAAAAACTCCGATTTCAATAAACGGGTATTCGAGTTGGTGAGATCCGGTGGGAGAGAATGATTAAAAAAGCAATCGGGTGGAATCAAATCCCACCCGATTGCTTTTTTTAAGAGCATTTTTATTTTTCCGTATATCTCACGATTGTTTGTTCACGGTCAGGACCTACCGAAACGATTTTGATCGGAACTTGCAGCTCCTCTTCTAAGAATGAGATATAAGCATTAAATTCTTCCGGAAATTCGTCTTCACTTTGCATTTTGGTCATATCGCATTTCCATCCCGGGAGCTCTACATATACCGGTTCGATAGAATCATTGATTTCAAAAGGAAACTCTTCTGTCTCTTTACCATCAATTTTATAAGCAACACAAGCTTTTATCGTTTCGAATGTGTCGAGCACATCGCTTTTCATCATGATGAGGTGTGTAACGCCGTCTATCATAATGGCATATTTCAAGGCAACGAGATCTATCCATCCGCAACGACGCTTACGTCCGGTTACAGCTCCGAACTCGTGCCCGATACTACACATCTTTTCACCTGTTTCATCGAATAACTCTGTGGGGAAAGGACCGCTTCCTACTCGAGTGCAATATGCCTTGAAAATACCGTAAACATTCCCGATTTTGTTGGGTGCTATACCGAGTCCCGTACAAGCACCGGCACAAATGGTATTTGAAGAAGTCACAAAAGGATATGAACCGAAATCGACATCTAACAGAGTCCCTTGTGCTCCTTCTGCAAGAACCGATTTACCCTCTTTTAAAAATCCGTTTACAACGTGTTCGCTGTCGATGAGATTAAATTTTTTCAAATATTCCAGAGCCTCGAACCATTGCTTTTCGAGTTCTGCAATATCATATTGATAATTAAGTGATTTTAAAATAGATTCATGTCGGGCTTTGGCTTTGGCATACTTCTCCTCGAAGTCATGTAACAAATCGCCTACTCGCAATCCGTTGCGGCTTACTTTATCAGTATAGGTAGGGCCGATGCCTTTACCTGTCGTTCCGATTTTAGAGTCGCCTTTAGCAGCTTCGTATGCTGCGTCTAATATACGATGAGTCGGGAGTATAAGATGTGCTTTCTTCGAAATATATAATCTTTGTGTCAGGTCATGTCCACTGGCTGCCAGAGCTTCGGCCTCCTGTTTGAAAAGAACCGGGTCAAGAACAACTCCGTTGCCGATTACATTTACTTTTCCGCCTTGAAAAATACCTGAAGGAATAGAGCGGAGTACATATTTTTGACCGTCGAACTCCAAAGTGTGTCCCGCATTTGGACCTCCTTGGAAACGGGTGATAACGTCATACTTAGGGGTTAGCACATCGACTACTTTTCCTTTACCTTCGTCGCCCCATTGTAAACCTAATAGCACATCTACTTTCATACGTATATACCTAATTTTATATAAACTTTCTTGTTCTTGAAAAAATAAGGGTTATTTACGAGATGATTTTTTTCGTTCTGCCTGATTGCAACGGTTACATAGGCCATATACATACAAGGCATAATATGAAGTTGTAAATTTCCCGAATTTTTTGTTTGCCAATACATTCAATAGTTCTTGATCTTTCACTTCCTGTACTTTCCCGCATTTTGTACAGATCAGGTGATGATGGCTGACCATATTATACGATTTTTCGTACTGGGCGGGATTGTAACCGAATTGATGTTTCCTTATCAGGCCGGCATCGACAAGCAAGTCTACGGTATTGTAAATGGTTGCCCGGCTTACCCGATATTCGCTTTGAGACATAATGTCATAAAGCGAATCAACGTCGAAGTGTTCGTTCGTCGAATATATCTTATCCAATATGGCATAGCGCTCAGGAGTTTTGCGATGACCTTTCGCTTCTAAATATTGAGTAAGTTTTTGTCTTACGATTTCTTTCGTTTTATCTTCCGGCATGGTGTCATTTGTAGGAAACAGGACAAAGATAATTAATTTTTATAACAAGAACAATGAAACATTAGTTCATTTATCTTGCGTCGGAAAAAGAGTGTCTTTGCAAAATTCATATTCCAGTAAGATCTCTTCTGCAAGTCTTTTTTGTTTGTCATTTCCTGTTTCGGATATATGGCGAAATATGTCGGCTGTATGTTTTGCTGTTTGAAGATCTCTGTGCATCAGCCGTTTTATGCAATTGAGTGCCGCTATTCGTATTGAGGAGATTTCCCGGTCGTCTTGGTTTAAGACTGAGGATATGAGTTTTTCTTCTCCTGCTTTGTCCGGATACCTGTTTTGCATCATTAGCCGGTTAAATAATTGGTATCCTGTATAGCGAAGAATATCTTTGTCCGATGTGACCCATTCGCTTGCTTTTTGCATTGCAAACGGGAGTTTGATAAATAAATTCATGCAACAGATGTCTGCAATTTCAGGATAGGGAATCTCCTCAGCCCATTGTTGAGCTTTGTCCGGATTCATTTCATTTGCCGGATATAGCCATGTAGCTAACATTTTCGATTCTCTTATTTGTTCTTTCCAAAGATATTGGGCTAATTCTGCATTGGGGATATATGATTCTGCGATATTGCGTATCAATGGAAGGGTAAGACCGAAATTAATCCGGTAGTCCATCCCTTTTTCTCGCATACTTGTAGAAACGATTCCGTTCATTGCCATTCTGAATCGTTTTTTTATTTCCCGTAAAGTTTCCTCCATAAAAGTTAAGATATAAAATAGCTTTTTTCAAAGGTACGTAGAATTTTTATTTTTACTCAATATAAAATATAAAAAACGGATAATCTCATAATTGAAATTATCCGTTTTCCATATTATTGTTTATGAGTTTCTAATCGTTATAAGTAGGTAGGGGAGAATAGTCCTTTGAGTACCGTAACATTTGTTCAGAATACCCTTCATCGTATGAGATTTTTACGTCTGTGATATTTCCGTTACTATCTTTTACGGGGGTATATACAGGATTAATGAATCCCTTATACGGAGCAATGTTCAATTTCTCGTAACGGGCTAATACTTCTTTATGAAGATCGGGGTCTACTTTTACGGCATAAGTTTCCACAAGATTCTTTCCAGCTTCATAATCTCCCGTAGATTTGATGCGTTGTATTTCTGCCAGCAATTCGCCCAATAATGTCCGCATTTTGTCGTAATCGTTTATAACGACAAATGTTTTCCCATTTTTCTTTTTAAATTCTACGACTTTATCCTGAGCACCTTTTTCCAATACCCAAGCTGCGATCAATTGTCGATTACGCATGTGCGCTTCTTCGATATTTTTGCCGGGAGCGATACGGGTCAGTTGAGTCATAAGACCGTTCATCATGTACTTATAGTATTCCGACTTATAAGCATCTGCTGTTGGCAGGAGTCCGAGAGATACTATTTTCGGATCGGCGATATAATAGAGGGCAAATAGATCTGCTCGTGCTTCTTCGAGAGTAGAGGTATAGGCTTTTAATGCATCGGGATCTGTACCCGGGAGTAATTTTCCGGAAGCATGCCCGAGACATTCATGCAGGTCGGTATGTAAATTGTCGGCTTGAAATCCGTATTTTTCCATCCAGTTGCGTTCTGTATCGCTCCATACAAATTCTTCTGCAAAGCCATTTCCTTGTGCCGCTTTATCGTAAGCATCTGTAATATTTTCGATCGTTACAGATTTTGAACCGTGATCGTGACGTATCCAGTTGGAGTTCGGAAGATTGATTCCGATTGCAGTAGAAGGATAAGAGTCTCCTCCAAGAATAGCTGCGGTGATTACCTTTGCCGATACACCTTTCACGTTTTCTTTTTTAAACCGGTTATCTACCGGAGAGTTGCTTTCGAACCATTGAGCGTTGTTACTGATGATCTCGGTACGTCTCGAAGCTTCTTTATTTTTAAAGTTGACCAATGCTTCCCAGCTGGCTTTCATGCCAAGAGGATCTCCGTAGGTTTCGGTAAATCCGTTTACAAAATCGATGTCAGAGTTCAGATCTCCGACCCAAAGGATTGCGTATTCGTCAAATTCTTTTAAATCACCGCTTTTATTGTAAGAAATCAGTTTTTCGATTACTGCTTTTTGCTGGTCGTTTTCTGCAACGGCAGCAGCTTTTTCAAGCCAATAAACGACTTTTTCTAAAGCTTCGGAATAACGACCTCCGACTTTATAAACTTGTTCTTGTATTTTTCCGTTCCGTTTAACCAGACGGCTGTTCAATCCGTATGAAATAGGAGTGGGATCGGCAGGATTTTTCATGTTATTATAAAAAGCTTCGGCTTCGGCCTGAGTGACTCCGTCATAATAATTCCCTGCAGAAGTTGCGACAAGATCTTCTCCTTCGGTTTGATTTACCCGTTTTGTCATAATCTTGGGATTAAACATTACCGGAGTGATGTCGTTCAGTAAATCTTTAATGCTTCCTCCTTTTTTTAAAGGCAAAGACTGAGCCGGTATAGAGCTGACTGCTTGAACGAAGAAATTTTGGCTGAATTCCGGTTTAAATTTATCCGTAGAATAGTGGTGGTGTATTCCATTGGCAAACCATACTTGTTTCAGATATTTTTCCAAAGCTTTGAAGTCTTTACTGTTTCTGTCTCCTTTATATTGGGTATAAACAGCCTCGAGAGTCCGACGGATAGCCAGATTCCATTTCCCGTTTTGATCATATAGAATATCTCGTCCTTGCAATGCGGCTTGAGAAAGATAATAGACTAATTCTTTTTGTTTAGGTGTCAAGTCTTCAAATCCCGGAACTTTATAACGAAGTATTTCCAGATCTGCAAATTTTTCAACCGAATAGAAATTTTTTTCAGCTGCCGATATTTCGACAGATGTTGAAAATGTAGCTGCGGCTATCATCATACAAATAGTTTTTTTCATTGTCATTTTGTTTGATCTGTGTTTCAATGTATATGCAAATGTACAATCTTCAGGTTAAAGAAAAAAGTTTCATTAGTAAAACTCTAATGAATATAGTTTATAGAAGTAAAAGCCTGTCTTAAATTTTACTTGGGGTTGATTTGGAATAAATTCATATGAATAATCATTTTCCCTATTGATAGGGAAAATGTACAGATACTGCCACCATCGTTATAGACTGGCGCTAAGATTTGTGTTTTTATGCAGAAGATTATTTCATTTTTATGAAATGGTTAAAGTTGCGTTGTTTCGGTAAGATTTGGGTGAAAAACCGGTGTAACGTTTGAAAAACTTACCGAAAAAGGACGGGTTCGGGAAATTCATTTGAAAAGCTATTTCTTGAACTGTTGCATTGGAATATTTCAAAAGAAAAATAGCTTCTGACATAATGACCTCGTCTATCCACCTTGAAGGTGTTTTCCCGCTTACTTCTTTGATTATAGTTGATAAATATTTAGAAGAAATACATAATTTCGATGCATAAAAATGGACCTTTCTTTCTTTTTTGCAGTATTGTGAAACCAATTGCATAAATCGTGCGAAATAATCTTGATTTCTACTTTGGTGAATGTCTGTGATTTTGAGAAACTCAGGATTATTTACCAGACTGATTATGTCATATAAGAAGGTCTTTAAAGCTGCGTGATAAGCTTTTCTGTTCCATTCCGAACATGTAGCGGTTTTTATTCGTTCCTGTATATTATCCAACATTCGGATGAGTTCATCTTTTCTGTTTGTCGGAATGGTGATGACCGGGTTATTTGCTGTTTGGATGAATAAAGGAGATATTTTATTCCATTGCAAAAAATTCTTTCTTAAATAATCGGGAGCTAAGATTACTCCGCTTATGATACTCTCCTTTTTACAATCTATTTTTATAATATTATTGGGCAAATATACGAACAATGTACCTGGAGTTACGGTGTATGATCTTAAGTCTGATATTATGTTTACTTCTCCGCTGATACAAAATAGTAAGGCATAAGCTTCAACTTGGAAAGGTGATTGTACATCTTCTGGTTTTATACTCTGTCGCATTATCATGCAACCGTCAAGCACGCTTTTCTCCTTGCAGGGGTATGATTTCGTCATATGCTCGAATGTGCATTTTTTTATTTGTACCATATCTGTTGTTTTTTGATATATCATATTGAAATAACTTTATCAGTTTCTTTGCCTTTAGATAATCTTTTATGAGTTTTTCCGATAACTTAGAACCGCCCATATATTAAGTGTCACGGCAAAACTTAATAATGCTGTCAGTTGTGGTATTAATTCAGCTATTCCGCTTCCGCGCAGATAAACAGCTCTCATTACTTGAATGAAGTATTTTAAGGGATTAAATATGACTATTGTTTGTGCCCATTCAGGCATGCTTGCGACCGGAGTGAACAGTCCGCTTAACAGAATTAGAATAATCATAAAGAAGAACATGACGAACATCGCCTGTTGCATAGTACCTGAATAGTTTGAAATAATCAAGCCGAATCCGGAGATTAAAACAATGAAAATCAGTGAAAAAAAGTATAATGTGAACAGACTTCCGACAGGCGAGATTCCATATAATACTTTGGCCAATAGGAAGCATATGTTCAGTACTATGAAACCGACAATCCAATAAGGTATCAATTTGGCAAGGATAAATGTAAACTTGCTTACCGGAGTTACATTGATTTGCTCGATAGTTCCTATTTCTTTTTCACTTACTATATTTAGTGCCGGAAGGAATCCGCAAAGCATGGTCAGTAACATTACCATGAGTGCCGGTACCATAAAGAATTTGTAATTTAAGTGTGGGTTGAAACGGTTCTGCACCGAAATATTTACGTTTGCCGATAGATTACCCGCATTACTTGAATTTAGCCACTCTTGTTGTATTTCTCCGGCAAAACTGTTTATTATTTCCATCATATACGAACTACCCAGTCCTCCTTTTGTTCCGTTTACAGTGTTGGCGGAGATCAGTACGTTTGCATTCTTTTCTTTGATGAGGTCTTTTTCAAAGAAAGGCGGTATTTCGAGAATGATATCGGTAGAGCCTTTCTCTATAGACCGCATGGCTTCGTTATATGTCGGGGATATTTCTTTTAAATGGAAATATTCGGATGCATTTATCTTGTGTATGAGCCTTCGGGAATAATCCGAATGGTCGTTATCCACTATCCCCAGATTGATATTTTTTATTTCAAGATCTGCCGCCCAAGGCATCAATATCATCATCATGCACGGAAAGATCAGTATTAATTTCGGCATGAATGAGTCCCTGATCATCTGTTTGAACTCTTTTTCTATGAGATATTTTATTTTCATATTATTCGAGTCTGTTTTTAAATTTCTTTAGACTTATAGTAATTAATGTTATGGCCATAAACATGAGAATCGATATTTCTTGCCATGCAAGAGAGACATTTACTCCTTCGATCATCAGTTTTTTTACGGTCATTATATACCATTTTGCCGGAATGATGTGCGATATCCATTGTAGTATGGAGGGCATACTTTCTATCGGGAATATCATTCCGGAAAGCAACATGGTAGGCATCATCAATATCATTCCCGAAGCCAGCATAGCTGCTACCTGCGTTTTTGTCAAGGTCGAGATCAACAACCCGAGAGATAATGATACGAAAATGAAAAGGAGAGATACGATAATCAGCCAGAATAGACTGCCGGCAATAGGAACATGCAAAACATAAACCGATAAAATGAGAATCGTAAATAAGTTTACGCAGGAAAGAACGAAATAGGGGACTGCTTTTGCCAAAATGATAAAGATAGGTCTCATTGGAGAGACCAATAACACCTCCATTGTCCCCATTTCTTTTTCCCGAACAATCGATATAGATGTCATCATTGCGCATATCAACATCAGAATGAGCCCCATAACACCCGGTACAAAATTATATGCGCTCTTCATTTGAGGATTATATAATAATTTTATGTTTGAGGTGATATGCAGGGGGATATTGTTGCCAAGAGCCAGTTCTTGCTGGCTGGCAGCAATGATACTTGCAGCGTATTGAGTGAATGTTTTTGCTGTATTGGGATCGGTTGCATCGGCAATAATTTGTATGCCGGCTTCTCCGGTGTGCAATAATTTGCTGCTAAACTGTTCGCTGAATACGATTATCATATCCGCTTTACCCTCTTTAAACTCTTTTTCTATTTCGTTGCTGGTATGCAGATAGCGATCTACGATAAAATATTCGCTGGCGTCTATTCGCTCTATTATTTTTCTGCTGACGATATCTTCGTTTGGGTTCAGTATGCTGACCCGTATGTCCTTTATATCGGTATTGAGTGCAAACCCAAAAATAATAATTTGTATGATCGGCATTCCGAGGAGAATCATCATTGTCCGGATATCCCGGAAAATATGATAAAATTCTTTATGTACAAAAGCTATAAATTGTTTCATATCAATCTGCTTTACGAGTTGCCTTGCGGGCTAATTGCTGGAAGACATCTTCCATGCTTTCTGCTTTAAATTGCTGTTTCAAGTTCTTGGGAGTATCTAATGCGTCGATGCGTCCATCGACCATTATCGAGACTCGATTACAATATTCCGCTTCATCCATATAATGTGTCGTGACGAATACTGTTATTCCCCGATCAGCGGCCTGATAGATCAGTTCCCAAAATTGACGTCGTGTCGAAGGGTCTACGCCTCCGGTCGGTTCATCGAGAAATACGATCTTCGGTTCGTGAAAAATAGATACCGAAAACGCGAGTTTCTGTTTCCAGCCGAGGGGAAGTTCTTTTACCAAAGTATTCCGTTCGCTTTCAAATCCGAGTTGTTTTAGAAGAATATTCGTTTTTTCGGAGATCTGACGGTCGTTCATTCCGTATATTCCGGCAAAAAGCCGTATATTTTCCCATACTTTTAGGTCTTCATAAAGTGAAAATTTCTGACTCATGTATCCGATGTTCTCTTTTACATTCTCGGCTTGTCGGTATATATCGAACCCTGCAACCTTTCCTTTTCCTGAAGTCGGTTTGCTAAGGCCGCAAAGCATTCTCATCGCAGTTGTTTTTCCAGCACCGTTGGCCCCTAAAAAACCAAAAATTTCACCTTTAAAAACCTTGAAAGAAATGTGGTTTACTGCCGTAAAATTTCCGAAAGTCTTGGTCAGGTTTTCTGTTTCAATAACAATTTCGTTCATATCATCCGTTTTTAAGCAAGCTGCATGTAACAATCTTCTATAGAAGCCTTAATTTCTTGAATTAAAATTTCCTCATGACCTTTTTGTTGTAGCCATCTGCATAAATCATTTATCGTTAATTCATTGTTTTTTAAGGTGACATGGTGTGTTTCACCAAATGCAAAACAACTGTCGATAGAGGGATGAGACCGTAAATCTGTCAATAATTTGAACATTTTGTTACTTTGTACCGACCATAAGGTTTTATTGAAGCCGGCAATAATGTTTTCGGGTGTATCTATTCCTATGAATTTGCCTTCTTTGATTAGGGCAATCCTGTCGCATAAACGGGCCTCATCCATGTAAGGTGTAGATACGAGTATTGTAATACCTTGATTTTTTAATCGTTTCAGCATTTCCCAGAATTCTTTGCGGGAAACAGGATCTACACCGGTAGTCGGTTCATCTAAAAATAGGACTGAGGGTTTATGAATGAGAGCGCAACTTAAAGCCAGTTTCTGTTTCATCCCTCCGGATAAAGCTCCGGCTTTTCTGTCTTTAAACGGCTCTATCTGTTGGTAAATATCTTTTATTAAATGATAATTCTCTTGAATAGTAGTTTGAAAGACAGATGCGAAAAATTTCAGGTTTTCTTCTACCGATAAGTCGGGATATAGAGAAAATTTACCGGGCATATATCCGACACGATTACGGATCTCTTTATAATCTTTTATTATATCCAGTCCATCTATGGAGGCTGTTCCGCTGTCTGGCAGGATAAGAGTTGTCAATATTCTGAACAAACTCGTTTTCCCAGCACCGTCCGGACCTATGATCCCGAACAGTTCACCTTGAGATACCGAAAATGAAATGCCTTCTTTAGAGTCCGGTTGTCCGAGAGCATATTTGTTTTCGTAAGATTTTTTGATATTATTTACTTCGATAGCTTGCATAGGACTTTGTTTTTGGTAGTCAGTCATTATTCGAGGTGAATTTTACCTCTCCGTACATCCCTATTTTTACATAACCATCGTTTTTTATTGCTATTTTTACCGCATAAACGAGGTTTGCTCGTTCGTCTTTAGTCAATATTGTTTTGGGAGTAAATTCCGATTGAGAAGAGATCCATGTGACGATACCGGGATATTCTTTCCGTTTCCCATCACCGTAATCCGATATTACCGTTACTTTTTGTCCTACTTTGACTTGGGACAGTTGAACAGAAGTAATATATGCTCTGAGATACATATTTTCGATGTCGGCAACTTTGAAAAGAGGTTTTCCTGTATTTGCCAATTCTCCGGCTTCGGCATATTTGGTGAGTATGGTTCCGTTGATAGGACTGCTGATAGAACATTTTTTTAGTTGGTCTTCTATTTGTGCAACTTGAATCTCAAGAGCCGAACTTTGCTCTGTAATGCTGTTGCTATTGTTTTGTAATGTAGATTCCTGAGCTTTCAGTTGTTTCTCCAGAACAGCTATCTGCCCATTGATGTCATCTAATTGTTTTTCATTGGCCGCATTCGATTTAAGCAAATTGATAATCCTCCTTTGTTCGATTTGGGCGGTCGCAATTTGCTGTCTTGTAGCCGCAATTTGTTTGTTTATATCCGGGCGATTACTTTCTACAGAACGGATATTCTTTAATAGTTGCTCTTTTTGCAAATATAATTGTACCGTATCGATATAGCCTAATTTTTGTCGGGCAGTTACGATAGACCCTTCTTCGATATCGAGTTGTTCTATCTTACCGTTAGCTTCGGCAGAAACGATTACTTCGGTAGCTTCAAAAGTTCCTGAAGCATCCATGTTGTCACTATTATTTCCACAGGCACATAGAGCGAGAAAGCCTGATAATATTCCGTATTGATATATCTTTTTCATATTAATTGTTTGTTGTATTTTTTAAATTATATATAGCCATTAAATATTGTATTTCATGTAAATATTTAGATTGTCTGGCTTGATCTGCCGCATTGATTTCCCGTAAAAGTTCGGTTACCGATAATGTCCCGTTTTTCACTTTTATTTCAGCCGCCTTTTTTATGTTGTCACGTAATGAGATGATTTGATCATCTTCTTTCATAAGTTCTTTGATTTTTTTTATTTCGCTGTTTTCCTGAAGCATTTGCAGGCGAGTGTTGAATAAGAATGTTTCTTGTCCGATTTGATTATTCCGGATATTCGTATCGATGATTTTTTTCTCATTTTTTTTAGTATAAAGAGTCCCGAAGTTCCAAGATAACCGTACCCCTGCTATGTAGTAAGGTGTAAACTCATTTTTTAGCATGTCTAAGCCGGGATTTCCGTATGCACCTTGTATAAATAAACCTAATTTAGGCATATTCGAGGCTGATAGAATTTTTTTCTGGGATTCTAACAAAGTGTGTTGAGCCTCGAAAAGTTGTAGTTCGGGGCGCTTTATCTCATTACTGGAAAGCAATGTCGCAGTCGGTTTTTCCAGTGTTTTACTGTCCGAAATATTTTCCCCGATCATTGCACCGAGCATCCGGAGGTAAGCATCTTGTCCGGTTTGTAATTCCGTATTGCGTTGTCTGGCGTTGATTTGCTCTACTTTTACGGCATCTAAGTCGCTTTGATTAGCGATGCCATTTATCATATATGACTCTATTTGTTTGTAGTTCCTTTCCAGCTCTTGCTGTAATAGCCTGTTCTGTTTCAACTGTTCGTCGATAAGAAGAATGCCGAAATAGAGTTGGTTGACCCTGTCGTTTAATTCGTACATTTCTACGTCTAATTTTTTATTCTCGACATCGGACGAGGCTTGAAGATTGTTTTTTTGAGAGCGGATAGCACCTCCGTCCCAAATGACTTGATTTAATTCGACGGCGATTTTATATTGGTCTTTATTCAACCCCTTGATATTAAGGTTCGGCAATTGAATAGGAATCTCCGTGACATCCGATTGATAGGTGGCTTGAGCTGAGAAAGAGAGTTGAGGCAGGTAACCTTTGTTTGCATTGGATAGATTGTATTCCCGCGTTTGCTCTATCAGTCCGTATTGTTTGATTTGCGGATAATTTTCTATCGCCTTTTTTTGACAACTTTCTAAAGATAGTTGTCCGTAACCGGAAAAAACCGGTAAGCAGGAAAAGAAAACACCTAAAATAAAAAAACGTTTCATAGGAATTGTTTTTGTTAGAACTTATAATTTATTTATGGACGAAGGCCGTTAGTGATAAGAGTGATTACTTCTTTTTTTCGAGTTTCTGTAACCTTTTCGAAGTCTCCGAGCTCTATTCCCGTTATATTGCAAAAAGATGGATAGACGAGAAATATGAAAACATTCATGGATAGAATGTCGAGGAGCAAGGTAATCGGTTCTATCGGTCGTATTTCTCCGTTTTGAATAGCTTGTTTTCGTTCTTCTTCAAATTGCATATAGTAAGGTTTTGCTTTTTCTAATAGCAAACTTCTTAACCATTCGGTACGTTTAGGATCAGTGCCGAGTTCGTTCAAGATCATTCTCGGTAGTTTCGGATTTTGTTGTAAGATAGAAAAATGGATTTCTATAACTTGCCGTATTCTTTCGAGAAAAGAAACTTTTTGTTGACTTAATTCGAAAAGTTGAGGGATTATTTGTTCTAATTTTTTCTCAAAAATGCGGTTGAACAAGTTTTCTTTCGTACGGAAATAATAGTGTATCAGTGTTTGGTTACATCCTACAACTCGTGCGATTTCAGTTGTTGAAGTACGGTTAAAACCTTTGTCTAAAAAAAGCTCTTCGGCAACCTTTAATATTGATTGCTCCATGTCATGATTAGTTTCGGTATTTGCCATTTCTATATTATTAATATATTTATTTAATACAATTGTTTAATTAGTATGTTTAATAATATTATTAGGGTATGCAAATGAAAATATAAATTTCAATTTGCGCAACGATTGAAAGTTTATTTTTATTAAAAAATCCTGATAATATTTTCTTATCGGGAAATTTAGAGTTCTTAAGAAATTATGTGATAATTAATTGCCAGAAAAAAACAGCTTTAAAGATTAAATTTGCTTTTAAAGTGGAAAGAATTTGATTTGAAAAAATACGAATAGTAAAAAGATCTATGATACGATTTGTGTATCAAGCTTTTTACTATTCATAATAATCGCAAGTTACACATTCCGGAAAAAAGAATATGTAAAATTTGTACAGGCTCTTAAAATTTAGCCAAAGCTTGTTCTATATCGGCAATTATGTCATTTACATCTTCAATACCGACTGATAAGCGAATCAGATCAGGAGCAACTCCTGCTTCGATCAATTGCTCGTCGGTAAGTTGACGATGGGTGTGACTTGCCGGGTGAAGTACGCATGTGCGTGCATCTGCCACATGCGTTACGATACAAGCTAATTTTAAGTTGTCCATGAATTTTATAGCATCTTCACGGCTACCTTTCAAACCGAATGCAATTACTCCGCAAGAGCCGTTCGGCAAATATTTTTGTGCTAATTTATAATATTTACTGCTTTTTAATCCACAGTAGTTTACCCATGCGACTTTATCGTTAGCCTCAAGGTATTCGGCAACCTTTTGTGCATTTTGACAATGCCGGGGTACACGTAAATGTAAAGTCTCCAGTCCGAGATTTAGTAAAAATGCGTTTTGAGGAGATTGTATAGAACCTAAGTCACGCATTAGCTGGGCTGTGGCTTTAGTTATATAGGCCATTTTCCCGAAAGCTTTAGTATAAGTCAGTCCGTGGTACGATTCATCCGGTTGCGTCAACCCCGGAAATTTATCAGCCTGAGCTTCCCAGTCGAAGTTTCCGCTATCGACAATAACTCCGCCTACGCAAGTTGCGTGCCCGTCCATATATTTTGTTGTGGAATGAGTTACGATGTCAGCTCCCCATTCGAATGGACGGCAATTTATCGGAGTGGCAAAAGTATTGTCAACGATCAGGGGAACTCCATGCTTATGTGCAATTCGAGCAAACTTTTCAATATCGAGCACGTCTATGCTTGGGTTCGATATGGTTTCACCGAACAAGGCTTTGGTATTCGGGCGAAAGGCTTTGCTGATCTCCTCTTCACTGTCGTCGGCATTGACGAAAGTACATTCTATTCCTAATTTTTTTAGGGTTACGCCGAATAAGTTGTATGTTCCGCCGTATATGGTAGAAGAGCATACGAAATGATCTCCGGCTTGGCATATATTGAAGATAGCATAAAAATTAGCCGCTTGTCCCGAAGAAGTTAACATAGCCCCGATACCGCCCTCTAAAGCTGCGATCTTTGCAGCTACGGCATCATTAGTAGGATTTTGTAATCGAGTATAAAAATAACCAGACTCTTCCAGATCGAACAATTTTGCCATTTGTTCACTGGTCTCATATTTGAATGTCGTGCTCTGATAAATCGGCAATACTCTCGGTTCTCCTTTTTTCGGATTCCACCCTCCTTGTACGCAAAGAGTTGCCCGGCTGAATTTTTTTTCCATATTTAAATTTACTTTATAATATTAGCAATGTTTATGTCGGGTACAAAAATAGAAATAATTATTGATGATAATGATGTGTAGAGGTGTATTGTAATATAAAATAAGAAAGCGTGGTTATAAATAGAATTATTTGTCCGATAAGAATCGATATATCTGTTCTTTAGAAAGAACTCTATACAATTAATCTCGTTTTTTGCACCGATATTTCTATAAATTGAAAAAATATTTTTATTGTTGTCCTGACATAAATCCTACCTTTGTTGAAACAAAAAATAATTGTTATATCATGAAAAAGACGTTTTTTATTTGTACGATCTTGGTTTGTATTTTTACGAATATTCATGCTCAATGGAAACCCGTAGGAGATAGGATTGTAACACCTTGGACAGAAAAGGTGGATGTGACTTCGGTTTTACCGGAATATCCTCGTCCGATTATGGAACGAAATGAATGGAAAAACTTGAATGGACTATGGAAGTATGCCATAACGGATGTCGGAAAAAGTTGCCCGGAGCAGTTTGACGGGCAGATATTAGTCCCCTTTGCAGTCGAATCGGCTTTATCCGGTGTCGGGAAAGCTGTTGGAAAGGAGAAGGAATTATGGTATTGCCGAACGTTTAATATTCCTTCGTCTTGGAAAAATAAAAAAATCCTGCTTCATTTTGGTGCTGTAGATTGGAAAGCGGATGTTTGGGTAAATGGTATAAAGGTGGGTAATCATACAGGAGGATTCACCCCTTTTTCTTTTGATATAACCGCAGCTCTTGTAGCGAAAGGTGATAATCAGTTGATGGTGAAAGTTTGGGATCCTACGGATGATGGTTATCAACCGAGAGGAAAACAAGTAAAAAATCCCGGAGGTATTTATTATACCCCTGTTACGGGAATTTGGCAAACGGTATGGTTAGAGCCGGTGTCTGAGAAATATATAGAAAAATTGCGTATTACACCGGATATCGATAAGCATTTGCTGACTGTAGAAGTCGACCGGAATGTGGTTTCTGATGAAGATTTGATTGAAGTAAAAGTTTATGATGAATCTAAACTGATTGCGACTGCCCGAAGTATTAACCGAGAACCGCTCGTTGTATCTATGCCTCAAGATAGTAAATTATGGAGTCCTGATTCTCCATTTTTATATACATTGAAAATATCTTTGAAGAATGGCGATAAAGTGTTAGATCGGGTTGATAGCTATGCAGCTATGCGTAAATATTCTGTCGGGCGTGATGCTGCAGGAATTGTTCGGCTGAGGCTAAATAATCAGCCCTTGTTCCAGTTTGGGCCATTGGATCAAGGTTGGTGGCCGGATGGACTATATACAGCTCCTACCGATGAAGCTTTGAAATACGATATTCAGAAAACGAAGGATATGGGTTTTAATATGATAAGAAAACATGTCAAAGTCGAACCTGCACGTTGGTATGCTTATTGCGATAAGTTGGGCATCATTGTCTGGCAGGATATGCCGAATGGCGATCGTGGACAACAATGGCAAAACCGCAGTTATTATGAAGGGCCTGAAATGTATCGTTCTTCCGAGTCTGAAGCATGTTATCGAAAAGAGTGGAAAGAGATTATCGATTATCTTTATTCTTATCCTTGTATTAGTACATGGGTACCGTTTAATGAAGCTTGGGGACAATTCAAAACGGTCGAGATTGCAGAATGGACAAAACGGTATGATCCTACACGTTTGGTAAATCCGGCGAGTGGAGGTAACCATTTTACCTGCGGAGATATGCTCGATTTGCATAATTATCCTACTCCTGATTTGTATTTGTACGATGCACAGCGGGCTACGGTTCTGGGTGAATATGGTGGAATAGGGCTTATTATAAAAGGTCATCTGTGGGAACCTGACCGTAATTGGGGATATATTCAGTTCAATTCTTCAAAAGAGGCGACAGACGAGTATTTAAAATATGCCGATCAATTATATGATTTGATTTTCAAAGGCTTTTCGGCGGCTGTTTATACTCAGACAACGGATGTAGAAGTTGAAGTCAACGGATTGATAACGTATGACCGTAGAGTAATCAAATTAGATGAAAAACGGGTGAACGAGATTAATAGTCGTATTTGTAAGTCTCTAAATAGATAAGCGGGTAGTTTCAAAATTGGACTTTTTAGAAAAAACTAAGGTTGATAGACCGAATAAACTCATGTAATAGTTATTCATAAATAATTACTGAGTCAGTTTGTCAGAATCTGCAAGATTATCCTAAAATAGTTCTTGCAGATTCTTTTTAATAGTTATGATTATAAAAAAGTCTTGAAAAATTTGTATCGTATGAAATTTTTTGTACCTTTGCAATCGCAAATATCGCGGGGTGGAGCAGTGGTAGCTCGTTGGGCTCATAACCCAAAGGTCGTCAGTTCGAGTCTGGCTCCCGCAACTAAACAAAATAGGTCGATTCTATCATAGAATTGACCTATTTTGTTTTATAATGGTTAGCATTTAACTTACTCCTTTTTCCCTTTAGAGTTAGAGGCAGATATGAACTGGACTGTCGGCTTTAGTTTTCTTTTGACGTTTATCCATAAGTGAGGATGTGTTTGTCTCAGGGCTATTATCGCACATCCTAAAGAACATGAAGAACACAAAAGAAATATTAGTCCTGTGGTCGGGAGAATATCTCCTATGCTGACAAGAGGGGACACGATACCGCCGAACGCAAACCCTGTAGCTCCAAATAGTGCAGAGGCTGTCCCTGAATTTTGTCGCTCACTGTCCATTGCCAAAGTCGTAGAAGCTGTAAAGGTAAGTCCCATAGTAAAGAGTAAGAAGAATAACAGCGTTTCATAAATAATGAAAGAACAATTATTGCTAAGAGCGATAAATTCGATTACCGAGAAAATGACCATTCCTATACAACCAAAGAAAATGGCATGTTCGGGACTTTTAAATTTTATAGATAATGCTGCTGCTATTCCGATGGATAATGCGTTTATTCCAAAAAACAGACTGAATGTAAAGGCTGAGAAACCGTAGTGTTGTTGCATGATAAAAGGAGATGAAGATATGTTGGCGAATAATACCCCCATGGCGAATCCCATTTGGAGCACATAGAAAACATAACGACGATTATGTAGTATTTTCCCGAATCCCCATAATAATCCTTTGATATTCTCCTGTTTTCTGTTCGATTTAGGTAGAGATTCTTTAAAACGAAAATTTCCTATCAGAAGAATAATACCGATGATCAACAGTATTATAAAAATACCTTTCCAGCCGATAGAATCAGTTAGAAATCCGCCTAATACCGGAGAAGCAACCGGAGCTATACCGTTAATAGCTCCGATGATAGCCATGGCTTTTGCCAGATCTTGTCCCGAAAATTTATCGGTAGCTACTGACCGGGAAATGACAATACCTCCTGATCCTGCTATACCTTGCAATAAGCGGAAAGCAATGAAGCTTTCTATGTTCGGTGAGAAAATACAGAATACGGTTGAAACGATAAAAAGTAACATGGAAATAAGCAATAGCGGTCGTCGTCCGTATTTATCGCTTAACGGGCCGAAAAAAATCTGCCCGATCGCTAACCCGATCATACTTGATGTGAGTCCGAGTTGTACCATTGACGAATTTGTATCGAAATATCCTGTCATAGTCGGAAGGCTCGGTAAATACATATCGGTTACCAAAGGACCGAAGGCTGTAAGAGCTCCTAACAAAATCAATAAAAATGCTTTAGAATTATTCTCTTTCATATATTATCTCCTATTAATTAAAAACCATTGCAAAATTACCAAGAATGTTTTGTCTGTGAGGAGAATATGTTACTTGTGTTAACCTTTTTTTGTCAGAAATAACAAGATGTGGCTTTGACTGTTTTTTGTACAAAAGGTTATTGGGAGGGGGAATAAAAGCCGGAAGAATCGATCTTTCGGCTTGAAGATATTGAGGTTACAAAACTTGTCTATTTTTTGCAGGGTATATTTATTTTGTATGAACACCTTTTGCGGATACAAGTTATTCGGTATCGCTTGATATGAATGCGGATGGCTATATTATGATCAATCAGAAAATAGTTGAATGCAGTTTGGTGGATGGCAAAATTTACAATGCATTTAGGTTCTTCCTGTTTTTCCATGGCAGATCATTTCATGATTTTATTTGTTTGATTAATTCATGAATTTTATTGATAATTGCAGGAATTGTATCTTCGACTTTCGGAGATAATTGCATTCCTATTTCTCTGACTTCTTGAACCGATATTGCTAACAAATCGATTTCAGGAATTTGCTCTTGTAAAATCATGGCATCGATCATTTCTTTCAGGCCTATTTCATGAGCGCTTAGCAAAAGAGGATAGTCATGAGAATATTTAGGTTTTAAATGGCGGATAGTACCTGCCGGACGGCTATCGAGAGTCGCATCTATTAATATCAGGTGTTTATACTGTTGTAGAGTACCGATTAAGAAGATACCGCCTGTGCCTCCGTCCAACAAATCGACCCCCGGCGGTAATTCTTCTTTCTCTAATCGGTTTATAACATGAATACCTATACCTTCGTCTTTTAAAACCAGATTTCCTACGCCCAGAATAAGTATATCTTTCATTTTTCGGATTTTTTTAGAACCTGTTTATGTTATTTGAGATGTAGCAAATATGAATCTCAGCCATTTGAAGATCTTCATATTGCAACAAGGAAAGATCGTATTAAAGAAATGTCCCAATAAAAACTTAGACGACAGGCTCTTAAACAGTTTCTAGTTTTTTATCTAAGAGCCTGTCTGGATTTTTCTTTTATTTCGATTTCCTTCTTCAATAATTTTTCTTTCTCTTTTTTAAGAACGATTTTGTGTTTTGTTCTTTGTTCGTCTTCATATTCTTTTACGAGACGTTCGTCTATAAATTTCCAGCCGCCGATGATCGATGATGCAATGCCGTTCCGTTCTATATAATCGTGGTAAAATACCAGATAAATATGAACAATGGCGAATAGGATAAACGCCCACATGAGAATATGATGTATATCCCTTACCGGATAAAATCCTCCCATCATGATTAGCAGTTTGCCGAAAAACGGAGCTAAAATACTGTCGGAGTCTACATAGAACATTGCCAGTCCGGTAACAGACTGTACGATCATTATGAGAAATAGTCCGAAATAAGTAAACGCGGCGAGACTGTTGTGCCCGATATCGTAAACCGGTTTGGGTGATAGTAACAGGACATCCACTTTGGTCGTTTCGAAAATTCCTCTCCATTGTTTTTTAGTCAAAGGTATGTAATTAGGCCATCGGGAAAATGTATTTCCGGCGAAGAACCAGTAAATGCGTACCAAAAAATTGATTATAAAAATAAATGCGGCTATGAAATGTGTCAGCCGTACCCATCCGAACCAGTAATTAAATTCCGGTGCTGTCCCGTGCATTATTGCCGGAGGATCTCCTATAATGTAGCCGGTAATACATAGTATCGTAATGGCGAATGCGTTTACCCAATGAAAAATTCTGACGGGTAACTGCCATACATATACTTCTCTTAGATGAGCTTTTTTACTAATCATGACTATTTGGTTTATTATAGAGTGTCGAACTGGTGTACATGTTTTCCTTCTTCGTCATATAGATGTACGGCACAAGCCATACACGGGTCAAAAGAATGAATGGTACGTATGATTTCCAATGGAGCTGAAGTATCATGTACGGGAGTTCCCAATAATGATTCTTCAAAAGAGGAGCGTTGTCCCTTTGTATCTCTTGGAGAGGCGTTCCATGTTGTCGGGACTACCATCTGATAGTTTTTTATTTGTTTATTTTCTATATTGACATAATGTGCTAACGATCCGCGAGGGGCTTCTGCCAGTCCGATTCCTTGAGCTTTTTGAGGCCAAGTAGAAGGTTCCCAATATATATTGTTGAACATTCGATAATCTCCCGATTTTATATTTTGCAGCAATTGAATATAGAAATCCTGCATCCAGTCAGCCAATAGATTCGATTCCATAGCACGGGCCAGAGTCCGTCCGATAGTTGAATACATAGCTTCAAAGGGAACATTTAGTTGCTTTAAACAGCGATCTGTCAAATCTTTATAATCGTCTCGACCGGAAGCATAACCGACAATCATTCGAGCCAAAGGTCCGGTTTCCATAGGTCGGTTCTTATAGCGTGGGGTTTTTATCCAGCTATAAGGTTGAGAATTGTCCAGATATTGGTAGGGTGGGGTAGGACCGGTATAATCCAAATTCGTTTCTCCGATAGAAGGGTGCAGCCCGACTTCTTTACCTTCACTGTAACTGTACCATGAATTATTTACATATTCCTGAAGCCCATCCATTGCATAAGGATCAAAATCTTCGATATGGTGTAGATCTCGGTTTATGATGATTCCTCTCGGACTTTTGTAAGTACTTAGTTCCCCATAATTTCCCGTGGGATAGTCCCCGTATGAAATGTAATTTCGCAATCCACCTCCTATTTTTGTCCATTCGGGATAGTAGGATGCAATAGCAAGTACATCGGGCAAGTAAACTTGTCGGACGAAATTTTGAGTTGTTTGAATAATTTCGGCTACATAACTGAGGCGTTCCAGATTAATGGCATTGGGATCGTTGATATTGACCGCACACGCCATTCCCCCGACTAAATAATTGGGATGAGGATTTTTACCTCCGAAAATAGTTTGTACTTTTACTATGTCTTTTTGTACTTCCAGAGCTTCCAGATAGTGGGCTACTCCCAACAGATTAACCTCCGGAGGCAATTTGTACGCCGGATGTCCCCAGTATCCGTTTGCAAAGATTCCGAGTTTGCTGGATTCAACAAATTTTTTAATTTTCTTCTGTATGTCCGTAAAATAACCTATCGAACTTTTCGGCCATGCCGAGATGCTTTGAGCAATAGCAGATGTTTTTTTTGGATCTGCTTTAAGCGCTGAAACTACATCTACCCAGTCCAAAGCCTGTAATTGATAGAAATGAACTACATGATCTTGTTCTGTAAGTGCTATTTGCATGAGACTTCGTACACGTTCCGCATTCGGCGGAATAATGATTCCCAGCGCATTCTCTACAGCCCTGACCGAAGCCAGAGAATGTATAGACGTACATACTCCGCATACACGTCCTACATAAGCCCAGACTTCTCTCGGATCACGGTTTTGTGCAATAATTTCAATGCCGCGTACCATTGTACCGGTAGAAAAGGCATCTTTGACGATACCGTTCTCAATATCTGCTTCTATCCTTAAATGACCCTCGATTCTGGTAATCGGATCAACAACAACTCGTGTACTCATAGCTATGTCTTACTACAGTTTATCTGTTTCTTCTGTTTTTATTTTTTGTTCTATTTTCTCTTTTTCATTTTTCAGATGCGATTCTGTCTTGTCGAAATCCTCTTCATTTATACTCAGATCATCCATTTGATTTTTGATCAACTTATGTTTTTGTATATTGGTAACTACTGCATGTGCCAGAACTCCGCCTAAAGCTACGGCACTTAATCCAGCTCCTATCTTGTCGGCTGTTGCTTCTATTCCTATACCGTGAACATAAGGTATGTGACTATATAATGGGCCGTAATCCCAGAAATTAGGTTCGGCACAACCGATGCAACCGTGTCCCGACTGGATCGGGTAACTGATGCTGTTGTTCCATTTGATTACAGCACAAGAGTTGAATGTATTGGGTCCTTTGCAGCCCATATAGTAGAGACAATAACCTTTTTTGGCGTTTTCATCATCGAACGATTGAACGAATAATCCTGCATCATAGGCTGGTCGGCGGTAACAAGTGTCATGTATTCGTCGTCCGTAAAATACAGACGGACGTCCCATATTATCCAACTCGGGAAGTTTGTCGAATGTCAAGATATAAGTAATGACGCCTGCCATAACATCTGCAATAGGCGGACATCCCTGGACATTGATAATAGGTTTTCCCGAATATATTTTGTGAACAGGTTCTGTTTTAGTCGGATTGGGATAAGCGTGTTGAATACACCCTGAAGATGCACAATTTCCCCATGCTATAATAGCTTCAGCTCCTGCAGCGCCTTCATCGAATATCGATTTGGCATCACGTCCTGCTATGGTACAATATCCGGGACTTCCTAAAGGGACTGAGCCTTCTACGATCATGATATAATGTCCGTAATTATCTTTCATGGCTTGGTGACGAACTTCTTCGGCCTGTTCTCCGGCTGCAGCCATTAAGGTGTCGGAATAATCGAGAGAAATCATTTCTAATAGAATTTGGCCTACCAGAGGATGGGATGAACGCAAGAATGATTCGCTACAACAGGTACATTCTTGGAAGTGATACCACAAAACGGGTTTTCTCGGTTTGCTTTGCAGGGCATCTACGACTTGTGCTACTCCTGAACTTTGTAGTCCGAGCATAGCACCCATCATTCCGCAGAATTTAAGAAAGTCCCGGCGCGAATATCCTTTATCCATGAGTTCCTGATAAAAACTTTTTGCTTCCATATCCATATACTTATTTAATCTTCAACATATTCTGGGTAACTGCTCCCCCGATAGTCTGCCGATGATCCGTGAAGATCCGAGAGTCGTATTTAAATATACTTCTCCGGGTGTACCTTTTACTACTTCACCTATAATTTTAGCTTTGCTTCCGTTCGGATCGTTTTTTATGATTTGTAGAGCGCTTTCGGCCTCTTCCGGGGGGAGAATAACCAGCAATACGCCTTCGTTAGCAACATAAAGCGGATCTAATCCGAGTAATTCACATGCAGATAGTACAGGCTCTCCGATGGGAATCTTTGATTCGTCGAGAGCTATACTGACTTGAGCCGTATCGGCAATTTCGTTTAGTGTAGAGGCGATTCCCCCTCGTGTCGCATCTCGTAACATGTGGATGTTGGGAATACCTGAGAGCAGATTCATTACCATGCTACGCAGTGCGACAGTATCACTTTTTATTTTAGACTCGAATCCGAGATTTTCACGAGTTGATAAAATGCAGACACCGTGCTCTCCGATAGGACCTGTGACTATGACAATATCTCCTTCGGTCACATTTTTAGGAGATATTCGGAGATTTTTCTGTATAGATCCGATACCGCTCGTGTTGATGAAAACTCCGTCACATTTACCTTTTTCTACCACTTTGGTATCTCCTGTGACAATCGTGATTCCGGCTTTTTCTGCTGCCTTGGCCATTGTCTTTACAATTTTTTTCAGATCTTCCAAAGGAAGACCTTCTTCCAGTATAAAACCCGCAGACAAATAAAGCGGAGTTGCACCACAGCATAAAAGGTCGTTTACTGTCCCGTTTACAGCAAGGTCACCAATGTTTCCTCCGGGAAAGAATAATGGAGAAACAACAAAAGAATCGGTCGTAAAAGCAATATGCTGAGACATTAGCGGTAATACTGTTCCATCATGTTGTTGTTGAAGAAACGGATTGCTGAATGCCGGATAAAATATTTCGTCGATCAGGGACTGAGTGAGTGTGCCGCCACTTCCGTGACCGAGCAATACTCGATCATATCGTTGTTTAGGGATGGGACATTGTGCCGATTTCATTATTTTTTTGATTAAATGTTATAACGATAATAGGCTGCACATGCACCTTCTGAGGAGACCATAGGAGCACCGAGCGGATGTTCGGGAGTACAGTAAATGCCGAACTGCTTACATTGCATAGGTGTTATTTTACCTTTCATAATATCTCCGGCCTGACATGATGACGCCTCTTTTTTATTATCGGTTTTTATATTAAAACGTTTTAAGGCATCGTATTGTTCATATTTGCTGCGTATTTGATAACCGCTTTTTTCGATCTCTCCTATACCTCTCCATTTTCGGTTACAAATCTCGAAAACTTCATCGATTTCTTGTCGTGCTTTAGGATTTCCATCATAGGCTACTATTCGTCTATACGCGTTTTTTACGGTATATTCTCGGTTTTCTAATAGATCAATGCAGGTGTATATTCCTAATAGTAAGTCGAGGGGTTCGAATCCGGTAACAGCGATAGATAGTTTCAAATGTTTTGCCAGTTTTTCATATTCGGATGTTCCGGTAATGGCGCATACATGACCGGCGGCAAGAATACCGTTTAGAGTACATTCTTTGTCTTGGGCGATAGTTGTTATGGCTTGAGGTACAGTAAATAGGGATGTCAATACCGAAAAATTCCTGATTTTTTTTCTATAAGCTTCGAGAATAGTAAGAGCATGTATCGGAGCTGTTGTTTCGAATCCTATTCCGAAAAAGACAATTTCATGTCCCGGATTTTCCGAAGCTATGCGTAACGCATCTAAAGGAGAATATACGATCCGTATATCCGCTCCTCGAGATTTGATTTCGAGTAAGTCGTGCCGAGAGCCCGGAACTCTGAGCATATCCCCGAATGAAGTAAAGATAACATTATTTTTTAATGCCAGTTGTATTGCAGTGTCGATAATGGAAACCGGAGTGACGCAAACAGGACATCCCGGGCCGTGTATCAGTTTTATTTCTTTAGGCAGTAGCGGTTCTATGCGATAGCGGGCAAGAGCATGAGTTTGCCCTCCGCATATTTCCATAATATGCCATGAGTGACGGGTTATCTTATGTATGGCCTCTAATAATATTTTTGCTTTTTGGGGATTTCTGAATTCATTGAACATGGTCTTTCGGATTTATAGATTCATTATGACAGGCTATGATCTCGAAATCTTTTAAAGTTTCTTCTGCCTCTTTGATATCGATTGTTGTCAGTGCGACTCCTGCATGAGCAAGAATATATTCTCCTGGAGTAGCTTCTACCCATTCGATACAAATATTTTTGAGTATTCCTCCGAAATCTACGACAGCCGTTTTTAATCCTCCCTTTTCAGGGATTTCTACAGAGATTATTTTACCGGGAATTGCTAAACACATATATTTTGAAGTTTTAGAGACTGTTTAAATTTTACTCGGGTCAGTTTTGAAAATTTCCTTATTGGAAAATTTAAGTAGCCTTTTATTTCCCTATGAACAAATTTTAATATGTTTTTGTTTATTCACAATCAAATATTAAAGAATGATTAGTCAGTATAATATACACATTAAAGGCTTGGTTCAGGGAGTAGGATTTCGTCCTTTTGTGTACCGTCTTGCCACTGATATGCACTTGCACGGTTATGTCGATAATCGTAACGATGGAGTGTTCGTAATGATACAAGCGACACCTTCTCAAAAAGATGATTTTGTCAAGGGGTTAACGACTCATAAGCCGGATGTGGCAGAGATCGAGACTGTTACAGTTCTTGAAAAACCCGTATCAAAGCCTTTACCCGATTTTTTTATTGCTCCCAGTCGGGAGGTTGATAATCATATTACTCGTATAAGCCCGGATATTGCCGTGTGTGATGAGTGTTTGCAAGATTTAATCTCACAGCCGCATCGTATTCGGTATCCGTTTATCAATTGTACCCATTGCGGACCGCGCTTTTCAATAATAAATGCGCTCCCTTATGATCGACCGGGAACTACAATGTCGGTATTCCGGATGTGTCCGGAATGCGAAGCTGAATATACCGATGTTCGGGATCGCCGTTTTCATGCACAGCCTATTGCTTGTAACCATTGCGGGCCACATTATCATTTGTTTATGAAGAATGGTTATGAAACTGTTGATTATGAAGAGATACTCTCTCGTATGGCGGCGGTTTTGCGACAAGGCGGAGTTGTTGCGTTGAAGGGTCTTGGAGGTTTCAATTTAATTTGCAATGCAGAAAATGAAAAAGCTATTTGTCGTTTACGGGAAATTAAAAAAAGATATAAAAAGCCGTTTGCAGTAATGTTTCCGGATGTTCCGACTTTAAGTCATTATCTGAATATTTTGCCTTTGGAAAAAGAGATCGTTTCTTCTTGGCGTCGTCCGATTGTTTTACTGGAAGAAAAACAAAAAATCGGTACAGGAATTAATGCCGGATATAAAACTGTAGGTGCTATGTTGCCCTATTTGCCTGTACATTATCATTTATTTGCTTCGTCCGAATTGAAAGCATTGGTGATGACAAGCGGTAATCGAGGGGATAATCCTATACTGACAGATAATGATGCAGCTTTATCCGATTTACTTAGAGAAGTAGATTTATTTGTAGAACACAATAGAGATATATCCAATCGGGTAGATGATTCTATTGTTCAAGTAGTAGGGGAACAGCCTCGAATAATTCGGCGTTCAAGAGGTTTTACCCCAGAACCGTTATCTTTAAAATTTGATACTGAGGGCATTTTGGCTTTTGGAGCAGAGCGAGTATCTATGTTTGCCTTAGGAAAAGATAAGGAGATTATTTTGAGCCAATATATAGGAGATTTAAAGAATCGGGAAACGTATCTTTTTTATCGGGAGGCTTTGGATAAATTCGGTCTTTTATTTCGATTCACTCCTCGATATTTGGTTTGTGATGCACATCCCGATTACTTCTCTACACAGTTGGCGTTGCAATTGGCACAACGTTTTCAGATTCCGCTGTTACGCGTGCAGCATCATCATGCTCATGCTGCTGCAGTAATGGCAGAATACGGTTTGACTGAGGATGTTATAGCTGTTTGTTGGGATGGGACAGGGTATGGAGATGATGGTTGCATCTGGGGTGGGGAGATCTTTCGTTGTAATCAGTCGGAATATAGAAGAATCGCTCATTTGCCTTATGTACCGTTACCCGGAGGAGATGCGGCAGCGAAATCACCGTGGAGAATGGCTGTTTCTTATTTGAAAAGCATATATGGTAGTAAGGCCGATTATCCGGAGACGTTCATCGAACGATTGGGCGAATCTCATATACGGCAGATTGAGATGCTTATAGAAAAAGGTGTCAATACGCCTCTGACATCGAGTGCCGGACGTTTATTTGATGCCGTAGCTTCGCTTTTGGGAATTTGTGATGAAAATACTTATCAAGCTGAAGCTGCAGCACTGTTGGAACAAATAGCTGAGAATGGTATATCCCGTTGTTATCCGATAAATTCTGATAATCCGCTTGATCTCCGCTCTCTTTTTGATGGAATTTTAAAGGATTACAGATTATCTGTACCTGTTTCGGAGATAGCATCGGTATTTCATAATACATTGTCTGCCATGTTGTTAAATGTTATTATTCAAAAAGTAAAAACTGAGGGATTAACGACTGTCGTACTTTCCGGCGGTGTTTTTCAGAACAAAAGGCTTACGAATTTGTTAATAAAACAGTTGGCGAACAGAAAGATATCCTACTATTTGTCATCGAAAATACCTTGTAATGATGGAGCAATTGCTGTTGGACAGCTCTATATTGCTGCTTTAAAAAAAAGAGGATAAAATTATGCATGAGTTATCTATCGCTTTGAGCATTATTAATTTAGCGACAAAAGAGGCTGAAAAAAGCAATGCAACTCGAGTGAGTGAGTTGGAGTTGGAAATAGGAGAAATGGCCGGTGTCAATATCGAAGCTTTAGAATTTTCTATGAGTATCGCTATGCAGAATACTATATTGGAAGGAGCTAAGGTTAGTATTGTCGAAATAAGATCATTGGCGGTTTGTCGAGATTGTAAGACACGTTTCTCTCCTGTGTCTATGTTTGATCCGTGTCCTCGTTGCTATTCTCATGAAATAGAATTTTTGCGAGGACGGGAACTTAGGCTTAAATCTCTGTTGATAGAGTAAATTGTAAACTAATAACATATATTATGTGTGAGACTTGTGGTTGTGATCATCTTATAGACGGGATAACTCATGAAGAGATGCATGCTTTGGGTATAGCTCATGAACATGGACGACATCATTCTGAAAATCGTAATAGCAGAGAACATCTGGTTGAACAGAATATTCTTTCGGAAAATAATTTGATAGCTGCTCGGAATAGAGGATATTTTGAGGCTAAATCGGTATTTGTACTTAACATGGTCAGTTCTCCGGGTTCGGGAAAGACAACCTTATTGGAGAAGACTCTTTTTAATCTGAAAACGAAATTACCGGTTGCTGTAATTGAAGGAGATCAGCAGACCGATAATGATGCGGATCGAATACGTAAGTTAGACATACCTTGTATACAGATCAATACTCAGAACGGATGTCATCTCGATGCTGCAATGATTCATCGTGCGGTGAAAAAAATGAACTTGCAAGATAATTCTTTACTGTTTATTGAGAATGTCGGTAATTTAGTCTGTCCTGCACTTTTTGATTTAGGCGAGAATAAACGAGTCGTATTGATAAGTGTTACCGAAGGAGATGATAAACCGTTAAAGTACCCCTATATGTTCGACAGTGCAGATATTTGCGTTATCAATAAAATCGATCTTTTACCTTATGTCGACAGTAAGATAGAGCGTATTCGAGATAATGCATTAAAAATAAATTCGAATCTTATATTTTTTGAACTGTCTGCAACTATCGGAACGGGTATTGATCGATGGTGTGATTTTTTATGTGATCAAGTAAAAAAAATAAACGGATGAAGGTTAAAGCCGGTTTCTTTGATCAGTTGAGTGAACGGTGGGATGCTATCTGTTGTCACGACAAAATGAAACTCCGTTATTTGTTAAGCCGTGTTTCTATACAATCAGGAGATTCTGTCTTGGATGTGGGGACTGGAACTGGTGTTTTGATTCCTTATATCCGGGAGTTGAATCATGAGGGAGATATTCGGGCAATTGATATGTCTCCGGGAATGATAGCGGTAGCTTCACGTAAATATGGAGATGATTCTCATCTTTCTTTTCAGGTTGCAGATGCAGAATCAGATGATATTCCGGGACGCTATCATCAAATATTGCTTTATTCTGTATTTCCTCATTTAGAATTTAGAGAAGAGACTGTTTCTCGATTGGTTTCTCATAATTTAAAACCGGATGGAGTATTGCTTATTGCTCATTCTCAGAGCCGACAAGAGTTGAATCGGATGCACCGGATGCGGGATGATCGGGTTTCGGAGGATATGTTGACTGACGTACAGACCCAAAAACGAAAATTAGAACAAGTCGGTTTGCGTGTTTTGGAAGCTGTCGAGAATAGTGATTTTTATTATCTGGTTATTACCTCGAAGGTAAAAACCGGATAGAGACTTATAAAATAGGGAATAATCAGAATTAGTTATTCCCTATTTTATTGTTATTCTATAATTATCTGGCAGTTCTCCAAACTTTTTATACGAGCGAGCGATTCTACGTGAATACCCATTTCTCTCAATTGATCTCCTCCGTGTTGAAATGTTTTTTCGATAATAAATCCCATTCCTACCAATGTCGCACCTGATTGACGGATCAGGTCGATTAATCCGAAAGCTGCATTTCCGTATGCGAGGAAATCGTCGATGCATAATATTCGGTCTCCAGGTTTTAAATATTCTGCACTTATGCTTACCGGATATTCCCGGTCTTTTGTGAAAGAATGTACTATTGTGCTTAAGGCATGACGCATAGTTTTCGGTTCTTTTTTCTTTGCAAAAACAACGGGCAATTGCATTGTGTAACCGGTCATGATTGCAGGTGCTATACCGCTGGCCTCGATAGTCAGTATCTTGCTGATTCGGTCGTTTGCAAATCGTCGGGCAAACTCTTCGGCAATAAGTTTCATTAGCATAGGATCCATTTGATGATTGATGAAACTATCGACTTTGAGGATACCCCCTTCGTAACAAGCCCCGTCCTCTAATATTCGTTTCTTTAATATTTCCATTAGTTGTTGTTTTTTCTTGACATAACAGCGGCTATCGACAGAATAATTCCTAAAGCGACGCCTAAAAGTGCTGCAAATAAAACTTGATATTGCCCGGGTAATAAAAATGTTATGGTATGAGCCGGAATCCAAAAAAACGGAATCGTTTTCTTAAACACGAATCCCCATTGAACATTCCAGTTTAGAGACGAAAGAATTTTTCCCATGGGAAGAGGTTTTATCAATGCTGTTAATTTACCTCCGTATTGTAATATTTGAGTATCGGTTATTTTATGTAGGGTCATAAATACAGGCCCGAATGTCGTATTCATCATGACGCTGATAAAAAACGCACCGAATACTTTTTCCATTGACAAACTCTGCTTCATAGCATCGGGGACGCCTTCTATTCCGAAACTTTGGAGTAAATAGGGGACTCCTGAAGAAAACGTTTTCATTGCGACAGCAATCCACATTCCCAAAAATCCCCAAATGATGGCTCGAGGAAGAATTCCGAATCCGGGTTCGTTATATATTCCCTTTTTAATTCTTAGTCCGATGACTTCGCCTAATGTTGCGAGAATGGCGAATTTAAAAAATGCCATGATATACGGATGAGATCCATTATATTCCGTATATCCGTTATAAAAAGATTCCGAAATGAAAAAAGGCAAGAAACAGAGTATTATAATCCCTCCGAATAATAGGTCTTTCGTTTTCATTTTATTCCCGATAAGATTATAGCTCGATCAGTTCCTTTTCGGTAATACTATGTAGCCCATATTTCTTTATTGTCTCCAATGCTGCATGCTGGTTGCTTGTGCGTATAATAAGAAATGCATTGGTTTGTTTTGAAAAACAGTACATATATTCGATACTGATCGATTCCTTTGCAAAATATTTCAACTCTTTAGCGAATGTTCCGGCCATAGAATCGCACGTAAGAGCGATTACATCACTTGTATTTGCGCTGACGTTAGCCTCTTTGAGCAGTTTTATGGCATGGGCTGTATCAGAAGTTATCAATCGCAATATCCCGTATTCCGAAGTGTCGGCTACTGTGGCAGCAATAATACGGATATTAGCTTTACCTAAAATGTCGAGAATTTCGTTAAGCCGTCCCGATTTATTTTCGAGAAAAACCGAAAGTTGTTGTATGATCATATCTTTTGTTTTATTTATTTTTTGCGTAAATCTTTTACTCGCACAGCTTTACCATCTGACTGCGGAAGACTTCCTCTATCGACTAATTTTACTTTAGGCGTCAACAGTATTTCGTCTTTCAATCGATGGGTAATTTCTTTTGTAAGCTGTTGTAATTGGCTGTAATCGTCAGTAAATAGCTCTCCGAGCTCGACGTCTATCATGAGTTCGTCATTATTACCGATTGTTTCGATCGTAATCAGGTAATTTGTCCCGAGTTCTTTAAATTGTAAAAGAATCTTTTCGATTTGCATCGGGAAGATATTCACACCTTTTACGATAAACATGTCGTCACTACGTCCTTTCAGTCGGTCTATTCTTCGGTGAGTTCGTCCGCAGGGACATTCTCCGGGAATAATCCGGGTCAAATCCCGGGTTCTATACCTCAGTAGCGGCATAGCATCCCGGTCGAGAGTCGTAAGTACCAGTTCTCCGATTTCACCGTCAGGTACGGGTTCTAAAGTTTCAGGGTCGATGATTTCCATGAGGAAACAGTCTTCCCACAGATGCAGACCGTTTTGATAAGTACATTCGAAAGCTACACCCGGACCGCTCATTTCGGACATCCCGAAACTGTTGTATGCTTTCACGCCTAATAATTTTTCTATTCGTTTTCTCTGTTCCTCAGTATGGGGTTCGGCACCGATAATTAATGTTTTTAATTTCGTGTCTTTTCGAGGATCGATACCGCATTCGAACAAGACTTCGGCCAAACGGGTTGCATAGCTGGGTATGGCATGGATGGCTGTCGTCCCGAAATCGGTAATGAATTTTACTTGCCGCAGACTATTTCCCGCTGCTGCAGGAACTGTCAGCGCTCCTAAACGTTCTGCTCCGTATTGAAATCCGAGTCCACCGGTAAACATGCCGTATCCTGATGTATTTTGAAATACATCGGTGTTCCGTATACCTACCATATACATGCAACGGGCTACTCGGTTAGCCCATTGGTCGAGATCATGTTGTGAATGACATATAACGGTCGGATTACCGGTCGTCCCACTCGAAGAATGTAGCCGTACGACATTTTTCATGTCTGTGGCGACCAATCCGAAAGGATAATATTCTCTTAAATCGGCTTTTGTTGTGAACGGTAGTTTTCTAATGTCTTCTACGGTCGATATAGAATCGGATGTAATCCCTTTTTCTCCTAAAATTTTAGCATAAAAAGGTGAATGAAGCGCAATGTCGATGCTTCTTTTTAACCTTTCGACCTGTAATTTCTGTAATTCAGAGCGTTTGATCGTTTCGATTTCGGGTTGATAGTACATAGTTGGAAATTAACTTAAAAATGTGTGTCGATTATATTTATTGGTATAAATACCTTTTGATACTGCGTTTCGGTGTTTTTTCAAACTCTTCATAATGGATGTTGATTTGACTTATCTGGCTGTATGCCGGAAGCTCTTTATTCAGAGCGATTCGATTCTCCTCCATTTGAGTTTCGATATTTTTCTGAGTTATGTTTTCTTTTCCGGCATTTTCGAAATCAGGATAAACCAAAGCGATAAGTTTTCCTTCTTTTTCAATGACAATGGATTCGCTGACAAAGGGCATATTGTTCAATTTCCCTTCGATCTCTTCAGGATATATATTTTGTCCCGACGGTCCTAAAATCATATTTTTGCTTCGGCCTTTGAGATAGATAAAATTATCCTTGTCCATAACGGCGAGATCTCCCGTATTCAACCATCCGTCTTTGAAAGCGTTTTCTGTAGCTTCATTATTTTTATAATACCCGAGCATAACATTGTCTCCTTTGACATGCAGTTCTCCTACGATATTTTCCGGATCGGGTGAGTCGATTCGGGCTTGCATACGATCTACTATTTTACCGCAAGATGTGGCTCTGCTTTGTTCCCAAGGCGCGTATGAAATCAATGGTCCGCATTCCGTCATTCCATATCCTACCGTAAACGGAAAATTGATTTTTTTCAGAAATTGTTCCACTTCTTTATTCAGTGCAGCACCGCCGATAATTAATTCATGCAAATTCCCTCCGAACGTTTCTTCGAGCTTCATTTTAATTTTTGAAAGAAGTTGAGTATCAAGAACGGGGATCATCAACATAAGTTTCATCAAAGGTTTGTCCAGCAACGGGAATACTTTGGTTTTAATGATTTTTTCAATAATTAGAGGTACAGCTACGATTAGTTTTGGTTTTACTTCGGCAAAAGCATCCATAATTATTTTAGGAGAGGGAATGCGGGTCAAAAAATGAATATGGCAACCTTTTGCAAAAGGATGCATCAGTTCTACGGCCAGACCATACATATGTGCCATCGGAAGCATTGATACAGTCCCGTCACCTTCACGCAAAAAATCGAGATTCTCCAAACAAAATTTCAAGTTCGACCAAATGCTGCGATAAGAGAGCATTACACCTTTTGAAAAACCAGTAGAACCGGAAGTATAATTTATGAGAGCCAACTCGTCAGGCTGGTCTTCATAATATTTTACATCATCTTTTGTAAATCGATTCGGAAATTTCTTTCCGAAATATTCGTTCAGATGTTCCCGTGCATCTGTCAGGCTTTTCTTTTTAGACATAAGTACGGAAAAATCGTTGATCAAGATGATCGCATTGAGGTTGGGCATTTGCGACTCGTTCAAGTTTTCCCATACTACGTCTCCAACAAACAAAAGTTTAGCGTCAGAATGATTGACAATATGGTGAACGTTATCTGCTTTGAACTCATGAAGTATGGGTACGGCTACTGCACCGTATGCCAATGTGGCGAAAAAAGCGACTGCCCAATGCGACGAATTTCGTCCACATATTGCGATTTTGTCTCCTTTTTGTATGCCGGTGGCGTTCATCAGAATGTGTAGCTTTTCTATTTTGCGGGCAATATCTTTATATTGGTATGAAACACCTTTAAAGTCTGATAAAGCGACCAATTCCCAGTGTTCACGAATGCTGTTTTCTATATACGCATTAAAACTTTGTTGCATATTTATGGCTTTTAATAATATTCTAATTACAAACTTACAGAAAATATATGGAATGGCCGTCAAATTTCAGCAGAAATGCAAATTTGAGGATTAAACAGTTAGGGTAAGTGTCCGAATTTTGGGTAGATAGCAAAAAAGCATTTTGAAGCGGATTGAAGTGCCAGAATCGTTCCCAAGTCGTTGCCCGAGTTCAAATTTAACAGATATTGTTCTGTATGAGGATGAATTGTTTGGTTTCGACTTGTTTGCCAAGATTAACTTGTTGATTTATAGTTTTACACATACAAAAAGAACAAGTATGACAAGAAGTATATTCTGTGAGCTGTTCTATGTGAACGGTGGTAAAGAGAGGAACGGAATTGATCTCATCACGGGACTGGTTACAATCAATGGGGGTGGAGCGGTTCAGTCGCAAGAGAGACATCTCAAAGGCACTTTGGGACGCAAAAGGAAACCGTGCCAAAGGCAAGAGCGTGGAGGCAAGGGAAACGAACCTTGCACTTGACAACATTAAGGTGGTTGTGATATATATAAATGGTGCTATATGTCTTTTGATATAAAGTCTAAAATATCATAGCTTTATTTGCACCCTGTATTCAGACGGTTTCTGCTTCGTATACCGTTCAAATTGGGCGATGAAGTGTGTCAGACTATTGTAGCCTGATTCGTATGCCACTTGCGAGACCGTCATGCCAGAATAAGTCAGTAACTTGCAGGCATGTTCTATTCGTATCTCGGCAAGACACTGGAATATGCTTTTGTCTGTGCGTTGTTTGAAGTAGCGGCACAGTGCAGACGGGTTTTGCTTGACATACTCGGCGATGTCTTTCAAAGAGACATTCTCTTTGAAATGGTTGTATAGGTAGGTATACACTTTATTCACAGGTTCTTCCACGTCGGGTATGAGGTTGGAACTGTTGTATGCCGTATCGGATAGCAATTCAGTATGGTGGCAATGATACAGTCTTTCGAGCATACGGAGCAGACAGATGATGCGTGCCGTATGTGTTGTACCGTCCAGTTCGTCCAGCATTTCCTGCATATCGTCATATATGCCTTTATCGTAAAACCGCACACCGTACTGGCTCTTTTGTAATAGGTCGTAGATGGGACGGTAGTCGGGAATGTCCTGCATATAGGCAGGGAAAAGTTCTGGACGAAACTGTACCGCCTCGCCTGCACAGGGTTCACGTTTCTCTCCATTACCGGTTACGGAAGGAGACAACTTTGTGTTGCATAGATGTAAGTGGGGGACGTTGCTCCCGATGAGTGCCACGTCGCCTGCCCGGAAGTCAGATACCCCTTCACCCACAAACTGTTTTCCGCTTCCTTTCGTGAACAGCATGATTTCAAACTCCACGTGTTTGTGCAGTGGAAGCACGAAACGCGGATAAGATATGTGGCTACACAGGGTAGTTATGCCGTGTACTATCTTACGTTCTAATATTACCATAGTCATATCTTTTATTCTATTTGCAAATATAATGAATAAAACTGCAAATATTGTGGAAGTGAGGCTTGTTTTTTGTCCGTACCTTTGCAGCGTCAAACATTTGATAGTAAACAATTACGAATATTTGAGTTATGAGCAACAACAATTTAGATAATCAAGAACCAACCCCCGACTTTCTTCCGGGGCTGGTAGGCTCTTTCGCAAAGCCTGTGGCAGAAAACCCGACAGTGGCAATCATGGAAGCGGCATTTCGCCATCACGGAATGCACTATCGTTACATCAACTGCGAGGTAGCTCCCAACAAACTAGAAGCCGCCGTGGCAGGAGCAAAGGCAATGGGTTGGAGAGGTTTTAACTGCTCTATTCCGAACAAAGTGGAGGTCATCAAATACCTTGATGAAGTAGGCGAGTCCGCTCGGATTATCGGTGCTGTCAATACGGTCATCATCGAGAAAGACGGAAAGACACGAGGCGAAAATACGGACGGCAAAGGCTTCGTAAAGGCCATATCGGAAGTAACGTCCATACGGGGAAAGAAACTTGTCGTATTCGGTGCGGGCGGTGCGGCACGCGCCATCTGCGTGGAAATGGCATTGGCAGGGGCTTCCGAAATTACAGTCGTTAATATTTCAGAGAACGGACAGGTCTTGGCCGATTTGCTTGACCGGGATACTCCTGCAAAGGCTTCGTTCATCCTATGGGACCAGACTTTCTGCATACCGGCTGATACGGATATAGTCATTAATGCCACATCGGTCGGTCTGTACCCCAACGTGGAACAGCGGTTGAATATCAATATGGATACATTAAAGCCGCACATGGTGGTTGCCGACTGCATCCCCAATCCCGCCTACACGCATTTCGTGAGGGATGCTATAAGCAAAGGATGCAAGCACGTCCTGTCTGGGATGAACATGCTGGTCAACCAGGCTGTGATTGCCGTCAAGTATTGGACGGGTGTGGATGTGGATGCCGAGGTCATGCGACAGGAGCTGAAGCGGGTACTTGGATTGTAGTCATATATGATATAAGGTGTAATCATGGATTTATCTATGTGGATGCAGTCCCCCTCGGACTGGGGGATGCTTTTCCTGTCGGCGTTGCTGATTGGAATGTCGAAAACGGGAATTCAAGGCATCAGCCTGTTGGCGGTGCCACTGATGGCTATGACTTTCGGGGCGAAGTCTTCCACGGGATTGATACTCCCCATCTTGTGTGTGGCAGATTTGGTGGCAGTGCTGTACTACCACCGCATTGCGGAATGGAAGTATGTGCTGAAACTGCTGCCTGCGGCATTGGCGGGTTTTGGTGTGGCACTGCTTGTGGATAGGCATGTGCCGCCTGCCGAGTTCAAGCATCTGATGGGCGGTTGCCTGCTTGCCGTGCTTGCCGCCATGCTTTGGTCGGAATGGAAGGGGAAGGAAAACAGCCTGTCCTCCCGCTGGTGGTACGGATCCCTGTTCGGATTACTTGGCGGATTCACCACCATGATTGGCAATGCCGCCGGGCCGGTGATGGCTATATATCTTCTGTCGGTCAAGATGCCCAAGTATAGTTTTGTGGGTACTAACGCATGGTTCTTCCTTGTGATAAACTACCTGAAAATCCCCGTTCAGGTATTGGCATGGGACAATATCACGCTCTCGTCGCTCGTATTGGATGCCTGTGCTGTGCCTTTTGTCCTGATGGGTGGCGTGTCAGGCATTATGCTGGTCAAGCGACTGCCCGAAAAGGGATTCCGCTATTTCACGACTGCCGTCACCTGTGTGTCGGTGCTTATGCTTCTTGTATGAAATCATCGGATTGTAAAACATTTAACTACTTATCATTATGGAATATCGTAAATTGAACGGTTCGGGACTTTTCGTTCCGGCATTGACATTGGGAACGGGAACGTTCGGCGGCTCTCACGGCTTTGAGGGCTGGGGACACACAGGAGTAGAGGAAGCCACGCGCATGGTGGATATGTGTCTGGAAGCCGGACTGAATATGTTCGACACGGCTGATATGTATTCGTGCGGGCTTGCCGAAGAGATATTGGGTAAGGCGATTGCCGGAAAGCGTAACAGGCTGCTCATCGCCACCAAGGGGACATTCCCTATGGGCGAAGGCCGCAATGAGGAAGGCTCGTCGCGCTTCCACCTGATAGAAGCATGCGAGGCGAGTCTGCACCGTCTTGGCACAGACCACATCGATTTGTACTACATCCACGGTTTCGATACCAACACGCCTGTGGAGGAAACACTTCGGGCATTGGATGACTTGGTGACGAGTGGCAAGATACGCTATATAGGTTGTTCTAACTTCTCCGGCTGGCAACTGATGAAGTCTCTTTCTGTGTCTGAACGGCGCGGTTGGAGTCGCTATGTGACGCACCAAGTGTATTATTCGCTGCTGAACCGTGACTTCGAGTGGGAACTTATGCCACTCGGCATAGACCAGCAGGTGGGCACTGTGGTTTGGAGTCCGCTTGCTGCTGGACGATTGGGCGGACGCTACCGCAGGAACAATCCTATGCCAACGAACGGAAGGGTGGCGCGTGGTGGTGCGCCTGTAAGAGATAACGTTGTCTCCTACGACCGCTTGTATAATATAATAGACGTATTGGATGAACTGTCGGCTGAGACAGGAAAAACAGTGGCGCAAGTCGCCTTGAACTGGTTGTTGCAACGCCCCACGGTGTGCAGCCTCGTCATAGGAGCCAGTTCTGAAGAACAGCTCCGCCAAAACCTCGGCGCGGTGGACTGGAAACTTACGGTAGAACAAGTACACCGCCTTGATGTCGCCAGCAAGACGGAGAAGCCTTATCCCTACTGGCACCAAGATCAACGCCCGGAGTTGTCGTCACAAGTGTTCTGATGGCATGTGTTATGAGGAAGTTATTGTTTATCATTCTGTTTACCGGAGTTCTGATTACTCCGGCAAACGCACAAAATGAAAAGAATATGTATTCGTATAAGCAAATTGAGAACAGGTATATTGTAAGCATTGACAATCACACTGAAATCGTGAAAGCCCTGAATGCTTTCTGTAAAGAGAAAGGCATCCAGTCGGGTTCTATCAGCGGGATTGGTGCTATCGGAGAGCTGACCCTCCGTTTCTTTAATCCGAAGACAAAAGCATACGACGATAAGACGTTCCGCGAGCAAATGGAAATATCCAACCTCACGGGGAATATATCCTCCATGGACGGGCTGGTATATCTTCATCTGCACATAACTGTCGGCAGAAGCGACTACTCCGCTTTAGCTGGGCATCTGCTTTTTGCAACGCTGAATGGTGCGGGGGAGTTCATGGTGGAGGATTATGGCAAACAGGTAAGTCGCGTGTATAATTCTGATTTGGGATTGAATATCTATGATTTTGAAAAATAAGATGAAGAAGGTTATATTTATGTTGATTACGTTTGCGTCTGTCTGGACTACGCTGTGTGGGTGTAATCATTTGTGGGCAGAAGAGACACGGGCTGCAGACCGTGGAGAAGAAAAGTTGAAGATTTCTTTCCGCTTCCACCGTGGTGGCATTGCTTCCAGCCAATATGCTATTTGGATAGAAGATGAAACGGGGCGGTTGGTACGAACTCTGTATGCCACATCGTTTACAGCGAAAGGCGGATATGAGTATCGTGAAGATGCCATTCCGCTTTGGGTAAGCAAGGCAAAGCTCCAAGCTATGTCTTCTACACAAGTGGATGCCATAACGGGGGCGACACCTCGGAATGGTCTCCTGACTTATCAATGGGACGGGACAGACGACAAAGGCAATCGTGTCCCTCTGGGAAACTATAAGTTCTTTATTGAGGGCACGCTATATTGGAAAAGCAGGGTCATATATTCCGGAGAATTGGTTTGGGGAGGCAAAGGGCAGGAATCCATACCCGTAAAAGCCCGATACTTCAACCAGCCCAAGACTAATGAGGACATGATTACAGAAATAAAAGCATACCATATCAAGAAATGAAGATGAAATATATTATCAAGGCATTCGTTATTGCCGGACTGGTTACAGGCAACGTATCAGCCCAGCAACTTGAAGTAGTAGCTCGCATCATGCCACCCGAACCGGACATGTCGGGTATTGCCGTCACACCCGATGGTCGTGTATTCCTCGGCTTTCCTCGTCATGCGGACAATCATCGAGGTTGTGCGCTGGCGGAATGGAAGAATGGAAAACTTATCCCATTTCCCAACAGGGATATGACATATCCGTCCAATCGTCCTTACCATGAATGGCTGGTATCTCCGCATGGCATGACCACCGATAGCAAGGGTAACATCTGGCTGATAGACGACGGGAAGCGAGCCGGAACGGACGGCATCCCCGAAGGGGCGGCAAAGGTGGTAGGATTTACCTCGGATGGAAATGTGTTGGCTTCTGTCCCTGTCAAATCCCCGGTGCTGAGACAGGACATGCACTTGAACGACCTACGCATAGATCTGAAGCATGGCGAGAAAGGCATGGCATATATTACGAACTCATCGTTCGGCACTACGCCATCGCTGATTGTTGTGGATATTGCCACTGGACAGGCACGAGAGGTTTTGGCAAATCACTATTCTACAGCTATTCAGGAAGGATATGTCGCTTTCTTGGAGGGAGAAGCAAGAGCTTATCACAAAGATGATGTAATCCTTCCGTCAGGAGGAGCTAACGGCATAGCTCTTGTCGGTAGAAGACTCTATTGGACTCCTATAACGGGACGTGGGCTATACAGCATCTCTACGGATTCACTTTCCAATTTTAATATTCCTGAATCTGACTTGGAGCGTGTAGTCAGGTATGAGGGAGATCGTCCCGCTTGTGACGGATTGGCGGAGGATGCCGATGGGAACATCTATTTCTCGGCTTATGAACAGATGGCACTTGTCAAACGTGATCCCGATGGCAATTTCCATACACTCATCCAATCCCTGCTTTTGGGATGGCCCGATGGAATGTTCGTTACGTCTGATGGTTGGCTTTATGTTACGCTGGGGCAATGGAATCGCCTGCCGGGATTCAACGGAGGACAGGACTTAAGAAAGCCACCCTATTATGTCGTAAGATTGAAATTGTAGTAGTAAGAATGTTTATTTTGGGCATGAAAGGCTAAAATCTTCGAGGCGCACAAAGTGACACTTTGACGAACTGAAGGTGAAAGTGATAGAAAACAAGAGATGTAGCCCGTAAATCACGAAGATTTACGGGCTGCTTGATAAAAAGAAGCGACATACCATAAGTTCAAGATTTTCCTGTACATTGATTGCCGTAGGCTATCTGTGACAGTCGGCATGTTATTTTCTTCAGATTTATCTTGAAGAAAGGATGTAGAAAAAGCCGTTCGATAAAAAACGCTGTATGAAGAATATTTTATACAGAGTTTTTTATCGAACGGTCGAGATTACAAATCTTTTACATATCGGCACACTCTGCCGTCGGCACTTATGCCTTCGATAACGATATGATATGATCCGGGATTATCCGAAGTATAAAACTCGATTTCTTGTTTACCGTCTGCTCCGATTGTAACAAAAGGATTCCAATAAATCGTACTTCTGAGATCCGGAGTAGATTCTTGTTTCTCTTCAGGAGTTTCGTATTTGGGGTTATAAAATTGTACGTCTTGGGTATATCCCAATGGCCTGATTGTTATTAATCCGGGAGAAGGAGCACCCTTTACTTCCGCACCTTTTTTTAAAGTGATAATGATTGCTCCCCCACTTCCGGCACTTCCGAAAATAGAAGCATTACTTCCCTTCATGATTTCAAGGGATGCTATATCCGACACAACTATCGATTCGAGTATTGATCCTCCGATCGGACCGAATGAGTTTTCATTTTGTCCTATCTCATCTATAGGAGCATCGTACATGACATCATCGACAACAACGACAGGGGGGCGATTATTTCCCCGTATGCGAATTTGATTTCCGCTTCGTTGCACTCCGGGAATCGTTCCAAGTAAATCGTACACCGAATTTGCATTAGTGCGTTCTATATCTTCACTGTCTATAGAATAATTCATTACGCTCGAATAAATACTTTTATTTTCATTTTCCTGACTTATTTTATGTCCTTTTACGACAATTTCTTTTAAATTGATAACACGCATGCCGCCTTCATTATAATATTTATCCCGTACGTTTGCTAAATAGTCATCCATATATTGGACAGAGTCGTTGGAAAAAGGTATTTTGTGTACTGTTTTCGGAATGGCCGTCGAGTCGATTGTAATGTCGACTGTTGCAAAACCCTTTTTAGTTCGGGCTTGAATGACAAATGTAGTGCTGTCAGGGAATAAAAGATTATCTATCATGAATCTTCCTTCAGGGTTGGTCTCTGTCATTTGCAGAATATTTTGTGTTGGCGCAAGTGCAATAATCGGGGCTTTATTCTTTTTTCCGAACAGACCTTTTACCGTACCGCTGATGTACAGTCCCTGCTCTACCAGATATTGAACATTTATATCGGGGAGTTTATTTATGTCTTTTACCTTGAATCTTTTCCATCCATGAGTGAGCATTACGAAGTCTAAGTAACGTTCGGTTTTACCGGAATTATCTTTAAAATAAGATCCGGGGGCTTCTATATATCCTTTTAGATCGGAGGTTAAAAGAATATTAGAACATATATTGTCGGCCAAAGAGTCGTTTTTTACAAGATTATTGTCGGTTATGCTGATTGAATATTCTCCCGGTAAAGGCATCCCGTCGATACTATTCGTTACTGCAATGTTCAGTTTTACTTTTTCTCTTTTTCCATATTCTTTTTTATCCGTAATTATTTCCCATTTATCTGTAGGTGGATGTTTGATGAAAACAAGCCGTTCGCTGATGGGCATCCCCTTGCTGTTTAACAGCATGAGGTGAGTAATTCCGTTTTTCAGAGTTTTATCACTTATTTTTCCTATGCTATTTTGTTCAGTAATACGAGTCAATACTCTTAACTCTCCGCGTGTATGAGCCAATAAATACAGTGTATCGGGCAAAACCGTGTTTTCACTTTTTTGTACTTGATAACGTATATAACCTTTGTAGTGAACCGCTGCTAATTTTATCCCGTCATTTTTTACTTCGGGGAGTTCGAATTGTTTCGTAACATTGTCGCTCGATGTGACGATAGCATGAAATTTATCACCGGTTTGAGGAGAAATACTGACAGCTCCCATTCCTCTGTACTCACTGCCGAATATAGAGATAGTATCACCGGTTTGATTCAGTATTACACCGGTTATTTCCTTAGAGAAACCGTCGCTGCCTAAAGCTTTGAATGCTACGATCTGGTTTGTTGTATTTAATAATTCTCCTCCTTCGGGTAAAAAATCGACGTGAAAATCTTTTGAAAAGTTAGGAATGAAAAACGTTCTGTCATAAGTATATTGCTTATCGTCAAATCGGACATCGATGCGACGTTGTATATCTGAAGTTTTGAATTCTGGCAAAGATATATATATATATCCTTCTTCGTTTGTTACCGAAGTTCCTTTTATCGGCTTTTTTAGTTCGTTGTCAAAGACCGTATATTTTATCTTTGTTTTGCTGAATACCCCATTTGTATTGTTGAAAAATTTGATTTTAGCAAGATATCCGTCATCTGTTTTCTGATATTCGATAGAGGAGAGGATGCTCACGTCTATGGCATTTCCTATTTTAATATCCCTGAGATACATGTATTCGGGATCAGCATTTACCATCCAATTACTGTATGCCCTTATGTAATAATCACCGGCAGGCATTTCGGCAGGTAAAACGAAATTGTTCTGAAACCCGTGTTCTTGTCGTTTTACCTTTTTTCGTTGAATGATAGAGTCGTTGCGGTCTATCAGTTCTACCGTAATAAAGTTGCTGCGAGTATTGTCGATATGAGTAATGGCATTGACAAGGTAACCTTTGAACCAAATGCTTTCTCCTGCACCGTAATAAGGCTTATCCAATTGTAGATATAACTTTTCTTGAGGAATGCGGCTGATTATATCGAAATATGAGGTTAATTTGTCTTCTTGAGAAAATGTTTCTGATTTGTCTTTATTTTGGCTATATATACTAGGGCCTAATCCTATTAATAAACATAAAACAACAGATGTTTTAAGTTTGTATAAATATGTGTTCATGGAGTTTTTCTATATAGGGTTATTGGAAATAGGTTTGTTCTGTTGGGGGTTATCTTGTTAGACTTCCGAATGATCGGGAAGTTTAATCGATAATATCTTTTAGGGTAAACTTTGAATTTGTTTTATGTAAGATATGAACTCTTCGTTAGTCATCTTAAAATCGCGTTCTTTATAATGTACATAATCTTCGAAATAGTCACTGGCTATATCGGCGACAATGTCTTTTCCATTCAGATTGTTATCGTTCAACTTTCTCTCTATTTTGTCTTTAAACCATTGTACGGTTTTTATTTTCTCCTCCCATAATTCGGGTTGTTCTTGAGACAAAACATGTTCGTTTTTAATAATCAGATAACATGTGGCATAAAATTTCTCGATACTCTTGAATATAGGTTTGAATGTTTCAAGTATGGGAGATTGTAGATCGTTCAAATAAATTTCAGTCTGTGTCATAAATGTATATGTTATGTTACAAAAATAAGATTAAAGTATAGAATAAAAAATATTTCTATAAATTAAATGGGAACTGTATTAGAAAATCATATAACTTATATAATAGTCGGGGGATAAAAAGATAAGAATGCCCAATAAGGAAAATATGGGACAGATCAAAAGATGTGTGTAAATCTTTGTTTCTTTGATTTTTTGATAGATTGTTAGAACCTGTTGTATAAATATGACAGGTTCTATATTGTCGGTAGGTTTATTTTTTCAGTGTGAAAAGAAATTCGAGTCCTCCGTTGATCTGATTTTTTGCCAAAATTTCACCTTTATGGAATAATACAGCATTTTTTACGATTGCCAGTCCGAGACCGGTACCTCCCAATTTGCGGGAACGACCTTTATCTACTCTGTAAAAACGTTCGAATAGGCGGTTCAGATGTTCTTCCGAAACCCCGATTCCGTTATCTGAGAAAGAAAAATAGTAATAATTGTCATCTTGTAAATAACAGTGAATTGAGATGGTAGACCTTTCACCGGCATAAGCAATGGCATTATCCGTGAGATTTCTGAAAATAGAATATAGGAGAGAATGATTCCCATTCAGTATCATATTCTCGGGTAGTGAAATATCCAATTCCATTTTCTTGTTTTCCAATGAAGTAGAAGTATCGGCAATAACCTCTTCGATAATTTTATTTATCGATATAGGTTCGCAATCGAAAAGATCGTTCGATTCATCGATCCGGTTCAGTATCGAAATGTCATGCAATAGATCTGTCAGTCGTTTTGTTTGGGCATAGCACCTATTGAGAAATAGTGTACGCTTTTCTTCAGGTAAAGTCGGATTGTCGATGATTGTCTCCATATATCCCTGAATACTACTAACCGGAGTTTTAAGTTCATGAGCGATATTTTGTGTCAATTGACGTTTCAGACGACTTTCCTCTTCTTGTTGAGTTACGTTATTTATCGATATTTCGAACGAGTTGTCTTGAAACAAAATACATTCTATTTGAAATGATTTGCTGTTTTTACTCAATAAAAATGAATCGCTTATAATTTCTTCACGGGAATGATTCGGGTAGCTGTTTTTATCGACGAAATCGAATATTTGCTTGAACTCTTGTACTTCAAAAATATCATCGATAGAAGAAAACGGCTCGTCGGAAATCAAGTTTGCATATTGTACAAATAGATTATTTGCTACGATAACCTTCTTTTCTTGAGAAAAGACGGCAAGCCCTTCCTTAGATATTTGTAAATGTTTGATCAACTTTTCTTTTTCTATAGACAGTTCTTCTTTGGTGTAATGCAGATTTTTGTAAATGCGAATGATATTGTGTGTTATGTCTCCGATATCATTATGAGCTAAAGGCATATTTACATCGATCGGTTTTTCTTGTTTTGCCCGGTTTGAGAAATCCCGAAGTATAGAGATCGATTTTCCCAATTTATTACAAAAATAATAAAGTATGATGATAGCTAATGCGGAAGTTATGATTAATATATAAGTAAACTGACTATCGCTTTTCAGCATAGATCCGGTTGATAAATCGAAAGGAAGAGCTGATCGGACGATTACGTCTTTATATTTTCGGGCAGAATAAAAATAATCTTTTCCCGGACGTGTTTCGGAACTTCGTAAAGAATATCCGATTCCGGAATGAATTGCTTGATCTATTTCCGGCCGTTTTTTGTGGTTGGGCAGAGGAATAGAATCGTTATGCCCGCTGTCGGTAATGACTTTTCCGTCCAGAGTCGTAATGGTTACACGTAAGTTTTTGTCGGTAATTCCGGCTATTATAGAGTCAAGTTTGGCTTCGGTCATTTGTGAAGAAGAATATTCTCTATATATCAAATTATTGTAATCTTGAAGAATCGAATTAAGCATTCCTTTTCGAGTCTCTTTATCCAGATTGAACTGGGTAAAGAAAATGACCAAAATGAATGTGATAAACAAAGAAGCTATCGATATGAAAAGCTCTATGTGAAAAGGTATTCTGCGTTTGTCTTTTTCAGTATAACTCATTATTTTAGCTTTAGTCAAGCATTTTCGAAACAGTATCCATATCCCAGACGGGTCACGATATTTTTTCCGTATTCTCCTATTTTTTTTCTTAATCGGGTGATGTTCACGTCTATTGTGCGGTCTAATACATATACCTCGTCACTCCAGACACGGGATAGTATTTCTTCACGGGAGAAAACGTGACCTTGATTTCCTAATAAAAGTTTCAGAATTTCGAACTCTTTTTTGGTCAGCGTAATTTCTTCTCCTTTGATTGTTACTTTTTTTTGTGGTATATTAACAAGAAGTTGATCAAAGGAGAGAGTTTCTTGACTTGTGTTGTTATCTGTTGCCGTTCGTCGCAGAACTGCCTTTACCCGGGCGATAACTTCTCTTATTGAGAAAGGTTTAGAAATATAATCATCTGCTCCGAGATTGAATCCGGTCAGTCGATCGTTTTCCGTATCTTTTGCTGTTAAAAAAATAATTGGAATTTTAGCTTTGTTATCATCTTTACGAATGATGTTTGCCATTTTGAATCCGCTGATTTCTCCCATCATTACATCCAGCATGAGCAGATTATATACCGACAGATCTTTCTTTAGTGCTTCTTCTGCAGAATTAGCAGTATCTACTTCATAACCTTCTGTTTCGAGGTTAAACTTTAGTATTTCGCAAAGATCTTCTTCGTCATCGACTACCAGAATTCTGTAATTTGTCATAACTGTTTATTTTTTATTGCAATACAAAAGTCAGAAAACACTGTTTCGTTAGTGTGAAATATATATTACAAAGATATTACTTTGCAAGGGGGTAATCTTGTTCTTTTGACAAAGATAAAAATAAAAATTTGTTTGATCAGGTAAGAAAAACATTTGATTGGTATTAGGGTGAGGCATTCATTATTTATTGACAGAAAAGGGGCGTGCCGTTCTCAGATGTTCTAAAGAACAACTTGCTGTCGGAGAATCAAAAAATTGCGTATATTTGCAAAGAGAAAAAACTAAGAAAAAATAAATGAAGAATATTCGCAATTTTTGTATTATTGCACATATAGACCACGGAAAAAGCACATTGGCCGACCGTTTATTGGAGTTTACGAATACCGTAGCTGCAAAGGATTTGCAGGATCAGGTATTGGATAACATGGATTTGGAGCGGGAGAGAGGTATTACGATCAAGAGTCATGCCATACAGATGGAATATATATATAACGATGAAAAGTATATATTGAACTTGATCGATACTCCGGGACATGTTGACTTTTCATACGAGGTGTCCCGTTCTATCGCAGCTTGTGAAGGGGCTTTGTTGATTGTAGATGCGTCTCAGGGCATTCAGGCGCAGACGATTTCCAATTTGTATATGGCAATCGAAAATGATTTGGAGATAATACCTGTTGTCAATAAAGTAGATCTTCCCAGCGCAATGCCCGATGAAGTTGAAGATCAGATCATTGAATTGATCGGTTGTAAGCGAGAAGAGATAATACGTGCCAGCGGTAAGACCGGTGTCGGAGTTGAAGAAATTCTTCAATCGATTATCGAACGTATTCCTGCACCGACAGGTGATCCGGAAGCTCCTTTGCAATGTCTTATATTCGATTCTGTATTCAATCCGTTTAGAGGAATCATCGCATACTTTAAGATTATGAATGGCGTGATTCGGACAGGTGATAAAGTAAAGTTTGTTGCTACCGGTAAAGAATATGAAGCAGATGAGATAGGAGTACTTAAGTTGGATATGTCTCCTCGAAAAGAACTTGGAACGGGTGATGTAGGATATATTATTTCAGGAATAAAAACATCTCGGGAGGTAAAGGTTGGAGATACGATTACACATATAGCACGTCCGTGCGATAAAGCAATCGATGGTTTTGAGGAAGTAAAACCTATGGTGTTTGCAGGAGTATATCCGATCGAAAGTGAAGATTTCGAAGATTTACGAGCATCTTTAGAAAAGTTGCAATTGAATGATGCTTCACTGACCTTCCAGCCTGAGTCTTCGGTTGCATTAGGCTTCGGTTTTCGTTGCGGTTTTCTCGGGTTATTGCACATGGAGATAATTCAGGAACGGCTCGACAGAGAATTTGATATGGACGTTATCACTACAGTACCTAATGTATCCTATAAAGTATATGATAAAAAAGGAAATGTGACAGAGGTACATAATCCGTCCGGTCTGCCCGATCCTACTTTGATAGAAAAAATAGAAGAACCTTATATAAGGGCCTCTGTCATAACGGCAACCGATTATATCGGGCCGATTATGACGCTTTGTCTGGGAAAACGAGGAGAGCTTATCAAGCAGGAATATATTTCGGGTAACAGAGTTGAGCTGATCTATGATTTGCCTTTGGGTGAGATTGTTATCGATTTTTATGACAAGTTGAAAAGTATTTCTAAAGGATATGCTTCGTTCGATTATCATCTCCACGATTTCAGACCATCTAAATTAGTTAAACTGGATATTTTGTTGAATGGAGAGTCGGTAGATGCGTTATCTACTTTGACGCATTTTGACAATGCGGTTTCGTTTGGGCGGCGTATGTGTGAAAAACTGAAAGAACTGATTCCCCGCCAGCAATTTGATATTGCTATACAGGCTGCAATCGGTGCGAAAATTATTGCTCGTGAAACCATAAAGGCCGTACGTAAAGATGTTACGGCAAAATGTTACGGGGGGGATATAAGCCGTAAACGGAAACTTTTAGAAAAACAGAAAAGAGGGAAAAAACGAATGAAGCAGATCGGTTCGGTAGAAGTACCTCAAAAGGCTTTTCTTGCCGTGTTGAAATTAGACTGAAATAAACTTTATGTCGGTTTTGACAAAGGAACATTCTTTATGAGGATGTTCCTTTTTTATATCGTTTTTTTGCCGAAAAATATTATTTTTGCGTTGTATATCTGATACTGTTTAGATTTGAAACGTCATATTGCGTGCGATATGAGTAGAATTATTTTTTAATATTTCTGTATAGTTTAGACAGTTCCTTTAAAAAAAAAAACAGATAATAATTAAACTGTGACAGCTTGATTTCTGTTCTACAAAAAGTTAAGATTTTTAAGTTATGAAAGATTCTATTTTTGCAATCCGTCGTACATTACAAAATTATACGAATGGCGGGTACGTATTAATTATGGTAACGGTATTGGCCATGATTATAGCCAATTCTCCTTTAGCATCGATGTATTTTTCTTGGTGGAATGTTCCTGTCTCATTGCAGATAGGAAATTTCAATCTGTTCAGCCACCACGGAGAACCGATGACTCTAATGCAATTTATAAACGATGCTCTTATGGCAATTTTCTTTTTCTCCGTAGGACTTGAGATAAAAAGAGAAGTGTTGGTAGGTGAATTATCATCGGTGAAGCAGGCTTTATTACCGGTTATCGCTGCGGTAGGGGGTATTGTGCTGCCAATTTTGATTTTCCGAATGGTTGCCGAAGGAGAAGATATATTAAGAGGAAGTGCGATTCCGATGGCTACCGATATCGCATTTTCTTTAGGCATTTTAAGTATGTTGGGTAGAAGAGTGCCTATCGGATTGAAAATATTTTTGGCTACTTTGGCAGTAGCGGACGATGTCGGAGGAATCTTGGCAATAGCGATATTCTATTCAGGAGAAATATATTTTACCTATTTGCTGTATGCCTTTGGATTGTTAGTGGTTTTGTTAATGGGTTCGAAATGGCATATTAATAGTAAAATGTTCTATATATTGATCGGTATTGCTGTTTGGTTTTTGTTCCTCAATTCGGGAATACATCCGACTATTGCCGGAGTTTTGGTCGCATTTTGTGTACCGGCACATCCTGTGATGCATACCGAAAAATTTATCAATAAGATCAGAGATACGGTTTCCCGTTTTCCAGCATCTGAAAATCAAGAAAGCGGTGAGACACATATTTTGAGTAAAGAGCAGTTGAATTTATTAAAGTGTGTCGAATCAGCCTCCGATAAGGTTATTAGTCCGTTGCAAGATCTGGAAGACACATTGCATCCCCTCATAAATTACTTGATTATTCCTTTATTTGCTTTTGCTAATGCCGGCATAGCATTAGATGGTTTTGACCTCTCTTCTGTTTTCCAAGGGGTCAGTCTGGCAATATTTTTAGGACTTGTACTGGGAAAATTCTTTGGAATATTCTCTTTTACTTTTATCGCAATAAAGATGAGGTGGGTCTCTATGCCTCATGGGGCTACATGGAAAACGATTGCAGGAGTATCTGCTTTGGGAGGGATAGGATTTACCGTTTCTCTTTTCATTGCAAATCTTTCGTACGGTGATATGCCCGGAGGTGAATTATTGCTGAATCAGGCAAAAATGGGGATTCTGTTAGGCTCATTACTTGCCGGTATTATTGGTTATACATTATTGAATTTGTTTTTACCGAAACATTTGTCCGATGAGGAATTATGAATAGACAAAAAACATAAAAAAGATAAGGCTGTCATCCCGACAGCCTTATCTTTTTTACTACTTAATTAACCTAAACCTTAATTCCATGAAAATCTGTATCAAATATAAAGATATGTTTTCGTATAAAACAAATATGTCGATCGAAATAGTTTTTTATTTAACATGATTTGTTAAATGTGTTTCTGTTATTAACAAAATAAAGGTTTCCTGTTAACATTCTGAGGGTTTTGGGATTGAATTGTGTAGAATAATTTGGAGAACTTTTCTCAATATGAGGTTGTTTTATTGTAAAAACTATTTTTATGATATTGGTAACGGACATTGTCAATTGTTTAGGTAATGATGTACTGATTGCTTTAGATGAAAAAAAATCTGTAATACCTGTTCGGATAATGGCAGATCGACAGCAGGGTTTGCCATCTCTTAAATATTTAAATACCGAGATATCTGAAGTATCCTTGTTTGATATGCCTTCTTTAGATAAGGCTTTTCAAGATATCGACCGACTTTTGATTTGTAATTCTAATTTTTTGCAAGATTACCGATCGGCATATACCAATTTAATAAGGTGTGCTCAGGGAGCGAAGGTCGGACATATTATGTTTGTCAGTTCTGTTTCTCATTCCGGGATATCTTCCCGGATGGTACGTGAGGATAGGGAAATCGAAAGTCTTATAAAATCATCGGGAATACCTTATACGATTCTTAGAGTCAACATGTTGATGGAATATCTCCCTTTCTTTATAGGAACGTCGATCGAAGGTCGGCATATCTATTATCCGGGAGGAAATGGTCGTATAGGTTTTGTCTCTTCGAAAGATGTGGCGGAAGTCATCTCTGAATTATTGATAGAGAATAAGCCTGAAAATAGAGTATTTACGTTGACGCATGAGATTTCATACTCTTTTGAGGATATTGCAGATAAACTCTCTCGACAAATGGGATATAAGATAGAGTACGAGCCGATAGATCTCAGTATATATGAAGAAGCGCTTTTAGATATGCATTTGTCGATATTTGTTGTAAAACGATTAAGTTCTGTTGCTGTTGCTATAGTTCGCAATGAGTTCGATCAGACAGGTTATACTCTGCAAAAGTTGTTGAATAGAGAAAATTCTTTACCGAAATTGAAATCCGGAATTAAAAGTTGGTTTTTTAAAAAGGATTCTGCACCGTTGGAATGGACTCATTCTTTGACTTCATTATCAGATTATCTGCGTTTGGCATATTCTGTATGATTTTGATTTGTTTGTCTATATTTTCATTATCTTTGGAATATTGTTTGTTTTTTAATGCCGAAATTTCACAGACGTTTGGCAATGATGAATGTTTTTTTATACTGGGAAAATAATTAAAAGTATCGATATTATGAAAAGGAGTTTTATAATGGTATTATCCTTGACGGCAATATTTCTGGTTGCCTGCAAAGGAAAAAAGCTTATAGATAAACAAGAGTTGGCATCTCAGGAATGGATATTATCCGAATTTAAGAATGGAGATACGTTGCAAAAATTACCGGCTGAGAAATTGACAATATTTTTTACCGATACAAATACCGTTTACGGTATGGCTGGTTGCAATCGTTTTATGGGGCGTTATGAATTGTCTAAAGAAAAAGGTTTTGTGATGGACCCAGGAGGTATGACTATGATGGCTTGTCCGGATCTTGGATTTGAAGACATATATATGAAAGCATTGTCTGGTTCTCATTTTGCATCGATGGAAAATGAAAGGCTTATTATTGAAGGGAATGACGGAAAGACTGTTTTGATATATGAACCTTATGTTAAGGAAGTAGGAGTGGCTATGGATGAACATGGCTGTAACGCGGCTGCCGGATATATGTGGTCTGACGTAAAAAAAGATTGCATCCGCATATTTGAGACGGGAATACGGATGGATTCGCAAACTGATAAAAATGCGACTTCTTCGGCTTTTTTGGTTTTCTCTCCCGATTCATTGCAAGTAGAGTTATTCCTTCCTGAAGAAGATATTCAGCCTGTGTTGGACCGTCGTTCTTTGCCGAAAGGCGGGTATGCATGGAATCAGGAAGATGATGATACATATAATGTAACAAAAGAAGGCGACATCTGGGTTATTAGCCGTCGAGGGGTTATTCTGTACACTTCTGTTTCAGACGCGAAATGACAAGTTTGAATTATAATAAAAGTCACTCTAAACCATTTGATTTTAGAGTGACTTTTTTGTTTGGAAATAAGTATTTTAAAGGATGAATTTATAATTCATATCCCCAGTCCTTCAAAGCAAAGTCCCAATTGTTCTCTACGATGCGTACCGTTTCTTCTTCGTATTTATATTGGTTCTTTTTATATCCCTTTTTTGTATCCAAATAAGCTTCGATTGCCGGACGGGCATTTTCAAAACCGGGAATAGATAGCGATTCGTAAATATTCTTGGTCATCTCCAAGGCATTCTTTTCGAAATCTTCGAATTTGACCTCTATAAGATTCCCTTTGGGGATAAGGTTTTTGTCTTTTTCATATTTGAAATATAAATCTCGGTATGTCTTGACAATATTATCTTGAATTTCCTGGTTCGAGAAATCTTCTAATTTCAAAGGTTGTATGGTGTTTGTAAAGAAACTTCTTGTCGATTCGAATACGGTATATGGGTTTCTCATCAAATATATGAATTTCGCATTCGGGAACATCTCCAACAATTGAGGTATTCTTCCCGTATGAGGAGGATTTTTTGACAAAAAGCGACTACCTTTCGTATTCCACAGCGACACTTTGATCAGACGTTTGAAAACAGATTTAAATGCTTCCAGTTCTTTAGGTGTAATATCTTCGAAAAGCAGATACTTTTTACTGTATTCTTGCCAATATTTTGGGAAAAACCAAAAATTGTAAAAAGAATATGGTATCATATTGGACAATGCGAATTCTTCTTCTTGAGGAAGATCCACTTTTAACTCCATGTTATCAGTCGGTCTTTTATCCGGCATAAGCAAGGATGTCTGTTTCTTAAAGAACGATTGTCCGAATAACATCAAATTGGGAAATACGGTTTGATAAGTCGTATTATATCCGAATTGTTTATCACAGGAAAATACATTATGGACAAAAGTTGTTCCGCTTCTCCAGTGACCGAGTATGAATATCGGATCATTTTCTATTTTTTTATCCGCAAGTAACTTTTTGTACTTGCGGTCTTCGAATGGTTGCAATAAACTCAATAACCGGCATACTGATTTTGTCAAGTAATATTTTTGTTTATACCCTTTATCGACAATGCGACCCTCGGTAACTCCTTTAAATGTTTTCCAGTCTGCACCAACAAGAGTGTTGATCGGAAGTTTCGAAAATTCTAATAAACCCATATTATGATAACTTGATGTTGATGATGTCCTCTACTGCCGAAGATATATTTTGACAAAATACCGTGCATTGGTCGCTTTCGGAACTTATCGTATCGTTTGTTTTTTCATCGGATAATCGTATGGTAACCGTCTTTTCCGGAACATCGGTGATTTCATTTCGCGAATCGATGCAAATTACAATAATACCCTGTTCTTGTAAAGCAAAGCCTAAAGATAGCATATCTTTTCCTGAGACACCCAAGGTTTTGGAGTCGAACACGACTGCAATGTGGCCTGTGTCGAATAAACGTCGTTCCAATATCCCTGAAAGCTCTCTGACCGAAGAGAGTTCTTTTCCGGAAATAACGAATAATTTTCCTTGCTGACCTAACGTTTTTATGCGTTCTTCTGTCGAAACGAGGGATTTTCCCTGTCTCATGCGTTCACAATCTTCTTTTGTAATGGTTGATGCAAGATCCGATTCATCTACTTGATCGATGATCATTCCTACGGCGCAGGTATTGTTGGTAATCGGATCGATCAAAATAAATGCTCCGCAACTTTTATTTTGTTTGTAAGGATCGAAAAATAAAGGCTTGTTAGTCATGAATACGGCACGACCGATCTCGTTTAATTGGAGATTCTCGGTCATGGATTGTTCCATGGTATTAACATCTACTTTATAGCGGATCTGGTCTATTCTGACTCTTGTCGTATTTGTTGTATGTTTAATGTAATATTGCAAATCCCTGTCCATAGGTTTTTCATCCATCCACACGAGCATTGCTTCAAAATTTCTGCTGATACGGGGAAGATTATCGGGATGTACAAGCATTTCACCTCTTGATAAGTCTATTTCATCTTCTAATGTAATAGTAATCGATTGGGGAGAAAAAGCTTCATTTAATTCTCCTTCATATACATGAATCCCTTTTACATGGGATATTTTTCCTGACGGGATAGCCATGACCTTATCGCCTTTACGCACGATTCCGGAGGATATCTTCCCAGAAAAACCTCTGAAGTCTAAATTGGGACGCAATACATATTGTATCGGGTATCTGAAGTCTTTTAAGTTATGGTCGTTGGCAATGTGTACGGTTTCGAGAAAGTCAAGTAAGGCGGGCCCTTTATACCAAGGCATATTGTCCGATTTATCTACGACATTATCTCCTTTTAAGGCCGACAATGGGATACAGTTGATGTCGGGAATGCCCAATGGAGTTACAAATTGCTTGTACTCTTCTACTATTTTGTCGAATACCTGTTGGTCATATTCTACAAGGTCCATTTTATTAACCGCTAAAACTACATGCTTAATGCCGAGAAGAGATACAAGATAAGTGTGCCGGCGTGTCTGGGTAATAACACCGGTGCGTGCATCGACGAGAATAATTGCAAGGTTTGCTGTCGAGCCTCCGGTGATCATGTTTCGGGTATATTGTTCGTGACCCGGAGTATCGGCAATGATAAATTTCCGTTTGTTTGTAGAAAAATATCGGTAAGCTACGTCTATTGTGATGCCTTGTTCACGTTCAGCTTTTAGCCCGTCTAATAATAGAGCGTAGTCGATGTTGTCACCTGCGTTTCCGACTCGCTTGCTGTCACGTTCCAAAGCATCCAGTTGATCTTCATACAATTTCTTGCTGTCAAAAAGCAAACGACCTATTAATGTCGATTTCCCGTCATCTACCGAGCCGGCAGTTAGTAAACGAAGTAAATCTTTTTTCTCGTCTTGGTCGAGAAAATCGGATATATTTAGTTTTGTTGCCATCTTTTCTGTCCTTAAAAATAACCTTCTCTTTTTTTCTGTTCCATACTGGCTTCTTGATCGAAATCTATTACCCGAGTCGTACGTTCCGATTTGGTAGTAACCATCATTTCCTCTACGATTTTTTCAATAGTATCGGCATCAGACTCTATCGCTCCTGTAAGAGGATAACACCCTAAAGTGCGGAATCTGACTTTCATCATTTTTGCCTTTTTACGGTATTCTTCGGGCATTCTGTCGTCATCTACCATGATTAGATTTCCATCTATATTGACGATCGGACGTTCTTTGGCAAAATACAAAGGAACAATAGGAATATTTTCTAATCGGATATATTGCCATATGTCGAGTTCTGTCCAGTTAGAGAGAGGAAATACCCGAATCGATTCACCTTTGTGCACTCGTGCATTGTAAATATCCCAAAGTTCGGGGCGTTGGTTTTTAGGATCCCATTGATGAAAACGATCGCGGAATGAAAAAATACGTTCTTTTGCACGAGACTTTTCTTCATCTCTGCGAGCTCCACCGAAAGCAGCGTCGAACTTATATTTATCGAGAGCATTTAAAAGAGCTTGGGTTTTCATTAAATCCGTGTGAACTTTACTTCCGTGAGTAAAAGGTCCTACACCGGCTTTAAAAGCCTCCATATTAGATTCCACGATCAAATTCCAGTCATGCTCTTTGGCATATTTGTCTCTGAATTCGATCATTTCTTTAAATTTCCATTTAGAGTCGATATGCATTAGAGGGAAAGGCGGACGTCCCGGAGCAAAAGCTTTTTCTGCCAGACGTACCATTACAGAAGAATCTTTCCCTATGGAGTATAGCATTACCGGATTTTCAAATTCCGCCACTACTTCCCGTATAATGTGTATGGCTTCTGATTCCAGTTCTTTTAAATGACTTAGTTTATAAGTTGACATGTGTTGTTCTAATTTAATTTTAGGCGCAAAAATACTCATTCAGTAAGATACTGAACCGAATTAAATGTTAAAAGAAACTATTCTTGGAAAAACAGTTTTCTTAAGGATTGCTACACTCTCCTCTAAACTTTGAGTAGATGTATCGATTGTCAGATCAGGCTGTTCCGGAATTTCAAAAGGTGAAGATATACCCGTGAAGTCTTTTATTTCACCTTTTCTTGCCTTTTTATATAACCCTTTTACATCGCGTTGCTCACACACTTCAAGCGGAGTGCTTACATAAATTTCCATAAAGTCGTCTTTACCTATTATATCGGCAGCCATTTGCCGTATTTCGTTTGTCGGACTGATGAACGCAGCGATGGTGACAATTCCGCAATCTACAAACAGTTTAGATACTTCAGCGATCCTCCGAATATTTTCAATTCGGTCGGCTTCAGAAAAACCGAGATTGTTATTGATGCCGCTGCGAATATTATCGCCATCGAGGATTCGGCATAATATACCGTTTTGGTATAATTCTCTTTCCAGTGCGATGGCTAATGTACTTTTCCCAGAACCCGATAACCCTGTGAACCAGAGCATAAGACCTTTTTGTTTCAGAAGATTTTCCCGGTCGCTACGTTGCAGCATTCGATCGAATATAGGGTAAATATGTCTCTCTTCCATATTATAATTATTTTATAGGTGTAAATTCCCAAATGAGGGGGATCAATATGATAGATAAAATAAATATTATTAAATTGAGCGGTAGTCCTATTTTAAGGAAATCTTTGAATTTGTAACCTCCGACACTTTGTACGATCAGATTGGTCTGATATCCGATCGGAATAGAAAAACTTGCTGATGCAGCGACACAGATCGTAATGAAAAACGGCATAGGATCTACACCTAATTCGGTGGAGAGTGATAGCGCTATCGGAAAAGTAAGTGCTGCTGCAGCATTGTTCGTGATCGTTTCGGTGCAGATGTTGGTGATAAGAAATAATGCTGCCAGTACGGCATGCGGACCATAATCTTTCACTATATCTATAATTACACCGGCGATAATATTGGCTATTCCAGAGTTTGTCATTGCCTGACTGATTGCAAAAGCTGATGCTATGGCGATCAAGACATCCCAACTTACGTATTTTGTATATTTTTTTGCCGGGAATATTTTTAATGCGGTCATGGCAAATAAGGCTGCTGCAGCGAAATAGAACATATCTATTTTCATGCCATTGACTCTGGGCATATATTCCCCGATTGTCGCTCCGACAATCATAAAGATAAGAATGACCGAAGCAAGCCAACGGCGGCTTTTTTGTTGGGGAACTTCAAAATCTCCGGCATCAGATACGAGATAAAACACTTTTGAATCTCCCCATGTCGATATGAAAGAGTCATCCGTAAGTAGAACGAGGTTGTCTCCTTCTTGTAGTTTTAATTTATTCAAACCGGTAGTGATACGTTCTCCGTTACGATTTACGGCGGTGACAATTCCTCCATAATGTCGGAAAAAGTCGAATTTACCCAATGTTTGCCCGATACCGGGGAAGCGTGGTCCTAAAACAACTTCTACCAATTTTACGGCTGATTGAATAAAGTCTTTATCTACATTTTGTAAACAAGTCAGTTTTATTCCCTCTATGCTGATAAGCGTTTTCAAACTGGAAGATTTTCCTGCCAGAATAATTTGGTCTGATGCCCGTAAAATAATACGTTGCTTATCAGCCGGCATGAAGCTATTGTTACGATATACTCCGTAAACGCTCATTTGAGGAATTTCTTTAAAATGTCCGTGATCTATTACTGCTCCTGTCAGGAGGCTGTCTTCAGGAACGATCGCATCGAAATAATACTCTTTTATTTCTTTACCGGTATCTCCGTTGAGATTATTTCCCGGCAGTAATTTTTTACTGGCAATGAAAATATAAACAAGACCTATAATTGTTATGATGATACCGATTTTGCTTAGCTCGAACATTTTTAGTCCTTCGTATCCTGATTCTTGCATCATTCCATGAACAACAAGATTGGTCGAAGTTCCTATTAAAGTACAGAGTCCTCCCAAAATGGTAGCGTATGAGAGGGGAATCAAAAATTTTTGCGAAGGCATATTTACAAATTCCGCCCATTTTTTAATGATCGGGGCAAAAATAACGACTACAGCTGTGTTGTTTAGAAATGCAGAGATGAAACTAATTGTCGGAAGCATCCTTAATTGAGCTTTTCTGACAGACGTCTTAGTTTGAGGCAATATTTTTTTTATCAAATAATCCAGAGCTCCGGATCTTCTGACTCCTTCACTGACCAGAAATAAGATGGCAACCGTTATCATCCCTTGGTTGCTGAATCCGGCTACCATTTCTTTGGGAGTAATAATTCCCATGAGCATAAAACCTATAGCCACCAGCAATAATGTAAGACCGGGTCTCATTTTATCCATTGCCAGGACAATCAACATGGCTATCAGGGCGGTTAAAACAATAATAGCATCTATACTCATTTCGATGTATTCAAAATTTATTCAGGCTTATTCGGCTATAAACCAGGGATTAAGTAAATTTTCTTTATTATAGGAGATTGGTGTTTGCCGGTCTGTGTGGTATATTTCTTTCCCTGCTGCACGAGCTATTGCATGTCCGGCAGCCGTGTCCCATTCCATTGTCGGGGCAAAACGCGGGTAAATATCAGCGTTTCCTTCACTTACGAGGCAGATTTTTATAGAGCTTCCTATTGAAGTTGTTACTAAATCTGGGTGTTTTTGTTGTAAGTCTGCAATAAAAGAAGCTGTTTCAGGACTCAAATGTGAACGGGACGCTACAACTGTGAATGGGCGTTTTTCTCTTTTAATCGGTAATTGAATAGCAAATTGTCTTAAATTTTCGGCAGACAAGTTTTCAGGTTTTGCATCAATATTTTCGATTTTATATGCTCCGTATCCGGTCAGACCGTAATAAAGAGTTCTTTTTACAGGGACATAGATTACACCCAATTCAGGGACTCCGTTTATTACAAGGGCTATGTTGACGGTAAATTCTCCGTTACGTTTAATAAATTCTTTAGTTCCGTCTAAAGGATCTACTATCCATAATTTTTTCCATGATTCGCGAATAGAATAGTCAATACTTTTTCCTTCTTCACTTAATACCGGATAAGGAGTTTGACTCAGAAAAGATAAAATTATTTCATTTGATTTTTTATCGGCTATCGTGAGAGGAGAATTATCTGCTTTTTGTTCGATCTCGAAATCTGCATTCGGATCGGTATATATTTTAATAATCTCTGAGCCAGCTTCAATGGCAGCACGGATAGCTGTATTTAATTCATTTTGCATATTTTCAGGTAAAAACAAAGTGTAAGCAAATGCTTAATTCTTTAAAATGAAGTTACAAAGATAATAAAACTTTGTTATATGTTGTGGCGAATTTGATAATGAGTAAAAGTTTGGTGGCAATTTTGTTGGAATAGGGATAAATATATTTTCGGAAAACGTAAAAATGACCTGATAATATTTCTTTATTATAAATATATTTTTCTCTTTTAATTGATTGAAAATAGTATACATTTATGATATAATCCATATATTTGATTCAAAATAAATTATTATATCATGGCAGGTGATAATATAGTTGTCTTTATGACTTTTGGTGATTTAACAGAAGCTTATCTTGTTAAAGGTATATTGGATGATAATGCAATCCCGTCTTTTATTTCGGACGAGAATGTTTTGTCGGTTTATCCTTTATACAATCAAGGATTGGGTGGTATAAAATTGTCGGTATTTGAGCGTGATCTCGAAAGTGCGGCGAGACTGGTTAGGGAACAGCAGGAGTCTTCTTTTATTCCTGAAGAACAGAACGGGGAGAATAATTTACCTGATGACGGACCTGTATGTCCTGTTTGCGGTTCACGAAATGTTGCTTATGGAGCTTCTGTCCGGCATAAGTATAACTGGTTGACGATATTCATATCTATATTCCTCCAGGTATATCCGTTTGCAGTCCGTAAAAGGTTTCATTGTTTTGATTGTGGAACGGATTTTAAATATAAGAAGAATTAAATTTAAATATATGTCAAAAAGTTGTTTTTTTACGATATATTAGGGCTTGCTGATTATCTTTGTAAAGATTTTAGAGTAGTTTCTCCTTATGAAAAAAGGAATGAATAAATTAATAATCTGTTTAATTTTATTTTGTATGGGTTGTACGTCTGTAAACAAAGAACATGTTTATGTATTGATTGAAACTGAATTGGGCGATATTAAAGTCAAACTATATAATGAAACGCCTCTTCATAGAGATAATTTTGTCAAATTGGTAAAAGAAGGCTATTATGACGGCCTTTTGTTTCATCGGGTTATAAAAGATTTTATGATACAAGGTGGAGATCCTGACTCTAAAGGAGCTGTTGCTGATAAGATGTTGGGGAGCGGAGGACCGGGATATACCCTTCCTGCAGAAATCGTGTATCCTATGTATTTCCATAAAAAGGGAGTTTTGGCTGCGGCTCGTCAGGGAGATGAAGTGAATCCGAAAAAAGAGTCTTCCGGATCTCAGTTTTATATAGTTACCGGAAACGTATATTCTGAAGGAAAATTGAAAAGTTTGGAACAGCAGCTCACTCAAATGAAAGAACGGAATATCTTTAATCGTTTGGTGGGAGAGCACAGGTCAGAAATTATGCAATTGCGTAAAAATCGTGATCAAGAAGGGTTGATGGCTTTACAAGATACTCTTATTGCCCGGACTCATGAAATTTTGATGGAAGAGGGTCCGGTAATGTTCACTCCGGAGCAAAAAACGGCATATACATCGGTAGGTGGTGCTCCTCATTTGGACGGGGAATATACTGTATTTGGTGAAGTTGTCGAGGGACTGGACGTTGTTGATAAAATACAATCGGTGACTACCGGTAAAGCCGATCGCCCGAAAAAAGATATTTCAATGCGAATGAAAATTATAGAATAGTGATTCGGATCAATAAATATTGTTTGTCAAACGGATTGCGTTTAATTCACCATCAGGATAAAGAAACTCAAATGGTGGCATTAAACCTTTTGTACGATGTCGGGTCTAAGGATGAAAATCCGGACCGTACAGGGTTTGCTCATTTGTTTGAGCATCTGATGTTCGGTGGGTCTGTTAATATTCCCGATTTCGATACTCCGTTGCAAAAAGCCGGTGGTGAAAATAATGCGTGGACAAGTAATGATATAACGAATTATTATTCGGTAGTTCCGCGTCAGAATGTGGAAACGGCTTTTTGGCTGGAGTCGGATCGTATGCTCGGGCTTGATTTTTCGGAAAAAAGCCTGTCCGTACAGAAGCAAGTCGTAATCGAAGAATTTAAGCAACGTAACCTGAATCAGCCGTACGGTGATATTCCGTTATTGATAAGGCCATTGGCATATAAAGTGCATCCGTACAGGTGGCCTACGATAGGAAAACGGGTTGAACATATCGAACAGGTAAAACTGGAAGATGTGAAGTCGTTCTTTTATAAACATTATGCTCCGAATAATGCTATTTTGGCAGTTACGGGGAACATCTCTTTTGAAGAAGCTGTTGACCTTACCGAAAAATGGTTTGGTACGATAGAGCGAAGAGATATAGAGTCTCGGAATTTACCGGCAGAGCCTATTCAGAAGTCTGCACGATTTCAGGAAGTTTCGCGTCCCGTACCGTTAGATTCGATTACGAAGGTGTATCACATGTGCCGGAGAATGGATGAAGAATACCATTGTTTTGACTTGTTATCCGACATACTATCCAATGGCCGATCTTCCCGGTTATTTCAACGGCTTGTCATGGATCGGAAATTGTTTGCCGATATAGATGCCAGCATTACAGGTGATATAGATGCCGGATTGTTTATGATCAAGGGAAAAGTCAATAAAGGAATTTCTTTAGAGGAGGCAGACCGTGCTATTGTTGAAGAGTTGCGCAGATTGGGAGAGAATGAGGTATCGGCGTATGAATTGCAAAAAGTAGTCAATAAATTTGAGTCAAACGATCTGTTTTCCAATATTAATTATTTAAATAAAGCAACTAATTTAGCCTATTACGAATTATTGGATAAAGCCGAAAATATCGATAGTGAAATAGAAAAATATAAAGGTGTCACTTCCCGTATGCTGAAAGAAGTAGCAGAAAGAGCATTTGTTGAGGAGAATAGTTCTACTCTATATTATCGTGCAGACGGAGATTTATCATAAACCGTTTTTGCATATACAGTAGAATTGATAAAATCCATTTTGTGATTTTAGAGTAGTTAGATTAATATAATGAAAAACAATCAATAAAGGTAGAAACAGGGTGTAGAGATTTTGCCCGATAACCTTTATTGTGGATAAATGGGGGAATATATGCGATTTAAGTTGATACTTACAGTAAATTCAGAACATTCGGGAAATGTGCTTCCGGTGAGTTACCAATATGAATTATCTTCTTGCATTCATCGAATATTGACTGATAATAAAGAACTGTATGAACAGTGGTTGAGGATGAATGGGTTTTTACCGGAAATGAGTGTAAAATATAGGTTATTATCTATTTCAAATTTTTATATTCCTAAAATAAAGGTCGAAACCGATCGTCTTTTTATTCTTTCAAAAAGAATACAGTTATGGATTTCTTGTTTGCCGGAACGCGGTACTGAAGATTTTATAAAAACGCTTTTCGCAGGAAAAATTTTGTTGATAGGGGATCGTCATACTCAAGTAGAATTGCAAGTGGATGATATAATAAAAACAGATATGGATTCTTATCCTGAGACGTTGAGCTATCTTTCACTATCTCCTATTGTATTCGTGCATGTTCGTCCTAATAGAAGTATAGAATATGTGAGTCCTTCTACTCCGGGATATGGAGAGGTATTATTGAATCATATTCTGGAAAAGTATCGTCATTTTTATGGGAAAGATTTTTCCGATAATATGAATTTTAATTTTGAGCTGTTGTCCGAACCTAAGAGAAAAGGTATATTTATAAAGCGTTTTACAAAAGAAGAATCGAAGATTATCGGTTATATGTATAAATTTAAGCTGACATTGCATCCTGTTTTGCATCAGTTGATTCATAATACCGGGTTGGGAGATAAAGTCAATTTGGGATTTGGTTGTATTGAAATTTTAGAATGATTTGTATCTTTGTTTCCGAAAAAAAAGAAATCTTTGAAAAAAGTGAAGCTTTTTATATGATTTGACAAAATAATTTTTTTATTTTGTCTGTCTAAAGTAATTAGCTTTTTTCTTAAAGAATTTGAATATGATGGACCTTCATGAAGCTCCTTTGTTGGAGAAGTCTGCTCAGGCAGAGGAGAACACGACCACGGAAAATGTTTCTTTACCAGAAACTGCCAAAGAAAATAAATTGGTTGAAAATAAACTATCGCGAGAAGAAATAGTAGCGAGAGTCAAAGAACTTGTAGATCAACCTGTCGAGTCTGTAAAAGACGAGATAGATTCGTTGAAACAAAATTACTATAAGCTTCGTAAAAATGAAGTAGAGGAAGCTCGCCGGAAGTTTGAGGAAGAGACTGGTGATACATCAGGATTTACTCCTGAGCCTGATGAGTATGAAGAAGCATTGAAGGGCTTGTTGAATGTGTTTAAAGAAAAAAAGGCAAAACTGCTTGAGCAACAAGAAAAAGTAAAAGAAGAAAATCTTCTGCGTAAAAAATCTATTCTTGAAGAAATAAAGAAAATTATCGAAGATTCTGATAATATCAATAAGCATTATAACGATTTTCAACAATTACAACAGGCATTCAAAGAAATTACGGATGTCCCGGCTTCGGCCGTTAATGAATTATGGAAAAATTATCAATTATATGTCGAGCACTTTTATGATTTATTAAAAATCAACAAAGAGTTGCGAGATTATGACTTCAAAAAAAATCTTGATCTGAAGTTGGCAATTTGTGAATCGGCCGAAGCATTAGCTAAAAAAGATGATGTTGTGGCTGCTTTTAAGTCTTTACAAACTTTGCATGACGAGTGGAGAGCTATAGGACCGGTAGCAAAAGAGTTGCGTGAAGACTTGTGGAATCGATTCAAGGCGGCTTCTACAGTAATTAATAAAGCTCATCAGCAGCATTTTGAAATTTTGAAGGCTGACGAGCAGAAAAATGAAGCGGCGAAAATTGCGATATGTGAGGAAATTGAATCTATCGATATGACTGCGTTGAAATCGTTTAGTGCTTGGGATGAAAAAACAAAAGATATTATAGCATTGCAAGAACGATGGAAAGGTATAGGTTTCGCTTCCCGTAAAGTGAATAATGCTTTATTCGAGCGTTTTCGTAAAACTTGTGATGAGTTTTTTAAACAGAAAGCGGAATATTTCAAGCGGGTGAAAGACGAGATGTCTCTCAATCTTGAGAAAAAGAAGGCCTTGTGCGAAAAGGCTGAAGCTTTGAAAGACAGTACCGATTGGAAAAATACGACCGATCAGATGATAGCCATTCAGAAAGAATGGAAAACTATAGGCCCGGTTGCAAAAAAATATTCGGATGCTGTATGGACTCGTTTTATTGCGGCTTGCGACTATTTTTTTGAACAAAAAAATAAGCAGACAGCTTCTGTACGTCAGGTTGAACAGGAAAATCTTCTGTTGAAAAAAGCTGTCATTGAAAAACTAAATGCTCTTGACGAGGCAATGGCTCCGACAGAAGCTGTTGCTTTGGTAAAGACTTTGATGGCCGAATGGAATCAGATAGGACATGTCCCTTTCAAAGAGAAAGATAAAATTTATAAGAGTTATCAAGCTGCATTGGATAAGCATTTTAAACGTTTGAACATGAATGAAACCAAGAATCGTTTAAATTCCTTTACTTCTGCTGTCCAACAAATGGCGTCTTCTGACCAAGCTCAAAATAAATTATATCGGGAGAGGGAACGGTTGATGCGTTCGTATGAACATGTTAAAGCAGAGTTGCAGACGTATGAAAATAACATGGGCTTTTTAAATATCTCTTCAAAAAGCGGAGGAGGCATGCTCAAGGAAATGGAACGAAAGATGCAGAAATTAAAAGATGAAATGCAGTTGATCGCTCAAAAAATCGAATTGATAGACGAGAATCTGTAAAATAGGTAAAGATTTGTGCGGCTCGTAACAGACTGAGGTTTGTTACGGGCTGTTTTATCGATAATCACATAGATGCTTCTATAGTGAAATAAGTGTTTGATAATATGGAAAGAAGAGATAGAGGACGTTTTATAAGGGGATTGGTTGCAGTCGGAGATTTTTGTTGTATCAATCTTGTTTTCCTTATGGTTTATCTGTTTTTCGATTCAGATATGACCCATCAATTCAACCAGAAGATAGTTTGGCTTTTACTGAATATATCATATTTCCCGGTAGTGTTGATGTTTAATCAGATACATAATACCCGTATTATCTATATCGATTCTTTGTTATTGGCGGCTTCTGAGTCGGTAGTATTATTGTTTTTGATTTTTATATTGCTACTGACATTTTTGCAAATCGAGGTCGGGACGATCGTTCTGCTTACATTTTTTGTAGGTTTCTTTATATCCTTGAATCTTTGGTGGTTATTGGCAAGTAGGGTTCTTAAATATTATCGAAGTAAGGGTTTTAATTTTAAGAGAATCATTATTGTAGGTGCAGGAAAAACCGGTTTGATGCTGTTTCGGGAACTGCATTCTGATTTAGGATATGGGTATAAATTTTTGGGTTTCTTTGATGATAATGCAGAGTTGAAAGGCCAGATTCCCCAATTGTTGGGCGATATCGGTATGGTCGAAAAATTTGCATTGGAAAATAATGTAGACGAAATTTATTGTGCGCTTCCGGGATCTCAAGATGCTAAAATATTAAATTTACTCCAGTTTTCCGAGCGTCATGCCATCCGTTTTTTTATTGTGCCGGAAATCAGCCGTTATGTCTTACGTAGGCTGCATTTTCAGATTATGGGACGAGTTCCGGTATTGTCTGTTCGGGAAGAACCCTTGCAGAGATGGGAGATGAGGGCAGTTAAACGTTTGTTCGATTTTGTTTTTTCTTCGGTTATTCTTTTACTTTCTCCTTTGTGGTTGCTACCGATAGCTATATGCGTGAAATTGTCATCACCCGGTCCTGTATTGTTCAAGCAAAAACGTACAGGTTTTATGGGACGGGAATTTAATTGTTTGAAATTCCGGACGATGAGAGTAAATAATGAAAGTGATAAACTTCAGGCAACTAAAGGAGACCCCCGCATAACTCGTATCGGTGAGTTTTTGCGAAAGACAAGTCTTGATGAATTGCCGCAGTTTATTAATGTTTTTAAAGGAGAGATGTCGGTTGTCGGTCCTCGTCCTCATATGTTGAAGCATACCAAAGACTACTCGGCGATTATCGATAAATATATGGTGCGTCATTTCATAAAACCCGGTTTGACGGGATGGGCGCAAGTAAATGGATATCGAGGGGAAACAAAAGAGCTTTGGCAGATGGAGAAGAGAGTAGAATATGATGTCTGGTATATCGAGAATTGGAACTTTATGCTCGATATGAAGATTATTTTTTTGACTTTGATCGGTATTTTTAAAGGTGATAAGAATGCATTTTGATTAAAAATGTTGGAGACTTGTCTGAATTTTCCGAAATTAATTTGAGAATTAAAGTATTAAATATAGAAGCATAGATTATGAAAACTGCAATTGTCGGAACCGGTTATGTGGGTTTGGTAACAGGAACCTGTTTTGCTGAAATGGGAGCGAATGTTATTTGTGTAGATGTTGACCGGACTAAGATCGAAAAGCTTAAAAACGGTATAATTCCCATCTATGAACCGGGCTTAGAAGAGTTGGTTAAAAAGAATTGTAATGATGGACGATTGAATTTTACGACAGATCTGGCTTCATGTATTAATGATGTGGATATTGTTTTTAGTGCGGTAGGCACTCCTCCCGACGAAGATGGAAGTGCCGATTTAAGTTATGTTTTAGAGGTTGCACGTACTATCGGACGCACAATGAATAAGTACCTGCTTGTTGTTACGAAGAGCACTGTTCCGGTGGGAACAGCAGCTTTGGTGCGTAAGGCTATACAAGACGAGTTGGATATTCGGAATCTGGATATTCAATTTGACGTTGCTTCTAATCCCGAGTTTTTGAAAGAAGGAAATGCCGTAAATGATTTTATGCACCCCGATCGTGTCGTTGTCGGTGTAGAATCGGAAAAAGCAAAAGCTTTGTTGTCTCGCCTTTATAAACCGTTTTTGATCAATAATTTCCGTATTATATTTATGGATGTTCCATCGGCCGAAATGACTAAATATGCGGCAAATGCGATGTTGGCTACCCGCATCAGTTTTATGAATAATATTGCTAATCTTTGTGAGAAAGTCGGTGCTGATATAAATATGGTGCGTGCAGGAATCGGAAGTGATGAACGTATTGGCAGCAAATTTTTGTATGCCGGTTGCGGATATGGAGGGTCATGTTTTCCGAAAGATGTTCGGGCGTTGATAAAGACTGCGTCGGAAAACGATGTCGATCTTGAAATTCTGAAAGCAGTAGAACGGGTGAATGACGAGCAGAAAATGATTTTGTTTAAGAAGTTGTCTGCTTATTATTCAAATAAGTTATCGGGAAAAACGATTGCGGTTTGGGGGCTTTCGTTCAAGCCGGAAACCGATGACATGAGAGATGCCCCGTCTCTGTTGTTGGTTGATGCTTTGGTCAAGGCCGGATGTGTTGTAAAAGCTTATGATCCTATCGCTATTCCTGAGGCTAAACGTCGGTTAGGCGAGGATCATATTATTTTTGTCGATGATATGTATGATGCTCTGATCGATGCAGACTGTTTGATGTTGGTGACTGAATGGAAACAGTTTAGATTACCTTCTTGGGCAGTTATCCGCAAGTTAATGAAAACCCCTTATATATTGGACGGTCGCAATATCTATGACCGGGAAGAGGTAAAAGCTTTAGGTTTTGATTACGAATGCATAGGACGTTAGATGACTTTGAACCAGAACATTCCGTTACAGATACTGAAGAAATATTATGGATATGATACATTCCGTCTCCAACAGGCTGAAATAATCGATACGATTATATCCGGTCGCGATTGTTTGGTATTAATGCCTACCGGAGGGGGGAAATCTCTCTGTTATCAGATACCTGCAATTATAAAGGGGGGAACGACAGTTGTCGTTTCTCCTTTATTGGCTTTAATGAAAGATCAGGTCGACACTCTCGATTCGAACGGAATTCCTGCTGCAATGCTGAATAGTTTGCAAAATGAGACAGAAACGGTAAAAGTAAAGATTGCTGCTCGGCGGGGAGATCTGAGACTGTTATATATTTCTCCCGAACGGTTGATGGGTGAGATAGACGGACTGTTGAGAGAGATGAATATTTCTTTATTTGCTATCGATGAAGCACACTGTATCTCGCAGTGGGGACATGATTTTAGGCCTGAGTATAATCGTCTTTCCGTCCTTAAAAAATATTTTCCTAAAGTGCCGTTAATGGCATTGACTGCTACTGCGGATAAGTTGACACGTGAAGATATCGTGACTCAGCTTGCTATGGATAATCCTCAGGTGTTTATATCTTCTTTTGATCGTCCCAATCTCACGCTTTCGGTGCGTAAAAATCTGAATAAGAAGCAAAAACTATCAGCAATACTCTCATTTATAGAACAGCATCCGCGCCAAAGCGGAATAATTTATTGTATGAGTCGGAACAGTACTGAGATATTGGTCCGAGAACTGTCTCAATACGGAATTTCAGTGACAGCTTATCATGCCGGGTTGTCGTCTCGGGAGAGAGAAACGGCACAACAAGCATTCTTGAATGATCGGGTACAGATAATCTGTGCTACGATTGCTTTTGGAATGGGAATCGATAAATCTAATGTGCGGTGGGTCATACATTATAATATGCCTAAGAGTATAGAGTGTTATTATCAGGAAATCGGGAGAGCCGGAAGGGATGGAATGAAAGGCGACACATTGCTGTTCTATTCTTTAGGTGATGTGGTAATGCTTTCAAAATTTGCTGAAGAAAGCGGGCAGAAGAAAATCAATTTGGAGAAGCTTCGCCGAATGCAGCAATATGCAGAATCTCCGATTTGTCGCAGACGTATTTTACTCAGTTATTTTGGCGAAACAGTCGATCATGATTGTGGAAACTGTGATGTTTGCAAGAATCCGCCTCAACGGTTTGATGGATCTGTATTGGCACAGAAGGCTTTGAGTGCTATCGTTCGCACGGAACAACAAGTGACTTTTAATTTGTTGATTGATGTTTTGCGAGGGTCGCATAAAGCAGAAATTCTGAAAAGAAATTATGATAAAATAAAAACATTCGGAGTCGGTTCTGATTTGACATTTCGGCAATGGCAGGGATATCTTTTGCAAATGTTGCAGTTAGGATTATTCGAAATGCTTTATAATCAGGGTGAACGATTATCTGTGACAGAATTGGGTTGGAAAGCCCTTCGGAATGAATTGGAAATTAAGCTTACATGGGTAACCGATGAACCTGTGCAACCGGTAGCCAAAACTCCTAAAAAAACAATGCGTCATGAGGTTGCAGAATTATCTGATGACGAAAAACTTTTTGAAGCATTGCGTGGATTGCGAATGAAACTTGCGGTAGAAGAGGATAAACCTGCTTATACGATATTTACAGATCGTGTCTTACAAGAGATGGTAGAGCGCAAACCTGTTACACTATATGATTTTGCCCGGATCAGCGGAGTTGGAGAAGTAAAAGTTTCTCGCTATGGTAAGCAATTTGTCGATTTGCTTCGTAAAGAATTGAATATTAAACGAGAAAAAGGCGATTCTTATATCGAGACTTTGATGCTTTTACGTCAAGGACTGACGATCGAGCAGGTTGCAGAAAGCCGGAATTTAAAGCCTGTTACGATTTATTCTCATATAGCAGAATTGATCATATCCCGGAAGTTGACAGATTGGAGCAATTATATTTCGGTTTTTGAAATCGAGTCTGTTGCGAATGTCATATCATCTTCCGAAAGTAAAACTCAAAATCTGAAGCCTATATATGAAGCATTAAATGGTGAAATAGATTATGGCAAGATCCGTTTAGCTTTAGCTGTTCTATCTCTTGAATAATAGTCTGTTTACGTTTATTCGTTCGTTATATTTCTCAAAGAACGGTATAACTTTTCTAAATCTTTAGAATAAAGAGATATGTTGATTTGATCTCCCGGTTTGAGTGAATAATTTTTATTAGAAATACATTCATTGTTTCGAATTATATTTTCTATATGGCAACCGTACGGGAGGTTAATTGTTTTATTTGTTCTGCCGGCGAGATAGGATTCCGTATTTATTTCAAACGGAATAGTAATTCTTTCATCCGATTGTGAATAATTGGCAGGTAATAAGTTTTTGTATAATTGATCATAAATAGGTTTTACTTTCCAAATTTCACTGATAAAATAAGTTATGCCTACGACAACGGTTATTGGTATTAACATATTGAATTTTTGAGTCATTTCGAGTATTAGAATGATTCCGGTAATAGGTGATCTCACTACTGCAGCAAATAGAGCAGACATTCCGATTAGCATGAAAAAGCCAAAATGCTCGGGCGAGAGTATTTCGATCCGAATCAAGAGAAGTGCGAATAATTTTCCTGTAAGTCCACCTATGACCAATAGCGGGAGGAAGATACCTCCCGGAAAGCCAGTTGCGTAACAAAGCGTTGTAAATAAAAGTTTTATGATAATAAGAATTACCAATATCCCCATTTCGGTATGAATAGCATTTGCCTCTTTTAGTAAGAATTTCTCTCCTCCTGCAACTAATCCTGAAAAGAAATATCCTAAAATATAAGTAACAATGATTATTCCGAGAATACGTATGGAGACAGGTATCCGGCTGCCTCTATATTGCTTTTGAAATCGGAGTAATAAATAGTTGAAGGTTTTTCCTATAATAGTCAATAGCGTTGAGAAAAGGATAAATGTAATAGCTATTTCGCCGATATTCATTTCATCAGGGTAGGCCGTATTGATCAAAGTATATGAGTTGATCGTGAATATCTGAGATGCTATCCAGCCGGATATGATTGCAGCTAAAAGTGATGATATGGCGATTTTTACGGAATCGAACTTTTCCACTTCTTCGATGATAAATATCGTAGAAGCCAATGGCGCGGTAAAAGCAGAAGAGAGGCCTGCACTTGCCCCGCCTGTATATAAATAACGTTGTTCGGAGATGTTAGCCTTTCCCCACTTTCCGATTAATTTTGCAATGAACCCTCCCATCTGGACAGATGGACCTTCTCTTCCTAAAGAAAATCCCATACCTATTCCGGCAACACCTCCTATAAATTTAGCTATTAATGCTTTTAGCGGGTGGATAAATTGAAATCTTCCGAATATCGCACCTTCGATTTGAGGTATTCCGCTCCCTGAGATAATAGGATATTTTTTTACAAGATACCATATTGCTATTCCGGTAATCCACATGATTGTTATGATTACCGGATGAAACCACCAAGAGTAAGACGATGAAAAAAGAATGTCCCGTAAATCAGAAGACTTCACGAGTAAATAACGGAAAGGAACAGTAATAAGTCCGGTCATTCCTCCGACTACAATACAGAGCAGATATAATTTTACATGAGAAAATTTCATTATAAACAAGAAGAATACATATTTTCATAGTATAACGTTTTTGTTTTATACTCTGTTCGTAGAAGACTGAGTTTTAGTGTATATCTTTTTTCTTATGTATATCCGGAGGTAAGGTCTTGTATGATAAAATATGTATGGTTATACCGATGGCTATTGCTATCAAAAGTATGGCTATCCATACTTTAGCTATGATCCATATAGATATTCCTATCGTAATCCATAAAGTTGTTATGGTTATGATCTTTCCTCGTAAAGGGATTGCTTTATATTCATGAAAATTACGAATGCAGTTTCCGAAAAGAGGAATGTTCATGACTTTACGATAAAGATATGGAGAACTGCGAGTATAGAGCCATGCGGTCAGTAGCCAAAACGGAGTTGTCGGGAGTATCGGCACGAATAGACCGATACTCCCTAAAATAAGACATAAAGTCCCAGATACGATATATAATATTTTTTTGTACGAGTCGATTTTTAGCATTATCGGCAAATAAAATCTTCGGTGAGTGAGAATCCTCGTAATAGCTCTTCTGCCGATAGTCTTTTTTTCCCGGGAAGTTGTAGCACTTTTAATCGTAAGCCTCCGTTTCCGCAAGATATTTCAATATATTTTTTGCCGTCTGTATATAAAGTCCCGGGTTTTCCGTTTGTCGTATTTATAACTTCGGTTTCAAATATTTTTACAGTATAGACTGTCTGGTCGGGAGCTTCCCATTCGCACCATGCTGCCGGATAAGGAGATAATCCCCTTATAAAGTTAAATATATCTTTTGCACTTTTATTCCAGTCGATCCGGCAGGTTTCTTTAAAGATTTTGGGAGCAGGTCTTAACGGTTCGTTTACATTGACAGATTCCTGATCGACGGGTGAAACTCTGCCGTCTAGAATTGCATCTACCGTTTCTGTTACCATCGAAGCACCCATAACCATCAATCGATCATGTACCGTTCCTGCATTATCATTATCTGCAATAGGGATACGCTTTTGCATGATTATTTTACCGGTATCTATCCCATGAGTAAGAAAAAAAGTAGTAGCTCCGGTCTCTTTGTCACCGTTGATTATCGCCCAGTTGATAGGCGCTGCCCCACGATATTGGGGCAGGAGGGAAGCATGCAGATTGAATGTCCCTAATCGGGGCATGTCCCATACAACTTCAGGGAGCATACGGAATGCTACGACAATTTGAAGATCGGCATTCCACGCTTTTAATTCGGTCAGGAAGGTTTCGTCTTTTAATTTCTCAGGTTGTAAAAGAGGAAGACCTTGAGAAATAGCATATTCCTTTACCGAAGAAAATTGTATTTTGTGTCCTCGCCCTGCCGGTTTGTCGGGCATCGTAATTACTCCTACGATATTATATCCTCCCTCCACGAGATGTTTTAAACTCTCTACGGCAAATTCGGGAGTCCCCATAAAAACGATTCTTATATTTTTCTTTTCCATGTATATCTGTTAATCTTGAGAATAATGTACTAATACACGCCGGTATGAATTGAATATCTTCGATTTTGAAACAAATCCGACGTATTGATCGTTCTCTACGACCGGAAGATTCCAAGCGTTTGTTTCATCGAATATTTTCATCACTTTTTCCATTGTCATACCCACTTCGATTTTTCCCGGAGGCGCGATCATGAATTTTCGGACAAACATGCGATTGTATAGTTCCGGACGGAACATGATGTTTCTTATATCATCTAATAGTACGATACCGAGTAATTGATTGCGATGATTCGTAACCGGGAATATGTTTCGATGCGATTGAGATATAACTTTTACCATATCCCCTAAACTCATTTCGGGGTGCACTATGAGAAAATCTTTTTCTATAACGCTGTCCATTTTTAATAATGTCAATACGGCTTTATCTTTATGATGAGTAAGAAGCTCTCCTTTTTTGGCCAGACGCATAGTGTATATACTGTGTGGTTCGAAAATTCTGATTGTGCCGAATGCTACGGTAGAGGTGATCATTAGCGGAAGGAAAAGATCATATCCTCCGGTCAGTTCGGCCGTGAGGAAAAGAGCCATTAACGGAGCATGCATTACTGCCGACATGACTCCGGCCATTCCCATAAGAGCGAAGTTTTTTTCGGATAGAGGAATCACCATTTCGAAGTGATTGATCGTATAGGCAAACAGAAAGCCTCCCATACAACCGAGATAAAGACTTGGGGCAAATGTCCCTCCGACGCCACCTCCTCCGTTTGTCGCACTCGTTGCGAATACTTTAAGCAGCACGATTAAAGCTAAAGTCATAAAAACGACCCAAAAATTATCTCTCCACGGATAAAAAATACTACCGTCTGTGATAACATCAGGATGTCCGCTGAGCAATCGAGTGATAGATTCATAACCTTCACCGTAAAGGGGAGGTAGTAAGAAAATAGATAAACTTAAGATTATAGAACCTAATCCGAACTTTTTCCAAGGATTTCCGAGTTTACGGAATTTCCCTTCGAGCCAGTTCATGACTCTGGTAAAGTAGAGAGAAACGAAACCGCAGAAAATTCCCAAAATAATAACATACGGAATTCTCTCAGCAATGAAAGGCTCGGTCTGGACGAAACTAAACTGAGCCGTTGGTCCGGTAAAAATATAAGCAACGGTAGCCGCTGTTGCAGAGGAGATAAGTAATGGCATAACCGATGTTGTGGTCAAGTCCATCATAAGTATTTCCAAAGTAAATAGCAGACCTGCAATAGGTGCTTTGAAAATTCCGGCTATACTGGCAGATGCTCCGCATCCGACAAGAAGCATAAGCACACGGGTATCCAGTCTGAAGGCACTACCAATGTTCGACCCTATAGCTGCCCCCGTATATACGATAGGCGCTTCAGCTCCAACAGATCCTCCAAATCCTATCGTAATAGAACTTGCTACTACCGAGGTGTACATATTATGCGGTTTTAATCGACTTTTACGTTGTGAGATAGCATATAATATGCGAGTTATACCATGACTGATATCATCTTTAACAATATATCGTACGTATAGGCCTGAAAGCAGAATACCTATAATCGGATATACCAGGTATAAGTAGTTGGCATCACTGATAGAAAAATGTTCGGTGAGCAAATTTTGTATAAAATGTATCAGATATTTTAGTATAAGAGCAGCTCCTGCAGCTAAAATACCGATAATGAAGCTGAGAATTAAGATAAAGTTTTTTTCCTTTATATTTTTTTCCCGCCAGACAAGAAGCTTTAAGAACCAATCTTTTCCCATATTAAATACCTTTCCCTGTAAATACTGTTTTTACTGTGTAAATAATAATTTTCAAATCAACTAATAAAGACATGTTTTCAAGGTAAAGAATCTCATATTTGAGTCGTTTTATCATTTCATCTATATTACGTGCATAGCCGAATTTAACCATTCCCCATGATGTTATTCCCGGACGAACTTGATGCAATAGACTGTAATAGGGGGCACGGCGTATCAGTTGGTCTATAAAATATTTTCTTTCGGGGCGTGGACCCACAATAGACATGTCTCCTTTTATGACGTTCCAGAATTGGGGTAATTCATCCAGTCTGTATTTGCGCATGACGTGACCGAAAGGGGTTATGCGGGAGTCATTCTCATTCGATAGTGCCGGACCGTTTTTTTCGGCATTGTTTACCATTGTCCGAAATTTGTAAAGAGTAAATTCTTTTCTTCTGTAACCGATGCGCTGTTGCTTGAAGATAACAGGCCCTTTCGATCCGGTTTTTATTTTTATCGCCAAAAATAAAAATAGAGGGGAAAGTATGATTAGAGCGAGTGCCGATAAAATTACGTCTAATAATCTTTTAATGTTTTTCTCGCAGTCAGAAAGAGAACATATACTTATATCGATAAATGGTGTTCCGTATATATTTGATAATTTTATACGGGATGTCAACATTTCGTATTCGCTGGCCTCTATCTGTATCGGCAGTTCGAGAGGGTATAAACTGTTAATCAGTTTATGCATATTTTTGCGATTATGATGTTCTTGAGCGATGATAAGTTCTTCTATAGAAAATTCTTTGATCTTTTCAGGAAGTTCAGAGAATGTAAATATCGGTAAATCAGAGGAAATACATTCTTGTTGGTCATCGGTTCTTACATACCCGATAATTTTGTATCCCATAGATTTTTGCATGTGATTCAGTTCATAGACCAAATTTTGAGCTTTCTTACCTGCCCCGATAATCAAAGTATTGAAACCCCATATCCGATTATGTATTCGGAATGTCGCTCGTTGTGTGATAATGGCTCGACAAGTATATACACAAGTAAATAGTATACCGAATAGTCCTAAAATTAATTTATAACTGGTATAGACGTGAGATTGGTCGTTAAGCAGAGCTACAAAGAAAACGATAAAAGTACAGAGCAGCGTAGAAATAAATGTCGTGAAAAATTCGCCTAACCGAGATTTGAGAAAAGGATGATTATAGTATCCGGATAAATAAAAAATAAAAAGAAATATACAGGGAAAGATTATCTGTCCTTCTATTATTTTAGACGAATTTAAATAACCCGATAAAGATCCGAATGAATATTGTATATTTAACAAATGGTAACGGAACGAATTGAACAAAAACCAAGCAAGGCTGACCGAAATGATGTCGCCTACGAAATATTTTGCTATTTGTAGTTTTTGTTTCATTTATGGCCGTAATATCTTAACTATCCCTCCCTCTTCCAATTTTATGACACTTGATGGTGACGGGTGGGTCATTTCATTTTGACGGTATTCGACAATATAATCTACTGCATCTTTTATTTCTTGAGAAATTTCTGAAAAATTGCGGGGAGAGGGAGCTCCACTGATATTGGCGGATGTCGAGACGATTGCTTTTCTGAATCTTTCGCAAAGTTTGTGTGAGAAAGGTTCTTTTGTTATGCGAATACCCACACTTCCGTCTTCTGCCAACAAATTATGGGCAAGATTACGGGCATTAGGATAAACTATGGTGAGAGGCTTATCTGCTACTTCTACTAAGTCCCACGCTATATCCGGAACATGATCAGTATAAAAATCTATTTTTGCAGGACTATCTACTAAAACGATTAAAGCTTTACTGTCGATTCGTTTTTTTATTTCATATACTCGTTTTACTGCAAGTTCGTTGGTGGCATCACATCCGATTCCCCATATCGTGTCGGTCGGATATAATATGACCCCACCCTCTTGCATGATTTTGCATGCCTCTTTTATATCGTTATCCATGTAAAAAGTTGTTATATAACTGACAACTCGCAAAGTTAAAAAATCACTTTCCGATTACAAAATAAATGCCTCTATTTCTTTTAGAGCCTATCTAAGTTTTACTCGGGCAAAGTTTGAGAGAAGCCTCTGAGAAGGGGTAGTTTCCATTTTTTTTGAGAAGAGAACCGAACCGATATCGCCGACATCGGTATGACCCGGAAGAGAATGCAAAGATGTTCTGATAATGTTTTTATTATTGGAAAATTTGGATAGGTTCAAAGGAAAGGAGAAATTAATAAATATTCTCATAAAATTTAAGCAGCATCTCTTGTCGTTATTAAAAAATGCGAAATTTTTTTGTTTGGATGACTTTTTATTCTCTCATAGTGGTGTCGGGTATTGTTGTTTCTATCAAATAATTTATTAGTACTGCATATTTATTTAAAAAGTATTGTTGCAACCCGCTTTTTGTTAATAGTTTTTCTTTTTTGTGCATTCTGTAATCTGATAAAAGGATGAATTTATTTTTTGTATTTTAAGTTTGTGTAGTAATAAATAACTTATTTGTTGTGTGTAGATTTAAAAAAAAGAACATATTATTAATTTTCTTCAAATCTTTTGTACTTCTCAAATTCGTTTCTCACATTTGTAAAATTATTAAAAAAAATGAATAGAAAGGCTTTTTTGATAGACTTTATTTAATCTGAAAAATATGCGAAGTTTTTTATTTCATTTACTGATTATAATTCTGTTATTGTCGGTGAATCTAATTGTAGAAGCTCAAGAGTCTGGAAACAGGAAAGTAACAGGGGTTGTTATTGATACTGAGCGTAGTCCGGTTGTCGGGGCTTCGATTCTTGTGAAAGAAACCAAGAAGGGAACTGTTACGGATATGGATGGAAAGTTTACTATCTCTGTTCCTGCAGATAAGGCTACTTTGGTTTTTTCTTTCATCGGAATGGAATCTGAAACTATTATTGTTACCAAGCAGACCGATTTAAAAGTTGTTTTGAAGAATAATGATCATCAGATCGGAGAAGTCGTGGTTCAAGGGGCATACGGTACTATTCAGAAAAGATCCGATATGGTAGGGAGTGCATTTCAGGTAGGATCAAAAGAGTTAAAGTATCTTCCGGCCGGACGTGTTGATGATATGTTGGACGGTTTGATTCCGGGTATGCGTATAGAGCCTAATACTGATTCTCCATCTGTCAGAACTCGTAATAATGTCCGTATTAGAGGTGATGGTTCTTTGAATGCGTCGAGCGAACCGATGTGGATTGTCGATGGCGTGCCTGTATATACGGGTACGGCAACGAATATTATAGAAGGAATGAACACGAGTATAAGTCCGCTCTCTTTTTTGAATCCGGACGATATCGAATCTATTACGGTTTTAAAAGATGCTTCTGCTACTGCTATTTACGGTGTTAATGCTTCGAATGGAGTTATTTTGATCACTACTAAGAAGGGGCATTCGGGAAAGACCGTGCTGAATGCTACGGTGCAGTATGGAGTTTCGTTTTTAAATGAATCGACACGTTTTAAAACTACAAACGGCTCACAATACCTTGAGTTGGCTCGGGAAGCTTGGCTGAACGGTGGTGAGAAAAATCTGGATTATTTCCCATATACAGATAATCCTCATGATTCATATTCGACGACAAATACCAATTGGCATGATCTTCTTTTCGGGAATGGACAGACCTTACAGGTTAACGTCTCTGCAAGCGGAGGAAGTGAACGAATGTCTAACCGTTTGTCTGCATCTTATTATCAAGAGGATCAAATTGAAAAAGGCAATCGTCAGCAGCGTATTACGTTAAGATCGGTTACGAATGTACAGATACACCCTAAGTTTTCTTCTTCTGTTACATTAGGAGTTTCCTATAACCCGAATAATTTGTTTGCCGTATCGAAAAGCTATTATCAATTGTTGCCTATTTTTTCTCCTTATGATATGGACGGAACGACTTATAGGCTGTATGATAATATAATTGACGGAACGACAACAGATAGCTTTGGAAATGTAGTCCCGAATTGGAAAAAGAAGAAACTTTTTAATTCGTTGGCTTATAGGGATGAGAATTCGGATAAGCAACGTGCGGTACAAGCTGAAGGCAACTTTTCTTTAAAATATGATATTATTCAAGGACTTAGCGCCACAGTACAATTCGGTGTAAATTATTTGAATAATCATGGAGCTTCTTATGATGCTCGGACAAATTGGGCGGGAATGGACTCTAATGGAGAGGGAATCGGTTATTCTCGTAGAGAAGAATCGAATGTGCTTACATGGGTCAATGTGTACCGGGTAAATCTCGATCGCCGTTTTGGGAAACATGGAGTAAATTCTGTTGTCGGTATTGAGTTGAAAAATGTTTCTCGAGATTCTCACAGCGCTTCGGGCAGCGGATTTATGAATGATTTTATTCAAGAAGTCGGTTATGCCGAGCAGGATAGCCGATTAGGTTCTAGTAGTTCTGATATTACCCGGAATCTTTCCTACTTTTTTTCGGCAGGATATAATTGGGCTTCTCGTTATTATCTGACAGTTTCGGGTCGAAGAGACGGAAGTTCTGATTTTGGAAAGTTTGCGCGTTGGGCTAATTCGGCATCGATCGGAGCTTCTTGGAATATTCATAACGAACCGTTTTATTCATGGGATTTTATGGATGTATTGAAATTGAAAGGTTCGTATGGAAATACGAATAATTCACGTTCGAGCGTTTCTGCAAAAGGCGCTTATAATTATAGCGACTCTTATTTTTATGATAACCGATTAGGGGCTGTCATGTCAGAACCGCCTAATCCGGGATTGACGTGGGAAACTACTTACAAAACTAATGTCAGTATTCGTGCACGTTTTTTAGAACGGTTTGATATGGAATTGGAATATTATCGGAATGTGACGGAGAATATGCTGAGTAAGTTGGGGGTATCCCGTGCTGTGGGTAGCACGCGTATTTATCGTAATGCCGGATCGATGCGAAATCAAGGGGTAGAGTTTAATATGAATACGGTCAATATACGGATGAAAGATTTTGAATGGACTACCGATTTTAATATTGCTCATAATAAAAATAAGATATTAGAGCTGTATAATGACACGGAAGTCGGTCGTATAACTAATGTTTGGAGAAAAGGAGAAGATAAAAATGTTTATTATTTGGTCCGCTGGGCAGGGGTAGATCCTCGTGACGGAAGCCCTCTGTGGTATGATAAGAACGGTAATATAACCCGATCGTTCAGTTATGATAATAGAGTCCCGTATAAAACTTCTTCTCCGACTGTTTATGGAGGATTCCATAATACATTCAGATGGAAAGATCTTTCGTTGCGTGTAAATATGACCTATTCTATCGGTGGATATTTGTTGAGTTCATTTATGTCGGGATCATTAGATGACGGGTATAGTGTACTATCTTACAATCAGCCGATCGAAGCGCTTGATCGTTGGCAAAATCCCGGAGACTTGGCGGTGAATCCGAAATTTGTCAATAATAATCCGAGTAAATCGAGTATGTACTCGACTCGGTATCTGTATAAGGCGACATATTTTGAATTGAAGAATATCGTTTTGACATATAATCTTCCGAAGTCGATTTGTAAAAAGATGAATATGAGCGGATGTACTCTTTCTCTTATTGGAGATAATGTGGCAATATTTACTCCGGATCAGAAAAAAGGGAAAAACAGTTATAAAACTTTAATGAACGGATTCCCGATGACAACGACCTATTCGGTGAGCTTAGGTGTATCTTTCTAAATAACGAATATGATGAGAAGAATATATAAAATTTTATTTTGCATTGCACTTGCCGGTTTTCAGGGTTGCAGTTTCCTGGAAGTAGAAAAATTCGGTAAAAGCGATATAGAAACCTTTTTTTCGGATGTTGACGGATTACGGTCCGGATTGGCGGGCTCTTATCGTTTGTTGTATAATTTCTATGACGGAGAATTTTCTGAATATCCTGAGGTTGCGGCTGACATGTTGTATTTATCTAATTCAGAAGGAGTAAGTATTGCCGATCAGTATAATTATACTTCCGATCCGGCTCAGGAAACCGGCGCTGTGGGATATATCTGGAGAGATGGATTGGAGATAATAGGGAATGTAAATAATATATTGCAATATGCTCCCGATTTGAAAGAAAAATATCCGGGAAATGCGGCAGAGATAGAACTTATTCGGGCTCAGGCTCTCTATATCCGGGCATTAGTTCATCTAAACCTTTGCTGCTGTTATGGCCAACATTATACTTATACGCCTGATGCCTCACATTGGGGAGTCCCCAATCTCTCTATTTTGCCCAGTGCGAATGACCCCGTGTTGCGGGCTTCGGTATATGATGTTTATAATAAACGTATTATCCCGGATTTGGAAGAGGCTATAGGAATTTTCGGATCTACGACAATGGATTGTTATCATGCTTCTGCAACAGCATGTGAAGCTTTGCTTGCCAGAGTATATCTTTATATGGAGCAGTGGCAAAAAGCAAGTGACTATGCGACAACGGTTATTGCTAAAGTTCCTTTGACTTCGTATGAAAATTATGTCAATATGTATGTTAATATAGAAACTGGGAGTGAGGCTATATTCCGGTTAAACGGTTTTCGGGCTTCAAAAGATCTGTGGAAATTTTATGATCCTGTGTCTCCTATCGCTCGTCCGGCAGATACATTATATACCTTTTTTGACCAACCTGACGATATTCGTCTCGAATTGCTTTATGCTACAAAAGATGAAGTTAAAACTAAAGCATGCCGTAAATTTTATGTAGCTAAAGATGTGGTTGAGGATGACAAGCATTATGATCCGTTCGTTTCGAGGGTGTCGGAGATGTATTTGATTAGAGCGGAGGCAAATTGTTATCTTCCCGGAGGAGAAACAACTGCGGCAAATGACATCAAAGCATTGCAGGCAAGGGCTTTAGGAAAACAGCCTTCGGAAATTAATTTAGTTTATAGCAGTGTCGAAGATTTACTGAAATTAGTTGAGAAAGAACGTATTAAAGAGCTTTGTTTTGAGGGGCATAGATTGTTTGATATTACTCGGAAAAAACAAAATATGGTGCGTGAATCAAGTACGAATTCTATCGTAAAAATAAAAACTTATCCTAATGATTGGTTTGTGTTACCTATACCTATGGATGAGATTGAGGCCAATCCCGAGATACAGCTTAATCCGGGAGTTAATTATTGATTGATAAAATTTAGTAGTTATAGATATGAAATTTGTAAAAATATTATTTCTCCTGGCTGTAGCTATTGTACTTTCTTCTTGTTCTAAAGATGAAGAACCGTTCGATCATCCTTTTATTTATATTGCTGATGCACAGGGAGGATCATCTGCTGTTATAGATTGTGACGGTACTTTTGTCGCTACTTATTATGTGTATATGAGTACGAAAAAAATTGCAGAAGATGTCACGGTTGATTATGAACTTGTCGTAGGAGACGGTTTACAGGAAGGTGTTGATTTTAGACAAGTATCTCCCGGTTCTTCTATCGTGTTTCCCAGCGGTGTATATGAAAGGCCTATTCGTATAGAGTGGTTGAATCACATGATTGAAGCAGGGAAAAATAATACGGTTAAGATTGTATTGAAGAGTAACAGTAAGAATTTTACTATCGGATTTCCGGGACCGGATCACTTGAATAGTGAATATACGATTACCAAGCAAATACCATTTTAAATTGTTTAATGAGAGGGCTTTCCTCTATAAAAAATTGAGTATGAAGAAGTTTTTTTTAAATTTACTCTTATTGAGTATGTGCAGTGCATTATTTGTTGCCTGCTCTGATGATGACAATGACGGGGATGTTACTGCTGTTGTCGGTTTAAAGTCTTTCGGGTTTTATGCCGAAGATAATTCTGCTTTGGCTGAAGATTATATCGTTCCTGAAATCACAGGGGATATGAGAATAGCTGTACCTGCTAATACGGATATTTCAGCTTTGGTTGCCCGATTTACGACAGAAGATGGGAATGAGGTGAAGATAAACGGCGTGTTGCAAGAAAGCGGAGTGACTGCTAATGATTATACTTATCCGGTTGATATTATTGTAACGGATACCAAATCGAATACTTCGAAAAGTTATGTAATTACTATTGTGTTCCAATCTCCTAAAATATGGAAAAAGATAACCGATTTTAACCCTACATCAGAACTTGCCGGGGATTTTGCAATGAAAGTGAATCCGAAAGATAATATGCCTTATATTGCTTATACGGTAGATGATAATGGTTCTGATAAGTTATGTGTTGCCAAATGGAATGGTTCTGCTTTCGAAAATGTGGGTGCAGAAAATTTCTCAACGGCAGTTTCAGGTGGTATAGATATTGCTTTTGATCCCGATGGTATTCCTTATGTATTATATATAGATAAAGATAACGGAACTGCCGCGACCGTTATGAAATATACGGGTGGCAATTGGAGTGTCGTTGGAAATCCGGGATTTTCTATTAAGGCCAACGCTTCTTCTGGAACGACATTAGCTATCGATCCTCAGACAAAAAATCCGGTTGTCGTTACCATATCCAATAATGCTTCAGCCGCTATTGCTCGTCGTGCTCCCGAATTGTCTTATTTCAACGGGTCAAGTTGGGTAACGGCACAAGTATTTACCGGACGTCCGGGAGTGAGTGGCACGACTTATGCTGCTTTTGTTCCTGTAGCCACAACTTATGGAAATAGTGTTTATATTGCAATGTCGAATAACGGTGCCGGCTATTCTTTGTACAAATTTACGAATGGTACGATCGCTCCGGTAGTTGAAGGAGGATTCCTTAAAGAAGGTGCGACTTCAAACGGTATTAAAGATTTGTCTATAGATATTGATGGTAATGGTAATGTATTCCTTTGCACTGTAGATAATGCGGATACGGAAGACGGAAATCCAAGATTGTTTAAATATAATCTGGAATCGGGACAATTGGCCATAGTAGGCGGTGCGATAAATAATGTTTTTGAATCGCACAATTTTTACAAAGTCGCTGTCGATGCTCAGAATACACCGTTTGTAGTTTATCGTGATTATAAAGGACTTAAGAACTCGTTCGTTATCAATCTTGATAATACGACCAAACAGTGGAGCGATGCGTTTGCCTTGAATACAGCTTCTTCAGAACGTGCGTTTGTCGATTTCAACAGTAATAACGATGGTTTTATCGGTGTGCTTATGGAAGAAGGCAATGTGATAGAACTTTATACTTATGTTGATGTTGATGCTGATTAATTGTCGATAAATATTAATAAGTGAAACAGGAGCATAGCTACATCTATGCTCCTGCTTTTCTTTCCGTTTAGAATAATGTTGCAACTAATATTGAAATAACTTTGGAAAACATCTCGTATATTGCTATTCTTATATGATTGATTTAATAAAAAAAATACTTCTGCTATTCTTTTTGATCAGTGGTACACTGTTTTCGGTCAGTGCGAAAAAAATACCGCAAAATCCGAATCTTATCAAGGGAAAATTATCTAACGGGTTGACATATTATATTTATCCTAATGATTATCCGAAAGGAGAGGCTATATATCGACTTTTTATAAAGTCGGGATCGGTATTCGAGACGGAGGATCAGAAAGGGTTAGCGCATTTTCTTGAACACATGGCTTTTAATGGGACAACACATTTTCCAGGAAATTCCATGATTCGTTTTTTAGAATCTCATGGTGCGAAGTTCGGAAAAGATTTGAATGCCCATACTTCGATGAATGAAACTGTCTATAAATTACAGCTTCCTTCTTCAGACCGACAGATGGTCGATAGTACTATTACGATTTTAGCCGATTGGGCGGGACATTTGCTGCTTGATAGCTTGGAAATAGAGAAGGAGAGAGGGGTAATTTTGTCTGAATGGCTTTCCAGAACCGGACCTGAAAGTGAAATCGGTGAGGCATTTTTGATGGAAATATTGAACGGTTCGCGTTATTCGAAGCGAAAAACAATTGGAGATACAGCAGTTATCCGGCATTTTAAACATGAAGAAATTAAAAATTATTATCGAGATTGGTATGCACCTCGACTTATGGCTGTTGCTGTTGCCGGAGATGTAGACTCGGAGTATGTAAAAAATTTGATTGTTGAAAAATTCGGTTCTTTAAAAAATGGATCTGTAAAAGAGATACCGAGTTATGCTATTGATGATTATGATAGCGTATCGGTTAAGAGAGTTGCTCACCCTTCGTTAAAAAAAGAGGAGTTGAATATTATTCGCCTTTTGCCGATGCCTGATCCGGTGCAAACCGAAAAAGATTATAAAAATTATTTACAGCGGGCCATGCTCAACAGATTGACAAAAGCTCGTTATAATGCTCTTACTTTTGATGATGTCTCGTTTAATGGGGCAAGTTTGTCCCATTCTTCTTTTCTGAATATTAAAGGAGGACTATTTGCTTCCGTTGAATTGATTCCGGGAAAAATAGAAGCCGGTATTACAGAATTTGCCAGAGAAACCGAGCGTATGGTTCGTTATGGTTTTTCCAAGAAAGAAATAGATAAAGAAAAAAAACGGCTTTTAAATACATTGCGTCGTAGGGCAGAGTCTAAAAATCCGGAACAGTCTTCTTCTTTTATCGAGGAAATGTATCAAAATTTTTATATCGGTCATCAAATATTTACCCCGGCCGAAGAGTATCGTATGGCAAGAAAATTCATAGCACAAATAGACTCTTCGATGTTGGTAAAACAGTTACAAAAATTAGAACGGTCGGCATTGCCGCACTATCTGATTACTTCATCCGAAAAGAATAAAGATGAATTTCCGGATGACCGAAAACTCCTTTCGATCTTTGAACAAGTGAAAAAAGAAACCCTTGCTCCTTATGTCCTGCAATTTGAAGTGCCTGATCAATTATTACCGGAAAAACCGGAAGGTGGGAAAATCGTGGGACGTAGAAGTATTGACGAGATAGATGCTCAGGAGTTGATCCTGTCTAATGGTGTAAAAGTGATTTTTAAGAATAATTCTTTAGATAAAGACCGGATTGTGGTTAGTGGTTTTCGTAAAGGCGGCCTTTATGCATTAGACTCGACACGTTATGTTTCGGGTATTTTTTCAGGATCTGTAATTCCATTGAGTGGAGCGGGTGAATTTTCGAGGGATGCCCTTAGTTATTTCTTGTCAGGTAAAGATGTTTCTTGTCGTTTCTTGGTGGAGAAACACCGTTCGGGTGTTATAGCGACCTCTAAGATAGATCAAATGGAAACGATGTTCCAATTACTTTTTTTGAGGTGGACTCAACCTAAAGTCGATATGGATTTATTACGGCAGGTGATGGATAAGAGCATCGAAAAATACCGAACGATACGTAAAACCGATGCGGATTTATTTAATACGGAGCTGAGAAACATTTTGCGGACTCCTGATTATACCGATCGGGAAATATCGGATACTATTATCGAGAATGAAGTAAAAGCCGAATGGTTGTTGCCGGCTTATAATCATTGTTTCGGTGCGGCAGAAGGATATACTTTTATCATAACTTCCGATCAGCCGTTGCAGGATATAGAACCTTTTATCGAAACTTATCTCGGAGGATTGCCCGGAGGAAAGTCTTGTACGGAATATGTGCATAAAGGTGGTAAAATACCTGTTGAACCGGTTGTTTTTAGCCGCAAAGCCGGAGATTCACCCAAGGCTGTTGTTTCTTTGATATTTCAGCAAGATAGTATTGACGGGAATATTATGGATCTGAATTTAAAGAATGATGTAGCAAAAGGAATTCTGCGTATGAAATTGTTGGCAGTCTTAAGAGAAAAAATGGGAATGGTTTACAGTGTTGGGGTATCGGTCGGAGCTACTCAGCATCCTTCGGCCTTATGCCGTGAAACGATAAGCTTCAGTTGTTTGCCAGATAATGTGCAGGCATTGGTCGATAGCACTTTTCTCGTTATCGGAAATATGTGTGATGATCTGGACTCTTTTTCTGGTGAATTGGAAGATGTTAAGACGAATCTTATAAAAGATTGGAAAATAACAAAGCAAAGAAGTTCTTTTTGGACTACGCAGATACGTAATACATTGTATAATAATATTCCTGATTGGAAACATATAACGGATTATGAAGCTCGAGTGAAGAATATAACAAGTGAAGATGTCGCAGATCATATTCGCAAATGTTTTTTGAAAACTCCGGTTGTAAAAGCAGTTCTATTACCTAAAGACGATAAAGAATGAAAAGCATTAAATATTTCCTATTTCCTGTATATTTAGCCTGTTTTGTGCCCTTGACCGCACAGAATATTATATCGGGAAAAGTTTTTTTAGATAAAAATGGTAATGGTATTCAAGACCGATCGGAACACGGAATAAAGGCTGTTCCGGTATCGAATGGAAGAGATGTGGTTCTTACGGATAAAGATGGAAACTTTTCTATATCGGTAGCGGACGGAGAAAGCCTTTTCCCTATCATCCCTTCAGGATACACTTCTTCGTCCGGAGATATAATCAGAAGTTCCGATTTCCTTTTTAAAACAAGGCAATCGAAAGATAAAGTGGATTTTGCTCTGAAGAAAGAAAAACAGCCGGAACATTTTACATTGGGCGCTATCGGAGATATACAAATGGGAAATCCTCAAGAACTCGATTATGCTAATCAAACTATTATACCTGAACTTGCCGGGAGAAAGGATATTCAGTTGGCTGTATGGTTGGGAGATTTGGTAAATAACCGTCTTGAACTTTTCGAAGATGTACGTGAGATGATTCGTTGTACGGAAATACCATCTTGGGTACTTCCCGGAAATCATGATCGAATTACGAACGGACATACATTACAAGACTCTCTTTTTAATTGTTATTTCGGGGCTTCAGCTTATGCATTTAATTATGGAAATGTCCATTTTATTATTTTAAATAATGTAGCTCCGGATAGTAAAAGAGGGTATAAGGCACGTATTTCCGATCGGCAGATGACCTTTATAAAAAATGATTTGTCTTATGTACCGAAAGATCGTTTTGTCGTCTTTTGTCAACATATACCTTTGGTGCATACCGAGAATATCGAAGATCTGAAAACTTTGTTAAATGGGAGAAATAAGTTATTTGCTTTGTCGGGACATACTCATAGAGTCAGCCGGCATTTTATACCGATAGGAAATGCTGTAATGCAGGAACTGGTTGCCGGTGCTACTTGCGGACATTGGTGGGTCGGAGAGAAAGACTGGCTCGGAGTTCCGTCGGCTTTAATGCAGTGCGGTGCTCCTCGTAACTATTTTACGATAGAATTTTCTCCTGATGATTATCAGATACATTTTAAAGGAGTTGGTTTGGATTCTGAAAGGCAAATGGATATATGGGTGCAAGGTTGCGATACAATAGATCGGCATGTGAAAGATTTTCGAGAGTTTGCACGAGGAGAGATTTTTGCTAATATATATGGAGGGTCGGATAGTACGGAGGTTAGTATACAAATAGGCAATACTCTACCTGTTCGTATGGAAAAAGTTGAAGTAACAGCACCTGCGGTTACCAGACAAAATCAGTGGTATAAAGATAAAATATACCCTACAAAAATAAGCCGTAGGAGTCCTTTACGGAAAAGTGCATCTACACATTTATGGCATTTTAGATTGCCGGAGAACCTTATGCCGGGTATATATCCGATACGTATCGAGGCAAAAGACGCTTATGGGTTCTCTGTTTCCGGTGTCCGAATGGTTCGTATCGAAGATCCTGATACTCCGTTCGATTGGAGAAAAAGGCGTTAAGAGTTCGTCTAAAAATTATCAGGTCATTTTTACGTTTTCTGCCGGGCTATAACTGTTGTTAACGGTATCGGTACGGTTCTCCTCTCAAGAAGAGAACCGGCTGTTTATGAGGATATTTTACCCGGATCAAATTTAGATAGCCTTTGAGAGCTCTATATATGATTTGAGTAGGTTCGGTAAATCGAGATTAACTCCTCTATTATGTTTGGCTTTTGTTTATAATAATCGGATATTGATCTTTTATCTCTTTTGTCTATGACTAAAGAATCGGTATCCTCGTCATATTTTATATAACTATTGAAAATTGAGTTACCGTCTTGTATGACGATCTTTTTTGAGGAAAAATATAAGTTGGATAATGTTAAGATCAGTTCATCATCGAGTAATCCTAATTGCATTTTCATAAGAGTGTCGAAAGGAGAACTTTTTCTGTTAAGAATAGAATAGTTGTTTTTTTTCCGTTCCAAGCAATATCTCCATTATAAATTTCAATAGTCGGTTGATCGATATATACGATTATCAATTGATAGAAAGGTGCGTAATTTTCATAATTCAAGGTTGCGGCAAAAGTTAAAGCGCGAAGAGTCGATTGTGGATTATAGATATATAAGCCTATCCTGACCTTTTCTTTTTTGATTAATATCTGCTTTAGTCTGAATGATATTAATCGATACCAAGCTTCTGTATTGGACAGACAATTGATACTTTTCTCCAATACTTCAGTAATTCGTTTTTCTTGAGAAGATTCTCCTATAAAAGAATACCGCTCATAACTGTTGCCGTCCAATCCTTTGATCTCGGATATAAGCATTTTATTGTTATATCGAGGATCATCTGCAAATATACCGTATTTATAAATAGTGGGTACAATCCAGTTTCCGGCACTTAGTTCGGCATCGAATTTTTCAGGATATCCGGCTTCACTGGCATCATAATTGGCTCTTTTACACAAAGCGATAATCAATTCTTCTTCTCCAATTTCTTATCGTATCTTCAATATTATTATACTGTCTGTTACTCATATTATATGGTTTATGATAGAAAAATATTAGAACTTATATTCCATTTCAGAATAAAAGTCTTTGACGTCTATTTCTCCTAAAAAACGAGGAGGTATGTTTTTTATTAGTTCATATTTCTCAATTAAGTATTTTTTGTTTTCTTTTTTTCTCTCCAAGGTTTTCCCAGACTTGACATCGAATTAAAGAAAAATAGAGCCTGTTCATAAGTTGTGAGTTGTGCTCGATACATTTTCGCATAAGATTTTTTTGTTGAAAGTCTAAATAAGGGCATTCGTCAATATATTTTATAAGTTCTATAAATATATCTGAAATAGTAGCCTGATTTAGATTGATGTCCTCCGTAAAATACGATCTTATCGGTATTTAGGAATTGCTTTTTCGAAGAATTAAATTTGTTTGTAGATATAGTTTGTCTGTTTCGACTTTTCTTTACTACAATTAAGTATTTGATTTCGGATATTTATTAAGTATTATCTATTTAAGATTTGTTCAGCGGAGAGGAAGGGATTCGAACCTGTACTATCTCAAAATATCACACAATCGCAAACGTCTATTAATAACCAGTTTATTACAATCATAATTAAATCTAAATATTATCGAATATCGCTCGCTATTTCAATTTTTGGGTGTATATTTGGGTGTAGAATTTCAAATACACCCAGTCATGAACATCAAACGAAACATCATTTTTGCACCTGAAAGCCGCAAAAAGAACGGCGTTCCAATCGTGGAGAACGTACCCATCCGTATGCGTGTCATATACGCAAGCCATCGCATCGAGTTTACAACCGGCTACCGCATTGATATAGCCAGGTGGGATGCAGACAAGCAACGTGTAAAGAACGGATGTACCAATAAATTAAAGCAAAGCGCATCCGAAATCAATGCGGATTTGCTAAGATACTATGCCGAAATTCAAAACGTGTTCAAAGAATTTGAGGTACAGGAAACCATGCCGACCACCCAACAATTGAAAGAAGCATTCAATCTGCGAATGAAAAATGGCAGCGAGGAGCAACAGGAAGATACTAAAATAAGTTTTTGGGAGGTATTTGATGAGTTTGTTAAGGAATGTGGTAATCAGAACAACTGGACAGAATCCACATACGAAAAATTTGCAGCCGTAAAAAATCACCTAAAAGAGTTCAAAGAAGATGTGACTTTTGAGTATTTCGATGAGTTCGGACTAAACGAGTATGTAAACTTCTTGCGTGACAAGAAAGACATGAGAAACAGTACCATCAGCAAACAGATGGGATTCCTCAAATGGTTCCTGCGATGGAGTTTCAAGAAAGGATATAATCAAAACATTGCATTCGATACATTCAAGCCGAAATTGAAAACCACCTCAAAGAAGATAATCTTTCTGACATGGGACGAATTGAATAGACTGAAAGACTATCAGATACCCAAAGACAAACAATATCTGGAATGTGTCAGAGATGTTTTCCTGTTCTGTTGTTTCACAAGTCTAAGGTATTCAGATGTCCATAACTTGAAGCGAAGTGATGTCAAATCCGACCACATAGAAGTTACTACCAATAAAACGGCAGACAGCCTGAACATTGAACTGAATAAATACAGCAAAGCCATACTTGAAAAATACAAGGACATTCACTTTGAGAACAACATGGCACTGCCAGTCATCAGCAATCAGAAAATGAATGATTATCTAAAAGAGTTGGGCGAACTTGCCGAAATCAACGAGCCTGTAAGGGAAACATATTATAAAGGAAATGAGCGTATAGATGAAGTGACACCTAAATACGCACTGTTAAGCACTCACGCCGGACGAAGGACATTCATTTGTAACGCCTTGGCTCTCGGTATCCCAGCACAGGTAGTCATGAAATGGACGGGGCATAGCGACTACAAGGCTATGAAACCTTATATTGACATAGCAGATGACATCAAGGCAAATGCAATGAATAAATTCAACCAACTGTAAAAACAATCAGCAAGTTTCATGAAATGCCTGTTATTGGGCTTACCTTTGTGACTTTCAAAACATACAACAATGAGCAACAACGACAACAACATAGAGAAAAGAAGTTTCGAGGCTTCTGTCAATGCCATCGGGTCAGAAATAGAGCAGGCGCAAGTCCGGCTCATCAGTGCCGCCAATGCGCAGATGCTGTTCCATTACTGGAAGATGGGCAATTACATATTGTACCATCAGAACCTGCAAGGCTGGGGCGGCAAGGTCATCAAGAAACTGGCGCAAGCGATACGGTTCAATTATCCCGAAAAGAAAGGATATTCGGAACGAAACCTTACTTATATGTGCCAATTCGCAAGGTCGTATCCATTGAGCGTACTACGATGTTTTATTGAAACGGATGCAAGGCTGTCGCTTCCAAACATACGGAATGTAACAGATGAAGTCTTGAAATTAAACAACGGGCAATTTACGCAGGAGCTTACTGCGCAAATACAATCAGTTGATTTTCGAGAATTAGAATTTACGCAGGAAGTTCCTGCGCAAATTCAGAATGTGGCAAAAACCGTATCTGCCATTTATAGAACAGACATCGGAGATATAGAAAAACTGTTCCTTGCATCACCTGTTGCAAGAACCAATTGGGCAAGCCATGTGATTATGCTTAACGGTTCGCTTCCGTTGGGTGTGGAATACTGGTATATGAAACAATCCGTGGAAATGGGCTGGAGCAGCAATGTCTTGAAAATGCAGATTGAAAGCAAACTGTATGAACGGCAAATCAACAGCCGTAAAGTCAATAATTTTACCGCCACGCTTCCTGTACCTCAAAGCGACCTTGCCAATTACCTTTGAAAGACCCGTACATCTTTGACTTGGCTGGAACGAAGGAAAAGGCAGACGAAAGGGACATAGAAGAGCAATTGGTTTACCGGAGCCGGTGGCATGGATGTAGGCTTTGAACGACCCGGGATTAAGGTTGTATTTGCAAATGAGGTTATGAAAGAAGCAGCTCAGACTTATATACTGATTGATTTCCGTGCCTTCTATGGCTTGGATAAATTTAGCTTGAAGCAAATCGACCAGTATGTTTGGCAGATCGGGAAGGATTACTTCCCGAAGAACTACGGAAAGAAAGTATTTTGTCTTTAATCGATAAAAGGAGTGTGTTCGTATGGTAGATAATGTAATTCAAATAGTAACAGAGAAATTATCTTCTTTGCCTTGCATAGAAGGCATTGTATTAGGGGGCTCACGTGCAAGAGGCACCCATACAGAGGATTCTGATATAGATATCGGAATCTATTACAATTCAGAATCATTTGACCTGACAGCGATTAATCAAATTGCTACAGAATTGGATGATGAGAATAGAAACGACCTTGTTGTACCTCCCGGAGCGTGGGGTGATTGGGTTAATGGCGGCGGATGGTTAGTTATAAACGGGTATCATGTTGACTTGATTTTACGTGATATAAAACGGGTGGAACAAATAATCAAAGATACGGAGCAAGGAATTGTTACTGCCAATTATCAGACTGGGCATCCCCATGGTTATATAAGTGCTATGTATCGTGGAGAATTGGCGATCAGCAAGATACAATATGCTAAGAATGAAAGCTTATGCGAATTAAAAAATCAGGCAGAAATTTACCCTGGTGCTCTAAAGAAGAGCTTGATAAACTTTTTTATATTTGAAGCAGAGTTCTCTTTAATGTTTGTAAAAGCAAATGCGGGATCAGAGGATAAATATTATATTGCAGGCCATGTTTTTCGTATTATTTCATGCTTAAATCAAGTACTATTTGCATGCAATAATGCTTATTGCATTAACGAAAAGAAAGCTATAAAACTGCTTGAAACTTTTGAATATAAACCTGAAAAATATGCCGAAAGGGTTAATCATATTTTTGAAGTACTCGGTCTTTCACTTTTTGAATGCTACGATATGACCGAGAAGCTTTATAAAGAAGTGAAAAAAATTGCAACGGAGATAAATAACTTTTTAAACGAGGGGAATTCAGATGAAAGAAAACAAATATGATGATAATATATTTTTTCAAAAATA